>OBID01000023.1_pt1 | contig 65073 bp, 49 predicted proteins | sample 1519781 | NCBI WGS metagenome assembly OBID01 (sample SAMEA3991478, study PRJEB22521) | metagenome | biome: anthropogenic terrestrial biome; feature: sewage plant; material: sludge | place: Sweden | collected 2012-09-26 | reverse complement strand
ATAGGCAGTCATATAAGTAAAGAGGTTATAGGCTTGGAAAACAATGGCAAGATGATGCTTTCTAAATCGGGTTAAACCGATTTGGTTCAAGCTTTTATCCTGGTAAAAGATCTCGCCTTCTTTTGCTGAATCTAAGCCTGAGATGAGCGATAGAAAAGTTGTTTTCCCACTCCCACTTTTACCTAGAATGGCATACATGTTGCCTGCTTCAAATTGTAAATTAACGTTTTCAAATAGGGTATCTACCTTATCTTGATACCAAAAACCAAGTTTTTTTGTTTCTAACATTTATCTTCCTCCGGTGATTCATCTCTTGCTAAATGCTTTAGTTGCTTGTCAGTATCGTTTTAGGTTCCATCCTCAAGATGCCGATAGAGGCAACGAAGATGGCGATCAGAACGATACCTAAGGCTAAAGCGCCTAGTAGGGAAATTGTTTTTTGAGTCATTTTGACATTCATCTTCTCAATTTGCTTCGCTTCTTGTTTGCTTGGTGTAAAAGGACTACTTAGGTCGCCCATAAAGCCACCCCCGCCTTGAGAGGTATTGTTTTGCGATTGTTCTTGATGTGTAGCATTCTGTTGGCTTAAGAGTTGGTTACCGATGACATTTCCGATGACATTTCCTGTCATACCAGCAAGACTGACGCTGACGAGCATAATTACGAAAAGTTCGATGAAGAACTGCCCGATAATTTTGGCTTTGTTTTCACCTAAACTCATCAAGACACCAATCTCAAAACGACGTTCACGAATACTAAGAATAACGATCAAGCTGAGAATGATCACACCGGCAACAGCAACCAGAATTACAATGTTGGTTGCAAAGCTTGCGACATTGTTCAATGGTGTCAGCATTTGTTGATAGGCTTGGTCATTGGCCGATAAAGTCATAGTATCAGTATCTAGTTTCTTGCTAGCAGAGGCCACAAACTTTTCCATTTTTGCGGGATCTTTCAAGTAATAAACGGCACTATCAATCGTTTGTTTGCTTTTATCGGTTGCACCTTCTTTAAAACTGTTGGTCAAGACATAATGGGCGTAGATGGTGTTGGCCGGATTTAAAGAAGTCATCCGTTGAGTAGCCGCATCGGCTGTTTTTGATGTTTTGTAGATACCGACAACCTTAACCTCACGTTTTTTACCATCTTCATCTTTTAAGGTGAAGGTGCTACCGATAGTTAATTTATTAGCGGTTGCTAGTTGACTTTCAATGTTGACATGGTTGGTCCCTTTATCTTTTTCGTTAATGGCTCGACCATTAATCATTTTAGCTGTTCCATCTTCAAATGTTGGAAGGCTTGAGAGGGTATTGACACCTGTGACATGAAAATCAGGGTTCATGGAAACGGTACTCTTTGATTCATCAATTTCTTCACCAGGTCTACGACCTGAAAGGCCTTGTTGAGCAGAGTTGTCGGCGTTTCCGGTAATGGGTTTGACACCTTCGCCTGCTGCAGCATTAGCAGATGTTGAAAATGAATAATCTTTAACATTCTTCATTTTCGAAACTTTTTCCGCTTGTTCAAGTGGAACAGGTGTTTCTTCGATACGGAGAGGCGAGCCATCATTATTTGCCATCGACATCGCTTTTCGCATCATCTTATCTCGGTCAACGGATAAGGTGACGGATGCCCCAACTTCTTTTTTGGCATTCTCTGTTGCTTTGATAGCAGCTTGCCGAATAGTTAAACCGGCTAAAACAAATACCATAATTGCAGTGAAAACTAACATTAAAATAGCAGTTTTTCCTAATTTCGCTGTTAAATACAGCCACGATCTCTTGAAAAAATTCATCTTTCTTACCTTTCAAAATGGCTCCTGAGAGCTGTTATAAGTATTACAAGTCTCATTGTAAACGATTTAACTTAAAGTAGGCTAAAAAATTAATAAGAGTTACCTGTTTTGATTTCAATACCAGTAGTAAACTTATTCTTTGACAAGTACTCAAACACAGTCAGTTAAAGCATTATCCCTTGAAATCTGGCATGAAATATGCTATAATGTTTTAAAGAGTTTGTCGGCAAAATGCTAGGAAATATTGTCCCTAGTGCTTTGTGAGCAGCGAGAAGTTTTATTTTCGTTGCTTTTTTTGACGTCTGAAGCAGTAAAAACTGCAAATTGTAACGCAAAAAAAATCTTTCTGAAAATTCTTAATATTTTCAGAAAGTATACTTTATTAAGTATAACAACGACAAACTAAAAAATGGTCAATGATTGCAAAATCAGTTGGCCGCATTGCATATAATCCACTGTAAAGGTCATCGCTCAAATCGTAGCAGAGATGACCAGAAGTATTAGAGGAGAAGATCTTGGCAGGACATGACGTAGCATACGGTAAACACCGTACTAGACGCAGCTTTTCGCGAATCAAAGAAGTACTTGATTTGCCGAATTTGATCGAAATTCAAACCGACTCTTATCAACGTTTCTTAGACCAGTCATTGGCTGATGTCTTTAAAGAAATGTTACCAATCGACAACTTTGCAGGTACAAAAGACCTGGAATTTGTTGGTTATGAAATGAAAGAACCTAAATACACAATTGAGGAAGCGCGCGCCCATGACGCCAACTACTCAGCACCTTTATTTGTGACTTTCCGTTTGGTTGACAAAGAATCTGGCGAGTTGAAAACACAAGAAGTGTTCTTCGGTGATTTTCCACTCATGACAGAAATGGGTACCTTCATCATCAATGGTGCTGAACGTATCATCGTTTCTCAGTTGGTTCGCTCACCTGGTACTTATTTCCATCCAAAAGTTGATAAAAATGGTTTGGAATCATATGGCCATACAACAATCCCTAACCGTGGTGCTTGGTTTGAGTTAGACACTGATGCCAAAGGTATCGGTTATGTCCGTATCGACCGCACACGTAAATTACCATTTACAACCATCATGCGTGCTCTCGGTTTCGGTTCAGATGAAGCCATTTTCGAAATCCTTGGTGATAGCGAATTAACTCGCGCAACAATCGAAAAAGACATTCATAAATATGCCGGCGACACACGGACAGAAGAAGCCCTTAAAGACATCTATGACCGCCTTCGTCCTGGTGAACCCAAAACTGCTGATAGCTCACGAAGCTTACTAACAGCACGTTTCTTTGATCCACGTCGTTACGACTTTGCACCAGTTGGTCGTTACAAAGTTAACAAAAAATTAGCCCTTAAAAACCGTCTCTTGGGTCTCACGCTTGCAGAAGCATTAGTAAGTGGTGAAACTGGCGAAATCTTAGTTGATAAAGACACAGAATTGACACGTGATGTGTTGGACAGCATTGAGACTGAACTTGATAATGGTTTGAACACTGTCACACTTTATCCGTCAGATGATGCTGTGGTCACAGAACCTATCGAGATCCAAGTCGTTAAAGTTTACTCACCAAAAGATCCAGAAAAAGTGATCAACGTGATTTCAAATGGTCAAATCGCACCAGAAGTTCGTCATTTAACACCTGCTGATATTATCGCAAACGTTAACTACTGGTTAGCACTTAACGAAGGTATTGGTCGTGTGGATGATATTGACCACTTGGGTAACCGCCGGATTCGCTCAGTTGGCGAATTGCTCCAAAACCAAGTTCGTATTGGTTTGAGCCGTATGGAACGTGTCATTCGTGAACGTATGAGTTCAGCTGATGACGAAAACATGACGCCACAATCTTTGATCAACATCCGTCCTGTAACGGCAGCTATCAAAGAGTTCTTTGGTAGCTCACAGTTGTCACAGTTCATGGACCAACATAATCCACTGTCTGAGTTATCTCACAAACGCCGTTTGTCAGCCCTCGGACCTGGTGGTTTGACACGTGACCGTGCCGGCTATGAAGTACGTGACGTGCATTATACCCACTATGGCCGTATGTGTCCGATTGAGACACCTGAGGGACCAAATATCGGGTTGATCAATAACTTGTCATCATTTGGTAAAATCAATGAATATGGCTTCATTATGTCACCTTACCGTCGTATTGACCGTGCTAATGGTGTTGTAACTAGCGAAATTCATTATTTGACAGCTGATGAAGAAGATAACTACATCGTTGCCCAAGCTAACTCACCATTAACAGAAGATAATAAATTCTCTGGTGAAACAGTTATGGCCCGTACACGTGGTAACAATATTGAAGTTGAAGCGGATAAAGCTGACTTCATGGATGTATCACCTAAACAGGTAGTCGCAGTCGCAACAGCTTGTATTCCTTTCTTGGAAAACGATGACTCCAACCGTGCCCTCATGGGAGCCAACATGCAACGTCAAGCAGTACCATTGATTGATCCGCATGCACCATTTGTCGGAACTGGTATGGAACATCAAGCAGCGCATGATTCAGGTGCTGCCATCCTTTCTAAACATGAAGGAACAGTTGAATTTGTTGACGGTGGTGAAATCCGCATCCGTCGCACAACTGGTGAATTAGACAAATATACGGTCACTAAATATCGTCGTTCAAACTCAGGAACATCTTACAACCAACGCCCGCTTGTTCAAGTTGGTGACAAAGTTGATAAAGATGAAATCATCGGTAACGGTCCTTCAATGGAAGGTGGCGAAATGGCCCTCGGTCAAAACCCACTTGTTGCCTACATGACTTGGGAAGGGTATAACTTCGAGGATGCCGTTATTATGAGTGAACGTCTTGTTAAAGATGACGTTTATACTTCAATTGCGATCGAGGAATACGAATCTGAAACACGTGATACAAAGCTTGGGCCAGAAGAAATTACACGCGAGATTCCAAACGTTGGTGAAGAAGCCATGCGTCATTTGGACGAGTTTGGTATCATCCGTATTGGTGCTGAAGTTAAAGAAGGCGACATTCTCGTTGGTAAAGTCACACCTAAGGGTGAAACAGATCCAACACCAGAAGAACGTTTGCTCCGTGCTATCTTCGGTGAAAAAGCACGTGAAGTTCGTGATACATCACTTCGTGTACCGCATGGTGCCGATGGTATCGTCCATGATGTGAAGATTTTCCGTCGTGAAAATGGTGATGAACTTCAAACTGGTGTCAATACACTCGTTCGTGTCTTCATCGTTCAAAAACGTAAAATTCATGTTGGGGATAAAATGGCCGGTCGTCATGGTAATAAAGGGGTTGTATCCCGCATCTTGCCAGTAGAAGACATGCCTTACTTGCCAGATGGCACACCAGTGGATATCATGTTGAACCCACTGGGTGTCCCATCACGGATGAACATTGGACAAGTTATGGAGCTTCATCTTGGGATGGCAGCTCGTACACTTGGTATCCACATTGCAACACCTGTCTTTGATGGGGCGCGTGATGAGGACATCTGGAATACCGTTAAAGAAGCAGGCATGGCAGATGATGCTAAGACTGTACTCTATGATGGTCGTACAGGTGAAGCCTTCGATAACCGTGTGTCAGTTGGTGTCATGTACATGATCAAACTTCACCACATGGTTGATGATAAACTCCATGCCCGTTCAGTCGGACCTTACTCACTCGTTACTCAACAACCACTCGGCGGTAAAGCGCAGTTTGGTGGACAACGTTTTGGGGAGATGGAAGTTTGGGCGCTGGAAGCTTATGGTGCTGCCAATATTCTGCAAGAAATCCTGACTTATAAATCTGATGACGTCGTTGGCCGTACTAAAGCCTATGAAGCGATTGTTAAAGGTGAAAAAATCCCTGCACCAGGTCTACCTGAGTCATTCCGCGTCTTGGTAAAAGAATTGCAATCACTTGGTTTAGACATGAAAGTCTTGGACGTTGATGATAATGTCTTAGAACTTCGTGAATTGGATGACGATACAGATCCACATAACAACGACAAAGTCGAAGTGACATTGGAAATGTTAGAAGCCAAAGAAGCAGAAGTTGCCGCAGCGATTGAAGCTGAGGAAGTGGCAATTGAAGAAGCTGGTCAATAAGCTTTTTCATGCCAAAGCTTTTGAACTTGGTGTCAGAGCAGAAAATCATAAACGAAAAGATGTTAGTCAGACTTTGAAGAAAGGCTGACTCATATCTTGCTGAGCTTATCTTTAAACAGCGATCTGCGCTTAGTTGCAAGTCAAGTCACTAAAGATAATCTCAATTTACAGGAGAAAAAATGGTCGATGTAAATAAATTTGAGAGTATGCAAATTGGGATTGCGTCTCCTCAAAAAATCCGTTTTTGGTCTTTTGGTGAAGTCAAAAAACCTGAAACAATTAACTATCGTACACAAAAACCAGAACGCGAAGGCCTCTTTGATGAACGTATTTTCGGACCATCAAAAGACTGGGAATGTAGCTGTGGTAAGCTAAAAGGCGTTTTTTATAAAAACCAAGTCTGTGAAATTTGTGGTGTCCAAGTCACACGTGCGAAAGTTCGCCGTGAACGCATGGGCCATATCGAATTAGCAGCGCCAACCTCACATATTTGGTACTTTAAAGGGATTCCATCACGTATGGGATTGGCCTTGGACATGAGTCCTCGCTCTCTTGAAGAAATCATCTATTTCGCAAGTTATGTGGTCATTGACCCTAAAGAAACAGCACTTGAGAAAAAACAACTTTTGACTGAACGCGAATACCGCGAACAAATGCTCAAAAATGGTTTTGGTTCATTTGTTGCGAAAATGGGTGCTGAAGCCATTCAAGATTTGCTTAAAAATGTGAATTTGGATGTTGAAATCTCAGCCCTTAAAGAAGAGTTGCAAACTGCAACAGGTCAAAAACGTGTCAAAGCCATCCGTCGTTTGGATGTCTTGGATGCCTTCAATAAATCAAACAATAAATTAGAGTGGATGGTACTCAATGTTTTACCAGTCATCCCACCTGATTTACGTCCAATGGTGCAACTTGACGGTGGTCGTTTTGCAACCTCTGACTTGAATGATTTGTACCGTCGTGTCATCAACCGGAATAACCGTTTGAAACGCTTGATGGAATTGAATGCACCAAATATCATTGTTCAAAATGAAAAACGGATGCTACAAGAAGCTGTTGATGCATTGGTTGATAACGGTCGTCGTGGTCGTCCAATTACAGGTCCAGGTAATCGTCCACTTAAATCCCTCAGCCACATGCTGAAAGGGAAACAAGGACGTTTCCGTCAAAACTTGCTCGGTAAACGTGTCGACTACTCTGGTCGTTCGGTTATCGTCGTTGGTCCAACACTTAAAATGTACCAATGTGGTGTGCCACGTGAAATGGCGATTGAACTCTTCAAACCATTTGTTATGAGCGAAGTCGTGAAACGTGACATGGCACCGAATATCCGTGCTGCGAAACGTAAAGTTGAACGTCAAGATCCAGATGTTTGGGATGTCCTTGAAGATGTGATTAAAGAACATCCAGTTCTTCTTAACCGCGCACCTACCCTTCACCGTCTTGGTATCCAAGCCTTTGAACCAGTTCTTATCGACGGTCGTGCGATTCGTCTTCACCCACTTGTGTGTGAAGCCTACAATGCCGATTTCGATGGGGACCAAATGGCGATTCACTTGCCACTTTCTGAAGAAGCCCAAGCAGAAGCGCGTATCTTGATGCTAGCTGCTGAGCACATTCTTAACCCGAAAGATGGTAAACCAGTTGTTACACCGTCACAGGATATGGTCTTGGGTAACTACTATATTACCATGGAAGAAGCTGGTCGTGAAGGTGAAGGCATGGTCTTCTCTAACGCAGATGAAGCTGAAGTGGCTTGGCGTAATGGTTTTGTTCACTTGCACACACGTGTCGGGATCGCAACAAAATCATTGAACAAACCTTGGACGGCTGATCAAAAAGATAAGATCATGGCAACAACTGTTGGTAAAATCCTTTTCAATGCGATTATGCCAGAAGAGTTCCCTTATCTAAATGAACCAACACAAGAAAACTTGACATCACAAACAGACGACCGTTTCTTCATGGCGCCTGGTGAAAATGTGATTGAGTTTATCCAAAATCTTGATTTGGTCCCACCATTCAAGAAAAAACATTTGGGTAATATCATCGCAGAAGTCTTCAAACGTTTCCGTACGACTTTGACATCTGAAATGCTTGACCGTCTCAAAGACCTCGGTTACCACCATTCTACTAAGGCTGGTTTGACTGTGGGTATCGCAGATATTCCTGTCGTTGAAGATAAACACATTATCATCGAAGAAGCGCATGATAAAGTGGCGCAAATCACGAAGAAATTCCGTCGTGGTGCCATGACTGATGATGAACGTTATACAATGGTAACAGACGTTTGGCGTGGTGCGAAAGAAGAACTTGAGCGTCGATTGATCGCAGCGCAAGACATGTCGAATCCAATCGTGATGATGATGGACTCAGGTGCCCGTGGTAATATTTCCAACTTCTCACAGCTCGCGGGTATGCGTGGGTTGATGGCAGCGCCGAATGGAAAAATCATGGAGCTCCCAATCATCTCAAACTTCCGGGAAGGTCTGTCCGTTTTGGAAATGTTCTTCTCTACCCATGGTGCCCGTAAAGGGATGACCGATACGGCCCTTAAAACAGCCGATTCAGGTTACTTGACACGTCGTCTCGTTGACGTTGCCCAAGATGTGATTATCCGTGAAGATGACTGTGGTTCTGACCGTGGTCTTGTGATTAGCGATATTGCGACCGGTAAAGAAATGGTAGAACCATTGTCTGAGCGTCTCAATGGTCGTTACACACGTAAAACGGTTGTACATCCTGAAACAGGTGAGCAAATCATCGGTGAAGATGAGTTGATTACAGAAGCTATTGCAGCGCAAATCGTTGCAGCTGGTATCAAAGAAGTCACAATCCGTTCAGTCTTTACATGTAAAACACGTCATGGTGTATGTAAACATTGTTATGGTGTCAACTTGGCAACTGGTGATGCAGTTGAAGTTGGTGAAGCAGTCGGAACAATCGCTGCCCAATCAATCGGTGAACCTGGTACACAGTTGACCATGCGTACCTTCCACACAGGTGGTGTAGCGTCATCTGAAGATATCACACAAGGTCTCCCTCGTATCCAAGAAATCTTTGAAGCCCGTAACCCTAAAGGGGAAGCGGTCATCACTGAAGTGACGGGTGAAGTCGTTGAAATCACTGAAGAAGCAGCGACTCGTAAGAAAGAAGTAACAGTCAAAGGTGAAACAGATACACGGACATACGAAGTCCCATTTACAGCGCGTATGCACGTTGAAGTTGGTGATTTCATTCACCGTGGTACACCGTTGACAGAAGGTTCTATTCAACCAAAACACTTGCTTCAAGTTCGCGATACACTTTCAGTTGAAACCTACTTACTTGCAGAAGTGCAAAAAGTATATAGAAGCCAAGGGGTTGAGATCGGCGACAAGCACGTTGAGGTAATGGTCCGTCAAATGCTCCGTAAAGTCCGCGTCATGGATGCCGGCGATACAGATCTCTTGCCTGGTACACTCATGGACATCGCTGATTTCGAGCAAGCCAACCAACAAATTCTCTTTGATGGTGGCGTCCCTGCGACATCTCGCCCAGTTCTTATGGGTATTACTAAAGCATCGCTTGAAACGAACTCATTCTTGTCAGCTGCATCCTTCCAAGAAACAACACGTGTCTTGACTGATGCTGCAATCCGTGGCAAGAAAGATCCATTGCTTGGTCTTAAGGAAAATGTTATCATCGGTAAAATCATCCCAGCTGGTACTGGTATGGCGCGTTACCGTAACCTTGAACCGTTAGCAAAAGTTGCTGAAACACAAGAAGTTGTTGAAGAAGTAACTGAATAATTGACAAAAACACTTGCGATTTAGTCGTAAGTGTTTTTTCGTTTTAGTCTGTAGACGAATTAGAAAAAATGATTGAAATTTATGCTAAAATTAAAGCATGAAAATACAAAAATACTTGACGATAGCAAATATTCTTAGAAATAAAATATTATCGGGTGAATTCCCTGCTAAAAGTAAATTGCCTTATGAAAGAGAATTAATCGAAACTTTTCATGCGTCTAAAATGACGGTGAAAAAAGCGACAGATTTATTGATGGATGAAGGACTCATCACGAAAGTTAAAGCTAAAGGTGCCTTTGTCAATGATTTTTCGAAGGCATCACTAGATAGAATGCGAGAAATTAATTATTTTAGAGGCTCAACAGCTTTATATGCAGATAAAAAAGTAGTCTCTAATGTTTTGATTTTTGAAGTTGTTTCTGCTGATGCAACTGTCCAGCAAAAGTTAAGTCTTATGACAGCAGATGAGCAAGTATACCATATCAAACGTGTAAGAAGTAAGGAAGATAAGCCCTTTGTTATAGAGGAAATGTGGATGCCTGTCAAACTGATTTTAAATTTGAAACTAGAGCATGTGGAAAATTCCATTTATGAATATATTGAACAACATTTAGGTTATATTATTGAAGAATCACATAGGAGGATTGCTGTTCATGTAGCGGATGAACAAGAGTCGAAGTTGCTGAAGATTGATATTGGAAAACCAGTGGTATTAACAACACAAACAGCACGATTTTTAACAGGACAAGTATTTGAATATTCCAGAGTAACACATATAGGTGAAGAATTTAGCCTAGAAGTTATCTTAACACGTAAAAATTAAGCTATACATTAAAAGAGAAATACCTATAGTTTTCAGTCAAATAGTACTATAATAGCTATACATTACTAGAAATGCTATTGTAATGCGAACATGGAAGCGTTATCATGAGAACATAAAATAATGTTTGGAGGTTTCTTATGAATAACTTTATGGATGCTCTGGGTGCCAAAATAGCACCAATTGCACAAAAAATTGGTGCTAACCTGTATTTGACGGTGCTCCGGGATGCATTTATGCTTAGTTTTCCACTCACAATGTTTGGCTCATTTATCGTTGTCTTTAATAATTTGCCATTTTGGCCGGATTCAATCAAAACACAGTTTTCAAATTTGTTTGGCAATGGTCAAAATGCCACAATGTCTATAATGACAGTATTTGTAACACTAGGTATAGGGTATTATTTTTCAAAAGCTAAAGAAGTTGAAGCCATTTTTGGTGCAGTTGTTTCATTGGCCTCATTTCTAATTTTAACACCATTTTTCATGACAGTTGTAGATGGTAAAAAAGAAATTCAAGCTTCTGGTTTACTATCTCTTGATAGACTTGGTGCTAAAGGGATGTTTCTTGGTATGATTGCTGCTTTTCTAGCAGCAAAGATTTATGTTTATTTGACACAAAAAGGTTTTGTGATTACAATGCCTGATGGCGTACCGCCTGCTGTATCAAAATCATTTTCAGCTTTGATCCCAGTTTTGGGAACACTCTTACCATTTCTAATTGGTAATGCTGTGATGATTGGTGTCTTTGATACAAACTTGCATGATGTGATTTACAATATTATACAAAAACCATTGACAGGTTTAGGCACGTCATTACCAGGAACAATTGTTGCCATTTTCTTTGTTCAGTTTCTTTGGTTCTTTGGCCTCCACGGTCAAGTTATTGTCAATTCAGTTTTTGAACCATTCTGGCAAACGAATGGTCTTGATAATGCTGAGTTACTTAAAAAAGGAAATGCTGCTCTTCAAGAGCATGGTCACATTGTCACAAAATCATTTATGGATACTTTTACAGTGTCATTGGGTGGATCTGGATCAACCTTGATCGTCTTGATTTTGATTATGGTGATTATGACCAAGAAGCAGTATAAAGAAGTGGCACGTTTAGCCATTGCACCTGGAATCTTTAATGTCAATGAACCAGTTATCTTTGGCTTACCAATGGTTATGAATGCGTCATTATTTATTCCGTGGTTGCTTGCGCCAATCGTATCAGTCATCATTGCCTATGCTGGATTTGCCTCAGGCATTGTACCGTTGACAACGGGTGCACAAGTGCCTTGGACGATGCCTGCTGTTATCTCAGGATTTCTTGCCACCAATTCGATTATGGGCAGTCTACTTCAAATTGTGCAAATGATTGCTGTTGGTTTGATTTATCTTCCGTTCTTAATGATGATAGATAAAATAAAAGAAGATTAAACTTAAATTCTACAACATTTCGTGATGACCTGAATGTCGTAAGATTTAAGATTATTAGTAAAAAATAGAAAGTACATTTATGACAAGACTTGAATTTCCAAAAAACTTTTGGTGGGGTGCTGCAACATCTGGACCACAAACAGAAGGTCGATTTCATAAGTCTCATGCGAATATTTTCGACTATGATTTTGACAAATTTCCAGAGCATTTTTGGCACGGTATTGGTCCAGATACAGCATCAAACTTCTATAATGATTTTAAACAAGATATTGCTTTGATGAAAGAAGCAGGGTTAAATTCAGTTAGAACATCAATCCAATGGACACGACTAATCGATGATTTGGAAACAGGTACGGTCAATTCAGATGCGGTCAGATTTTATAATGATGTCATTGATGAATTTATAAAAAATGATATCAGACCTGTTCTTAATTTACACCATTTTGATTTGCCAGTTACGCTTCTTCATCGTTATGGTGGCTGGGAATCTAAGCATGTTGTCGATTTATATGTGGCATTTGCTGAAAAATGTTTTGAGCTGTTTTCTGATCGGGTGTCGGATTGGTTCACGCACAATGAACCTATGGTAGTTGTTGAAGGCGGCTATCTTTATCAATTTCATTATCCAGATATCGTCGACGGTAGAAAAGCTGTACAAGTTGCCTACAATTTGCAGCTCGCCTCTTCAAAGGCAATCGCAGCCTTTCGTAAGTTAAATAAACATCCTGATGGGAAAATTGGTATTGTGCTTAATCTCACACCTAATTATCCCGCTACGAATTCTGAAAGTGATCAAGCAGCAGCACATTTTGCAGATCTATGGCAAAATCGTTTATTTATGGATGCTTCGGTCAATGGTGAATTTCCAACAGAATTGGTAGATATTTTAACTAGAGATAACGTTATCTGGCAAACGTCAAATGATGAGTTGGAAACGATTAAGAAAAATACAGTTGATTATTTAGGTGTAAATTTTTATCATCCCAATAGAGCCCAGGCACCGAGATATTCGTCTGATTCGCTTGCTGTAGACTGGTTACCCAATAAGTATTTTGAAGCCTATGACAAACGTGGTGTTCGAATGAATGTTGATAAAGGTTGGGAAATTTATCCTAAAGCACTCTTCGATATTGCTAAAAATATTCAAGAAAATTATGGTAATATTCCCTGGTTTGTGTCAGAAAATGGCATGGGGGTTAGTCGTGAAGACAGATATTTATCTGAAGATGGTATGATTCATGATGATTATCGGATGACCTTTATTAAAGAGCATCTTTACTATCTGTATAAGGCAATAGAGGAAGGTGCAAATTGCTTTGGCTATCATCTTTGGGCACCGATTGATTGTTTCAGCTGGCGTAATTCATATCGAAATCGCTATGGTTTGATTTCGGTAAACTACCATACGCAAAAAAAATCTTTAAAAAAGTCAGCACATTTTTTTAGGACGCTTTCAGAAACATCAAGTATTGAAATTTCAGAATTTGAAATGAAAAAATAAGGTGTCTCATCTAGAAAAATTTTAAGGAAAAGCTTTGTCAGAGTTATGCCATATGAAAATGCGAGTATTGCTTTAATTGGCATGCTCGTTTTTTATCTCTTTATCTACTAAAGACTTTATTGTTTTTACACAAGCCATCAAAAGAAAACGCTATCATATTTGTTGAGAAATAATATTCAATTAGATATAATAAGCGTATAAGGTAAGTTTAATAATCCAATAGAAAAAGTTTGAAAAACAGTGCTTTTGATTAGATTTATTGTCGAAGAAGGCGTACAATATGTCGCAGAACAATGATTTTACAAGTAAATTTCAGAAACCATTGTCCAACATAATTAACGGAGGTAACAGGATGGCACAAAAACAAAAGAACAAATCATTAAAAGAACACAGATTTTTAGTGCAAGCGGGCGCCTTTGTGGCGATTGCTGCTGGTGCTATTAGAGGCGGTTTTTTTGGTGAAAGTGAAAAAGTAAAGGAAACAGTCGATACAGACAAGGCACTTGCTGAGACAAATGAAGTAACCTGTGTGATTTCGGATTTTAACAATGTCAACACAGCTGAATTAACACCGACATTAACTGTTGGAGGAGATGATTCTGTTGCAACGAGTAATGACCTTGCCTATGCAGCTGAACTAACACCAGTAGGTGCAGGTTTAGAAGCAACTGGAAACGATCAAACAAAGCCTGTTAAAACACCAGATGGTTTAACAAGTGCGAAACAGGTTTCAAGCGCAGATCATAATGAAAGCAATTTAAGTTATGGTCAAGCTAAACACATTGCAGATGCAAATGGCGCAGCAGTATCGACAGATGCGAAAGACTCTGTAATAGGGACACCCGAAAATAAAGCTCCTGATGAAGTGAAAAATAGCATTTCTGGTTTTGAGGATGTTGCAATAGATTCAAACGGTAATGTGTCAAGAGGTACGTATACCTCTGCAGATAAGTCTCAAACAGCTATCGTTGGCGATGTGACAACCACCATTGGCACACCTGTTCAGAAGTCAACAGAAAATGGCGATATTTTGCCAGAGTATGATACTGTCACTGATAAAACAGCGGATGGTAAAACGATTGTATCAGATGTCGTGACGACGTCAAAAGATGGTAAGACAACACTTTATGCGACGATCAATGGTGATGTCGCACCAAGCATGGTTTATGATGAAAACGGTAATTCAGTCCAGTTGGGAAATGTCAATGTTGGCCAAACGTATTATTCTGACGCTCAAAAAACGTCTAAAGTTATCTTTACTAAAAATAAGCCAGGAAAAAATGTAGATGAAACAAAAGGCTTTACCATTCCTAAACATATCAATGATGCGGTTACAGGTCAAAATATCGTCAACAGTGCAACCCTTGATCAAGCCAATAATGTGATTCAGCTCACACCAGATAAAAACGACCAAGCAGGAACAGCGATATTAGGTAGTGATAAAGGCATTGACCTATCGCAAGATTTTGATCTTGATGCTAGTGTCAATCTTGGTAGTCACAGCGTAGAGAAAAGCGACGGTGGCACGAACAAATGGGTAAAAAAAGAAGACGGGGAATGGGTGCAAGTACATACAGGTCCTGAAAAAGGTGGTGATGGTATTTCCTTTGGTTTCAACCCAATTGGTAATGATGATGTCGGCCATTGGGGCAATTCTTTTGGATTAGGCTATCTCAACAATTCTTTTGGCTTTAAGCTAGATACCTATTACAATAATATCAAAGATGTTATGGCAGACAATGCCAGCCAATATAACAATAAAAAACTTTCTGAGGCACACGGTTCATTGCCATATGGTCCAGATCCTCTTCAAACCAAATCTGATGGAACACCTCAGGATAATATGAATGGCCATAGTTTTGGTGCCTTCATTTATACCGATTCAAATGGCACAGTACATACCTATGGGGATACTTATGATGGTGAGGGTGGTAATCCGTACTTTATTGATGATCCTAGTCAAGGTCAAAATAAAGGCATTGGTCAAATGGATATTGCGACTATCAATGCTAGTGAATCCAAAGAAAGTCAACTCGCAAGCATTATCAGTGGCAATAATGGTCAAACAACACCATGGCAAAACATCAAAATCCATTATGATGCAGCAAGCCAAACCATGACTATTACTTATCAAGGGCATACCTGGACACAGGATATTTCAGAATGGCTAAAAGAAGCTGGTACCAATGTGAAATTTATGATTTCAGGGTCAACAGGCTATGCATCTAATTTGCAGCAAGTGAAAATCAATGCTTTGATTTATACCTCAAGTCCTGAGCAAGCATGGGAAGAGATTGCAAAATCATCGGTGACAACTTGGAAAGAAGCACCTGTCAACCACCAACAAAGTTTGCAATTAAATGATAATAAATACCAAGTTAACTGGCAGGAACAAGCTTTTACAGATATTCCAGAGCCTCCTGTAACACCAGATGATCCGGAACCTCCCGCAACACCAAGTGTGCCCAACACTCCAGACGTACCTGCACCGCAACATAATGTACCACCAAAAACACCAGAACAACCTAATATGCCCCAAACACCCAAACCTTCTGGACCATCATTAATATCTAAGGGGACTTACGCCCAAGGGGATTCAAATGATAAGATCAGACTGCCTCGAACAGGTGAAAATAAAGAGTTAGGAACTAAAACAACAGGTGTTCTATTGACAATTGTGGCAGCCACATTTGGCATGCTAGCATTTTGGAAAAAGAGAAAAAAGATGTAAATGATCTAAATTGAGATATACTGTCGTTTGATTCATTAAAGAAGTTCAAAGAATACTTAAGTCTGAAAAGACTTAGGTGTTTTTTGATTTCATAACCCGAGTATTCTACAAAAGTAAGGAAAAACATAAAAATAAGAAAAGGATAAAAAGTCCTAATAATACAATCTGATTGTCCTGAAAATATCTATTTTAGATTACATTTATTTGTTAGAATTGTATATGTACCATGTGAATTCGATATATTTAAACCAAAAATGTATTGCAATAAATAAGAGAAAATAAATTTTAACAAGCTTTTAGAGATTAGAAATTTTAGGATTAATTATAAAAAGGCTACCTAGCAATTAGTTAGATATCAATCGTGTAAGAGCGGAGAAAGGAATTATCAATCGTGAAAGATCATCAGCCTGATATGAAAAAATGAATTATCTTGCCTGAAAATCGGTGGAAAAAGTCTTTATGCTAGTATAGTTTTACTGTCAGATTACCAGGGGATGATTGTGTCAATTCGACAATCGTTGGATAAGATGGCAGAAAATCTTGCTGATCAAAACAAGCTTATCAGTGAATTAAAAGATTCGAATGGTCAACTAAATGATACAAATAATGAGTTAATGCAGAAAAAAAGCGATCTTAAAGAGAAGTGTAGAAATAGTCGTCCAGAGCTTCAAAAAGAGATTGTTTATTTCAAAAATGAAAATGCTCATCTTGAGGAAACGTTAGAGCAGTTGGAGGCGTTCGAAAATCAACTTGAAAGATCACATCTGCAAAAAGAGCAAGAGCTCGAAGTGGCTAAAGAGAAGCAAGCTCTTATCGTAGATGAAGTTGATACGATCACTGAATCAGAACAAGAAGTGACAGAAAAAGAACATTCTCAAGAATATCATAAGGTTCAAAAAGCCAAAAATATTGCGCAAAAAATCTATAAGGAAATGCAATCCCGTTTAGTCAAAGACAAACAATAAGAGAGAAAATAAGGAGTTATCAAAGAGCTATGCCCCGTTAAATCTAGGGAGTATAGCTTTTTGATATCATTACTGATTCATCTCATCAGCCATTTCATCTGCAATATCCTGCAAGGCATCAAATCGCAACATCTGAACAGGGAAATTGTCCGCTCGGTTCAATTGCGCCACTAAATAGTTCAACTTAGTTTCATTTTCTTCATCGTAAAAGACAAAAGCACCATTCGCATTACTAATCAAGAAATGATGATACTCACGAAATTGACCTGCATTTTGATAATCATCATAGGCATATTGAACAAAATCCACCTGTTTAAAAAGTGCAAGCTTGGTTTGATTAGCTTCATTCCAATTTTGACCATGCGTTTTAAACGGGAAAATGGTCGCAAATTTAAGGTTATAATCCTTTTTCATCTCATTAGCCACTTCAAGTACCCAGTATTCAAAACCTAGATTACCACCAAAAATTAACCATTCTAGGCCATCCGCTGCGAATGCTTCAAGATTTTTGCGTATGGCAGTCTTAATCACGGTTAATTTCATGTCCTTTTCATCAAAAATGCCTAAATCAAAAGCATTATAGCCAACAATGAGTAATGTTTTCATGTTTTAATCATATCCGTTTCTATAGTGTGCTATGATCCATTATAACGCAACGGTGTCCTAAAAATGTTTTTTATTCAAGATTTATCACCCTATTTTTGAGATGAGATGAGATCATATTTTGTTTTGTTCTAGAAAATCAATGAACATTCGAACGTTGGGTAGTAATTTAGTGTCGTATGACACAATACGCTTGTATATTCCACTATACTATAGTAAACTTATAATAACTGTATTTTATTAAAAGTGAGTAAGAGAAGTCTCTTGAGATATTCGTAGAGTATCTGAAACTAGTGAAACAAACGCAGTTGTTGCTAAAGTGTTAGAGAGGAAAATCATGGTCAAATACCCTGGTGGTGTTGCGATTGCACGAAAACAGCAAATCAAACAACCAAAAACGGTTAGATTTGGCAAACGTGGGATGAATTTTGAAGCTGAGATCAACGCCACAAATGATTATTATTTAATGCGTGGGTTGGCAGTCATCCATAAAAAACCAACACCAATTCAAATTGTTAAGGTTGATTATCCGCAACGGAGTCGGGCAAAAATTACAGAAGCCTATTTTCGTCAAGCCTCAACAACTGATTATTCTGGTGTTTATCAAGGTTACTACCTTGATTTTGAAGCCAAGGAAACACAAAATAAATCTAGTTTTCCACTCAAAAACTTCCACGAACATCAAATCATGCACATGGAAAATGTCTTAAAGCAAAAGGGGGTTGCCTTTGTTTTACTCCATTTTTCGACCTTATCGAGGACTTTCTTACTTAAAGCAAGTGATTTAATCCCATTCTTTAAAGAAAAAGACGGACAAAAATCGATTCCTCTAGCATTTATTGAAGTAAAAGGGTACGAACTCCCAACCAATCAATTACCTAGCATACCTTATCTCGACTGCATCCAAAAAATTTTAGGAGGTGACTCACATTTCTAATCCACGAAAAAGTAAGCGAAAAATGAATTTACGCGTCATAAGAGTTGTCAAATGGTGTCTCATCTCAATTTTTATGCTCATTATTATTGGTTTTATGGCTGGTGTTGGCCTCTTTATTCATTATGCCAAGGATGCACCAAAATTGGAAGAGTCTAAGCTACAGTCTAAGCCATCATCAGTCATTTATGATAAAGATGGTCAAGTACTAGTTGATTTGGGCATTGAAAAGCGTGAGTTAGCCGATACCAAGGATATTCCTTTGGAACTGGTTGACGCGGTAACCTCTATCGAGGATCACCGCTTTTTCCAGCACCGTGGGGTTGACCCGATTCGGATCATTTCATCGGTTATTCACAATACACAAAATGATAGCATGCAGGGAGGCTCAACGTTGACCCAGCAGCTGATCAAGCTCTCTTTTTTCTCGACCAAGGCAAAAGATGCGACAATCAAACGTAAAGCGCAAGAAGCCTGGATGGCAGTGAATCTCGAACGCCAGAACACCAAAGAAGAAATCATCACTTATTATATCAACAAAACCTATTTGGGCAATGGTTTTTATGGGATGCTGACCGCGGCTAAAAGTTATTTTGGTAAAGACCTCAAGTCGCTGGATTTGGCACAGATTGCCTTGCTTGCAGGTATGCCACAGGCACCTAATTCTTACGATCCTTATGCTCATCCAGAAGCAGCGAAAGAACGCCGTGATATGGTGCTACGCGCCATGTATCGCTACAAAAAGATTTCTAAAAAACAGATGGAACAAGCCATCGCAGAGCCAATCACTGAAGGTTTACAAGCAGCACCAACCACTAAAGCTGTTCCTAGCTATCTCGATAACTATGTTAAACAAGTCATCTTAGAAGTTGAGAAAAAAACAGGGTTGGATGTTAACAAAGCTGGTCTTAAAATCTATACACCATTAGATAATGCAGCACAACAAAGACTTTGGGACATCTTTAATACGGATCAATATGTAAATTTCCCAGATGATCTTTTCCAAGTTGCTTCAACAGTCGTTGATGTCAATTCTGGCGCTGTGGTGGCCCAACTTGGTGGTCGAAAACAGCCAACTGATGTAACTTTTGGTTTGAACCAAGCAGTTGAGACGAATCGAGACTGGGGTTCAACCATGAAGCCGCCGACAGATTATGCACCTGCTTTTGAATATGGCGTTTATAAATCAACAGGTGATATCATTAGTGATACCTGGTATGTTTACCCAGATGGTACCAATACACCAGTTTATGACTGGGATAAACTCTATCAAGGCAATATTACAGTCCGTAAAGCGGTTTGGGGATCAAGAAATATCCCAGCTGTTAAAACTTTAGCCTCTGTTGGTCTTGATAAATCACAAGCCTTTCTTGAAACTTTAGGAATCAAGTATCCGAATATGCAATATTCAAATGCCATTTCAAGTAATAATAATGGTCAAGGTAGCGGATGGGGCGCAAGCTCTGAAAAGATGGCAGCTGCCTATGCTGCCTTTAGTGCTGGTGGGATTTACACCAAACCTTACTATGTCAATAAAATCATTGACGCAGAAGGCAAAGAAACGAATATGAAACCTGAGCGGACACGAGCGATGAAAGCATCAACAGCTTATGTGATGACAGACATTCTTAAAGGTGTTATTACAAACGGTACCATGACCAACGGGATTATCCCAGGACTTAATCAAGCTGGCAAAACAGGAACATCAAACTACGATGATACCCAATATGACCAAGCGATGGAAAATATAGATGGTCCTTATGATGGCAGTTCACTTGCGCCAGACGAAAACTTCGTTGGCTACACCCCTCACTATTCTATGGCCGTGTGGTCGGGTTATGATAATCGAATGACACCAGTCTGGGGATCTAAACTCTACTTAGCACTTGATGTTTACCGCGAGATGATGACCTATCTAGCTTCAACGACAGATAATGCTGATTGGACCATGCCAGAAGGTGTTCAAAAAGTAGGTAATGAGTTAACGATTAGTAACTAGACGCTGAAATGGAACGAATTATCTCTTCAAATTTTCTTGACAAAACCTATCATTCTATTATATAATGGAATGGTTGTGGCGGTATAGCCAAGTGGTAAGGCACGGCTCTGCAAAAGCTTGATCGTCGGTTCAAATCCGTCTACCGCCTTAGATTTAAAGCATATTAAAGTAAAAACCGCCTTATTGAGCGGTTTTTACTTTTTGTCATGCTGATAAAGGAGAAAAACATGACAGTTAAACTCATTGCTCACACTTTGATTCAAAGAGATAGAAGATACCTGCTAAACAAGAGAACAGCGATTAAAAGAGGGAAACTAAATGTCTATCCACATTTTTGGGACATTCCTGGTGGTAGTGTAGAGCCGGGTGAAACGCCCCAAGAAGGGGCGCGACGTGAAGCCGTAGAAGAGATTGGCTTAGAAATTTCTTTAGAAAAGATCATTCATGAAGATGGTGAGTATGATGCGGCTAAAGCAACAGTTTTTACACGACTAGTTTATGCGGCAGTACCGAATCAATAGGGATCAAACTTGAGAGGAGCATCAGAATTATAGGTGGGTATAGTCGCTTGAGGCGCTCAAAGGTGAAAAATTGTACCGTATTTAATGGCAATTGTACCACCGCAGTAAAAGTTGTAAAGTATTAGCAAGGTAAGAAAATTGCTTAAGCGTCTATGGTATAATAAAGATAAGAGAAAATGTCATTTTAAACTTATCCACAATTTATTTAATGCGGTTATAATGGGTCAATCCTTATACCATCATCTATCACATTTTTAGCAAAAAGGTGTAAAATAGAGATATGAAACGGTTAATCGCACTTTTAATTCTAGGAGTAAGTCTGATGGCAACACAAGTTAAAGCCGATGGGTTGAGATCAGGCTATATTAAGACTCATGATGGTGAAAAAATACACTATGTCCGTAAAGGATCGGGTACACCCTTGATTCTATTACATGGTAATGGTCAGAGTGCGCGTTATTTCAAACCGCAGATGGATTTACCTTTTGATACAATTGCCATTGATTCTAGAAATCATGGCAAATCAAGCAGTTCACAGCAATTGAATTTTGAATTGATGGCACAGGATGTCTTAGAAGTCATGGATCAGCTTAAAATACAGAAAGCGGATATTTTAGGCTTTTCTGATGGCGCTAATTTAGCCATGGTTTTTGCCAAAAACCATCCAGAACGGGTTAATAAATTGATTTTAAATTCAGGGAACTTATCTCTGTCAGATCTCCATTTTTTCCCGAAACTGACGTCTATTTTGCAAAATATTTTCTTTAACACGCCTGTATCAGAGCTGTTGGTTAAAGATGTGGGTGTGACAACATCTGATCTGAAGAAATTTAAAATGCCAGTTCTCGTGATTGCAGGTCAATATGATTTGATCAAACTCTCTTCGTCCAGGAAGATTGCTAAAGCCTGTCACGGTCAGTTTATAGAGATTCCAGACGCTTTTCACAAGGTTTCTCACTCTCGTCCTAAAACCTTTAATGCAGTTGTTACCAAATTTTTGCAAGCTTCATCTTAAACATTAAACGCTCATCCTAATCCCTCCCTAAGTCCTAAAAGTAGAAAGAGACCGGAATGATCCAGTTTTTAAAGAAAAATCAAAAGTATTTCAAGCTTATTTTTGTGATTGCAGTGGCCTTTATTGCACTGACTCAAATCACTGGCCTACTCAAACAAGTTCAACCCGATAAAATCAGCCTGATTTTTGAACGTCTTAGCCTATTTGACTTTGTTCTGGTGATTCTCACAGGTTTAATCAGCGTTGTGCCCATGCTTAACTATGATCGCGTGCTTAATCAACTCGTCGGCACCGATTATCCGCTACCTAAGCTAATCAGAATGTCGTGGTTAATCAACACGTTAAATAATATCGCAGGATTTGGCGGTGCGGTTTCTGTCGGTCTGCGAAGTCATTATTACGGTAAAAATGTTAAAGAAAAACTCCTTGCCAACATTTCAAAAGTGTTTTTCTTTGCCCTCTCAGGTCTCTCAATTTACGGTCTTATCGGTTTTATTTTAGTCAAGTCAGGGCAGGTTGACCAGTTCCTTAGCCAATACACGATTTGGCTCATTGGTGCAGCAGTCTATTTCGTCTTCGTCCTTCTCTTTACACGAAAAAATCTGGGCGGGCTCAAAAAACGCTTGCAGGCAGAGTTATTATTGACCAGTTTCCTGGAGTGGAGTGGTGTCATGCTCACCTTCATCGTCATCGGTCACGTCCTTGATGTCAAAATATCAGTGGCTAGTCTGATTGTTTTGATCACAGCCAGCTCAGTGATCGGGATCTTATCCATGATTCCTGGCGCACTAGGATCTTTCGATGTCATGATGATGCTTGGACTCCTTCACCTCGGAGTCCCGCGCGAAATCGTTCTCGTCTGGCTCCTACTTTATCGTCTCGCTTATTATCTACTTCCCCTTGCCCTTGGCTTGATTTCTTGGGTTATGACGGCAGGACGCCAATTTGATGCCCGCTTTAGCGGGATACCGATTAACCTGAGCCGCGAGATTCTGCATAAGGTAGTGACGTTCATGACAGCAGTAACGGGTGGATTCCTTGTGCTGACTGCCACGGTTCCAGAAGCATTTCTGGAACTACGCTGGTTACGTCAGATTTCGCCTTGGAATGCTAACTTGATCGCAGAATCGCCAAAAATCATTCTTGGTTTCCTACTCATTATTACCAGTCGTGCTGTTAAAAATCGCGTGTCTCGTGCCTACATCCCAACACTCATCATTGAGTTATTGACCGTAGTTTATGTCTTTTTGGATGACTTTTCTTGGTATTCCATTGTTTTGATGACGGTCTTACTTTTATTGACGATATTCATCAAAAGTGAATTACACCGTGAGCAATTAGTTTTGAGCTACGAAACGATAATGATTGATAGTTTCTTTGTCATTATTCTGATGCTACTTTATATCGTTGTCGGTACCATGTCACGTCCTGCCTACCATCTTCACCATAAAGTTAATGAGTTTCTTCTTTTCCCATCAGAAAAAATTTGGGCAAGTGGGCTGATTGCCATCTTTATTGTTGCAGGAGTCTGGTTACTCTACATGCGTTATTTACAAGGCAAGTCCCAAAAAATTGGAACAGAACTAGATGAGACAGTGGCGCTAGATATTTTGACGACCTATGGTGGTAACACCCAAAGTCAACTTCTCTTTATGGGTGACAAGCGGATGTGGGTCTATGACGACCGTCTTGTGATACAATTCGCTATTCGTCAGGATAAAGTTTTGGTCATGGGGACACCATCTGGCGACCATTCATGCTTGTTAGAAGCTTTGACAGCCTTTATTCAGGAATCTGATCGCCTAGGTTACCGCCCTGTCTTTTATGAAATTGATAAGAAGACGACTTTGATTTTGCATGAATTAGGCTATCACTTTATCAAGCAAGGTGAAGAAGGTCATGTCAACCTAACTGATTTTACTTTGACTGGTACGAAAAACAAGAGCAAACGTCAAGCAGTCAACCAAGTTGAAAAAGCAGGTTTTGAGTTGACCATGATTGAACAAGAAGACTTAACACCAGAACTCTTTGCAAGACTGCAAGACATTTCTGATGAGTGGTTGGATGGTAGACGTGAAAAAGGTTTTTCTCTAGGTTATTTTGATATGACCTATCTCTCTAAAGCACCGATTGCAATCGTCCGCTCGGAGGATGAGATTGTTGCCTTTGCTAACATCATGCCAACTTATACTAAGGACTTCGTCACCATTGACCTCATGCGCCATACTAAAGATGCACCCAAAGGTGTTATGGACTTCCTATTCATCAAACTTTTTGAGTATTACCAAGCAGAAGGAATCGCTAAATTTGATTTAGGGATGACACCGCTTGCGAATGTGGGAACGGCTCGAAGTGCTTTCGTTTCAGAGAGAATTGCTAATTTGATTTATCAGTTTGGAGATTCTCTTTATAATTTTGAAGGCTTACGTAATTACAAGAAAAAATATGTGACATCTTGGGAGTCCAGATATACTGCTTACTCGCATAGTTCCAACATCGCTTTTGTCATGTTAGCACTATTGCTCCAAGATAATCAAACCATTAAGTAAGAAGCCTTTGAGCGGGCGAAGTTCGTGAATGCCCCCGCTTGGCAGGAGCGTAAGTGGATGTCAAGTTTTAAGATTTCACTCAGTGAAATCGCAGAAAGGAATTGTAGAATGACAAGACTATCAAGTGTTAGAGCACGCATGCAAGCCGAGGCGTTAGATGCCGTGATCATCACAAATTTGAAAAATATTTATTATCTAAGTGGTTTCTGGGGAACAGCGGGTACAATCTTAGTGACCCAGAAGGCTCAGTATTTGCTAACTGATTCACGCTATAGCATTGCGGCGCGTGAGGTTGCGGTGGATTTTGATATCGTGGAAACACGAGAAGCCTTCGTAGAAATTGCTAAGTTGCTGAAAAAAGAAGCAGTATCACTAGTTGGTTTTGAAGACGGTGTAACTTATGCAGAGTTTCAAACAATGCAGAGTCAGCTAGCGGGAGTGACGCTCAAAGCGACGACTAACTTCATCGAAGTGCTTAGACAGATTAAAAGCCCAAGTGAAATTGCAACGATTAAAAAAGCCTGTGCCATTTCAGACCAAGCCTTCAATGATCTTTTGAAGTTTGTGGAACCAGGTAAGACGGAAATTGAGATTGCTAATTTCTTAGATTTTAAAATGCGTGATTTAGGTGCTTCGGGTATTAGTTTTGATACCATCGTTGCGTCAGGTAAACGCAGTGCACTGCCACATGGTCGTGCAACGCATAAACCGATTGACTTTGGGGATACTGTAACGGTTGATTTTGGCTGTTATTATGATCACTATGCGAGCGACATGACACGGACTTTCTTTGTCGGTGAAGCCAGCCCTCAAATGCAAGAAATATATCAAATTGTGCAAAAAGCGCAACAAGCTGTTACGGATGTCAGTGCACCAGGCTTGACATTTGGAGATTATGATCGTGCGGCGCGTGATATTATTGAGACGGCTGGGTACGGTCAAGCCTTCTCGCATGGCATCGGTCATGGGTTAGGCCTTGACGTCCATGAAATTCCTTATTTTCCAAAAACATCTCAAGAACGCTTGGTTGAAAATCTGATCATCACAAATGAACCAGGAATTTATGTTGAAAACCTAGGTGGTGTCAGAATCGAAGATGATCTACTGATCACAAGCCAAGGTGTTGAAGTTCTAACCAAGGCACCAAGAGAGCTGATTATCCTATAAGCGCCATTGAATTGGTTATAAATCTAGCGAAATGGTTTGAAATATGTTAAAATGGAGAGAACCTGTAGGGCGCCTCTAAAAACTGCTTTTGCTAGCTTTTGATTAAATTTTTCAAGCGCAAGGCATTGCGACAAGGCTTGTGGCTGTGGTTACTCGCCACAAAAGAGTGCATGTGCTTATTGCAAGGTGCGAAGCAATAACGATGCGATTGGGAAATTTAGCCAAAAGACGCAAATCTGAGTTTTTAGTGGCACCCTATCAATATGCAAAAAATGAAAGTGAGAACATAAAAAATGGTAGCAGCAAACGAACTCAAGGCGGGCATGACTTTTGAAACTGACGGCAAACTTTTGCGCGTCTTAGAAGCCAGTCACCACAAACCAGGTAAAGGTAACACGATCATGCGGATGAAACTTCGTGATGTTCGGACTGGTTCAACTTTTGATACGTCTTATCGTCCTGAGGAAAAATTCGACCAAGCCATTATTGAAACACATAACGCGCAATACCTCTACCAAATGGATGATACAGCTTATTTCATGGATAACGAAACTTATGACCAATATGAAATTCCAGTGGCAAGTGTTGCAGACGAGTTGAAATTTATCCTTGAAAACGAAGAAGTGAAAATCCAATTCTTCGGCACAGAAGTGATTGGTGTTCAAGTGCCAACAACAGTTGTTTTGACAGTAACTGAAACACAACCATCGATCAAAGGCGCTACTGTAACAGGTTCTGGTAAACCAGCTACGATGGAAACTGGTCTTGTTGTTAACGTGCCTGACTTTATCGAAGTTGGTCAAAAACTTGAAATCAATACTGAGACAGGTGCTTACTTGAAACGTGCTTAATCACCTCGTGATGAAGCCAACTGGTGACCTTTAGTCTCTCCGAAACCATTCGTCGCCGCATCACAATGTCCTAAGAAACGGGGAAAGAAATTATGACAGATACAAATAAAATTACCAACGCTGAAGCACTCGGCGAAATCGTCATTGCACCACAAGTTGTTGAAACGATTGTTGCAGTTGCTGCAGCAAAAATTGACGGTGTCTATGGCTTGCGCAACAAAAGTTTTGCAGACCTGATTGGCAAAAAAGCAGATGGCCGTGGCGTATATGTCCACCAAGAAGACGACAAAGTTGTTGTAGACATCTATGTCTACTTGACTTACGGCGTTTCTGTACCAAATGTTGCCATGGAGATGCAACGTGTTGTCAAAGATAACGTCCTTGATATGAGCGATATCGTTATTGATGAAGTCAATATCCATGTTGCTGGTGTTGTGCCTGAAAAGACACCAAAACCAGACTTCAAAGAACTATTTGATGAGGACTTTTTGGATGTCGACTAAGCCATTAAGCCAGCATGAAATTCGCATTCGTGCTGTGCAATCCCTCTATCAACTCGAAATGACACCTGATGAAACTGTTGAAGATGCCATGGTATTTGCCTTAACCAATGACGACAGACTGGCAAGCCAAGAATTGGTAGATGAAAATCCAGTAGCTGTTAAGCCTAAGCGAAAAGGGCCAGGAACAGTCTATTCTTTCACACCCAACCGAGAAGGTGGTGTAACCAAGCAAGCCTTGGGGTCAGGTGCTGTTTCCAGTCCAGAACCAACGGTTGAAATTCCAGCATCAGCTTATATCTTAACAGATCGCTTTGATGATGCGCATAAATCTAACCTAGAGTTTATGATGGCCTTGGTTTATGGTGTGCGTGCCAAGAAAATAGAGCTTGATGACAAGATCACGACATATTTATCAAAAAATTGGTCGGTTAAACGTTTGTCGCCAATCAATCGTGTGATTTTAAGACTAGGTGCCTTTGAGATTTTATTTGCTGAAACACCACGTATTGTGGCCATCAACGAAGCGATCGAACTGGCTAAAGCTTTCAATGATGAAAAAGATGCTAAGTTCATCAATGCCATTTTGACAAAAATCGGCGAATAATTTATTCGCATAATTTAAAGAAAAATCCCCGAACAGTAATAATAGCTGTTCAGGGATTTTTCATACTTTCAATTCGTTTTCTTGATGTGCCTGATGTTCCAGCATATCTCCATCTACTTCAATAGCAGAATAAGCGACATTATGCTTTTCTAGAATCGCACGTGCAGCTGTTTTGGCCTGGGCTTGGTCAGAAATAGTGATAGTCATATGCAGCATGGCAGCGTGCTTTTCACCGTCAATTGACCAGATACAGAGTTCAGTCGCCTGATCGATTTCAGGCGCATTTTCTAGTTCAGCAACCAAGGCAGCGTAGTTGACAGTTTCTGGTGCCGCCTCCATTAAGATCCGTAAAGTCCCAATAAATTTTGGGATGGCTTTTGTCAGAATAAAGATTGAAATAGATAGAGATAAAAGTGGGTCTAACCAATACCAGGGTTGAAAGTGCATGACAATTGATAAAATTAGCACTGCAATCCATCCGAGGACGTCTTCTAACATATGGAGGTTGAGAATGCTTTCATTGCGAGATTGCCCTCTCGTCATTAAATAAGCCCCGTAACCATTAGCAATAACAGCGACAATAGCCAGCCAGAACATACCAGTCGTTTGAACCGGTGTTGGATGCAATAGGCGTGGAATAGCTTCTAGAATAACAAGGGTGGAGCCAACTAGTAAAATAACACTGGTAATCAAGGCACCGAGCAAGGAAAAACGACGATAGCCGAGGGTATAGGAGTGGTTGGATTTCTTGCGAGAAACCTTCTCGAAAAACCAAGCAAAACCAACAGCAATCGCATCGCCCGAGTCATGTACGGCATCGGAGAGAATGGCCACAGAGCCGAACATGGCGCCAAAAATAAATTCAAGGATGGCAAAAACAATATTGAGGACAAAAACAATCGTGATCCGCTTGCCAGATTCTACGTCAGGCGTTGTCTTGTGATGGTTGTGGGTCATGGATGTGGTCACTTTCTAATTCTTGCGCATGGGCAATGGAGAGTTTGAGGAGTTGTAGGATGTGGCTATCGCCAATCTGGTAATTGATGGCTTTGCCATCTCTGGCTTGGGTTACGAGCTGATGGGCTTTGAGTATCTTGAGTTGATGGGAAACAGCAGATTGCTCCAAACCAATAGCTTCTGAAATCTGCGAAACGTTTTGTTGCTTGTCTGATAAGAGGAGTAAAATTTTAACGCGAGAGGGATTGGATAAAACTTTATGAATATGGATGATTTCTGTCAGGGTATCATTTGAAATGTTTTTCATATGAATATCTTATCATATATTAAGGGGAATAGCAAGTTACTATTGTATAAAATATACAAAAAATACGGCAGAATAATTCGCATCAAATCCCTTTTTTTCAAGGATATTTGGTAAAATAGAGATAGAAAAGTTTCAACCATAAAAACAGTACAGAAAGAAGTGACACATGACACAACCATTATTTCTTAAATCAGTTTTTCAGGAAAAAATCTGGGGTGGTGACCATCTCAAAACTTTTGGCTATGACCTGCCGACAGATAAAATCGGTGAGTATTGGGCGATTTCTGCCCATCCCAATGGTCTGTCAACGGTTAAAAATGGTGAATTTGCTGGTCAAACTTTAGATGTGCTCTACAAAAATCATCGGGAGTTATTTGGTGACTCACAAAAAGAAGTATTTCCACTCTTAACTAAAATTTTGGATGCCAATGATTGGCTCAGTGTCCAAGTTCATCCAGACGATGCTTATGGTCTCGCCCACGAAGGTGAGTTAGGAAAAACAGAGTGCTGGTATATTATCGCGGCAGATCCCGATGCTGAAATTATTTACGGCCACCATGCCAAAGATAAGGCAGAATTACGTGCCATGATTGAAGCGGGAGACTGGGATCATTTATTAACCAAAGTTAAAGTTAAAGCTGGCGACTTCTTCTACGTGCCAAGTGGTACGATGCACGCCATTGGTAAAGGCATTATGATTTTGGAAACCCAGCAGTCATCTGATACGACTTACCGTGTCTATGATTTTGATCGGAAAGATGACCAAGGCAATTTGCGTGAGTTGCATATTGACAAATCTATTGATGTGCTAAATTTTGGTGCGCCTGCTAACACGACACCTGTTGTGACGGAACTTTCCAACCTTGTTAAGACATCTTACGTCTCTAACAACTTTTTCACAGTTGAAAAATGGGAAATTTCTGGTCCGATAGACTTTATAAAGACGGCACCTTATACGTTATGCTCGGTTTTGGACGGTCAAGGAAGTTTGACCGTTGCGGGGATAAGTTATCCAGTTCAAAAAGGCGATCACTTCATTTTGACAAGTGATATTTCTGACTGGCAATTCGAAGGTCAATTGACGATCATTGCTAGTCACGATGGGGAATAATTATGGCTGAAATCACTTATAATTCTTGGCTACAGGAGCATAAACGACCATTTGGCGCTGTCCTTGTCGGGACAACGGTTGAATTTGACTTGATGATTCAAACACAGCATCAGGTTGCGGTCAATATCGTTTTACAATTTGAAAATGGCTTTAAATCTTATGAAAAAATGACGGCCATTTCTGATGGTGTCTTTCGCATGACCTTACCTAATCTGACAGAAATTGGCTTTTATAACTATTATTTCCAAATTACTGAGTTTGATGACACTCATGAGTACCGTTATTTTTACGGTGCGACTGATATTGGAGGAGGGCCTGGTACGACTTATGTGGATGAAATTTCAGTTATTCCCTACACTCAAACGATTTTCCTAAAACGTGAAAAGGCGCCCGACTGGTATCGCCAAGCGATTTTCTATCAAATCTTCCCAGATTCCTTTGCTAAAAAAGGACATCTAGAAAATCCTAAGGATAATATTTTTTTCTATGGTAAAGAGACAGATTCTCCTTACTATATCAGGGAAGCTAATGGTGACATCACACATTGGACTTATTATGGTGGAAATTTAGCAGGTATTATCGATAAAATCCCCTATCTCAAATCACTGGGCATCACTGCGCTTTATCTCAATCCGATTTTTGAAGCCAGAAGTTCTCATCGCTACGATACCAGTGACTACATGAAAATTGATCCCGTTTTGGGCACTGAGTCTGATTTTAAGCTGCTGGTTGATACCTTGCACCAAGAAGGAATGCATCTGATTTTAGATGGTGTTTTTTCCCATGTCGGTAGAAATTCTAAATATTTTGATTTTGACGGCAAGTCTGGTGGTCAAGGCGCTTATCAAACGATGCAATCTCCTTACTTTGATTGGTTTACATTTAATCAATACCCTGATGATTACAAATCTTGGTGGGGGATTAAAGATTTACCAACCATTGATAAAACGAAAGAGAATTTTCAGCAGTATATCTATGGAGAGCACGATAGTGTGCTCAGCAAATGGAATGATTTAGGAATTGACGGTTGGCGTTTGGATGTAGCTGACGAGTTGCCGGATGTCTTCATTAAAGGCATTCGCGATACCTTGGAAAATTATCCTGAGCAAGTCTTGATTGGTGAGGTATGGGAAGATGCGTCACGCAAGGTTGCCTATAATCAACACCGTAAATATATCTATGGCGATGCTTTGCATGCAACGATGAATTATCCATTTCGAGATATTATTTTGGGTCTTGTGAGGGGTGAAATGACACCAGAAACGGCTGCAAGAAAGCTCATGCAGCTATCAGAAAACTATCCGACAGATGTCTTTTTAAATAATTTTAATAACATCGGTACCCATGATACCGAGCGTATTTTAACGCAGTTGGGACAAAATCTAACGAAATTAGATCTGGCAGTCGGGTTATTGATGACCTTGCCAGGTGTGCCAACTATTTATTACGGAGATGAAGCTGGTCTAGTTGGGCACAAAGACCCTGAAAATCGGGCTTTTTTCCCTTGGGAAAATGTTAATGAATCAACACGTAAGATTTATCAAAAATGGATCAAAATTAGACAATCTGCCTCTGTTTTGACGACTGGTAATCTATCATTGTTCTATTCTGACAGAATTTTCGGTCTTATTAGGGATGATTCACATGAAACTGCTGTCTTTGTGTTCAATATATCGAATCAAGGGATGATGGTTGATTTAAATGACATGACTTTTCTAAACAAAAAAGTTGATTATCCCGCATTCTTTTTGGGTGCTTTTGAAAGTGTCTATAAATTTAAATAACAAAAAAGAAGACTGTCTGAATAGACTGTCTTTTCTTATAATATATAAAATATTTTGTCATAAAGGAAATATTGTGATAAGATGAGTATGTAAAGTAATAAATGACAAGAAAGGGGACAATTATGAATCAAAAATTAGCAGATGAGGCCCTGAGGACGTTCACAACGGGAGAAAACTTTCATGTGCAGCATTATTTAGGTTGCCATCAAACCAAAAATGGGCGTGTTTTTCGAGTCTGGGCACCAAATGCGCAGCAGGTGCAATTGATTGGCGATATGACAGATTGGCGAGATCATCCCGTGCCAATGTCACGCAATGATCACGGTGTCTGGGAAGTGACCTTGTCTGATACACAGGCTAGTGCAGGTGTTTATTACAAGTATCTTGTGACACGTGCGTCAGGACAAGTGATTGAAAAAATGGATCCATATGCGATTCGTTTTGGAGAGCGACCAGATACGGCAGCCCAAATCTATGATGTCAAGCCTAAGGAATGGCAGGATAAGGATTGGGTGACGGCGCGTCGCAAGGCTAATATGTTCAGTGCGCCACTGAATATCTATGAAGTCCATGCTGGCTCTTGGCAACGCCATGAAGATGGTAGGCTCTATACTTTTTCAGATTTGACAGCAACCTTGATCCCCTATGTCAAATCACTCGGCTATACCCACATAGAATTTATGCCACTTATGACCCATCCCTTAGGCATGAGCTGGGGTTATCAGTTAACAGGATATTTCGCTTTGGAGCACACCTATGGGACACCAGAAGAATTTCAGAATTTTGTCGAAGCAGCGCATTTGTCAGGATTAGGTGTTATCGTGGATTGGGTGCCAGGACATTTCTCGCAAAATGATGATGCGCTTGCGTATTTTGATGGTACGCCGACTTATGAGTATCAAGATGGCAATCGTGCCCGTAACGTTGGGTGGCAGGCTTTAAATTTTGATCTGTCTAAACCACAAGTCCAAGCCTTTCTCATTTCATCCCTTAAATTTTGGATTGATTTCTATCACATTGATGGTGTTCGAATTGATGCAGTATCCAATATGCTTTATCTGGACTATGATCAAGGGCCATGGACGCCAAATCCAGATGGTTCCAACACCAATCATGACGGTGTTGAATTTTTCAAAAAATTGACAAGTGTGATTAAACTCGCACATCCTGATGTCATCATGGCAGCAGAAGAAGCTAGCAGTCAAATCAAGATCACAGGCATGTTAGAGATGGGCGGTCTAGGCTTCGACTTCAAATGGAACATGGGGTGGATGAATGACGTTCTGAGATTTTATCAGATGGATCCCCTCTATCGTGGGCAACATTTCAGCTTGCTGACCTTTAGCTTCATGTATATGATGGATGAAAACTTTATCTTACCTTTTTCACATGATGAAGTCGTTCACGGTAAAAAATCCCTCATGCATAAGATGTGGGGAGACCGTTACCAGCAATTCTCAGGTCTAAGAAACCTTCTAGCCTATCAGATTTGTCATCCTGGCAAAAAACTCCTCTTTATGGGACAAGAGTTTGGCCAATTCTTGGAATGGAAATATGACTGGCAACTAGAATGGGCAGTCTCTGATGAGATGAACGACCAGATGCAAGCCTTCACGACAGCGCTTGCGCATTTTTATCAGGCGTCGCCACAATTGTTCGAACTGGACCATGATTACGCGGGATTTGAAGTCATCGACGCGGATAACACCGCGGAGAGTGTCCTGAGTTTCATCCGGAAAGATGCGTCAGGCAATCAGTTGATTTGTGTCTTTAATATGGCACCGATTGAACGTGCAAACTTTACCATTGGGGTCCCGTTTGCGGGAGCCTATACAGAGGTGCTTAATTCAGAGATGACTGAATTTGGCGGTTCGTGGTTAGCACACAATGCTGATACAGCGACACAAAAAGGTCAGTGGAAGGATTATCAAAACACGCTGAGCTTTACATTGCCGGCACTTGGAGCCGTGATATGGAAGCTATCGAAAGACGATGGTGAAGCACAAACCAAGAAAAAAAAGTCTGTTAAAAAATCAGCTAAGAAATCCATTAAGTCAAGCCCTCAAACAACAGCCGACGATATTCATCAGCTTACTGATGCCGAATGGGATTTGTTAGCCGAGTATTTCCCTATGGGAAGTCGAGCGAAATATGAGAAGCGCGACCTAGTCAACGCCGCCCTCTATATTCAGCAGACTGGAACAGTTTGGGCTAAATTACCTGCGATCTATCCACCATATGGTACTGTATACGCCTTTTATAAGCGGACTTTAAAAAATGGTAACTGGCAAAAGGTGCTAGATGTGCTTGACAAAAAAATCTAATCTTAAGTTTATCTGGTAGCACATGACCTTGTCTTAACATGTGCCATAGTCTGCCTTGATATAAATGTGAATGAAAAGAAGGAGAAAGTATGAAAGAAGAAATGCTTGCGCTGATTTTAGCAGGGGGGCAAGGCACACGTCTGGGTGCTCTGACATCAACTGTCGCTAAACCAGCAGTTCAATTTGGTGGTCGCTATCGGATTATTGACTTTGCACTTTCAAACTGTGCCAACTCAGGTATTAAAAATGTTGGTGTGATTACACAATATGAACCTCTTGAACTTAATGCCCATGTCGGTAATGGCTCTGCTTGGGGGCTTGACGGCATCAATAGTGGCGTGACGATTTTGCAACCGTATTCAGCGACGGAAGGCAATAAATGGTTTGAAGGGACCAGTCACGCCATCTATCAAAATATCGGCTACATTGACAAACTAGATCCGGACTACGTCTTGATTTTGTCTGGTGACCACATCTATAAAATGGACTACGATGACATGTTACACGCGCATAAAGATAGCCAAGCTAACTTGACTGTAGCTGTTATGGATGTCCCAATAGAAGAAGCTAGTCGTTTTGGTATCATGAACACAGACACGTCTAACCGGATTGTTGAATTTGAAGAAAAACCAGAGAATCCGAAGTCAACCAAAGCCTCTATGGGGATTTACATTTTCAACTGGAAAGAGTTGCGCCAAATTTTAGAAAGTGGCGAAAAAAATCAGATTGATATGTCTGACTTTGGTAAAAATGTTATTCCAACTTACCTGGAAGCAGGTGAACGCGTTTATGCTTATGAATTTTCAGGCTATTGGAAAGACGTAGGTACGATTGAATCTCTACATGAAGCCAACATGGAGTATATTTCACCAGAAAATGAATTGGACAGCCGTGATCGTAGCTGGAAAATATATTCTCATAATGAAATTGCACCACCTAATTTCATCAGCGATACCGCAAAAGTACGGGATTCTCTCGTTGTCGATGGTGCCATTGTTGCGGGTTCTGTAAAACATTCGATTATTTCAACCAATGCGCAAATTCATGAGACAGCAGAAGTAGAAGATTCATTTATTATGACGAATTGTATTATCGAGCCAGGCGCAGTCGTGAAGAACGCCATAATTGGTGAAGGCAGTCGAATCGGTACCAATGTGAAAATCATAGGGACTAAGAAAGAAATCGCAGTTGTAGGCTATAAAGAAAAAGTGGGGTTAGAAGATGAAGATCGGTAAATATTGTGCCATTTTAGGAAATGCACTTGGAACACATAAACTAGACCAATTAGTGAATTCACGACCACTTGCCACCCTACCATTTGATGGCAAATATCGCTTGATTGATTTCCAACTCTCTAATTTGGTTAATGCAGGAATTACCAATATTTGTGGTGTTTTCTCACAAAAAAATGTCCCATCTGTTTTGGACCATATCAGAACTGGTCGTGAGTGGGGGCTTAACTCACTTTTGAATCATTTCTTTGTAGGATTCTATAGTAATGATGACATTGGAGAAACCGTTACGGATTCGACTTATTACCCGCAACTTTTAACTTTCTTGCGTCGGTCACATAGCGTCTACACTGTGTTCTCGACTGCTGATGTGCTCTGTAATATCAACTTAGAGCAGCTGATTCATGTTCATGAAGTTAATCAGAGAAACATGAGTGTCGTTTATAAAAAGATGCCGAAAGAACAGATGAGTTCAGTTAACAGTGTCCTTAATCTGGATGAAACAGATACAGTCTCATGTGTAAAAGACTATGATGCTAGCCACTACGCTGAAGATGACTTGATTGCTATGTCAACAGGGATTTACATCATCAATACAGATTTCTTGATTAGTTTAATGGAAGTTGAGCAGTACGAAGAATCACCAAGAAAACTTCGCTATCTCTTATTAGATAAGTTAGTGGATGTTGCTGCACTTGGCTATGAGTACGCGGGTTACATGAAAAATATTCATGATGTCAAATCTTACTATGATGCCAATATGGATATGTTAGATCCTCAGAAATTCACGTCACTATTACATGCGACACAAAAAGTTTATACTAAAGTGAAAAACGAAGAAGCGACATATTTTGCCAATTCGTCTGAAATTTTCAACTCACAATTTGCATCTGGCTCAGTCATCGAGGGGCGTGTTGAAAATTCAATCATTTCCCGTCGTTGTCAGCTTGAAAAAGAAGCGTGTATCTCGGATTCTATTATCTTTCCTAATGTCAAAATTGGTACAGGTGCACGTGTGCAGTACGCCATTGTTGATAAAGAAGTTGAAATTGCACCAGGTGTCCAAGTAATTGGCACAAAAGAAAAGCCGATCATTATTGAAAAACAAGGTCGTGTGACAGAGGATAGAACCCTATGAAGATATTATTAGTGGCAGCTGAAGCTGCACCGTTTATCAAAACGGGAGGCTTAGGTGATGTGATTGGTGCCCTGCCTAAATCACTGAAGCAAGACGCGACGACTGAAACGCGAGTTATCTTGCCATACTATAAGAAAATTGCTGAAAAATATGAGGCACAAGCTGAAGATGTCTTTTGGACATTTATCAATGTCGGCTGGCGTCATCAGTATGTGGGCATCAAAAAAATCGAGGTGGAAGGAACAGTCTTCTATTTCGTTGATAATGCAGACTATTTTGGTGGCCGTGACGAAGTTTATGGCTACGATGATGATGGCGAGCGTTTCGCTTTCTTCCAACTTGCTGTCGCGGAAGTCATCGAACGTTTGGACTTTGTCCCAGATATTCTCCACGTCAATGACTATCACACCGCCTTGTTGCCTTTTCTAATCAAGGAAAAATATAAATGGATTCAAGCTTTCTCTCAGATTAAGACAGTCTTAACGATTCATAATATTGAATTTCAAGGTTATTTTGATCCGAATATGTTACCCGATTTATTTGGTATGGGAACAGAGCGCTACGAAGATGGTACGGTCCGCTTGGCCGACTGTTTTAACTGGTTAAAAACGGGAATTCTATACGCAGATCGTGTGACGACTGTGTCGCCTACTTATGCTGAGGAAATTAAGACATCTGAGTTTGGTAAAGGCTTGGAGGTTATCTTGCGAATGGAATCAGGCAAGTTAACGGGCTTGATTAACGGGATTGATACAGCACTCTATGATCCGATGACGGATCCAAATCTCGCTGTGCCGTTTAATGCAGGTGATTTATCTGGCAAATATGCCAATAAAAAAATCCTCCAAGAGCGTCTAGGTTTGCCAGTCAGAGATGATGTGCCGGTGATTGGTATCGTCAGTCGCTTGACATATCAAAAAGGCTTTAATCTCGTGGTTGATGAGATGATTCATATTTTGGAACGTGATGTGCAAGTCGTTTTATTGGGCACGGGTGATCCAAGATTTGAGCATGACTTTGCCTACTTTGGTCAGGCCTATCCAGATAAATTCTCAGCTAATATCACCTTTAATTTAGAATTAGCACAGATGATTTATGCTGGGAGTGATCTCTTCTTAATGCCCTCAGCCTTTGAGCCATGTGGCTTATCACAAATGATGAGCATGCGTTATGGCACACTGCCTTTGGTACATGAAACTGGCGGATTAAAAGATACAGTTCAGCCTTATAACCAATTCGATGGTAGCGGGACAGGCTTTAGCTTCCATGAATTTTCTGGTTACCAAATGACCCAAACGCTATTTTATGCCCTAGATGTTTACTTTAATCAGCCGACTGCTTGGGCGAACTTACAAAAACAAGCCATGATAGCTGACTTCTCTTGGGATACGGCAAGTCTTGCCTATCTTGAGCTCTATCAAACACTAATGGGCTAAGTTCACTCTAAAATGTCCAAAATAAAAATTTTAGAGTGAGCCTTACCCTAAAAGTATGTTAAAATAAAATTAATGTGATGATAACACATCCCAAACATACCAAATAAGATGAGGTGGCTATCGTGATGCAATTAACTAAAGAAAAAATTATCCAAGATTTTAAAATGCAGCTTCATGAAGATTTCATGATTAAAAATGATGAAGCAACAGCTGATGAACGCTTTATTGCATTAGCAAAACAAATTAAATGTTATGTTATGCCGGACTGGCTCCGTCATCGTGCTGAAATCGTTAAAGAACAGAAAAAAACAGCCTATTATTTCTCAATTGAATTTTTACCAGGTAAGATGCTACAGACTAACCTTTTGAACCTTGGCATCTATGACCTGGTTCAGGAAGCCTTGAGTGAGCTTGGTGTTGACCTCATGGATTTGGTCGAAGCTGAGCGTGACATGGCTCTAGGTAATGGTGGTCTAGGACGTTTAGCGTCTTGCTTTATGGATAGCCTACCGACCATCGGTGCACCAGGATTTGGGAACGGGATTCGGTATAAATATGGCTTGTTTAAACAAAAAATTGTGAATGGCTACCAAGTTGAACTACCAGATGCTTGGCTATCTTCTGATGGTAATGTCTGGGAGACAAAGAAACCGCACGCGGCAGTAGATGTCAAAATCTATGGTAATGTCTACCTCGTTCCCCAAGAGAATGGCGATTTAAAACCTGTCTACGAAAATGTTAAGACCCTGCATGCGGTGCCTTACGACATTACGCAAATCGGCTTTAACAATGACGTGGTAAATAATTTGCGTCTGTGGGATGTGGAAATTCCAGAGAAATATGAGCTTGATTATCCGACTCTAGCTGATCGTCGTCGAATCGAGGATATTACAAGTGTGCTGTATCCAGATGATGCGACGCGTGAGGGTCAATCTCTGCGTTTGATTCAGGAATATTTCATGGTCTCTGCTGGCTTGCAGACAATTGTCACGTCTTATGCTAAGATGGGCTTGCCGATGGCGCAGATTCATGAGAAAGTAGCGGTGCATATCAATGATACACATCCGGCCATGGCAGTACCTGAGCTCATGCGTATCCTGATCGATGACTATAATCTAGAGTGGGAAGTAGCTTGGGCAACGACAACGAAAGTCATGAGTTATACCAACCATACCGTACTTTCTGAAGCATTGGAAAAATGGGATGCGGGTCTGTTTAAAGAAATCGTGCCCCGAATTTATCAGATTGTCGGAGAGATTGATCGTCAATTTGTCAAAACATGGGCAGGTAAAGTCGATGCATCAGTGATTGATCATACACGGGTTATTCAAAATGGTCAGATTCATATGGCTAATTTGTCGATTATCGGTGGTCATTCGGTCAATGGCGTTGCAAAACTTCATACAGAGTTATTGATTGAAGATGTTCTCAAAGATTTTTATCTCCTCTATCCAGAGAAGTTTAACAATAAAACTAATGGGATCGCTCAACGCCGCTGGAGTCAAATTGCTAATCCAGGCATGTCTGCTTTATTAGACAAGCAAATCGGTAAAGGCTGGCGCTCAAACGTTCATGAGTTATCAAAATTAGAAGAATTCCTTGATGATGCAGCTGTCCAGCATGACTTTTACCAAGTTAAACAGGCTAATAAGCAGCGTTTGGCTGATTTCGTGAAGAAAACGCAAGGGATTGATTTGCCAATTCATGCCATTTTCGATGTACAAGTTAAGCGACTTCATGCCTATAAACGTCAGTTGCTCAATGTCATGCACATCATTAAACTCTACCAAGATTTGAAAGATGATCCGACTTTAGAAATTACACCACGTGTTTTCTTCTTTGGTGCTAAGGCAGCACCTGGCTATCACTTTGCCAAATCTGTGATTAAGATCATCAACGAATTGGCTAATTTGATCAACCAGGACGAGAGCCTGAGAGATCAGCTCAAGGTTGTTTTCCTAGAAAACTATAACGTCAGCCTAGCAGAACTTATCGTGCCTGCAGCAGATGTGTCTGAGCAGATTTCAACAGCCGGAAAAGAAGCCAGCGGTACTTCTAATATGAAATTCATGTTGAATGGGGCAATTACGCTTGCGACACTTGATGGTGCTAACATCGAAATCAAGGATGCTGTCGGTGAGGACAACATTGTCATATTCGGTATGGATAAGGATGCGGTTTATGACCACTATGCACGTCATGACTATAATTCTCGCCACATCTATGAAACAAATCCGAGACTGAAACGCGTCGTGGATGCTTTTACAGATGGGACGATTCCAAATACTCAATATGAAGGTTATGAAATTTGGGATGCCTTGATTTCTTATAATGACGAATATTTCTTACTGGAAGACTTTGATGATTATGTGGCGAAACAAGCCTACATTTCAGAACTTTATAAGGATAAAAACACTTGGCAGTCTAAGGCCATGAAAAATATTGCTAACTCAGGTCGTTTCTCAAGTGATGATACGATCGAGCTCTATGCGCGTGAAATTTGGGGTATTCTGTAAACTGTCAAAAGAGTCAGGGACAAAAGTCTTTAGCCACTAAAAAAGAAAAGCACACTAGGCAATGCGCTCAAAACTGCCAGTCTGCTTTTCTCTTTTTTTGTACTATTTCTTACAGTATGATTATGTTACTAGATAATTTGTCCAAAGTGATACAGAAATAGACTGTGAACGGCTCTGACTAACATCGAAAAACGTTCATCCCCTATGATTCTCGGACTTTTGCTGCAGTCACTTACTGATTTAACTGATCCCAGCCACCCAACCAGTTGCGAGGGCTGAGGTGATGTTATAGCCGCCAGTATGAGCGTTAATATCCAGAACTTCCCCTGCAAAATGCAGGTTTTCCACTGTTTTACTCATGAGCGTTTTAGGCTTGATCTCACTCAAGTCGACGCCACCAGCGGTAACAAAGGACTTAGCCAAGCTCATGGTACCCGTGACTTTTATCGGGAAGCTTTTCATGAGATGAAAGAGTTCGGTTAATTTTTTAACAGAGACTTGTTTGACCTTAGCATCTAGATCAATCCCAGCTGTGGTGATGAGAAACTCTGCTAAACGTTCTTGGAGCAGCAGTTTTGCGACGTTCTTCACAGACTTGTCTCTCAGCTCTTCAAATTTGTCAGAGAGCTCGTCCTCAGACACTGTCGGTAGAAAATCGAGTGTGACATCATCAGTACCATTGCCCGTGACGAAAGTTGAAGCGCGCAGGGCTGCAGGGCCAGAGAGGCCAAAGTGGGTGAAGAGGAGGTCGTGGGTGATGGGGTGGTTGTTAATGGTTAGCGTGATCTCGCGTAGGGAGATCCCCTGTAAGGTTTTGTGGGGGAAGTCTGTGGTGAGCGGGCTTTCGGCCGGTTTGAGGTCGGTAACTTTCAGCTTGAAGTGTCGCGCAATGTCATGGCCGTAACCGGTCGATCCGGTTGAAGGGTAGGATTTGCCACCAGTCGTGACGATGAGTTTGCGACTGGTGAAGGTGGTATCGGCTGTTTTGACTAAGAAGTTGCCGTCGTCTGCTTTAGTGGTCGAAAGCACCTCTGAGTTGGTCGCAATCGTGACACCTTGCTCGACCATTTTAGCCTGGAGGGCGGAGATGATGGTCTGTGATTTGTCTGTTGTTGGAAAGACGCGGCCGTGGTCTTCGATTTTAAGGGGCGTGCCATTGTCTTCAAAAAAGGCGATAATATCATGGTTATCGAACTGGGCAAAGGTGCTGTAGAGGAACTTGCCACCGTGTGGGATATTCTCGAGGATTTCTTCCAGCGTGCCGTTATTGGTCACGTTACAGCGACCGCCACCTGTCATAGAAAGTTTTTTACCAAGTTTCTTATTTTTTTCTAGCATCAGTGTCTTGTGGCCGTAGTAGCTGCTGGCAACGGCTGCCATCATCCCTGCAGGGCCACCACCGATAATAATCGTATCATAATTTGTTTTCATATCTTTTATTGTAGCATATCTCTGTCTTGGCTGAACGATAATCGCTTAATCTCTTCTAGTATTCAGGTAGATTTTCTTTGAAATCCCTAGCTTATCATTGACAAAGGCATTTGTACTACATATAATAGTACACATAGAACAATAATGTGTGATATCGATGTTCGATGTGTTTGATAATATTGAATGATTAAAATGTTTCATTTTTAATGGCACCTGAAGTGAATGGTGAATGAGGAGAATAGGGAGAATTATGAATTTTTTTAAACGAGCAATCCGCTCAGTTACACGACAAAAGTCGAAATCAATGATCCTGTTTGCGGTCATTTTTATACTGGGTAATATTTTAGCGGGTAGTGTCATCATTCAGCAGTCCACACAAAATGTTGAAAAAACGACCAAAGAGCAAATGGGTGCTATCGCGACAGTTGGGATAGACTGGAGTGACACTAAGAGACAAAAAGAAATGGAAAGCATGACAAGTGCTGACTATTCAGCACTTGATGAAAAAATGATTCAAAAAATTGCGGATAGTCCTTATGTTAAAAACTATGATTATTCGGAACAGACTGGCTTTGAATCTAAGCTATTGAAGACATATGATCCGGCAGCGGATAAAAAATCTGAGGATAAAGAGAATAGTAGCAACGAAGCAAATGGTGGTTTTATCAACACCTACATTCCAGTTAGGGGTGTTCAAGATCCTAAAATTATGGATATTGCTTTAGGAAAAATTAAATTGGCTGAAGGTAGTGTCTTCACGGCAGATGACATTGCAAAAGGGGCAAATGTTGTCTTGATTTCTAAGAAGTTCGCTGAAAAAAATGGGCTACATGTTGGAGATGAGATGACCCTTGACCAAAGTACTCAAGGGCTGGGTAATACTGATAATGCTGAAAGCAAGCCAGAAAATGTCAAAACATATGATACGAAAGTTAAGGTCGTTGGAATCTATGATGTGCTAGAAGCGGTTCAGAAAAAATCAGGTCAATCTGGCAAAGCCTCTAACGGTTCAGTTGTTCATGCGGCAGCTTTTCCTGGCGGTTCAGGGCAAGAAGCCTTTGATTTTGATAATTACAACACGATCTATATGCCTAATAAAGCTGTTCATAATATGGATCAAGGTTTTAGGCAAATGGTGATGACTGATTATCCGGATACGATGGCTGGTATGAGTGAAGAAGACGCAGAAGCTGCCTATAAGCCTTACTACATTCCGATTTTTCAGTTGAAATCAGTGGATGACCTTGAAAAGTTTAAAGCTGACACAAAACCACTTTTACCGAAATTCTTTTCGGTGATGGCTTCCACAGATGAATTTAATAACATAGCGGGTCAATTTAATAAATTATCTAAGATTGCAAAGGCTGTGATTATTGCTGCGGTTCTTCTCTCGATTGTATTAATCTTGTTGGTTATCTTGCTCTTTATGCGAGATCGAAAACGTGAGTTGGGCATTTATCTGTCACTTGGTGATAAAAAGTCAAATGTCATTTTACAAATCATGGTTGAAGTGTTGACGGTTGCGATTGTTGCGCTTGTGATTTCACTCATTACAGGGAAGTTCTTAGGCAGTTTTGCCTCTGAAGCCTTTCTTAACTCAGACAGTGGTCAGGTGATAGATAATATGATGGGTGGTAGTGTGATGAATTCATCAGCTATGTTTAATACAGGTGTGACGTTTGATGCGAAAACGATCGCTGATAATTATGCTGTTTCATTTACACCATTCTACATTGTTACTTATCTACTTGCGGGTTTAGGAACCGTCATTATTTCAGTCCTGTTATCAACGCTTTATATCTTCAAATTAAAGCCAAAGAAAATCTTGTTGGGGTAAAGAGCTATGTCAATTATTGAAACAAAAAAACTGAATTATTACTATCAAGATGGGGACATGCAACGCTATATTTTACGTGATGTCTCAGTTAGCTTTGAAAAGGGGCGATTCTATACTATTGTCGGAGAGTCAGGTTCTGGCAAAACAACATTTTTATCCATGATTGCAGGTTTGGATGTAGCTAAAGAAGGCCAAGTCCTTTTTGAAAGTACAGATATACAGACGATTGGCCTTGAAAATTACCGTCGTAATAAGATCTCGATTGTCTTTCAAAATAATAATCTGGTTCCTTACTTAACGGCTGCTGAAAATGTCCTTGTGGCCATGGATATTACGGATAATGTCTTACCAGCCGATCAGAAGGCTGTAGCTTATAATCTGTTGGATTATATCGGTATTACGCGTGAAAAGGCAGATCGTCTAGTTAGTGAGTTATCAGGTGGTGAGCAGCAACGGATTGCGATTGCTCGAGCCCTTGCAACCAATAGTGATGTCATCCTTGCTGATGAGCCAACAGGAAACCTTGATGAAGAACGAGAGAGTGAGATTATCGAAATCTTTAAACGTTTAGCACATGAGAATGATAAGGCTGTGATTGTTGTGACCCATTCCCAAGAAGTGGCTGAAAAATCAGATGTGACTTACCGTCTGAAAAAAGGAAATTTAATTAATGAGTGATTTTTTATCAAATTTTACGAACGATAAATATAAGAAGACTGTTGCTGATCATCAAGATGTAGCATCAGATGTAGAAACTACAGTTTCTGAAGTAGACACCTCATCATTCGAACAAACTGCCTCAGAGACTTTTGAAGCAACTACAGAGGTTGGTAATGAACTATCAGAAAATGAGATAGACAGTGACTCAGAATCAACTTCGACCAATCTAACGACATCTACCCATGAGGAAGATGATTTACTTGTCAAAGATCAATCTTTTGCTAAAAAACAAAAAATGAAGCGTGGCATTATCGCTTGCGTTAGTATCTTGGCGGTGATTGGTATTTCTTGGTTTTATTATGGTCAAACACATATTAAAGTGCCAGATTTCATAGGGAAATCTGTGAGTACAGCACAAACTTGGGCGGATGAACATAAGGTCAAATTAGATGTTAGCCGTGTCTATAACTTTGATGAAAAAGTTAATCAAGTTATTAAAGCAACAGACAAAAATCGAACAATATCTAAGAAAAAAACGGTTAAACTAACGGTTAGTCTAGGTGCTGATCCAAAAGAAAAAATTAAACTTCCGGATTTTTCTAAGATGCCAGTTGCTGAAACGCGTGACTTTATCAAGAAAAATAAGCTTGAAAATACGTCAGTGCAACTGGAGTATTCAGAAACAATCGCAAAAGATACCTATCTTAAACAAACTTTTGCCAATCAAACTGTCACACTCGAAACTTTTAAACGTGAAGACAACCTGACATTATATTATTCTAAAGGTAAAGAACCGATTACGCAAAATATTGATGTGCCTGATTTTCTAAGTCAGACCAAGGAACAGATTAAGACTTGGAGTAAGGATAAAGGTGTCAAAGTCACTTTTGAGACAGAGGGAAGTGAAACGATTGAGGCGGATAAGGTGATTTCTCAATCAGTTGCTAAGGGGCAGAAAGTATCGAAAGCAGATACGATTACTATCAAGCTCTCGCTTGGTAAGCCCATGATTGTTCCTGATTTTTCACAGTTTACCTTTGACGAATCAAGTGGAGCAGCCAAAAATTTACCTGTCATCTCAAAACAAGTTTATAGTGATAACATCCCTTACGGTGGCTTTATCAGCCAGTCTGTGGCAGCGGGCACCCAGTATTTTGCAAAAGATACGATACCAGATATTATCGCAACATACTCGCTCGGTCGTGTCTACATCAAGGATTTGAAAGGGCAAACTGAGGGTGATTTGCAAGGGACTTTCTATAACGATTACACATCGAAAGGAGCTAACATCACATATCGCGTGCAATACGTGAATAGTTCCGAAACGAAAGGTATTGTTGTCGGTCAGAGTTCGCTTAATGAATTTGTACCACTGACTTGTACAATCATCGTCCAGATTAGTAACGGACATGAAAATTAACTAAAAATGGACAGACTCAAAGTCTGTTCTTTTTTGTGATTAAGAAGATGGGGGCAAATGGTAGCAAGTACTTTGAAAAATAAGTCACAAATCATGACAAAATCCTTGAAAAAATCTGTAAAAAGCGGTAAAATGAATCAAATTGATTTTTTAGTGAAAACGATAACAGTTCGCTAAAAAACTCAACTTGACGCATGAGCGTTAAGAGAAGCGTGTGTTCCCACACCGATTAACTAAGGAGAAAACATGTCACACATTAAATTTGATTACAAAACAGCTCTACAATTTGTTGCGCAACACGAATTTGACTACTTACAACCAGCAGTAACAGCTTTCGATGCTGCTTTACGCGATGGTTCTGGTCAAGGGTCAGACTTTACAGGCTGGATTGATCTGCCAAAAGATTATGATAAAGCAGAATTTGATCGTATCTTGGCATCAGCTGAAAAAATCAAATCTGACAGTGATGTTTTAATCGTCATTGGGATTGGTGGATCATACCTTGGTGCGAAAGCAGCGATTGACTTCTTGAACAGCTCATTCGTCAACCTTGAATCAAAAGAAAAACGTCAAGCGCCACAAATCTTGTATGCTGGTAACTCAATTTCTTCAACTTACTTGTCACAACTCGTTGAGTATGTTGGCGACAAAGACTTTTCAGTTAACGTGATTTCAAAATCAGGGACAACAACAGAACCTGCTATTGCTTTCCGCGTCTTCAAAGAACTTTTGATCAAAAAATATGGTCAAGAAGAAGCCAACAAACGGATTTACGCAACAACTGATAAAGCAAAAGGTGCGGTTAAAGTCCAAGCTGATGCTGAAGGTTGGGAATCATTTGTCGTACCAGATGCCGTTGGTGGTCGTTTCACAGTCTTAACACCGGTAGGTCTTTTACCTATCGCAGCGAGTGGTGCAGATATCCAAGCTTTAATGGATGGTGCAGCAGCAGCCCGTGAAGAATACAGCACACCAGACTTGAAAGTTAACCAAGCCTACCAATATGCTGTACTTCGTAACATCCTTTACCGTAAAGGTAAAACAATCGAAATCTTGGCTAACTACGAGCCATCATTGCAATACTTCAGCGAATGGTGGAAACAATTAGCTGGTGAATCAGAAGGTAAAGACTATAAAGGAATTTATCCAACATCAGCTAACTTTTCAACAGACTTGCACTCAATCGGTCAGTCTATCCAAGAAGGTAGCCGTAACCTCTTTGAAACAGTTATTAAAATTGAAGAACCAACATTGAACATCAACATCCCAACAGAAGCAGAAGATCTTGATGGTCTTGGCTACCTTGAAGGAAAAGATGTTGATTTCGTCAATACCAAAGCCTTTCAAGGTGTATTGCTTGCGCATACTGACGGTGGTGTCCCTAACTCAGTTGTCACAATCAAAAAACAAGATGCCTTCACTTTGGGTTACCTTATCTACTTCTTCGAAATCGCAATCGGCCTTTCTGGTTACCTCAATGGTGTTAACCCATTTGACCAACCAGGAGTTGAAGCCTACAAGAAAAATATGTTCGCCTTGCTTGGTAAACCAGGCTTTGAGGAACTTGGCGCTGAATTAAACGCTCGTTTATAAATATGTAAGTCGTTTGAGTATAGACTCAGACGATTTTTTATTATAATGAAATCAAAGAGAATAAAGGAGTGAACAAAACATGATTATTACAAGAAATGGTGAAAACTTTACGGAGATTAACCCACTGACAACAGGTCAAGCGCCTGACTTCAGCTTGAAAGATCAACACAACAATGTTGTGAGCTTGTCAGAATTGCCAAGCCCGATTATTATCAGTGTTTTTCCAAATATTAATACCAGCGTGTGTTCAGTTCAAACGCGTCGTTTCAATCAAGAAGCCGCAGCGCACAAAGAAATTGCTTTCCTATCGATTTCTAACAACACGCCAGAAGAACAAGCCAACTGGTGTGCTGCAGAAGGCGTTGAAATGACGATTCTATCCGATGCCAATAATGAATTTGGTAAACTTTACGGCATCGTCATGGCTGAGGCTAACCTCTTAGCCCGTAGCGTCTTTGTCATCAAAGACGGCCAAATCATCTATACTGAGATCTTGTCTGAGATGACAGATGAGCCAAATTACGATAAAGCATTACAAGTTGCGGATGCAGCAATCTAATTAAGGTAAAAAAAAGTGAGCTGAGTGGCTCACTTTTTTGTCTTATTTTAGACAATCAAGGTCAATTGACGTGCTTCACAATACCAGTTCGTCTTTCGACGCCAGATACTAGTAACGGCAAAGCTTTTTCCTTGCTCAAAATAACTGTAGGTGATGACAAAGGTTTTCTTGGAAATACGATCAGGTTTGTAGCCTGCAATGGCCAGATGTTCATGTTGCTCCAAAAGTTTTTCGTTTTTGTCAATTTCGACACCATCTGCACGGATTTCCGTGAATTGCTCAGAAAGAAGTGAGGCATCTTGACCATTCAAGACTTTTTCTTCCAAGCCCAGAATCACAAGTGCTAGGCTAGCATCGCGTGCCTCGTCAGGTAAAATCGCTGGCTCGACATGCACATCTACATCAAAGACTTCGAAATCTTGTTTCAAAGTGGTCTCAATCACTTCCGTTGCTTCGTGGCTTTCGTAGACAGAAAGATCAGGCGACATTTCGACGACGACGTCGAGGAAAATGTTACTGCCATAAGTTCTCCCGCGGATAAACTTAACGGCCATGACTTTGGGTAACTTGCTAATGGCGGCTGTGTAGGTATCGATTTTGGTTTCATCAAATCCATCTGAGAGACTGAAGGCCGCCTCAGCAAAAATATCGTAGGCTGTCTTGAAGATGAAAATAGTAATGATAACGGCCATCAGGCGGTCGATGATGATGAGGTTGAAGCTGGCTGCAAAAATGGCGATGGAAGTCGCAATAGAGGAGACGGCATCTGATAGATTATCTTTGGCGGCACTCATCAAGCCAGAGCTTTTTGATTTGAGTGCGAGGTTGCGATTATAAAAGTAGATGACTAGCATGACAACTGCTGAGAAAATGCCGACGATAGAACCAGATAGATCAACCGGCGTATGCTCGTTATTAATGATGGCTGTGATTGTGTCTTTCAAGACGAAGAAGCCAACGACGAACATGATGAAGCTAGTGATGAGTGAGGCAACTGACTCAACTTTCCAGTGGCCATAGGTATGGTCATCATCTGCCGGGCGGCGTGCGATTTTCAAACCGATCAGAACTGCAATGTTGCCCATGATATCTGTGATATTATTAAAACCATCTGCCCGTAAACTTTCAGAATGCGTAGTGTTTGCAATGACAAGTTTAAGGATAGAAAGAATAAGGTAAGCCCAGATACTGATGAGGGCACCACGTTCGGCTAATTTCAAGTCTTGATAGCGAGTATTTTTCATCCTTCCATTATAACAGAATTCGGACGCTTAAGACAGAAAAAATTCACAGAATATGTTAGAATGAAAAAGATACTGTGGGCATCTCGATAAAAGGTTATTTTTTGTCTAGATGCCCGATACTGAAAGTACAGAAGGGAAAGCTATGCTGATAAAAGCAATTAAACAATATAAGTTTTGGGCGTTAGGATCGCTTGCCATGGTCATTTTGGTCGTTGGCACGACACTCTGGCAGCCACAAATCTTAACTAAAGTCCTCGAGGCTGTTTCTAACAACGATAAAGAGAAAATCATGGATTACGGGATTCAACTCATTATCATTGCGGGGATTGGCTTGCTCGCAGGCGTCGTCAACACGATTTTTGCAGCTAAGATTGCCCAAGGCGTGTCAGCTGATTTGCGGGAGCAGACTTTCCGTAAAATCCAAAGTTTCTCTTATGCCAATATCGAGAAATTTAATGCCGGCAACCTCGTTGTCCGTATGACCAATGACGTTAACCAAGTCATGAACTTGATTATGATTTTGTTTCAAATCTTGCTTCGTGTCCCACTTTTATTTGTTGGTTCATTTATTTTAGCCATTCAAACCTTGCCTAAATTATGGTGGATCATCGTCCTCTTGGTCGTTGTCATTGTCCTGATCACCGGTGTTTCCATGGGTAGCATGGGCAAACATTTCGGGGCTTTCCAAACCTTGATGGATAAACTCAACGGCATTGCCAAGGAAAATCTTCGTGGCACGCGCGTGGTGAAATCTTTTGTCCAAGAAAAAGAACAAGCGGCTAAATTCGATGCCAATTCTGATGAGTTGCTCGGTCATAACTTAATCGTTAGCTACATCTTTTCTGCCATGATTCCAGCCTTTACCTTTGCGGCTTATCTCGCAATCTTTGGGGCTATCTGGTTTGTTTCTACCTATGTGCAAAAAGAACCTAAAGATTTGGCAAGTATTGCCTCATTTATGACTTACATGATGCAAATCATGTTTGCCATTATCATGGGTGGGATGATGTCGATGATGGCATCACGGGCCTTTATCTCACTTAAACGGATTGGCGAAGTCATCAACACGGAACCTGTCATGACCTTTAAAGATGTCCCAGATCAAGATTTGATCGGAGACCTTGAGTTTGACCACGTCACCTTTACCTATCCAACAGATGATGAACCAACCTTAGAAGATGTTTCCTTTAGTATCAAGGCTGGTGAATCAGTTGGTGTCGTTGGGGCAACAGGTGCAGGTAAATCAACACTTGCCCAACTCATTCCACGGTTATTTGATCCAACTGAAGGATCAATTAAAATAGACGGTCATGATCTACGCGATCTTAGCCGAAACACTGTTCGTGAGACCGTCTCTATCGTTTTACAACGTGCGATTCTCTTCTCAGGAACAATTGCTCAAAACTTGAAACATGGGAAAGCTGATGCTACTATTGATGATATGAAGCATGCCAGTGCTATCTCACAAGCCCGTGAATTTATCGAAAAAATGTCGGATGTCTTTGAGAGTCCGGTTGAAGAACGAGGCACCAACTTCTCAGGTGGTCAAAAACAACGGATGTCTATTGCCCGAGGTGTCATTGGGGAGCCTAAGATCTTGATCCTAGATGACTCAACCTCTGCACTAGACGCGAAGTCTGAAAAATTAGTCCAGGAGGCTTTGGCGGGCGAACTGCCAAATACCACAAAAATTATCATTGCTCAAAAAATTTCATCAGTTGTCCATGCCGATAAGATTCTCGTTTTGGATGCCGGTAAACTCATCGGTGTTGGCAAACATAAAGAACTCATTGAAAACAATGCGACCTACCGTGAAATCTATGAAACACAGAAAGGAAGTGATGATTAATGAAAGAATATAGTAAAGCAATCAAGTTTTTCTGGAACTATTTCAAGAAATTCAAAATCTCACTTTTAGTCATTACGTTGACGATCATCATCGCCACATATTTACAGGTGAAAGTCCCAGTCTTTATCGGTGATGCTTTAACACAGCTCGCTGAATGGGTCACAGCTTATTTCAAACACCAAGGCGCTGAAAAAATAGTCGCATCCTTTAACGGTCATGTTCCGGCAGAATTGCCACAAGCTATGCTTGGGGAATTGACTAAAAATGGTATGCCGACCAATGTGACAGCCTTGGTTGACTTGGCCAAACACACACCTGAAAAAACAGTCTTTTTCAGCATCATGTGGAAGTTGTTACTCTCATATGTCTTCATGACCATTGCCATGCTGATGTATGAAGTTCTCTTTGGCCGGATCGTCTCTCATGCGACCAACTCAATGCGTAAGGGCTTGTTCGGTAAACTTGAGCGTTTGACGATTTCATTCTTTGACCGTCATCAAGATGGCGATATCCTTAGCCGTTTCACATCAGACTTGGATAACATCCAAAACTCGCTTAACCAATCTCTCGCCCTTGTCGCGACACAGGTTGCCATGTTTATCGGTGTTATTATCATGATGTTCCGTCAAAATGTCTCGCTTGCGTGGGTCACGATTGCCTCGACGCCAGTAGCCATTTTACTAGTTGTGATCATCATCCGTCAAGCCAAGAAATATATCGACTTGCAACAAGATGAAGTTGGTAAACTTAACGCCTACATGGATGAGAAAATTTCAGGTCAAAAAGTGATCATCGTTGAGGGCTTAGAACAAGATGCCATTGACGGTTTTGTCAAACAAAATGACAAAGTCCGCCAAGCGACCTTTAAAGGTCAAGTCTATTCAGGTATGTTGATGCCAGTTATGAATGGCATGAGCTTTGTCAATCTGGCCATCGTTATTTTTGCAGGATCGATGATTGCCCTGAATGATAAATCCATGTCAACTGCAGCAGCACTTGGCTTGGTCGTGATGTTCGTGCAATATTCACAACAATACTACCAACCTGTGATGCAAATTTCATCGTCATTTGCACAGCTCCAAATGGCAGTCACAGGCGCACGTCGCTTGCAGGAGATGTTTGATGAACCAGAAGAAGTCCGCCCGGAAAACGGGGTCATCTTCGACGGAATCAAAGACGGTGTTCAGATTGAGCATCTTGACTTTAGCTATCTACCAGGTAAACCCATCCTTAAAGATGTCAGCATCAACGTTAAAAAAGGCCAAATGGTCGCCGTTGTTGGTCCGACAGGTTCAGGTAAAACAACCATCATGAACTTGATGAACCGCTTTTATGACGTGGACAATGGTAGCATTAAATTTGACGGCGTTGATATCCGTGATATGGACTTGGACTCACTGCGCCGTGGCGTCGGGATTGTCCTGCAAGACTCAGTTTTGTTTAGCGGGACAATCAAGGATAATATTAAGTTTGGCTTTGATGCAACTGATGAGGAAATCATCACAGCAGCCAAAACAACGCATATACATGAGTTTATTGATAGCCTACCTGATAAATATGACACGATTGTTGATGATGACGAAAATGTCTTCTCAACAGGTCAAAAACAGCAGATTTCCATTGCACGGACGATTTTGACCAATCCAAAACTTTTGATTTTGGATGAAGCAACGTCAAATGTCGATACCGTAACTGAGCAACAAATTCAGTGGGCCATGGAAGCAGCGATCGCTGGACGGACATCATTTGTCATTGCCCATCGCCTTAAAACGATTTTGAACGCAGATAAGATTGTCGTGTTAAAAGATGGTGTTGTCATTGAAGAAGGCAGCCACCATGAACTCTTGCATGTACCAAACGGTTTCTATGCAGAACTCTACCACAATCAATTTGTGTTTGAATAGATGATAAAAATGACTGAAAAAGTAGGCCACCATGGTCTGCTTTTTTATTGGGCTACAGGGTGTCAAATTTCTATTTTTATGGTAAAATAAATGAGCATGAATTTGAATTTTAAGAATTGGACTTTAATAAATAAATGAAAAAAATAGTAATTAATGGTGGAAAACGCATTTCAGGAGAAGTGACGATTTCTGGTGCAAAAAATTCAGTCGTTGCCTTGATTCCTGCAACCATTTTGGCGGATGATGTGGTGACTTTGGAAGGCGTGCCGGATATTTCTGATGTGGCGAGTTTAATTGAAATTTTAGAAATTATGGGCGCTAAGATTGATCGTGATATTGAGGCGGGGATTGTCGTCATTGATCCACGTGGTGTCGAGTCGAACCCGCTACCTTATGGTAAGATTAATTCTTTGCGTGCTTCGTATTACTTTAATGGGTCTTTGTTGGGTAAATTTGGTGAAGCGACAGTTGGCTTGCCTGGTGGTTGTGACTTGGGACCTCGTCCGATTGACCTGCATATCAAGGCTTTTGAAGCCCTAGGTGCACGCATGACCTTCAAGGAAAATGCGATGCATTTGACGACTGATGGTAACCCTTTGCGCGCTTCGACAATCTTCATGGATATGGTATCTGTTGGTGCAACGATTAACACGATGTTAGCTGCTGTTAAGGCTGAGGGGCGGACGATTATCGAAAATGCAGCGCGTGAACCTGAAATTATTGATGTGGCGACTTTGCTTAATAACATGGGCGCGAAAGTCCGTGGTGCAGGTACTGATGTCATCCGGATTGATGGTGTTCAAAAATTAGGTGGTGCGCGTCACACAGTCATTCCTGACCGGATTGAAGCAGGAACCTATTTGAGCCTTGCGGCTGCTTTTGGTGATGGTGTTATCGTGAATAATGTGATCTACGAACATCTGGAGTCATTCATTGCTAAACTCAAAGAGATGGGCGTTCAGATGATCATCCGAGATGATTCGATTGAAGTCTTGAAATCAGAAAATCTAAGATCAGTCAGCATTAAAACCGTCCCATATCCAGGTTTTGCGACAGACTTGCAACAACCAATCACCCCTTTACTTTTGATGACTAATGGACGTGGTAAAGTCATCGATACCATCTATGAAAAAAGAATTAACCATGCGGCTGAATTGGCACGAATGGGTGCTAATATCGTGGCCAATAACGGTGAGATTACTTATCACGCTCCGAATGACTTACACGGTGCAGAAGTGATGGCAACAGATCTACGTGCTGGTGCAGCCTTGGTTAACGCCGGTGTTATGGCCGACGGTGAAACTAAAATCTCAAATGTTGAGTTCATTTTACGTGGCTATGATAATATCATCGAAAAAATGACATCACTTGGTGTTGATATCAAATTAGTTGATGAAAATTGATTGTAAGCCTTGAAATTACCCTTAAATTTTGATAGAATAATCTAGTATTGATTACTTTGGACTGGCAAACAGCCCAAGGCAGAAAGGAAATATCGAACATGAAAGCAGACATCCATCCTAATTATGGACCAGTTGTATTTATGGATACTTCAACAGGCTTCAAATTTTTGAGCGGCTCTACAAAAAGCTCAAAAGAAACTGTTGAATGGGAAGATGGCAACACATACCCATTAATCCGTGTGGAAACATCATCAGATTCACACCCATTCTACACTGGTAAAGCTAAATTCACACAAGCCGACGGCCGTGTGGACCGTTTCAACAAAAAATACGGTTTATAAGAAAGTACGCGAGAGCGTGCTTTTTTTATGCATGCTTTATAACCAAGAAAGACAACAAAACAACTAGATTTTTGGTATAATGAAAATCATGACATTTGAAATAAAACCAGCTGACTTATTATTTGTCAAAACGCACCCAAATGAAGCGAACAAATTTGCGACAGCCATTTCTGAATCTACGGGCGCTTATACCCATGTAGCCATTGCAAGCAGTGAAACAACAGTCATCCACGCAACGACTAAACATGGAGTGGTCGAACAAACGATGGCTGATTTTGTAATAGAAAATCAACCAGTAGATGTTTTTAGATTGGCCGACCTGGATGCAACAACCGTACTACTAGAAGCTAGAAGACATCTAGGAAAGCCATACAACCACAGCTTTTATCCAGATGCTGCGGGTTTTTATTGCTCTCAGTTGGTCGTTGTGGCTTTTGCTGATCAGGTCAAACTATCAGAATCAGCCATGTCTTTTTGTGACGGAGAAAATTTGATCTCAGCCTACTGGCAAGACTATTTTAATCAGCTTGGACTGGCCGTACCACTAGGTCAGCTCGGTAGCAACCCAGCAACATTAGCAACATACTCAGCTTTAGAATATATAGGATCCCTAACAAATGCAAATTAAGATTTTCAATCATAACCGCTTAACGCAACGACCATTTTTCCAAGATTTGATCAATTTTTTGGCTGATCAAGACGATGTGACTTTACGGAAAATTAAGGCAACCTTCGGTGACGTTCAAAATTTAGAACGTCAGATTGAAGATTTTGTTCAAGCAGGCTTGATTTCACGGGAGGACAAGCGTTATACCAATCAGTTTCAAGTCTTTACAGATGCTGATTTCGACATGACTTTACCAGCAATGGAACCACAGCAATTAAACTTCGATCAACCTTTTTTTGTGGCTGAAGGCGCTGAGTTGATTGCAAAACTCCAAGCCTCACAAGTCCAACAAACTTTAGCTAATCAAACCAACGGTATTTCATTACATTTTTCATCTGACTTTGGTCGAACAGTTGAAAACTTGGCCAATTATTTTTACCATGTTGAAAAAAGAGTGAACTTAGCACCTTTTGAACAACAAATTTATGAGATCATCGGTGACGTTGATCTAGAATATGCCCTTAAATATATGACGACATTCTTACTCAAATTTGTTAAAAAAGAGGTCGTCAAACAAAAACGTCCTGATATTTTTGTCAAGACGCTTGAAGCTTATGGCTACATTGTCAAACATGATGAGGAAAGCTATCGTTTCAATCTGAGATTTGATGATCGTGAGTTTGAGACACTTGTGTTTGATGATGCGCATGATTTTATTGCAGCGCAGATTAGACAATGTGAGGCGGTATCGAGTTTTGTTAAGTTAGGAGTTTAAAATGAGGCAAAAAAATCAGATTTTGTATCAGAAAGTATTTGATGTTTTAAAAGCTGATCTGATAAGCGGAAAATATGAAGTTGGTAGCCTTTTTCCGACTGAAAATGAGTTAGAAATCCAGTTTAACGTGAGTAAAATCACGGTTCGTAAGGCTGTTGATCTACTCGTTGAGGGTGGTTATCTCCATAAACAAAGTGGAGTTGGGACTAAAGTCATCAGTAATCAGCCTATCAATGTTTTCAATAAAGTTAAAACCTTTACAAAAATTTTAAATGACCATGGTGTTGCGGTCCAAAAATCAATTGCTTATATCGGGAAATCTGAAGATGTTACGATTAATGATAAATTTGATTTTGACACTATCTATGAAATTCATCGGATGTATCAATTAGACGGTGTTTCAAGCATCTTTGTTAAGCATTATTTTCCGTTGAAAAAAGCAGATAGTTTACCTGATAAGGCTTCAGATCAGTTTTCATTTTACTCTTTTTTGGTCAAGCAAGGTGTTGATATTTATAAAATAGAAGATGCCTTTTGTGCTCAAAAAACGCCAGAATGGTTACATCAGGTTCTACCGGATCTCTCAGACGTTGTTCTAAAGCGGACACGTTCAGCTTTTTCTGAAATGGGTCAACTTGTGGAATACACAACGTCTTATTACGATTCTAGTGCCACACCATATTTAATCGATTATCAAGTTTAAAATAACTTGATTTTCTTTTTTTATTTTCTTGACTAATTAAACATTATAATGTTATAATCATGATTAAGGAAACGCTTTCTTTCGTGTTTTCTGAATCGTTGGTATTACCTTGTGGCAAGTCTGATTGATGATAACGAAGACGTTCGTATGGACTCATGCCAAAATCTAGAGACAAAGTAAGCCGACTCACTATTTACTTAAGGAGTCTGTATGAACGGATTGATTACATTTTTAGAGCAAAAGGTCTCGCCTATTGCTGCTAAAATCGGGGACAGCGACATATGCTTGCTGTCAGAAAAGGGATTATCTCGACATTGCCGCTGACTTTGGTTGGCTCATTCTTCGTTATTTTTCTTAATTTTCCAATTCCAGCAGTAGCTGAGAAATTAACACCATATTTACCTATTTTGGATATCCCTTATCGCTTTACAGTTGGTATTTTGGCACTCTATGCAACTTTTGGGATCGCAAGTTCGCTTGCTCAAAGTTATAAACTAGATCAATTGACAGCTGGTATTATTGCGGTCATGTCGTTTATCGTCACAAGTATTAAGCCAGTTCGCTTATTTGAAGAAGTAGCAAAAACAAACCTACAAACTGAGGTTGTTGCCGCTGGTCGTTATCTTAATATTGCCAATCTAGGCGCACAATCCTTGTTTGGCGCGATTGTTACAGCGATTATCTCAGTTGAAATATATCGCTTTATGAAGGTCAAAAATATTACGATTAAAATGCCAGAAGGGGTGCCACCAGAAGTTGCCAATTCCTTTGTTGCCTTATTTCCAGCGGGTGCATGTTTGATCCTCTTTTGGGTAATTCGGCATATGCTCGGCTTTGATATCAATGCAACGCTTTCAAATCTGCTGATGCCATTGCAAGGCTTCCTTGCGGGGAATAGCTTACTCGGTGGTTTAGTGACAGTTTTCCTGATCTGTTTCTTCTGGATTTTGGGGATCCATGGGCCTGCAATCATGGGACCAGTGATTCGTCCTTTCTGGGAAAGTTCTATTGCTGAAAATATGGATGCTTTCTCAAATCATGTCGCAGCAACTGACATGCCTAACATCTTCACGGAAATGTTTTTACAATGGTTTGTTTGGATCGGTGGCGCGGGTGCAACTTTGGCGTTGGTTTGTCTATTCTTGACTTCTAAGTCTGTTTATCTGAAAGAGTTAGGTAAAATTGGTTTCTTACCAGGTCTATTCAATATCAATGAACCGATTATTTTTGGGGCACCGATTGTGATGAATCCGACCTTGACGATTCCATTTATCTTGTCTCCTTTGGTGATGACTGTGATTGCTTATCTTGCAACGATTACACACATTATTCCAATGACAGTATCTCGGACAGTCTTTACGGTACCATCGCCAATTGGCGCAATGATGGTAACCAATTGGCATATTATGGCTGGCATTCTCGTCGTGATAAACTTCCTAGTGAGTTTGGTCATCTATTATCCATTTTTCAAAGTTTTTGAAAAAGAACAATTAGCATCAGAAGATGCTGAGAGTTAAAAAATGCTTTGGCGAAAGCCAAAGTTACATAGTTTTAGGCTTGTTCAGATGATTCTGGATAGGTAGCAACCTGTAACATAAGAAAATAATCTAAAGGAGTCACTTATGACCTATGATGTCGCGATCCTCTCAGTCATCGTTTTTATCGCTAGCATGGTTTGCTTGGAAAAAAATCATGTTCCAAAGATTGTCAAAACAGTCTCTATGCTCAAATTAGTCCCGTTTTGTTTACTTGCCATCTTAGTTGGTATGGGCTTGACTATTTTGACACACTTGCTTTATTTTGTGCTTGTCGTGACAATCATGAGTGCTTGTCTGATTTTCTGGCGCTATCATAAGCATACAGAGACGTGGGATAAAAAGATCGTAAAGGAGAACAAGAATGTTTAGAAGATTAGGGATATCAGTTTATCCAGATAACAGTGTATTTGAAGAGGATTTAGCCTACATTACCTTTGCTAAAGCCCAAGGATTTGAGCAGATTTTCATGTCTATGCTTGAAGTTACACGGGGCAAGGCGGCAGTTGCTGAGAAGTTTTCAAAGATTATTTCAGCTGCTAAAGCATTAGGTTATGAAGTGATTTTAGATATTGCACCTAATATTTTTGATGAGTTACAGATTTCATATGATGATTTAAGTTTTTTTGCTGAACTAGGTGCAGACGGCTTGCGCTTGGATGCTGGTTTTGATGGTAATAAAGAAGCGAAGCTGTCTTTAAATCCGTATGGCTTGATTATCGAGTTAAATATGTCAAATGATGTCGCATATTTGGATAACATTTTGACCTATGAAGCCAACGAACCCTATATCTACGGCTGTCACAATTTCTATCCGCAAGAGGGCAGTGCTTTACCTTTAGCGTTCTTTAACTCATGCTCTAAGCGCTTCAAAAAGCATGGCATCAGAACTGCGGCATTTGTATCAAGTCAGGTGGCGACAGGTGGACCTTGGGATATTAATGATGGCTTGCCGACACTTGAGATGCACCGCCATTTGCCAGTAGAGGTACAGGCTAAGCACTTGTTTGCGACAGGTTTGATTGATGATGTTATCGTCGGCAATGCGTATGCAAGTGAAGCAGAGTTGGTCGCCTTAGGTCAGCGGAATCGTTATCAAATCGCTTTCACGCTTGATCTTTTACCAACAGCAAATCCAGTAGAACAAGAGATTGTGCTTGAGAACCAGCATTTTAGACGTGGTGATATTACTTCACAGATGGTACGCTCCACACAAGTTCGTAAGGATTATAAACAAGAAAATCCACCGCATGATAATGAACAGATTTTTCAAGTTGGTGATATTGTGATTGGTAATGATCAGTTTGGTAAGTATAAAAATGAATTACAAATTGTTTTAGAGCCTCACAGAGATGAACGGAAAAATAAAGTGGGTAGCATTCAAATGGATGAGTTGATTTTATTAGACTATATTCGACCTTGGACAAAGTTCCGTTTTAAAAGCTAACAGTGAAAGGAAATAGAGGATGTATGATTTAATTATAAAAAATGCTAGAACCTTGGATCATCAGCCGATTGAAATCGGGATAGAGTCTGGGAAAATCTCAGCACTTTCAACAGAGATTATCGCTGAAAGCCGTGAGATTTTTGATGCTAAAGGACAGTTTATTTCAGCTGGATGGATAGATGCACATGTGCACTGTTATGAAAACATGTCGCTTTACTATGATTACCCAGATGAAGTTGGCGTTAAAAATGGCGTAACAACCATTGTTGATGCAGGGTCAACTGGTGAAAATAATATCCGTGAATTTTATGAACTCACTAAAAAATCTAAAACGAATGTTTATGCCTTGCTCAATATTTCAAGAGATGGGATTGTTCACCAAGATGAGTTAGCAGATTTGTCAAAAGTTGATGAAACTAAGAACTTAGAGCGCATTAAGGAACTCAGTGAGTTTATTATTGGTATCAAAGCTCGGATGAGCAAAAGTGTTATCGGCCAAAATGGTGTCAAACCTTTGGTCATGGCAAAGGCGCTTCAAAAAAAGGCGCATTTACCACTCATGGTGCATATTGGAACAGCACCCGTTGCCTTAGAAGAGTTGATGACTTATCTAGAATCATGCGATATTGTCACACATTGTTTTAACGGCAAGGACAATGGGATTTTAGATAAGTCAGGTCAAATTAAAGAGTTTGCTAAAAAAGCCTATGAAGCAGGCATCCATTTTGACATTGGACATGGGACAGACAGTTTTAATTTTCAAGTGGCGAAGCAAGCGAAAGCAGAGAATATCTTAGCAGACTCAATTTCAACTGATATTTATTCAAGAAATCGGTTGAACGGTCCCGTTTATAACCTAGCCACGACGATGGAGAAATTAATGTATGTCGGCTACTCGCTTGAACAAGTCATTCATCGTGTGACGAAGGCACAAGCAAAAGCTTTGCGACTTAGCAGAAAAGGTAACTTATCTGTTGGGTTTGATGCAGATATCACGATATTCCAAGTCACAGATGACGCTGATAAACAATTGATTGACTCCAATCAGGAAACAGTCAAGACCTCTGTCCAAATTAAGCCAACAGCCGCAGTTATTGCAGGAAAAGTTTACGAGATAGCAAAGGAGAAAATATGACAATTCATCAAAAATTCAACCTCAAGCAAGTCATTAATGCCTCTGGGAAAATGACAATCTTAGGTGTTTCAAAAGTCACTGATGCAGTTGCTCAGGCACAGAAAGAGGCAGGTCAGACTTTCTTTGAGATGGCAGATTTGACAGTTAAAACAGGGCAGTATATTGCAAAGTTGTTAGATGTTGAAAATGCAACAGTTGTCTCAAGCGCAAGCAGCGGTATCGCTCTGTCAACGGCTGCAGTTATTGGTCAAGGCGATGTCTACCATCTAACAGACCGCATTTCAAAGCGTGACATTATCATCCCTAAAGGCCATAATGTTAATTATGGTACAGGTGTTGAAGTCATGGTGACACTTGGTGGTGGTCATCTGGTTGAAGCCGGCTGGGCAAACGAGTGTACACCAGAGCAGGTTGAAATCGAAATAACAGACAAGACCGCAGCTCTTCTATATATCAAAAGTCATCACACTGTTCAAAAAAGTATGCTGACGATTCCGCAAATGTCTGAAATCGCTAAAAAACACAGCCTACCATTAATCTTCGATGCTGCTGCAGAGGAAGATTTGAAAAAATACTATGCACAAGGTGCTGATCTTGTCATTTACTCAGGTGCTAAAGCCATCGAAGCGCCATCAAGTGCGGTTGTACTTGGACGTGATCCCTATATCCCTTGGATTCAGCTTCAAAACAAGGGCATTGGTCGTGCGATGAAGATTGGTAAAGACAACATCATCGGTTTTGTGACTGCTTTAGAAGCCTATTTGGCTAATGGTAGTGAGGACGGAGATAGCATGAAAGCGCGTCTCGCGCCATTTATCAGCGAACTTAATAGTATCTCAGGACTATCTGCCAAGGAAGTCCAAGATTCAGCAGGACGTGATATTTATAGAGCCAGTGTTAAAGTGACGTCAGAGAAAACATCAGCTCTACAAGCCATTGCAGATTTAAAAGTAGGGGATTTGGCAGTCTATACACGAGAATATCAGGCCAATAATGGCATCATTGAGTTTGACATTCGAGCTGTTGATCGTGCTGAAATGACCGCAATTGTCAACAAACTACAGACGATTATGGGGTCCTAAATTATGGGGTCCTAAAATGAAGCATATCTTAGCCTTTGGCGAAGTGATGTTGCGATTATGTCCGCAACAATTTAAAATGATCGACCAGACGGATACACTTGACATGAGCTATAGTGGTACAGGGTTGAATATCCTGTCAGGTTTAGCGCGAAATGGTGTACAAACGCACTTATTGAGCGTTTTACCAGAAAACCCAGTTGGTCATGCTGCAGCAGCAAACATACGAAGACTGGGTGTTCAAGACCATCATCTGATTTATAATGGCAACCATATCGGAACCTACTTTCTTGAAATGGGCTTTGGCAATCGACCAAGTCAGGTGACATATCTGAATCGGAGTGAAAGTGCTTTTTGTACAACAGAGATTTCAGAAAGTCAGATGAAAGCAGCCTTATCTGGTATAGATTTAGTGCATATTTGCGGCATTGCCCTGTCAACATCAAAAGTTGGGCGTAAAAATGCTTTAAAGCTTGCTAAATTGACAACAGAGTTAGGTATTCCGCTTTGTTTTGACTTTAATTATCGCATGAGTTTGGTTAAATTAGAAGAACGCTCAAGCTTAATTCAAGACTATCAGGAGATTCTCAAAGAGGCTAATATCGTAATTGGTGGTAAGCAAGATTTGACCTTACTTTTGGAGATGCCGTTTGATGCAGCACATGAGCCGGTTGAAAAGTTATACCAGCGGTTCGTCAAAGCGTATGAGTTAGACTATTTTTGTGGCACTGAAAAGTCAAGTCAGGGACAGACAAAATTTGTTCGTGGCTTTCTCTCAGACAAACAAGAAGTCGTTTATTCTGATGACAAAGTCGTCACAACCTATGATCGCATTGGGACGGGAGATGCTTTTGCGGCAGGAATTATTCAAGGTTTGATTGACCAGTGGTCTTTACAAGAAACTGTTGATTTTGCTGCAACAAGTACGCAACTAGCCCATACAACATATGGTGATAGTCCGATTTTAACGCAACATTTTATACAAGAAAAAATGAAACATGACGATTTGGATGTCATGAGATAAATAATTGATAATAGGAGAAAAATATAATGAAAAAAACACCCAACTACCTTGAAGATCGTCTTTGCTTAAATGTTCTCGCGAACTCTGTTGAAAATGCCAAAGCCTGTTATGAAGCTGCCCAAGGTCATGTTGTGCTTGGCGTTTTATCGAAAAATTAAGCAACTGATGAAGCTGCAATTGAAGATATGAAACGCTATATTGCGGCAACTGATAACGCTTTGTCAGTAGGTCTTGGTGCAGGGGATCCTAACCAATCTGCCATGGTCGCACGTTTATCAGAAGTTTTGCAACCTCAGCACGTTAATCAAGTCTTTACTGGTGTTGGTGCAAGTCGTGCGCTTTTGGGACAAAATGACACCATTATTAACGGCCTTGTGTCACCAACAGGAACTGTTGGGATGGTTAATCTAGCGACAGGACCATTGTCTTCTCAAGCACCTGCAGGCATTGTTCCAATCGAAACGGCTATTGCACTTTTGAAAGATATGGGTGGTAGCTCGATCAAATTCTTCAACATGAAAGGCCTAACACATCTTGAAGAGTATAAGGCAGTTGCTACAGCCTGTGCCGAAAATGACTTCTACCTTGAACCAACAGGTGGGATTGATTTAGAAAATTTCCAAGAAATCGTCCAAATTGCAGTAGATGCAGGTGTTAAGAAAATTATTCCGCATGTGTATTCATCTATCATCGACAAAACGACAGGTGATACAAATGTTGAGGATGTCAAAACACTTCATGCCATGATGGCTGAAACTTTGAAATAAATAAGTCTCTATCCCTTTGACAGTTGTTTGTCAGGGGGATTTTTTTGTAAACGAGGTATTTGAGTTTGCACGATGCATTCGTGCAATTTAACTGTATTTTCAAGTGCTCAAATCCGTTGTATACTAATGATGTTAGGAGAAAATGACATGCAATTAACACAAAGGGAGATTGATACAACGATAGAATTACTATCGTCTCGTTCATCTAAAACAGCTGTTGAGCTTGCTGCTTTAAATGACATCAGTCCTAGAACTTTGAAAAGTGACATTGTAAATATCCGGAAATGGTTAAAGGACGCGGAGGTTTTATTAGTTTCTAAACCTGGTCTAGGCTATTTTGTAGAAGGAGATGATGCAACCTGTAAAAACTTACTGAATCAATTATTGGGCACTGAACGCTTGTGTGCACCGCTTGATGCTGAGATGCGCAAAAAACAAATGATGATTCAACTTTTACTATTTGACAAACCCATTAGTTCAACTTCGTTTTCAGATGAATATGGTGTTGTTAAAAACACAATTATATTTGATTTACAGCAAATCAAAGCATTATTCACTGCCAACGATGTTCAATTGATTGCCAATCACTTAGGATTTAGTGTTGCGGGTGATGAACGGCGGCGACGTATGTTGTTAGAAAGGTTGATTCAAGAAAACTTCACTGACTATGACTTATTTATGATGATGTCAAAGTTGACCAATTTTGAAAAAGAGGCGTCATTTAATTATTTTGAGTCCATCCTACCGTCGACATTTTCTATCTATTACGAATCTGTCCTGAAATTAATTGGCACACATCTTTCAGAACAGATCATTCATGAGACGCCTTATTTTGAGCTTTTTACCTTGGCGCTTAGGTTGACCATTTCATTGGTGCGCATAATCGAAAATTGTCCGATTGGTGATGGAGAAGAATTGTTAAATTTAGGGGAGCAAACAGGTTTTACAGCTTCGTTATTAAGCGAACTGGAAAAAATTTATCACAAGCCCTTACTTAAAGCAGAGTATGATTATGTTTATACGGTTCTGTTGCGAAGTTTGAAAATCAAACGCGGCCTCTCTGAACTCCAAATATCTTA
>OBID01000020.1_pt1 | contig 67361 bp, 70 predicted proteins | sample 1519781 | NCBI WGS metagenome assembly OBID01 (sample SAMEA3991478, study PRJEB22521) | metagenome | biome: anthropogenic terrestrial biome; feature: sewage plant; material: sludge | place: Sweden | collected 2012-09-26 | reverse complement strand
GCCATCGGTACGGCCCCGCACCACGCGGGCCCCAACCTCTCGGTGGTGGCGTTAGATTCGGCAATCGTCCGCCTGCTGTTCTCTGCGGGCGCGGTCGGCACCGCGCTACTGGCTGCCGAACGGAATTGGGGTGTCTTGAACCACGTGAGCTGGCCGCTCTGGATCGAGATGGTGGTGGCGGTTGTCGCGCTAGATTTCGTGCTCTATCTGCAACATGTGCTGTTCCACGCCGTACCCCTCTTCTGGCGCTTCCATATGATGCATCACGCGGATCTGGATTGTGATGTCACCACCGGGCTCCGGTTCCATCCGGTAGAAGTGGTCCTTTCAATGGTCATTAAAGTGGCAGCTGTGGTCGTCCTCGGGGCGGCGCCGTTGGCCGTCCTTTGCTTTGAAGTACTGCTGAACGCCACGTCCATGTTTAACCACAGCAACGTATGGATGCCCGCCGCGGTGGATCGAGTCCTTCGATGGATACTCGTGACTCCCGATATGCACCGCATCCACCATTCGATCAGGCATCGGGAAACGAACTCGAACTTTGGGTTTAATCTGCCGTGGTGGGATCGCTTGCTGGGTACCTATCGCGTAGAACCCATCTCTGGGCATATAGGTATGACGCTCGGGCTTGAGCAGTTTCGAGATCCTTCTCAGTTGACCCTGGCCGGTATTCTTGCCCTTCCGTTTGTCGGGAAACCGGGCGAGTATCCACTCAGTCGAGAGGACTCAAGAGGGTCGTGATCGAAGTGACCATTTGACGACTATCCTTGGGAGTACAACCATATGGTTCGTCAGTTGCTTTGTCGAATCGGGGGGACGAAGGTAAGGGGGAGTAAGACAGAGGGAGCAAGGACGGAGCCGACCTGTGCAAAAGCGGAACCAATAGTGGCATATAGAAGGGATGAGATGACCAAGCGGTCATTTCGTTAACTCTTCGACACGCTTCCTGAGCAGACAAAAAGCCTCGTCAAAGGCCGACTCGATTTCGGCGTCAGATCCAATCGCTTTGGCTGGGTCAGGCGTGCTCCAATGCAGCTTTGTTGGCTTCCCCGGAAATAGCGGACAACTTTCACCAGCGGCTTGATCGCACACCGTAATCACGAGATCAAAAGTGTGATTTGCCAACTCGCTCCAGGACTTACTGCGCGGGTGACCTGGATCAATGCCATGTCGCGTGAGCGTTTTAATGGACTTAGGGTGCACAGAGCCCGTCGGATGGCTCCCTGCGCTCCAGGCCTGATATAGGCCATGGCCAAGCGCATTGATCAACGCTTCCGCCATCACCGACCGACACGAATTGCCCGTGCAGAGCACCAATACTTTGGTAACTTTGGGGTTCATGAGCCGCAGCACCCGGCCGTTTGATCAGACGGCTCACAGCAGTTGGGCTGCCCCATCGTCGCAGGCGTGCAGCAGGCACGGTCCGTCGATTCGGCTTGTCCTGAGAAGAGTTGAACATCTTCCATCGTCCGATACGTTTCCCATGCGACCCCCGCGGGATCTTGCACCCACGATTTTTCCGACCGGGCGTAACAGCAGACTGTTTCCCCTTCATCGGCCAATGTAACATCGTTCGCCTTGAGACGATCCCGGACTTCTGCCAATTCCGTGTCCTCCTCAACCTGAATGCCCAAGTGATCGATGCCTTTCTTGGCGCGTGTCGAGATCGCAAAGTTCACGCGAGGGTCCTCCAACAACCATTTGGCATAATCAGGTTTCGTTTTGATTGGAGGGACCCCAAAGAGTGCTGTGTAGAAGTTGATACCTTCGCTAAGGTTCTCTACCCCAATGTGCAGATGTAATCGTTTCATGATGGTTCTCCTTTCGTGGCTATCCGGCGGTCAGCCCGGCGACCAATTGCGTGATCGCATCCGTTAACAACTAATTGAACAAGCGAGTCTGAGACTTCCCTTCAATACAATGAGTAGGCCAACAAACAGTGCCATATAGAGCAACCAATCTCGGAATACGTGGAGGAGGGTGACCGGCTTGCTCAAACCGGGCCATATCGGCTTCGATGACTTTTCGAAGACGTACACACATATCAGTATGGCCGAGGACATAATGCCAACCAGGCTCAGCCATTCCATGTATGCCCCCACTGTGCGTGGTTCTGGGCCGGTCCTGCGGATCAAAGCTGGGGTCGGTAACAAGTTTCCCTGTCTTCTGATCGTGTGATTCGACCGCAACCTGGGCCAGACCAGCACCACACACATATTTCCCGTCACTGACACAGGTCATGCTGTGACCTCTTTCAAAGGGAACCAGTGCCGGGTTCGATTGCACACATGACACACGGACAGCATGACCGGAACTTCGACTAACACGCCGACGACGGTAGCCAGCGCGGCCCCGGATTCGGGACCGAACAACGCAATAGCCGTTGCCACGGCGAGTTCAAAGAAGTTGCTCGCTCCGATCAGTGCTCCCGGCGCCGCGACGACATAAGGGACCCTCAAGCACTTCATCAAGCCGTAGGCCAAGGAGGCATTGAAATAGACCTGCAGAAGAATCGGGATCGCAATCAGCAGGACGTGGAGGGGTTTGCCCAGAATATTGTCTGCTTGAAAGGCAAAAATCAGGATTAAGGTCACGAGTAGCGCTATGATCGTGACGGGAGCAAACCGAGGAAGAAGCGTATCCTCAAACCAGGTCTTCCCTCGCTGCCTGATGAACCTCTGTCGGATCAGGACTCCCAATACCAACGGAATCACAATAAAGCCTACGACCGAATAGACGAGCACCGCGAACGGTACAGTGAGCGAGGAAGCGCCACCGACCAGGAAGCCGACGATCGGAGCAAACAGCACGAGCATGATCAGATCGTTCACCGAGACCTGAACCAAGGTATAGGCCGGATCGCCATCCGTGAGATAGCTCCAGACAAAGACCATCGCGGTACACGGTGCGGCAGCGAGGATGATGGATCCAGCGATGTATTGGTCCGCTTCGGCAGGAGTCATCCAGGCTGAGAACATGAATCGAAAAAAGACCCAGGCCAAGAGAGCCATGGAGAACGGTTTCACCACCCAATTGATAAAGAGAGTGACCAGTAAGCCCTGAGGACGCTGGCCGACCTTCGCCACGGCACGAAAATCAACTTTCATCATCATGGGGGTGATCATCAGCCAGATCAGAACGGCCATGGGAAAATTCACATGACTGTCCTGGCCGAACTCCATATCTCGCAACGCCTGAATGACCCCAGGCGCTGATTTTCCCAGCAACACACCCGCGACCATACAGAGGCCCACCCAGACGGTTAGATAGCGTTCGAAGAGATTTAGCTTTTTGTCTGTCGGAAGCGTCTGCTGCTCGATGATTGCCACGGTGTCCATGGGGTATTCCATAAAATCAATAAATGTTGATGACTGAAGGCAAAAAAAGTCAGGGGCAACAACCTTTCTTCGCGGACCGGCCTGAGGGACGGTTAAGGGAGTTCACCGCCTCCTGCAGTTCTTCAAGTGCGTCTGGATTAAGCGAATAATACACCCATCGTCCTTCAGGTCGATCAAGGACTAGTCCCGCCTCTTTCAACACTCGGAGGTGAAACGAAAGCCGTGACTGGCCTGTCTTAAAGGCGTCTGTCAGTTCGCACACACATTGCTCGCCATCTTTCAGTTGTTCCAGGATCAATAACCGGGTTTCATCTGACAGGGCCTGGAACACTTTGGCAACGTCCGCTATTGGTTTAGCCATCTTTGTTCTCATGAGTTACGATATATCAACTATTATTGATTAGTCAAGGAGTGGCGGTCGGACGATATTTCTGTAGGTTTTTGGAGTGCCCCCCTAGAATGAGACAGAAAAAATTAGCACACTTGTCACAGTAGAGGAGGTGGCAAGTGGCAAAAAAGCGGGTGGGCAAGTTTCCAAAGGCCTTTCGGCAGATGGCCGTGGACCGGCTCAAGCAGTGCGAGAATATTGTGGAGCTTGCAACAGAGCTCGGGATCCATCGGCGGCTGTTGTATCGGTGGCGCGATCAACTCGACCCGGCCGAGAGTGAGGACAGTCCACCGCCCGCGAACGCGCGGGAGTCCACACTGCGGAAAGAGGTCAGCCAGCTGAAGCGTCTGTTAGCGGATAAAACGGTGGAGATCGATTTTTTCAAAGGTGCCTTGCGAAAAGTCGAGGCTCGACGCCAGCGGAGCGGAAACTCTGGCGGGAAGGCATCTATGAGGAGATCCGGGACGTGATGCCGACGCAAGGCGCTTTGAGCATCGAGCGGATGTGTCAGTTGGCCCGGGTGAGCCGGGCGAGCTTTTACCGCTCGCTTGTTGAGCACCACCCGGAGGAAGAGGACATGGCGGTACGCTCTTCGATTCAGCAGATTGCCTTGGCGCATCGGCGTCGGTACGGCTACCGGCGGATCAGCGCGGAGCTGCGCACGCGAGGCCTGCTTGTGAACCGGAAGCGGGTGTTACGGCTCATGCAGGCAGACAACCTGCTGGCCGTGCAGCCGAGAGCCTTCGTGGTCACGACGGAGTCCGACCACCATTTGGACGTCTATCTGAACTTGGCCAGCCGCATGACGCTGACCGGGATGAATCAGCTTTGGGTGGCGGATATTACCTATAGTACGCCCAGCCAACGAAGCCCGCCTGTCTGGGGCTGAGTTGCTTGAGCATGTCTGGAATGCATGACTCGATGGAGCTGCTATAGCAGTCACGAGCATGCCCTCCTTCTGCTACGAGAAGAAGTGAGCCGAAGCGGCGGTGACTTGCCGGACACTGGCAAGGTGACGAAGTCCGCGGGAAACGGGGCGTGCGGCGAAGCGGTTACGCCAAGATGCGCCTCTAGGCTGAGCACGGGACGGTTGAGGAACACGCACCTATTGACACGCATCTGAGGGTTGAAATGTCACCCCTGCCGACACCGCTTCACAGGCAGGACGCGGATCCGTGCCCGTCATACGTATGGACTGGGATGGCGAGTGCTGGCGAGACATGTACGCTGGCCAGCAGGGAGTCATGGGGAGCGCGTAGCTAGACCATGACGTCCGCGACGACTTGCGGAACGCAAGGAGAAAGACTGCGATAGGCAACCTCGCCCGTGTGTGGAGTCCAGCATGTGAACTGGGGAAGGCGTGTACCGATGACAAGGGAGTGTGTCCCCCGAGGCGGTACACGTTGACGGAGCCCTCGTAGTAGTCCGCGGTCGGGAAAGCCGGCCACATGGCGAAGGGGGCAGTTTGAGCGGCATGTGTGGCGGATTACCTGACCACAATGAGGTGAAGACCTTTGATAATCAGGGAAATGCAACGCAAGCTGGCGACGTGGTCAATGGAGAACCCCGAACGCAAGTTCGATCGACTCCTGAGACTGATTGCGGATCGAACATGGCTGGCCGAAGCCGCGCGCATCACGCTCGCATCCAGTGGCGCGCGAACGCCGGGCGTCGATGGGGTCGACAAGGCCCTGATGACGGAAACCCTTCATCAGGAACGGGCGACGATACGTGCCGAGCTGTTAGCGGGCTGCTACAAGCCGCAACCCGCACGGCGCGTGTACATACCCAAGGCGAACGGCAAGGTGAGGCCCTTAGGGATTCCCAGTCTGCGGGATCGAGTGGTCCAGCGAGCGATGCTGATGGCCATGGAGCCGATCTGGGAAAGTGATTTCCATCGGGCGTCCTATGGCTTCAGGCCCGCCCGAAGTGTGCACCATGCGATACGAACGGTCAAATTGCAGCTGCAGGACAGTGATGAGCAAAGAACGGCGGGGCGCTGGGTGATTGAGGGCGACCTCGCCAGCTACTTTGAGACGGTCCATCACCGCCTGCTACTGAAAGGCGTCCGCAAACGTATTGCCGATCAGCGCTTCCTGGCCCTGCTTTGGACGTGCATCAAAGCAGGCTGTGTTGATCGGGGGCTCTTTTATGCCGCAAGCGACGGCGTTCCACAAGGAGGGGTCATCTCTCCGCTGCTATCCAACATCGTGTTACATGAATTCGATGGCTGGATGGAGGCGAACTACCTGAGCAAGAAGGTGCGCAAGGACCGATGGGCATGGAACTTCGGCATTCTCACACAGCGGCCGATTGCTGTGCGAGAGAACCGGCAGTGGAAACCAGGCGTCTCCTACTGCCGCTACGCGGATGATTTCGTCGTGGTCGTCAAAGGAACCAAAACACACGCAGCGGCAATACGCGAAGCGTGCCGGACGTTTCTGGAAGGTCAGCTCAAACTCACGTTGAAGATGGAGAAGACCCATATCACCCACGTGAATGACGGCTTTGTCTTCCTCGGCCACCGCATCATTCGCAAGCGGGGACCGCGAGGTCATCTGCGACCGGTCACGACGATCCCATGGGAGAAGTACCGGGGCTTCACGGCCAAGCTGGTCAAGGAACTATCCGGCAATTACAGCGTGAACCACATGGACCTGATGGAACGCCTGAACCGGACACTCTCGGGGTGGGCGAACTTCTATCGATACACGGACTATACGGCGACCATCTTTAGCCGAGTGGACCGGACCGTCTTCTGGAAGCTCGGATATTGGCTCGCGCGCAAGTATCGGCGAGGATTCCCGAGCCTGATGCGCGAACACGTCCGGGCCCCAGAACTGGGGCGTGCCACCACGTGGGTACTGAAGGGACAGAATAGTCGTGGGTGGTATGGCGAACAGGCGCTTCGGCGCCTGGTCACCAGCCACAAAGGTCAGTTCAGGTGGCGGACCCCGGAAGGGAACCCGTACCTGATTCGCGACGAGCATCGCACGTTTCTCGAATCGCGTTACGCTGACGTGGCTTTTGCGTTAAGCAACGCTTGAATGGAGAGCCGGATGCGCTGAGAGGTGCAAGTCCGGTTCGGGGAGGAGAGACTGGGAGCTAGTTCGACTACGCCCGGTCTCTCACTCCACTTCGCCTGCGCGCCGAGTTCGTCTACTTGGCGGTGATCCTCGATCGGTTCTCGCGCAAGGTGGTGGGCTGGGCGCTGGGCAAGACGCTGGCGACTCGTTTGCCGCTGGAGGCGTTGCACCACGCGATCACGACTCGTCAGCCGCCGCCGGGCGTGGTCCATCATTCGGATCGGGGCATCCAGGGCGGATTCAAGTGATCGTCGCAACATCTTAACGAAGGAGGTTGCGATGAACATTCGAAAGCGGCGTTCGGATCGGTCTGGGCGGCCCCCCTTGCTGTCACCAGGTCGACCGTCAGTGGCAGGAGGAGAGGAACGGCGACGGTTCTGGGCAGCGATCGCGGCAGGCATGGCCAGTGAGGATGCCGCAATCGAGGCCGGTGTGTCGCCGCCGGTAGGAACAAGATGGTTCCGGAAGGCAGGCGGCATGCCACCAGCGATGTTTGGATGCTCGGCGAGGCCGCTCTCCGGCCGGTATCTCTCGTTTGCAGAGCGAGAGGAGATCGCGCTCCTTCGCGTGCAAGGTTCCTCTATGCAGGAGGTCGCTCGCCGACTCGGGCGGGCAGCATCGACGATCTCCCGGGAGTTGCGGCGCAACGCCGCCACCCGAAGCGGCAGTCTGGAATATCGTGCGACGACAGCGCAATGGCATGCCGAGCGAGCCGCTCGCCGTCCCAAGCCGGCGAAGCTTGCGCAAAACGGGCCATTGCGGGCGTATGTGGAAGAACGACTGGCTGGCGTCGTCGTCGCTCCGAACGGTGCTCCTGTTCCCGGTCCGGCCGTGTGCTGGAAAGGCCGTCGGCATGGACCCCGGCAGGATAGGCGGTGGGCAAACGCATGGAGCCCGGAGCAGATCGCCCGTCGCCTGCCGGTCGACTTCCCGGAAGATGAGACCATGCGCATCAGCCATGAAGCCATCTATCAAGCGCTGTTCGTTCACGCTCGAGGTGCGCTGCGCCGCGAGCTGGCGGCCTGTTTGCGCACCGGGCGGGCATTGCGGATGCCGAGGGCGCGCATGCACAAGCGAGGCAAGGCCTTCATCTCGCCCGAGATCATGATCAGTCAACGTCCGGCGGAGGCCGCCGATCGCGCCATGCCGGGCCACTGGGAGGGGGACCTCATTCTGGGTCTTGGCAGCTCCGCGATCGGCACCTTGGTGGAGCGCACAACGCGCTTCACCCTGCTGCTGCACCTGCCTCGCATGACGGGCCATGGCCATGAGGCTCGCGTGAAGAACGGCCCCGCGCTCGCCGGACACGGTGCCGAGGCCGTGCGTGACGCCATCACGCGCACGATCATCACCTTGCCTCAGCAGCTCCGCCGGTCGCTGACGTGGGATCAAGGGGCTGAGATGGCCCAGCACGCACGCCTGACGATCGACGCAGGCGTGCAGGTCTACTTCTGCGACCCTCACAGCCCGTGGCAACGTGGCACCAACGAAAACACCAACGGGTTGCTGCGCCAGTACTTCCCTAAAGGCACGGATCTGAGCGTGCACAGCGCCGAGGAGATTGCGGCCGTGGCGGCCGCCCTCAATGCCAGGCCTCGTAAAACGCTGAATTGGAAAACGCCTGCAGAGGTGCTTGACCACTTGCTCTGATAGGCCAACAAAGAATATGTTGCAACGACCACTTGAATCCGCCCAGTATGCCGCCGGGGCCTACGTGCAACTGCTCCGGCAGCATCAGATGCTCCCGAGCATGAGCCGGCCGGCGAACCCCTACGACAATGCCAGTTGCGAGAGCTTCATGAAGACGCTCAAGCGGGAGGAAATCTACGCGAATGCGTATCGTGATCTTGAGCATATACATAGGAACATGGCAGCCTTCATCGATCAGTACTATAACCGCATCCGACTCCACTCGGCGCTGGGCTATCGTCAACCGGAGGAGTTCGAGCACGCGATGGCATCAAGGCACGTGCCTAGGGCGGCCGGGGGCCTTCGTGGTGGGGCATAGCTGTCCGAGGAAGTAGGATTGGTTACAATTTGTCATTCGCAAGCTATTGACTATGAAACTGATTGATGAGGTAAAGGGCTCTTCGTTCCTGCACCAACCACGACGTAAACCTGGTGCAGGAGGGTAGCCCGGAGGGAACACCGCTTACAAAGCATCGGATATGATGAAGTATCACCGTGCGATTTTGCCTCACCATAAACTTGAAAGAAACCTTCTAGACCTTCTCTGCAATCTCAAGGCGCTATGGCCTTCATTATGTGGCTATTCCAAGCACTGAGGGGATTGAACATGCCTAAACTTCTCATCACAATTGAAAAGGAGCATCTCAATGACGATGGGTCCGATGCGAGCGTATCGCCAGGTTGTCAAAAAATATAGCGGCATCAAGACGCTCACTGACGAAGCCATGCGACATTTTCTTGATGTCGTGTTGCCCACGTTGCCTCATCGGACGCAGCAAATGTTTGCAGACGAGATCTTTTTCTTCACGACGGGGTTGCCGCCGATGTATACAGACCTAGAACCCACAACACCTGCGAAGGGTGCAAGAACGCCTCGCTCCAAATCAACAAGACCCAGGAGCAATTGTCAAGCAACTCAGGATGCCTTTGATATTCAGCGGCGGGCCGTTGAGGTGTTCGGAACTGAGGCAAAAGCTCGTGCGTGGCTCACACGTCCGAACAAGACAGGCAAAAACAAATCCCCGCTTACAATGCTTGGAACCAAGGCCGGGAATGCCCGTGTGGTGGCGATCCTGAACAGGGTCTCTGGAAGGCTACGTGGAAGCCAATCGCCGAAGGCTCGTTCAGGTGGAAAGAAAAGACGACGGCTTTCACAGTAGCACTCTGACCATCATTCATGTCCGCGTCCCCTCCGTGCCCCTCTCGCCAGAAAGACGCGAACGTACGCGCCCGCAAATCCGGGAGATCATGATACACGCGATGCTCCGAACGAGAGGCAACAGATCGATGCTGGGCTTAGCTGCTTAGCCTTGAACTGACGTGCTACGGATATGGTATAGGACGATCAGCGCGTCGCCGAGCCGCGTTCTGAGTCGGTTGGGTTTCTGATCACACACGGATGGCCAGATTGGCGAATAGTCTGTCAACGTATACTGGCTTGGCATCACCATTCCCCGATGAGGAAGAGCTTGTGTCTCCGCCATCGCGCGTCGCGCTGAGCGACATGCATTCTATGGCTACATGGTCGTTACCAGCACCTCGAACACGTTGAAGCGCAAGAAGCCACTGGCTGTTTGAGAGAGGCTGAAGGTGTTGCCCATGGCCCGTGAAAGCCGCGCGCGAATGGTCTCCATGTGTTTCCAATAGCTACCGTTCTTCAGGAGTGTCAGCAACAGCTCGGACGAAAGCCGCCCACTGCCCTCATTGGGCGTACCATCATCTCTTACCCGAAACGCCGCGACGGTGATGTAATGCTTCCTGTTGTCCATCGGTTTACCTGGTTAGTTTGCCCAGCATCCTTCAAGCATTCGGAAACCAAACGAGCCTGGCCGAAGAGGCACGCAAACATTTGAGTTTGATCATCTACATCGTCTGACCGACGCCGGCCAGCTGTCGTACCTCAGTAATGGGTAGAGTGACCTAACCAAAGTCGTCGTAGCGTGTTTGGCCCTCACTCTCATCATCCTCTTCATCCGTGAGATCGAGAACCTGGCGTTCGTCTTTCCACCACAGCAAGGTAAGGACAAGGTTGGGGGTTATTCGCACAGAATCTTCGCAGATCGTGTAGTTGTTGGATCTTGGATGATTAATCCATTGGGCGGCATTCACGACAGTTGGCCCGGGAGGCATGATCGCCGCGCTTCTATGCAATCCAAAGGCAACCGTGTCTCTGCCCAGGCTTTCATGCGGCCAGACAGTCCTCGGCACAATGTCGCTTCGCGTAAACCATGTTCGTCCTCGGACGTTGGAGCAGAGGACCATTGATGGGAAAGATCCGTATTCCACCAATCGAATAGCGGTGGCCGTCGTACTGGTTTGAAAGGTGTTGGCCAGCTCCTCCACCGTATGGAACGAGATCGGGTGATTCTGGGTTCGAGGCTGGAACATATGGACGGGCATAAGGAGGTCCGCCGCATAACGATTCGCCCGCTTTTCAGGATTCTCGGAAAACCATTCAGAAGTGAACTGACTGTCTGTGCAAGCAAGCGCCGCCTTCCCACGATCGTGCATCCAGTGCCCTAACTCGTGCCCACCAGAAAAGCGTCGGCGGGCGGGAGACGAGGCGCTATCTATGGTGATAATGGCGCGATCACCATATCCAAGAATGCAGGCGGCACAACCTTTCAGCGGGGCATAGACAATCGTCGCCCCGCAATGTTGCGCGATGGCTTCCACATCAATATCGCGGGGATCCTCGATGCCTAATTCATACAAGAGGTTTGCTGGTGAGATGGGTCTTGTTGGGGACACCGAGCAGTTAGCCTTGCTGGGAGGGGAGATCATCTAGAACTCCAAGGTCTTGCAGTTGCTTCAACAGGAGGTCCACATCCTCATCGGTCAATGCGTGGAATTCACGGCCGGCAGCCGTGAGGACACCTCGCAGGTCTGGTTTCATCGCAAAGACTGTGGTGAGCAACTCGCGCCTCTTCCCGCTGGACTGCGGTAATGGAGATGCCCTTTTCCCCATGGAAAGAATCCGCGCATCGTACTCAGCCCTGGCGCGACGGAGTTTCCCTTGTTTATGGCGCGTGATCGCACTGGCGATAACCGTTTTGGCTTGGTTCGCCAGAGACTCGACATCAAGCCCCTCCTCACGGCATTCCCTCCACAGGTCCTCTGGAGAGGTTTCCGCTACAGACTCAGCGAGCGCATTCAGGATGGTTCGCCGTTCTCGTTCATTATCCTGTGGCATATCAGTCATGAGCCTTTACTTTTGCGAGCGTTCTGACCTTCCGCCTCAAGCGCTTCATTCCCGTTTCATAGTCAGACTTGGTGATGCCGAGAACCATCTGTATCTCTGGACCTGTCATTTCGGCTCGCATGCCACTGAGAATTTCCGTTACGAGGGAGTCGTCACGAAATGTATCGGTCAGATGCCGGATCTCGCTATTCCCCATTATGACACGCTCCGGAGAGGGTGTGGTGGATGCGTGCTGCTGAAGTTCGTTCACCTCTCCGCCTTCGGGATGAAGGCGGATGAGTTCGCTCTCTGAATACGTCCCAGCTTGCCGTGTAGAGACCTCTTCAGCCCAATGTGACGAAACACTTCGCATCACGCCAATCAAATGCCCCACCAAATCCACCGCACGCGTGTTCCAATTGCGCCGGCCCTCGAGGGTGAGCGTGACGGCTTCATTCAGCAGATCCTGCGCATCACGTCCCTCGGCGGATCGCCCGATTATCGCGATGCGGCTTGTCGCATATTGTTGCAACTTCAAAAGTTGGGCTTTGTTCTGATACAGGGATTCCAAAGCCGCAATGAGGTCGGTTTCGGTAGAAACCGCCTCTCTGATGGCCTTAGAGGACGTCGATTGTGAATCCGTCTCCTCCTTGCCCACACTCCCTCTACCTTTGTATGCCCGAATGACCTGCAAGGCCGGACAGGCGAAAAAAACTTTCTGTTTGTCCGAATTTGCCTCGCTGGCGGCATTGTACTGTAGGGAGAGTGGTGAAACAAATCTCAGAACGGGGAGGTCCATCGTGGGAAGAAAGACATATCACGTAACTCCAGCGAGCAACGGCGATTGGAAGGTGACAGGCGTCGGAAACAGCCGAGCTTCAGGTGTGCACGCTAATAAGGCGGACGCCGTGGCGCAGGCAAAAGAATTGGCGAAATCTCAGGATCTCGGCCAAGTGGTGATTCATAGTCGGGACGGAAAGATTCAAACGGAACACACCTATGGCTCCGACCCGCATCCACCCAAAGGATAGCCGGTCGGCAGCTTGGATGTCTTAGTCGTACAGGGATTTGACTTGGCGTAGGAACGTACACGTTGACAATGCGTCGCTCGTGCCTTTGAGTTATGTGAAAGACAATCCATCGGAGGAGTGCATGGACGTACAAGAAAGCAAGCAAGAGCACCAAAAAGTCTTCACCATAATTGTGAATGGTCGGCAAAAGATGGTGGAGACGAAAGAATTATCATTTACCCAAATCGTTGGATTGGCATTCGACAATCCGCCCACAGGCGAGAATACGGTGTTTACCGTTACATACAGGAAAGGTGAAGGGCATAAGCCCGAGGGCACGTTGGTCGAAGGCGACATGGTCAAAATCAAGAACGGGATGATTTTTAATGTCACAGCAACTGATAAATCATAGCCCCGATCTCAAAAGGCTACGCGATGAGGGGTATGACGTCGCGGTTCAGTCTAACTATCTCCTTATCAGGCGTGTTCCTTACGTCAATTCCAACCGAGAGGTCAAACGCGGGATCCTTATTTCGGAATTGAGTTTGGCGGGCGATGTGACGACTGCTCCCAGTACTCATGTCGTCTATTTTACGGGCGATCACCCTTGCAACAAGGACGGATCTCTCTTGATCAAGATCAAGCATCAAAGCGAACAACAGCGCCTTGGTCCTGATCTCGTCGCCAATCATTCGTTCTCCAGCAAGCCGAGTAGAGGGTATAAGGACTACTACGAGAAGATGTCGACGTACGCGACCATCATTTCAAGCCCTGCCGAGTCCATCGATCCACGTGCAACTGCCACGGTGTTTCCGATCATTGAAGCCGAGGCAGACCATTCGGTCTTCAACTATATGGATACAGCCTCGAGCCGGGCTGGGATTCAGATCGTGAGCAGGAAGCTGGAACTCGCGAAGGTTGGGATCATAGGTTTGGGTGGGACCGGGTCATATGTGTTAGACCTCGTGGCAAAAACTCCCATTAAAGAGATTCATCTGTTCGACGGCGATCAATTTCTGCAGCACAACGCCTTTCGGTCGCCAGGAGCGCCATCGCTTGATGAACTGCGAGCGGCTCCAAAGAAGGTCGTGTACTTCAAGTCTCGATATGCGCACCTGCACAGACACATCGTTGCCAACGATTGCTTTATCGACGCCTCAAATATCGAGCAACTGCGGGGAATGAGCTTTGTGTTCCTTTGTCTCGACAGCGGCAGCGCAAAAAAGGTGATCGTCGAGAAGCTGGAAGACTGGGCCGTACCCTTTATCGACGTGGGTATGGGAGTCGAGTTAGTCGATGACGCATTGGGGGGAATCCTCAGAATCACAACCAGCATCCCCAAGACACCTCAGTCTGCGAAATCCAGACAGCGAATCTCCTTCTCTGAGAGGGGCGAGAACAACGACTATTCGCGAAACATCCAGATTGCTGATCTGAATGCCCTGAATGCTACGCTTGCGGTCGTCAAATGGAAGAAATTGTGTGGCTTTTATCGGGATTTGGAAAAGGAGCATACCAGTGTGTACACCATCGATGGCAATATTCTGAATAATGAAGATCAGAGATGAAGCGCACAGCTCACCTCATACACGAGTTTGTCGACTTCATTCCCTCTCAACTGAAAGACGGAACGGTCTACGTATCCTTGCCTTTCGCCACCGCGGTTCACAAATGTTGCTGTGGCTGCGGCAATGAGGTGGTGACTCCACTGTCTCCGACAGACTGGACTCTCATCTTTGATGGCGCCTCCATTTCACTTGACCCATCGATCGGGAACTGGAGTTTTTCCTGTCGATCTCATTATTGGATTACTCGGAATACGGTCATGTGGGCCCGAGACTGGTCCAGCGCGGAAGTGGAGGCTGTGAGGGGCTATGACAAATTCGTGAAACAACGTCATTTGGATCAGATCCGAGCGCTGCCTCCTATTGATAGGAGGCGCATACATGGGGAAGGCCTACGAGATGAGAAACCACTGGAACGCTTGTTGCGCAAGGCTAAAAGTTGGTGGGCATAGTCGGTTGCGTCAGGATGATGAGCCTTGTTGCTTCACCGCGACCTATTCGGTTTCTTCCAACCCCTTATCAAGCTGGGCCATGTATGTATTCGACGCGTTAGAGGTCGTAATCCTTCGATCAAGTGCCTGTTCGGTGCGCTGCGTATCATCTTTGACGATGGCGAAAAAATCGTCCCAGGCGCTGCGGGATGGCGAGATTCGAGCATGGAAAGTATTAAATGCTGTCAGAGCTGAGGAGGGGAATAGGCGCAAACAGCCACGGCGCAGTGGCTCCTGGTTGACGCCCACCGATCTCCGTGTGAGAATGTCGCAACCCTCTCAAGTAAAGAGATCCAGGATGAATTCTGATGGAGTTGGATCTGGGTAGTCTGCCAACTCACACACGCAGGCGTTTCTCTGAAGGGTATCCGTGAATCAATACTCGCATGCCGCCTAAAATCGTCAGCATACGCGAAGCCAAGACGCATCCAGTCTGACCGGCGTGAGGGCCGTTGACCAACTCCTGCCCACATGTGACAATACGGCCAGATTTCGAGGAGGATCCGATGAACGCTGAATACGAGAGCTGGGCCGAAACGCTGGATACCCTGTCCGATGCGGACGAGATGGAGGCGATCCGGGCGGGTGAAGCTGATGTCCGCGCTGGCAATGTCGTCTCGTTCGAGGAGGCGTTTGGCAAGCCGAATGAACCGTCAAAATATAAGCTGTCAGATTTCCTAGGCGAAATAACTGACGAAAACGTGCATAAAGTTGTAGACTTCAAGCCGACCGGGAAAGAGCTTCTTTGAGAGTAACGTATTATCCTAATCGCGGTGATATCACACGCTGATGTGGCGGTGGAAAAGATGAACGCTGAACGCGAAAGCTGGGCCGATCCGGACGAGAAACGCAGAGCCGACGCACAACTCGAAACGAAATTGTTGCAGGGGCTGAACAGCCCCGAGAGTGAACTGACACCGGCTGTCTGGCGTGACATTCGCAAAGAGGCGTTGGCTACGGCGGCGCGTGCGAGTGCCCCGGCGTGACTTAAGAAGATCGGCCAGCGGCAAGTAATCCCGTGTTCCGGGTGGTTGAGCCAGGCCGCTTGCGTCGGCACTTCGAAATCGAAGTTCGACTGATACGCGTCCCTTCAAACTCCCATTCACGATCACTCCCCGGGCCTTCAGATACGTGTGCCAGTGACCCATGCCCATGTAATCATATGGGCACCTCACAGCCATCTGCCGCTTCCGCTTGCGCGCATCACCGATAAACAGTGGCGACATCACGCCTGAGATTCCAGACCCGCCGCGGAACTGATCCCCGTGAGTCAGGAGGTAGGACGTGTTGTGCACGGTAAACACCTGATCGGCCCCGTCGGCGATCCCGAAGCTGATGCTTTTTCCCCCTGCGAAGTGCCGCTTCAACTTCAACAGCTGATACGCCAACCAGTCGTAGTTGTCGTAGACCCGGTTCTTCGCTCGCGGTTTTTTGTCGATGCGCCCATGATTCCCAACGACGGCCGGGATATACACCCTCCCGAACGCATTGTGCAGCAATTCAAGCCCGGCGATGAGATGGTCAACGAGGTGGAGCAGGCTCGCGTGGATCGGCGCCTCGTTCGGCTGAGCAGCTCTTCGTGGATGTCCCCGCTCAACATATCCTCACCCAGGGCGAGCACCGCGTAGTCGTAGGACGGTTTCGAGAGGTGATTCTTGGTGAGGTCTACGAACGTCCGGAAACAGCGTCCTGCGCGTTGGACGGCGATCTCGCAATTGTGGGCGTTGACATGCTCTACCTGCTCCGGAGTGACAACTCCGTCCCAGTGCCAATCTGAGGCGAGCAGGATGGGGACGCCCGTGGTGTGACCCTTCGTCTGTTTCTTGCGCCACGATGGCGGCTTAGCAGGCCCATCGACGCATTCGTGGATAATCTCAAGGAGCGCGTGCTGCGATACTTGCTCGCCTGTCATCGTCGTGAGCTGCCCGCGGAGGTCTTTAACTTGTTGTTCGATCTGCGCGATCTTCCGCAAATGCGCCGGCATGGCGGGCTCCACGAGCTTCACGCGCGCGATGGCTCCGGTCTTGCCATGCCGAACCTGCACACCGCCGCGTCCAGCTGGACTTCAGCGTGTTGACCGGGATCTTGAGACGGCGCGCCGCTTCCGCTTTGACCCCGCCCGCAGATTTAAATGCTTTGATTGCTTGTGCTACGTCTTGCTTGGTGAGTCTAGAATGAGCCATGTCCCGCAGTATACAGGACAACCACGTATGTGGCGGGGAGAGGTGGGGACTGCATAACGTTTGGAGGGGGCTAGCTGTAGACGCCGTGCTCGATACGGCCGAGGACGGTGAGCAGGCGGCGGCTCCCGGTCTTAGTAGAGAGGAGCGAACGTGGAGTAACGCCGGATCGTGCGCGGTTGGGGCGAGAGAGCCAGACCTTTGCTTTGGCCTTAGATCCAAACACGTCGTTGGCTCGGGCAATGACGGCGTCAGCATCCATGCACTATAATACCTCACCCCGATGGAGGCTGATGTATGGCGAGAAAATCCCCGACCCTGTCTCAGCTCTTGGATACACTAAACACTGCGCTGGAACGTGCCATCGATAGCGTAGACGCCGCTCTTGCTTTGTGCGACGCCTCCAACGCACGGATAGATGCGCTCAACAATCCCGAATCCACCCGCATTGCGCACAGCGTGCCCTGCAGGCCGCGATCATCTCGCCGCCACAGCGGTCGCATGCGTCCGTAGGAATCTCATCGCCTGAGCCTGATTTGTTCGTGGGGGAGAAATGTTGGGGGTAGCGGTCGAAGATTTTCGTCATGATTGTGGGGAATATCCTTGCGATGAGGCCAGCGCCGATAATGACGCCAGCTATGACGGCAAATTCATGCATGCGCTCCCCCTTGGGAGATATTTTAGTGCTCGTGCGAAATTAAAGATAGGTCTGGGGTCTAGGGTACGGGCTTCGATACGGACCACAGCTGCATTCGGTCGCCGACAGACTGCTTGATCGCGACGATGCTCATCATCCGAGTGTGCACACCATCGCGCACAGGCACCACAACAAGCGCCACCACCACAGTTTATGGTGCTCGATGACGTGACCTCAAGCTTCGATGCAGGGCATCAGTTCGCCTTAATGGACGCATTGCGCACGTTGCTTCAGTACGGCGCGGCTCCTGATGGCTTGCAGTTCATCATCTTGAGCCACGACACCAGCCTGGAGAAGTATTTCGACAAGCTCAACGGTACCACAGACTGGCATCACCAGAAGCTGCAAGGGATGCCGCCGAAGGGGCGCCTGATGGTGTCCGCACAGGGGGCAGATCGTCTCAAGGCCCAAGCGCAGCAGCATCTCCATGCGGGCCAAGTCGACATTGGCGCTCCGTTTCTGCGTCAATACCTCGAGTACAAGCTCGGGCAGATTATCTCCAAGTTGGAAGTACCGGTGCCGCCCGACTATACCACCCGCGGAGACAGGCGGACGCTTTCGACCTATATCGATGCGATCACCGATGCCGTGACGCTGTATCAAGCGGCGGGCCGTTGCGTGATGTCAGCGCAGCAGATCAGTGAGCTTCAGAATCATCATGCTCCCTCGATTGTGGGTAACTTCATACGCCACTACGAGACGGGGGCCGGCACGCCTTTCAATGCCTATGCCTTGCTCGGTGTGCTTCAGAGCATCAATGATCTTGCCGATTGCTTCACCTATGTCGACCCGGCCAAGGGTCGGAAGCAATATTATCGCCGACTCGATCGACATTAGCAGCCGGGCGTGTTTAGCTCTCGCAAGTAGGCGCGTCGACGAGCTCGAGCATTCCTTCGGAGATCATCCGGTCGACGGCGAAGTGGAGCGCCTCGTTTTCGTGCTCTGTGAATGCTGCGCCTTCGTAACGGCGAGCGAGATCGAGACGTAGTTCTTCAACCAGGCGAATGGTCATATAGCCATGCAGTGCGTAGGATTTCCGAGCCAGCTCGTCATCGGTTTCCGGGAAAGAGCGAGTGAAGTTCGTTGGTCTCGGCAACCCCTCCATTTCACCGTCTCACGATGTCGCAGTCTGGACGATGTGATGCTGGGAAACGTGAGCCGCTGCGGATAGTCCGCCGTAGAGGCGGGGCAACGATTGCTCCAAGACGGCTACATTCGGGGCACCGTTCAACTTTCGCCTATTGGCTCGGACGGCCTTGAGCTGAGCAAGGATCTCTAGCTCTTGCCCGAGCATCGCATTCGCCTGCAGGTACCGTGCTTCGGCAATCGCTGCTTCACAAGGCTCCAGACCAATCACGAAGTCAGCGAAGAGAGCGTCACGCTCGAAGGCCGTTTGATCGGCCTCGGCGATTGCCCCATTGATGCGCAACAGCTCGGCCGCCAGGACCACGGTTACAAGCATGTGGGCGTCAATCAATCGACCATATGCGGCCATGGCCTTCGCCTTGGCTTGATCGCCGTAGACCTTCTGAATGGCATGCAGCATGGCCGCCGCCTCGATGAATTTGCGCTTGTGACGCTCGATTGCGTCCTCGTCCAACGTCTTAGCCACGGGCACCGAGTTCCTTGAGTTCAGCCAGGAATACTCGTGCGCCGACATCGACGGCTCGCTGCGCTCCATCCGCGTCGACGTCCACGCCATTCTGGCGAATGGGCTCGCGATGATTATCTTGCACAAGACGAGGGCCAAACAACCAAACTAAGGGCAAGGTGGGCAGTAATTCTCACCGTGTCTTCGACGACATCCCTGATGGAGGCATTGTTTCCACCAAACCAGACCGTGGGGGATACTTTTCTGGGCCCAATCGGCTCCTCATCACGCTTGAGAATAGCAGCCGCTCCGGATTCAACCGGAAGGGTGCGTCGCGGCCAACATTGCGCCGCTTTGGCACTGGGACTGAGCTCAAACCACGCTCGACCGTGTGCACTTGCACAAATCAGCGCGGCGGGACGATCTGTCAGCTGGACCAAACGCATGGCGGTCGCGGTGATACTGGTTTCAAATTGTTCTGCCAACCCTCGAACCGTTTCTAAGGTGAGAGGCTTATCTTTCAAAAGCGATTGAAACAAATACTGTGGCAGGAGCAATTCAGCTGCATAGCGATTGGCCACGCTCTCTCTATCACGTCCTTCCCACTTACACATCAGCTGTTCATTATTGCAAACGAGGGCGACTTTGCCGCGATGCTTCATCCAATGGCCCAATTCATGAGCGGCAGAGAATCTTTTTCTCGACGTGGTCGCCCGTTGGTCCACTGTGATAATTGCGCGATTGCCGTGGCCGATAATCCGTCCTTCACACCCAACAAGCCGTTCGTACATCACTGTGGCGCCGCAGTATTGCGCAATGGCTTCGATATCAATGTCACGAGGAGCGGTGACGTGTAATGCTTTCAGCAACGCTTGTGGATCGTCAGCAATCATATTTAGCCGTACAGGACAGAAGAGCCTTATGAATACACACCCCTCGCATCACGGAGCAGGAATTCTCCCGACGATCCAAGTTGGAGAACATGGCAGATTGCATGAATACAGGGGGCAAGTCTCATAGTACTGTACACCCGTCGCGACGGCAAGTTAGCCCCCGATTTTAGGCATATGGCTCCATACAGAGGGCGAGGACCATGGCAACGTCGACGAAATCGAGCCCATGGAATTTCGACTTTTCTTTCACAAGCGGAAAGTCTGACGTCGTTCGGGCTTACCACGGAGCGCTATGAATGCGGTGAACACCTGTTTGCCGACGGCTCTCACTCGTGATGTCGTAAACCAGAAGGTTTGCGCGGATTGCCGCCCCTAGACTTTCTTGAATTTGAGAAGGCCCAAGACATGAAGTTGCCGCAAAAGGCTATCGACATCTGACGGCGCCATATCGCTCAATTTTCGGTGCTGACCAGTCAGCACCGCAGGCTTCAAGTACTGATGATGTGCGAGGCAAGCCTTGAGCAATTCCAACTTGTCTTTCATAGTCGTTGGCAAAGAAAGTCGAACACGCTTTAGCAAGGTGGCCTCTTTCTGATAGGTCTGACGGGATCGGGCCAATGCTTGCTCATTGTGCCTTCCAAGTGCTTCTGCGACTACTCTTCTCGTCTCCTCTTCAAGCTCTTGCGGTTCCAGGCCACTCTCCCGGATTTCTTCATCCAATTCTTCTTCGGACAAACTCATAATGGCTTCGGTCTGCAAATCTAACACACGCTCATATTGCAAATGGATGCTCTTCGATTTCGTTCTCATAAAGCTCCTTCTTGGATGTGCTTCTTGATCTTTTTAACTGCGCGCACCACTTGCATATTGTAAGCCATGTATTGACGGTTGGTCAGCTTGAGCTCTCGGCAAATATCTCGGCCGCTTAACCCGTCCAACTTCAACTGAAACACCTGATGGCCCATAGATTCATGCCCCAGAACGGCCGACATCTGGCATTTAATGTTGGTCACAATGTGGGCCTGGCGTTTCGCTTCTAATTCTGCTTCCGGATTCGGAAGAGGGGAGGGGAAATCATCAGCAGTCTTCCCTCTTACTTCATCATCGTCGCCATCTTCATCTTTTGAATTGAGCGCTGAGAGAAGAACCGGCTCTCGATATCGTTGACTCTTGTGATGCTCCGCATGGTTGCTCACCTCTGACCTGATAGCCCAACAGAGATGCTTATACATCGGATAACTTTTATTCCACGGTCTTCGTCCAGTTAGCGTAGCCAGCACGGCTTCCTGAACATAATCTGGCGCCTCTCTTCCCCCGACACCGGCAGTAAGCGATCTCACTAACCAGTTCAAACGCCGGTATTCTTTTGCGGTCAGCGCTTCAATGGCGCGGCGAGTTTCATCATCACTAGCATTCACAATCTTTGAAGCCCCACTTCCAAAGAACTGCTGGCCCAAAACATTTTTTTGAATCGGCTGTTAAAAACCGCCAAGAACTCAGTATAGGCAAGTATGCCGCATGGAGTTGCCTCCCACGGCGATCAGGATAACACGAGATAGAAAGAGCGTAATGAGAAAAGAGATTTGGGAACAGCAGACGGGCGAGCGCGACCATATCAAGCCGGTGTGGAAACAACCTCGTGGAAGCTACGGAAATAATTTTTGGCAGATGTATAGCTGGAAATTAGATCGAGACGTCCACTTCTACAGTAACCTCGAGCGAGACCACGGCGTCATCATGGAAGCCGATCCCAATGTCGCTTGGTTCTGCGAACAGCCGCTGCGCATCAACATTAAGCTGGACGGCCGAGATCATAAGACGGTGATTGACATGTTAGTCCATTTCTCGAACGGTCGGAAAGAATATCGTGAAGTGAAATATGTCCGTGATTTGCAAAGGGTTGAAGATCACTCACGCGTGGCTCGGCAACTCGCCGCCCAGCAAGATTGGGCTATCGTGACAGCCAATGAGTACAAGATCGTCACGGAGCATGAAATTAGACGAAATGCAGTGTTCATTCGGAACTGGAAACAGATCTTGGCGTATCTCGCCACCTACGCATCCTATGATCTCGCGGAGATTGAAGATCAAATCCTCGCCGCGTTCGACGTCGAGCCGTCCTGGTCCCTGAGAGATCTGGAACGTCATATCGCTCGTCCAGAATGCCAGACTGTGAAGGCTGCGATCTTTCGCCTCATCCATGGCGGTCTCTGCACGGCTCCGCTCGACGTGTGTCCGTTGACAAACTCCTTAATCATACAGCGAGGGATCAAATGACGACACCGAAGCCTCGAATGGATCGCGACTCACTCCTGCCAAAACTTAAAGACCTCTCGCACTGGGCGACAGTCGATCTCACTCTCCTGGATGAGGAAGATGCAGACAGAGTAGCAAGGCGAATTCAGGCCGTCCGCGCCTATATTGAAGGACAGCCGGTTGGAATCCTATCGGAACAAGCTGGCTTGCCTCGGCAAGAAGTGTATCGGCTCGTGAAACGTTGCACGAAACCCCACCCTGACGGACGAATCTGGGGATTTCGTGCCTTGGTGATGGGGTGTCACACCGCTCCTTACGTTCGAACAGCCACGACAGATGGCTCCCGGCCTTCTCAGCAGGGAGGAGCAGCCGGTGCACTCACGATGCTGTTCGACCGACACCCAACGATCCGAGAGGCGGTAGATGCATTGTTCTTGAAGAAAGTGGAACAGGATCTCGTTCACGAATCCCGAATGCCGGTCAAGGTGATTCATAAGCACTTCATTCAGAAATGTAAAGAGGCTGGCCTGACCGCAAGACACTATCCCTTCAATATGAATCATAGGGGACGGCGTGCACTGTCGAGCTATCTCAAGCGGCTTTTCAAATCGAACCTGAAACGAGCTATGAAGGCGCGCCACGGTGACGACGCAGCGCGGGCGCTGTCCTCGTCAGGGGCAGGACCTGACAGCATCGTAACCAGGCCGTACGAACGGGTCGAGTTTGACGGTCATCGGATCGATGCGTTTTGTACGATTGACCTGCCCAATCCCTATGGAGGAATTCAACAGCTTGTCCTTGATCGACTGTGGCTACTCGCCATCATTGACGTGAAGACACGCGCGATTTTGGGGTACACCTTGGTGCTGAATCCCGAATACAACGCGGAAGATGTCCTCCGTTGCATCAAGCATGCGCTGACGCCCTGGAAACCTCTGGCCTTAACCATCCCTGGACTAAGGTATACGGAGGGGAGTGGGCTCCCTTCCGGAGTATTTTCCGAATGCGCCTGGGCTTTGTGGGATGAGTTATGGTTCGATAACGCCAAAGCCAATCTTGCCAATGCGGTCAGGTCGAATCTTAGTCGAGTGGTCGGATGTGCCATTAACGCCGGCCCTGTGAAAACCCCTCAGCGTCGACCATTCATTGAGCGATTATTTCAAACGTTGGAAGAAAACGGATTTCATCGGCTGCCGTCCACAACAGGTAGCGGTCCGGATGATTCTCGCCGTGACGCCCCAGAGGCAGCAGCGCTGCGCTGGAATATTTCCTACCAACACCTTGTTGAACTGACTGATGTTCTCATCGCTCGATACAACGCGGAGCCACATACGGGATTGGGCAATCGGTCACCTCTCGAGATGCTTGAGTACTTTATTGTGAATGAAGGATGCGAGTTCCGGGCGGTGCCCGAACAGAAGCGACAAGATCTTGCGCTGCTTCATATCCGCGTCGTGCGGTGTATTCGTGGAGATGTGACGCAGGGGAAGTGCCCATACGTTGAATTTGAAGGCGTGCGCTATTACAACGATGTCCTCCGTCATAGTCCGGACCTCGTCGGAGAAAACCTCTCACTCCTCGTCGATCCGGACGACCTCCGCTGTGTCACCGCGTATCTCGAGGACGGTCGGGAATTCGGTGTGCTGGCGGCGCATGGGTTTTGGGGCCGGACGCCGCATAGCCTCACCGTTCGAAAAGCAATCAATAAACTCCGAGCTCGGAAACTGATCTTCTATACGGATACCGAGGACCCTATCCTCGTCTATATGGACTACCTCAATCGGCAAGCTCAGACGAGTAAGCGGGCAAGGGGGCAGTCGGCAAAACTCCAAACAGTGCTACATTCAGTTCCCCCGCCTCAGCATACTTCGCTGATCGTTGATGTAACAGAGTCGAATCCGCCAGTGTCGTCCCGCACGGTCTATACCCCCGCAATGAGGAAGACCCGCCTCAATTAACCGCAGCGAAAGGAGTTATGGATGTCACATGCCCCACACCTGAGGCCTTCTGTGCCTTCTGGAACCCACCCCATCGAAACTGGACGGTATACCCTCTTTACGCCGCCTTTAGGCCGCTTCTGTGACGACCTCAAAAATTGGGTCAATAATCGGGCTGCAGGCGCCATCGTAACTGCACCGCCCAGATTTGGAAAATCCAAAGGGATTCGATTTGCCGTTGACGAATTGCGCGAGGAACTTGGCGCGGCGTTCCCGGTCCTGACATTTTGCTGTCAGGACCATCAGTACCCGACCGAAGCACGGTTTTTTGAAAGTTTGCTCAGCGACCTCGGTCATAGCCTCAGTCACCGAGGAACTGCCAGCGCAAAGCGGGCACGGTTAGCGCAGTTTTTGGTCCAGCAAGCCTGTGTCGATCATCATCAACGTTTGGTGTTAATTGGAGACGAGGCGCAGAAACTCCAGGAACCTCACTATAAATGGTTGGTCGATATCTATAACGATTTGGATCGCCACGATATCGCAACAACCGTTGTGCTTGTCGGGCAGCCGGAATTAGTTCATCAACGAGATGCCTTTGAAAAGGCAAAGAAGATGCAGATTGTGGGCCGGTTCATGGTGCATCTCCACCAATTTGCCGGCCTGCGAAACCAGAAGGATTTCGCATACTGCCTGAAGGGCTACGACGATGAGTCCGAGTACCCTGAGGCCAGCGGCTGCTCGTTCACGAGATATTTCTTTCCCTCAGGATTTGAGGCGGGATGGCGTTTGGCCGGGGAAGCAAAGGTTCTCTGGGAGGCTTTCCAGCACGTGCGGGCGGAGGCCAAACTGCCCGGTAAAACTGAAATCCCGATGCAGTACTTTTCAAGAACTGTGGAATTTGCTCTCAGGGACTACAGGTCGATTGACGGCGGCCCACCGACCATTTCATTGAATCAGTGGAAAGAAGCCATCGAACGTTCTGGATACCGTGATGCGGGGCGATACTTATGAACCAAGTGAACACAGTGAATTGTCAGACGATGCCGCGCGCAAGATATACTTGGGATGCCAGCCAATGCTTTCCGTTTGAGTCCACATGGTCAATCCTTCAGAAGTTCATGGGGCTTAATGCATGCGGGGCTCGAGATATTCAGCGCGAATTTGGTCTTGCGACGAAAAGACAACATCCTCAAAACTGGTCGGATCGGGATCGGAACTTACATGGCTGGGGCGCTCTAAATCCGGAGATCGTACAGCTTTCACTGAACTTAACAGACCTCCACATGAGGACGGCGCGCACCGTTGACTATGTTCGCCCGGACGAAGCGAAAGTGTTAGCCAGTCGATCCCTTCGTATCTGTCCGAAATGTATCAGGGGAGGCTTTCATACGCCTCTCCATCAGTTGGTATTCATTCCCCAATGCCCTCTGCACAAGGAGCCGCTCCTGAACGTCTGTGTTGACTGCGGTAGGCCAACTCCTCTTTACTATTTGTCGAGGCAGTCGTTTTGTACTCCGTATGGTTGCGCAGAATGCGGAGCGGTCTGGTGGCAACGTAGCCGTGTCGGACAGATGACAGAAGGGGAACAGGAAGAGCGTGTTCGCATCATGTCTGAGATCGGGGAGTGGCTGACTAAACGGAGGGAGGACCAAACGATTGAGGCTCAGATCTCAAAATTAGCTCGATTTATACCGGACGAGCATGACTTTCAGGCCTACGTTCGACGTCTACCGGAACGATGGGCGGACGTCCTAGGGGTAAACGTGCCGCACCAAATCGCTGAATTACGAGAAACAGACTTGCATGTCACGGTGGAGTATATGACGCGTAGCGTCGATGGACCAGGTTCATCCAGATCTTTAGACAATAGGAAATTTTTCGATGTGTATCGCGCGATTCGCCGTTCACTTACAAGGCGAGTTCACAAAGATCATCAAAAGTGTTTTGAGAAAATGGGGCGTGGCCTTTGGTTCCCGGTCACAGCCAGAGAATTGCCCGTGCGGCAATTCTGCCACGAGGCATACGCGTTGCTTCTCTGGAGAATGTTTTGGGAAAACATCGATGTTCCGCAACAATTCTTTTCGCGGCAGTTATTGCTCATCCATCGTGAGATAGATTTTGTATCCGACCGAATACTATCAGGCATCTCTCAAGAGGCTGCCATTCGAATATTCGGGCTGGAATGTCTGAGAACGTATCGGCGATGCCAGGAGCTCGGGAGCTTGATGCGGCAAAAGGAGCATATCGCTTTTCCCTTGTATCGCCTGAATAAGGATCGAGCTGGCGAATGGGTTGTGAAGGTCCCTAAAATGGGAAACAGGCAGAGGCTTCATTGGTGGTGGCCAAGGCGATGGGAAAAGGCTCTTTCGATTCAAGACCACGAATCAAAACGGGCTGCTTAGGATGACATTCTAAAAAGGCGTTTGGACTTGAAGAATATACCGTAAGGGAGAGCATCGGCTTAGTGCCAGAGATTCGCCCGCATCTGCCCCAGTTTCCGGCCCTTCTATATATTTGGCCTGGAAGACACCATCCTTGTATGGCAAAGCTAATTCTTGCCGTTCGTCGAAAAATCATCCAATTGACTGAGTTGGGGTATCAGCCTACACTCGGCTGCTATAGCAAGCGGCGCGGGAATGAACATTTTTGTGCCCAGTGCCCAAATACGGCTGACATCATTTTACTTCCAAAGTGTAATAAGATTTAGTAGTTCGGACAGTTGTGGAGTGGGACGGAATCTCGAATCGGACAAGCAAGTTGACATAATATATCTTATCGGACATTTATCCGATGCTGTCTTTTGAGCTGTTGGCTCGCGTCCGCAAAGAACTGTTCCTCACCGGCAGCGCACTCTACGAGACGATTGTCGCCATCGCGGAACGCGTCAACCGCAAGGTCCATGTCCTGCGCCTCCATGGTCAGGCCACGACGATTCTGAACCAGATTCACGCCATTCATCGACAGGTCGGTCGCCGCATCGCAGAGTTGGGAACCAAACCCTCCGGCGCCATACCGGCGGTCGCTCCCGGCACGCTCCCGTCGCTGGAAAATACCATCCGCACAGCCTCCGACCGCATCAAGGGGCAACAGGCCGCCTTGCAACAGATCGAACGGCATATCCGTGACCTCAAGATCGAATTGGCCCACGAGGACCTGCTCACCATGCAACGCGAACTGGGTCTGCGTGACGCGGCCATCGAACGCGTGCTCGTCGCCCGTGGCGCACCGGTCATCGGCCATCCGATCGGTGAATTCGACCTGCCGTCGACGACCCACATCGTGGCGGTCTTTCGAGGCCCATTCCTGCTCCCGCTCTCCGATTCCATGACGCTCCGGCCCGACGACATTGTGATTCTTGTCGGCCTTCGCCACGACTTGGCTCACTGGCTTCCGCATTTCCAACGACCGGCTGCATCGAAATCGGCCTAAGCCTCCTCGCTTCCGTTGCCGCCCGAGAATCTGTTATTCTGAAACCGAACCAGGTTCGTGAGATTCGGCCTCCGGAGCTTGCCCAGCATGAAGACACAGACTTCCTTCGCGACCGCACTCATTCTCGCTCTCGGTTTCTCCGGGTGGCTGACAGGCACCTCAGCGATCACACTGGCCGCTACCGACATCGCATCACCCCCTCGGAAAGAGTCGCCTGGGCTGCGCATGCTCGAAGAACTCCAAACCGTGATCACGGACTTGGCCGAGGAGGCTAAACCGTCGGTCGTGAGCATTTTCCCGATTCAGACCCTGGGCAAGTCGCGCGACGGATCCGGCGAGCGGGTTCCGAACTCCACAGGTTCCGGCTCAGGCGTCATCGTCGATCCAAACGGTCACATTATTACGAATAACCATGTGGTGGGTGATGCCACGGAAGTTGAGGTTCGCCTCTCCGACAAGACCAAACTGTTCGCACAAGTCGTCGGCAAGGATCCGGACACCGACCTGGCTGTTCTGAAAGTCACGACCGACCACCCCCTCCCCGCCGCCCGGTTCGGTGACTCCACCGGAGTGAAGGTCGGTCAGTGGGTGCTGGCGGTCGGAAACCCCTTCGGTCTGGATCGAACGGTGACGCTCGGGGTGGTCAGCGGCATCGGGCGGGAAAACATCAATCTCTCACGGTACGAGAACTTCATCCAGACCGACGCCTCCATCAATCCAGGGAACTCCGGCGGACCGCTCTTCAATCTGCGGGGAGATGTCATCGGCATCAACACGGCCATCATCAATTTTGCCCAGGGGATCGGATTTGCGATTCCCTCCAACATGGCCAAGCAGGTGATGAACCAGCTCATCTCGAAGGGAAAGGTCGTGCGGGCCTGGCTGGGCGTCGGGCTGCAACCGCTGACACCGGATCTGGCCAACAAATTCGGCGTGGATGAAAACGAAGGGGTCCTGGTGAACGAAGTATTCGAACGGGACCCGGCCGCTCTGGCCGGCATCAAGCCGGGCGATGTCATCACCAAAGTCGATGGCGCGCTCGTCGATACCCCGAACAAACTCTCCCGCCTGGTCGCCGCGTTAGACCCCGGTTCCACGACGCATGTTGAAGTCGTGCGGGACGGCAAACGCCTCACGCTGAACGTGGCCCTGAGCGAACGCCGTGATGCGGTGGTTACGGCCTCTCTTCCTCAGAGCAGGACGGACTTGAAGCTGGGAATCGACGTACAAGACCTGACTGCGGGTCTGGCGGAGAAGTTTCGACTGAACGAGAGCAGAGGCGTTCTGATCTCGAAAGTAGAAGCAGGAAGTCTGGCCCAGGCCGAAGGGTTGCGGGAAGGCGATCTGGTCAAGGAAGTCAACCGCGTCGACACAGGCACAGTCGGAGAATTCACGGTGGCCGTCTCCAAGGTCAAACGCGGCGACACGATTCTCTTGCGCGTCCTGCGCGAAGGGCGGGCATTCTACGTCGTCCTGAAGCCCGCCGATCGGTAAGAGGGATAGCCCGCCAATCCTTCCTTCTGGCGGATCCCGCCGCTCAATGCGCCACGGCCCCGTGGCGCTCCATCTTGTGTTCCTCAATGATGCGGCCGGCCAACTCGCGCGGCACTTCCTCGTATTGAGCATATTCCATTGCGTAGCTCCCCTGTCCTCCCGTCATTGAATTTAGTGACGCCGCATAGCTGAGCATCTCGGCCTGTGGCACCAGGGCCTTGACGATTTCAATGTGGCCGTTCGCCTCGACCATGACGATCCGGCCTCGCCTCGCATTCAGGTCGCCAAGGACCGTCCCCACACATTCGGCCGGTACCTCGACTTCAACCGTCATCAGCGGCTCAAGCAAGATCGGGTGGGCCGCTTCCAGCGCTTTTTTCACTCCCATCGACCCGGCGATTTTGAAGGCCAACTCGGATGAATCCACCACATGGTAGGAGCCATCGTAGACGGTCACCCGCACATCGACGGCAGGATACCCGGCAAGCGGCCCTTCATGCAGCGCCTCCACGACACCCTTTTCGACCGCCGGCACGAAGTTGCGCGGAATGGCGCCGCCGACGATTTTATTCTCAAACTCGAAGCCCTGGCCGCGCGGCAACGGACCGACTTCCAACCAGCAATCACCATATTGGCCATGGCCGCCGGTCTGCTTCTTATACTTCCCCTGTGCCTGGGCCACGCTACGAATCGTTTCCCGATACGGAATTTTCGGCGCGTGCACAATCACGTCCGCGCCGTATTTACGATGCAGTTTTTCCAACGCCACATCGATGTGTAATTGGCCCATGCCGCTCAGGACCATCTCCTTCGTCTCGATATGACGCACGAACTCCAGGCTCGGATCTTCCTCGATCACCTTATGCAGCCCCAGGCTCACCTTCTCGATATCTGTCTTCGATTTCGGCTCGATCGCAAACGACACCACCGGCCTGGGAAATGGAATCCCGGGATATCGGATCGGCGCATGCTCGTCACAGAGCGTATCTCCCGTCACCGTATCCTTCAGCTTGCCGATCGCCACGATTTCTCCGGCCGTCGCACGCGTGATCGGCGTATATTTTTTGCCGAAAATGGAGAACAGATGCCCGCCTCGCTCCCTGACCTGCCGCGTGGAATTATACATTGCGGTATCCGCTTCCAGCGTTCCCGAATAGACGCGCACGTAAGAAAGACGGCCGATGAATGGATCGATGAGGGTCTTGAAGACGACGGCGGAGAATGGATCGGTCGGCAGCGGGTGCCTGTTTATCGGTCCCCCGTCTTCCATCGACCCTGTGCCCTGCAGCGGTGCAACCCGGGCGCGACTGACTGGTGAGGGCAACAGATCGACGAGAGTGTGCAGGAGCGAGTGCACACCGATGTGTCGCAAGGCTGATCCTCCGACGATGGGCACCAGCGACCCGCGTTGAACTCCGGCCTGCAGTCCCTCCAGCAACGCCTCCTCCGTCAATGCGCCGTCGGTCAAATACCGTTCGAGCAGCGCCTCGTCTCCCTCGGCTACGAGTTCCATGACGCGACGCCTGGCTTGATCAACCCGGTCACGCCACTCAGGCGGCACCGGCCCCTGCTGCGATTTCGGACGGTCCGGCTGCGACGTCACCACATGATTCTGCAACACATCCACGACGTCGCCCAATTGCGCACCGCTGCCCATCGGCAGGATCAGGGGAACGGCAGTCATCTCCAATTCCTTGGTCAGATCCTCCACCGTGTTGTCGAATACCGTGCCGTCCTTGTCCAGATCATTGACGAACACGACACAGGGTACCCCGGAGTCACGGACCATCGACCAGATCCTCTGCAGGGCGCTGCGCACGCCCGATGCCGCACTCACGACCAATACCACACCGTCTGCCGCACGCAATGCCGATCGCGTCTCACCGATGAAGCTGGGCGAGCCCGGGGTATCCAGAAGCGTGAGCACTCGATCCTGATAAGAGCAACGAAGGACGGTGGTGTTGAGTGAGGTTCGGCGATGGATTTCTTCCGGCTCAAAATCCGACACCGTGGTTCCGGCGAAGATGGAGCCGGGAGCGGAGAGACTGCCCGCGCAATACGCCAGCGCTTCGACTAACGAGGTTTTGCCCGATCCCGCATGCGATACCACAGCCACATTCCTGATGGATTCGGTGAGGGGAACGTTCATGATGACCTCCTCCGATGAGTCGGCGGCCGCTGTGGGCCTGGTTAGAGAGACACGTGCAGGTGATGCCATCCTTTCTCAAAACATTCGATCGAATTCTGCCGGGAAAGGAGCGAGCGCGATCTGTCGCCGCAGTTCATACCCTCGCGCCTTCCCCATTCAACCACCCCTGGTCGGCAAAACTGACATAGCGACCGTCCCCCACGATGAGGTGATCCAGGACCTGAATTCCCAGGAGAGAACCGGCAGACACCAGCCGGGCCGTCAACACCCGGTCTTCCTGGCTTGGCGTGGGGTCCCCGCTGGGATGATTGTGGAGGAAAATGACTCCGGCGGCAGACGCACGCATGGCGGGAATAAAGACTTCCCTTGGATGCACGATGCTCAACGTCAGACTGCCTTCAGAAATCGTCACGTCGCGAATGACTTGGTTCTTGGCGTCCAGCAGCACCACCGCGAAAATCTCGTGCCGCAAGTCCCGCAACCGTGCGTGGTAATGCTTAAACAGGTCGGCGCTCGAGCTGATGCGCGTCCCGGTCGTCAACGGCGCAGACACCGCGCGTTTCCCGACTTCTACCGCCGCCTTCAACTGCGCAGCCTTGGCAGGGCCCACTCCGGGAATGGCGCAGAGCTCCTCGGCGCTGCAATGCAGCAGGCCGAAGATACCTCCGACACGATCGAGTACTTCCATCCCGACTTTGACGGCGGAGGCTTCCTGCCGCCCCACGCGCAACAGAATGGCCAACAATTGAGCGTCGGAGAGGCTTTCGGCACCCTCACGGAGCAAACGTTCGCGCGGACGTTCAGTCTCGGGCCACTTTCCAATCCCGCGCCCTGTTTTTTGGGGTGTCATTGCCTACTTCCTACGACAAAAAAATGTCGGCTTGCACCTTTTTGTGCCGGAGACTTGACGCCTGACGCATCTCATGTATGGCGGTTGGCATACATAAATAGTTGAAAAACATAGACTTGACATTTTGGTGCAGCTCTTGCTTGAGAGGTGACACAGCTGTAAACGTCACCACCCAGGAGGAGCAAATGGAATGTCCGAAGTGCAAAGGCATGATGATGTTGGAACGGTTCTCAGACTTCTTCCTCATTTTCTACGCCTGGAAGTGCATTAACTGTGGAGCCATCATCGATCGGACGATTTCGGCGAATCGAAGAAAGAGCCTCGCCGCTCGCGAAGCTCAGCCCGTCGCGACCCGCTAGTCCGGCGCGTTCGCTGCTCTGTTCTCTGTGTGATGTGGTGGTGTGACGACCTTTGAATTTCGGCCACCTCCTCAGCCCGCGTGAACCGAGACTTGGTGTCGCCCGATTATAGCGAGCCGCTTCCTACGCGTCAAAGCACGCCCACTCCTCGTCGACGTCTGCAGCGCTCCCCGCCCCGCGGCGGGGAGAAGACCTTTTCGACGCTTCCATCTCCGTGATCACACCTCGTCACCTTGACCCCTTCAAAAACGCTGTGTTAGAGTCTCTCACTTCTTAGCCAGAGACGAATGGCTCTCACCCGAATACGATCATGCGCGTCATCGCAGGGCTTCATCGGGGCCGACGGTTGCTTGGTCCCAGAGGACAGGCGATTCGACCGACGTCCGACCGAGTGAAAGAGGCCCTCTTTTCGATCCTTGGCGAACGGACCACGGGAGCTCGTGTGCTCGACCTCTATGCCGGAACCGGCTCAATCGGAATTGAAGCGCTGAGCCGCGGCGCGGCACATGCGACCTTTGTGGAAGCTGATCGTCAGGCCCTGCGCCTAGTCAACTCGAACCTTGAGCAATGCGGCTTGCAACAATCCGCCAATGTCTGCGCCTGCCAGGTCAGCCAGTTTTTCCGTCGGGCAACCCAGTGGTCGGGCCCCTACGACATTGTGTTCTGCGATCCGCCCTACCAATTGACCCCGGAGCTCATCGCAATGGCGCAGGAATGGAATGCCGGATGGCTGGCCGACGATGCCGTGGTGATCATCGAGCACGGAAAGAAAGCGGAGATCCCGCAGACCCTGGGCCTGCTCTCGCAGGTCAAACGGTACGACTACGGCGACACCGCGCTCACACGATTTCACGTCACAGCGAAAGAAGCCCAACCCCGATGAAGACCGCCGTCTATCCCGGCACATTCGACCCGATCACGCATGGACACAGCGATATCATCCGACGCGGATTTCGGATGTTCGAGAAGGTGATTGTGGCGATCGCGCCCAACCCGGGCAAACACCCGTTCTTCAGCGTGAAGGAACGACTGGAGATGGTGGGACTGGTGACCAAAGATCTGCCGAACCTGGAAGTCACCACCTTCGAAGGGCTGCTGGTGGATTTTGTGCGGGAATGCGGTGCCCATGCTATTCTGCGCGGCCTACGGGCAATTTCCGATTTCGAGCATGAGTTTCAGATGGCGCTCATCAATCGCAAGCTGGCGGAAACCGTCGAAACGGTCTTCCTGATGCCCAGTGAGGAATATTCCTATTTGTCTTCCACCATCATTAAGGATGTCGCCAGCCACGGCGGATCGCTCCAGGACTTTGTGCATCCCGAAGTGGCTCGGAGGCTCCAAGAACGAATTCGGAGTTTCAAAGGATGAAACTTGCAGCCCGTGTCGGACGAATTGTCCCCTCCCCGACCCTCAGTATTACCGCCACCGCCAAGTCGATGGCGGCACAAGGGATCGATGTCATCGATTTCGCGTCCGGAGAACCGGACTTCGATACCCCCGAACCGGTGAAGGCCGCGGCAGAAGCAGCCATTCGCGCGGGCTTCACGAAGTATACGCCGTCGTCGGGGATCGACGAATTGCGCGTGGCGATTGCGGATAAATTGAAGGAGGAGCAAGGCCTCCAGTACGACAAGTCCCAGATCCTCGTCTCCTGCGGCGCCAAACATTCACTCTACAACCTGGCGGAGGCCCTGCTTGAAGCGGGCGATGAACTGATTATCCCGGTTCCCTTCTGGGTCTCCTATCAGGACCAGACCCTGCTCAACGACGCCACGCCCGTCCTGCTCCAGACGCGGGAAGAAGACGGGTATACGATCAGCCAGGAAGCGCTGGAAGCCGTCATCACGCCACGAACCAAAGCCATCATCGTCAACAGTCCCTGTAACCCGACCGGCGCCACCTACGACCGGACAACCCTCGAAGGTATTGCGGCCGCAGCCCTGCGCCACGACCTGGTGATCATCTCGGACGAGATCTACGAGAAAGTGCTCTACGATGGCACCCAGCACATCAGCATCGCGACCTTAAGCCCGGAAGTGGCGGCTCGAACCGTCGTCATCAACGGAGTCTCGAAAGCCTACGCCATGACCGGCTGGCGCATCGGGTACGCTGCGGGACCAAAGCCGCTGCTGACGGCCATGGCCAATATTCAAAGCCAGAGCACCTCGAACCCCTGTTCGATTTCACAGAAAGCTGCGGTGGCCGCGCTTCGCCTCGGGAATCCCTTTACCAAAACCATGGTGACGGAATTTGACCGGCGCCGACGCGTCATGGTCGACCGTCTCAACAAGATGCCCGGCGTGACCTGCTGCATGCCCACGGGGGCGTTTTATGCGTTCCCGAATGTAAGCGGCTTGTTGGGCAAGCGCTGGAAGGATCAGCCCATCGGCTCCGCGGCGAACCTGGCGACCTATCTACTCAACGAGGCCCAGGTGGCGGTGGTGCCCGGCGAACCGTTTGGAAGCGACATTCACATTCGGCTGTCCTATGCGACCGCCATGGAAGCGATCGAGCGAGGACTGACCCGTATCGATGCGGCGCTTCGCCGGTTGTCCTAAGCTCAGAGGACCTGAATACCTCGTAGCACTTGATTTTGGCTCAATCAAAGCTACTACAAGATGGCGCCGCGGATCCCGGCAAATCGAGCATCAGGACAGCGCGCGACGCTAGCTGACCAGAGGAGGAATGACCCGTGCCCATATATGAATATCAATGTACGAGCTGTGCCCACCGCTTCGAGGTGAAGCAAAGCATCAAGGACGAGCCCATTAAGGAATGTGTGCGTTGCGGAAAAGAAGTGACGAAGCTGATCTCTTCCCCTGCCATCATGTTCAAAGGCAGCGGGTGGTATATCACCGACTATTCGGACAAGATGAAACCCGGCTCGGGAAGCGATACCTCCGAGAAACCGGCGGCGTCCAGCACGGATAAGACAAAGGCACCGGCTTCCTCTGAAGGCGGAGGCACGAGTTCTACGACAACGCCTGCTCCTGCCCCTGCGGCAGCTCCGAGCTCGACGACATCGACGAGTACAAGTACATCCACATCCGGCACGAGCACATCAGGCTCAAGCTCCTCATCGTCCTCAAGCACCTAGCAGGTTCTTGACAGATGGTTGCCCCCCTGCGCGCTTCAGCACCGGCGACAGTCAAGCATTCCCTGCACATCCTCCTCAGGCCGTTCAAACTCGCTGCCCAATGGAGCCGCAGCGAAGCCTGCGGCGCGACGATAGAGGAGCCCCAGGTCGCTGGACGCCGGCGAGACGGTACGCTGACAGTGTTCTAGCCCGACGCGTCCCCCTGCAGTACGTGGAGGCCCTGAACCAGGCGGGACCGCCGTTGACGGAATTTTTCAACGGTGTACCAGTCCCGGAAGCAGAAGGGACGGACACCACCGGCAACAGAAGCGACGGGTGTTTACCTCACCGGGGCAGGTTTTATTTTCTTGGTGCTGTGGGACCTGACCGAGGACTTCGCGGCGGGCTTGTGCGTCGGCTTGACGGACTTCTTCACGGCTGATTTTGCGACCGGCTTGGCCGCACTGCTCTTCGTGGCTTTCACCGCGCGTTCTCTTGCGGCGGCGATCGTGTGCTCCAGGTTCGCGATCATCGCGGACTTTTCTTTATTCACCCGCGTCAAATCTTCCACCCGAATCTGCAGTTCCTCTTTCGCCTTGTTCGCGGCGTTGAGCTGATTCTGCAGCAGCGCCTTATCTGCGGCCGCCTGTTGGGATTCCGAGTGCAACTGTTCGATCTGAGCCTGGAGAGCCGGCGGCCAGAAATCGCACCCCGACAGCAGAAGCATCGCACCGACCCCGAGCGTAGACAGTCCCATCACCGCGCGACGTGAACGAATGAGCATAAGTGATCCTCCCATGAGGGTGAATTATACCGACAACCGAGAATCAAATCATGATGAAAGTTCGTAACCCTGCCGTGCAAGCGCCGCGCGGATCAGGTCCGTGGAGAGGGCCCCGGCTCGAAGCAGGTGCGGGCGGTCGCGCGCATCCACCATGGTAGAAGGGAGACCTCCCGGCGTGTGCCCGCCATCCAAAATGAGATCCACCCCTGCCCCCAACGCGCGCTGCACTGCCACGGCGTTGTCGAGCGGTGGTTCCGAGGAGCGATTGGCACTGGTCCCGGTCAGGGGGCCGGTGTGCCGCAACAAATGCTGGAGCTGAAGCAAGGGAGCCTGCCGCACCCCGATCGTTCCGGTCCCCGCCGTCAACAGCGCCGGCAAGTCAGGCGCCGCAGGAAACACGATGGTCAGAGGCCCGGGCCAGAACTGTTCCATCAGGAGGGCTGCGGCGGGAGGAGTCGCCTGGACCAACTGAGGCAATTGGTCCAGGCTTCCGATAAGCACGAGAATCGGCTTATCGGATGGCCGCCCTTTCAACTCGATGAGACGCCGGAGCGCCGTCTCATCCGTCGGACGGACCGCCAAACCGTAGTACGTTTCGGTGGGCAGCGCGAGAACGCCATGCGCATCCAACACCTGTCGGACATCAGGCAGAACGCGATCGCAGGTTGTGTCGGTAAAGGGAAGGATCAGAGCCATGGAATAATGGCCGAAAACTGCTCGGATCAGATCTTGTGCGGCAAGGCCCGATGCGCGATATCGGTTCGATAATGGCGCCCTTCAAACAAAATCGAAGGCACCGCTTGATACACCTGCGCCCGCGCATCGAGCAAAGACGGCCCCCAGGCGGTGACCGCCAGAACTCGTCCTCCCGCAGTCACCACGCGCCCCGACTCCCGTTTCGTACCGGCGTGGAACACCGCGACGCGCGATTCACCGAATGGAGTAGGCAGCCCCTGAATGGGAAGGCCGGTCGGATAGGAACCGGGATAACCCGGCGACGTCATCACGACGCACACGGCCGTATCCGGATGCCATTCCACCGTCAATTCATCTAGACGGTGCTCGACCACCGCCTCCATCACCTCGACCAGATCGGTTTTCAAGAGCGGCAGCACGACTTCAGTTTCAGGATCTCCCATACGCGCGTTGAACTCCAGCACATAGGGGGTCCCCTTCACGACCATGAGGCCCGCGTAGAGCACACCTTGAAAGGGGCAACCCAGACGGGCCAGCGCATCCACCGTCGGCTGCAGCACCTGACGCGTCACCTGTTCACGCAGCGCAGCCGTGGCAATCGGCGCCGGAGCATAGGCGCCCATGCCGCCGGTATTGGGTCCGCTGTCGCCGTCTCCCACTCGTTTGTGGTCCTGAGCCGGCACCATAGGGACCACGGTCTTCCCGTCGGTGAAGGCCATGAGCGTCAGCTCTTCGCCGTCCAGAAACTCTTCGATCAGCACGCGATGTCCGGCCTGACCGAACAGGGATTTTTCCATGGCATCGCGGACGGCCTGCTTGGCTTCCTCGCGTGTCGTAGCCACGACCACCCCTTTGCCCTGCGCGAGACCGTCGGCCTTGACCACAATCGGAACCGGCTGCTCGTCCAGATAGGCCAGCGCCTGGTCCATGCGTTCGAAGCTGCGCGCGGCAGCGGTCGGGATTCGATTGGCGGCCATGATGTCTTTGGAGAAGCTCTTGCTGGATTCCAGGCGAGCGGCGGCCTTGGTCGGTCCGAAGATTTTTAGTCGCGCCTTGCGAAACTCATCCGCGATGCCCAACGCCAACGGCGCTTCCGGGCCGACTACAGTGAGATCGATCTGCTCCTTGAGCGCAAACGCCTTGAGACCCTCGATATCATCGGCCTTGATCGGGACACAGGTGGCGAGACCTTCGATGCCGGCATTCCCCGGCGCACAGAATATCTGCGGTTTCCGCGGACTTTGGGCGATCTTCCACACCATGGCATGTTCCCGCCCGCCACCACCGACAACAAGAATCTTCACATCTCAACCTTTACTTTAAATAAAAACGAAGCAGCATCTTGTAAGTGGCAGGCTCGTCAGAATTGCCGACGTCGAGACGTTTTCCTGCTCGTCCAGATAAGCGAAAGAAGACACATCCCCTGAGGGCGTTCAAACGGGATGGCCAACAAGGCCGCAGGCAAGAAAAAACCGGAGGCGTAGCCTCAGGGCTACGTTGAGGATTTTTTCTCGCCGAGAACGAAGTTGGAGGCCCGTTTCAACGCCCCTCAATGGCGGAAGTGGCGCATGCCCGTGAGTATCATCGCCATTCCGTGTTCGTCCACAGCCTTCGTCACCTCAGGGTCGCGGATCGAACCGCCCGGCTGAATCACACAGGTAATGCCGGCTTCCGCCGCCGCGTCAATGCCGTCACGGAACGGAAAAAAGGCATCGGATGCCATCACGCAGCCCTTCACAGGCGACTGGGCTTTCATGACGGCCAGTTTCACCGAGTCCACCCGGCTCATCTGCCCGGCTCCGATTCCGACGATTTCGCCCGGACGCCCGTAGATGATGGCGTTCGACTTCACATGTTTACAGACTACCCAGGCAAACGCGCAGGCGGCATATTCTTCTTCGGTCGGCTTGCGCGAGGTCGGAACCGCCAGAGCCTTGATGTCCTTGATCATGCCCAAATCGCGATCCTGCACGATCAATCCGCCGACCAGCTTCTTGAGATCGTACCCCTCCGCAGTCGCCTTGCTCAGCGGTCCCACGTCCAAGAGACGGATGTCCTTCTTGCGCTTGAGTTCAGCCAGCGCGTCCTCGGCGAAGCCCGGCGCGATGACGACCTCGACGAAGGTTGAGGTGATTTCCTTGGCCGCAGCCAAATCCACCGGACGATTGAAGGCAATGACACCGCCGAACGCCGACACGGGGTCGGTCGCGCGCGCCTTCACATAGGCGTCCACCGGTGTCGCACCGAGTGCGCAGCCGCAGGGGTTATTGTGCTTGATGATGGCCACCGCGGTCTGCTCGAACTCCTTCACGAGTTCGAGCGCCGAGTTGGAGTCGAGGAAATTATTGTAGGACATGGCCTTGCCGTGGAGAATTTTCCCGCGCGACACAGCCGGTTCCTTGGCATTCATTTCACGATAGAACGCCCCCTGCTGATGGGGATTTTCTCCGTAGCGCAGCGTCTCCACACGTTCAAATTGCAGCGAGAGGATGGCGGGGAACTTCACCTCGCTCCCCTGCACCTGCTTTTCGAGATACCCGGCAATCAGACTGTCATACCGGGCGGTATGCTGAAACACCTTCATGGCCAACTCGCGGCGCAACGCGGGGGTCACGGAACCGGACTTCAGCGCCTCCAGCACCCGGCCGTAGTCGGCGGGATCGACCAGGACCAGCACGTCTTCATGATTCTTCGCGGCGGATCGCAACATCGACGGACCGCCGATGTCGATATTTTCAATGGCCTCTTCGAACGGACAATTGGGCTTCGCGACCGTCGATTCAAAGGGATAGAGATTGACCACCACCACATCGATGTTGCCGATGCCATGTTGCTGCATCTGCTTGACATGATCGGGCACGCGACGGCGGCCGAGGAGTCCGCCATGAATTTTCGGGTGCAACGTCTTCACGCGCCCGTCCAGGATCTCCGGCGACCCCGTATAGGCGGCCACGTCGGTGACAGCCACGCCTGCCTCACGCAAGGCCTTCGCGGTTCCACCGGTGGACAACACTTCGGCGCCCAGGGCCGCCAGCCCCTTCGCCATCTCGACGACTCCGGTCTTGTCAGAAACACTGATCAGTGCCCGCGCAATGCTGGCCATGATGAACTCCTTCAACTATTGATATCGTGTGGGTGGGAAACCATGAGCTAGACGAAAAGCGCCGTGACAATACCAGATGGCTCACGGCCACTGCAAGCCGGACACACCTGAACTCGACCCCGAACGGCACGGCTGCGCGACGCGAAATCACCCGGCAGACGCCGGCCTCTGCTGAAGAATCCAGGCTAGCATGAGTATCGGCGATGTGATACCCTTCCGCCGATAGAGATGCGCCAACATGAGGTGACGCATCAGCTTAATCAAGTAACACTCGAAGTCTTGAAACGACACCAGCCCACGGCGACTCGATGCCGCAGCGGGGCCTCGTGCCTGAGACGATAAAGGCTTGCGCATGTCGCGCGGAATTATTTTCGGCGTAGGACTCTTCGCCCTCACATTATTGGCGTTCCTCTGTATCCCTCGACACCTGCCGGTGACGTCGTCGGCGACCGGTCACTCCGCGTTCAGCGCCCACATTGAAAACGGCCAGCTGACACTGTCCGGCACGGTAGCCAGCGAGGAGGCCAAAGGCGCCGCGGTGGCGCGCGCACAAGATCTCGCCAAGAGCCTCAGGCTGCGTGTCACCGACAATCTGAACATCATCGAAGACGGCCAGGCCGCTGGATGGGAAGCCGCCCTCCCCGCGCTCGTCACACAGGCGGTCACACTCCAGCACCATCAGGCCACCCTCTCCCTCTCCGGCCAGACGGTGACGGTAAAAGGCGCAGTCCCAAGCGCGGACGCAAAAACAAAACTGCTCCATGAAGTGGCTTCACTGCTCGGAACCTCTATACACGTGCAAGACCAGGTGACCGTCGCGTCGTCAGGCTCCGCGAGTCAGGCCAACCTTACTCCCGCCAGCCAGCCGTCCGCCGCACCGCATGCCTCCCGAGCCCAAGTCCAAGCCGGGCTGGATGAGATATTGCGGGGCGAACATATCGCATTCGAAAGTAACAGCGCGGTCCTGACTTCGAAGGGACGAGCCGTGGTCGACAAACTGGTGCCGGCGCTCAAGCGGGCACCCGATGCAGTCATCGAAATCGGCGGCCACACCGACTCCTACGGCGATCCCGACTACAACCTCCAACTGAGCCGCACCAGAGCCGAGGCGGTCCGGCAATACCTCGTGGAACATCAGATACCGAATCGGCTGACCGCCGTCGGTTATGGATCGACGCGCCCCCTGAGCCAGGACCGGACGCGCGCCGCGTCGAAGAAAAACCGGCGCATCGAATTTCGTGTGAAAGAGGAACGGTGAACCTATGGGAGCCATGATTCTGCAAATGGTGGGGTGCTTGCTGGTGGCAGCGACCATCGGACTGATGATGGGCTGGCTGCTCCGCAGCTTTGCCACCTCTGAAAAACGTCAGCAGCTGTCCGAAATCGCCACCCGACTCCGCGGGCGCGAACATGAACTGGATACCCTCAACCATGAGTTGAAGGTGCGCACCTCTGCCGTCCAGATGCTGGAAGGCAAGATGATCACCTCGGAAGCGGCGCTCAAAGACCTGACCGCCGACCTCGGGACAAAAGTCGAACAACTCACGGCCTTGCAGACGGAGGTTCGTGAAAAGGGTGTGCGCCTGCATGCCGCCGAACGTGAACGGGATACCCTCCGACGCGAGGTCGAAGAAGCCGAAGCCAGGATCAAGGCACAATCGACGGGATTTGCCGAAATGCAGGCGCAGATGGAGAATGCCGAAGACGTGTTGATTGCCCGCGACCAGGAGATTGCTACCTTAAAAACCTGGGTGGAGCAACTGGCGCCGAAAGATGCCGAGATCGCCCGGCTGCGCACCCGTACGGAAGAGTTGGAACCGTTCCTGGAAAAAAGCCGCCGATTGGAGCGCGAACAGGAGCAGGATCGCGCCCGCGCGTCAGCCATACTACAGGCCAAAGAACAGCAACTCGCACAGACCCAGGCACGCCTCAACGCAATCGAACTGGACCTCGCCAACCTGCGAACGCAGAGCCAGGAAGACCTCGCGCGATTCGGAGAGACATTGCAGGAACGGGACGCGGAGATTCAGCGTCTGCGGACAACGGTCGAAGAGTTGGACATGTTCCGGGGCGAGGTGGAGAAAAAAGACCTTGCGCTCCGCGAGGCCGAAGAGCGTCGTGTGATGGATGTGAGCGAGCGGGAAGAAGAGATTGGAGCACTCCGCAAGCGACTCGTCGAGTATCGTGTAGCCCAGCGGTTCAGCGCGCAAGCTAAGTCGACGGGAGCCACCGAGTCGGGCTCAACCGGTAGCGCCACCACAAAACGGAGCGCAGGAAAAGGTCACCCGGCCCAAAAAGACGATCTCAAACAGATCCACGGGATCGGCCCGGTGATGGAGCGCGTCCTCAATCGCATGGGGATGTTCACGTTCCGGCAGATCGCCGAGTGGAAGGAACAAGACGTCGAACACATGGCATCGGAACTCAACACGTTCCCCGATCGCATCCGACACGACAATTGGATCGACGGCGCCAAGGAGCAGCACTTCCTGAAGTACGGCGAGGAACTCTAACCGGCAGCACGGTCCTCCCTCCGGGTTCCCGACCACCTGCACCGCGTCAACCACCTCAACACGTTGCCGATCGGCAGGCCCCCGGCACCTCCCCCCTCCCCTCACTCATCCAGGCTGGGTCGGACAAGATACGGCCCATAGACCAGAGCAAACAGCAGATAGGCCCCGCTCCACGCGGCTCCGGCGGAGCCAAGCACCAGATTCGTCGGAAGGCCGGTGCCTGGTCCGAAGACACGCAACATCGCGCCGAGGATCACCAACCCATAGATGAAGACCGTTGCGGGACCGGCATGTTTGGGCCGCCCCGTGTGGCCGAGACTTGCACGCGTCATCACCGCCAGGGTCATCGATCCGACGGCGCCGGTGGTCAATGCATGCACCGCATCTTCTTTCGCGAGCCCGATTCCCAGCAGAGCGCACCCGAGAACCAGCATCGACAAGGCGAGCCAGCCGTACCCCACATGCAGACTCAGCACGAGCGGTTCCCGCCATGTGAGCCAGCCGTACCAGCGCAAGAGACGAACGAGATTCACGGTCCCGGCAGCGAGAAAGATCCAGCCCGTCGCCGACGCCAACGGCAGCACCGTCCAGGCCAGCGCGGCCATGAGGACCAGCGCGATCGAGAGTGCGTCGAAGCGGGAAAACGGTGCAGGTCGTTCCTTCTTCCCGTGACCCGCCAGAAATTCTCGCGTAAAGTTCGGCGTGAGTCGTCCGCCGATGAAGGTCAGCAGGAAGAGGTCCAGCGCGAGCGCGAGCCGCAGCGCAAGGTCCGTCTCCGCGCCGCTCACTGTGAGAACATGGAAGGTCATATTCGCGGCGGCGTACAGACTGATCGCTACGGCCACCGGCGCATGGTTCCAACTGTTCCCGGCGGCAAGTTCCCGCCACAGCAGCCCCACCAACGCGACGAGAAACGCCCCGTCCACGATGGCGGCGAAGAACGGTGTCACCAAAGGAATCGCCATGGCCATACGTCCGGCCAGCCACAGGCTGAAGAGCAGCATCAGTTCGCGGCCCTGGATCGCCGGACGATCCGTCCAGTTGGGCACCGCCGTGAGGAGGAAGCCGGCAATCACTGCAGGGAGAAAACCAAACAGCATCTCATGCACATGCCAATCGCGAGCCGTGGAGAGCAGGACCGGGTTCCCGGTTCCGGCCAGGATCAGAATCCAGGCGGGAACCGCCACACCGGCGAACAGTGCAGCCCCCAGGAAAAACGGGCGGAATCCGTACGAAAAGAACGTCGTCATCGGCGAGACTGCGCGTCGTTCCACTCCATTACCCATGGTCCCTCACTCCTCCCCCTCACCTACTCAGGCCGATACATCGATGCGTCGACATGACCGCCATAGTAATACCACAGCGACCGCGATGTCTCGGCAGAGAACAACCGAAGCTCTGAACAGGCGGTGAGGAATGAAAGAACAACTGCCCTACTCGACGTCGTACCCGCGAGCCGGCAGGTACGGACCCGGCGCGTGCAGCAATTGAAACGCCTCGCGCGTATCGACCCGCGCAGTTTCCGCGGAATGTGCGGCAACCGGAGCAGCCCCGATCTCAACCGGCTCCCTCCGGATCTCCTGACCGGTTCGACTGCGGTACACCAGTTCGTCGGTATCCAGATCGTATTCAGGCAACTCGAGGCTCTCCCATCGCTGCATGAAGTAGTGGGCGTAGAACGTATACAGACCATGCTCCTTGCGGTTCCGCTGCAAGACATACTCCGGCATGTTCTGACTATCCAGATCGACATGGTAATGCTGCAACCAGAGATAGTCACCGAGGATCACCAGTTTGACCAGCGGAGCATCGGCATAGAGCTTCAGCCTCACGACCTTGCCGATCGCCTTGAGACGCTTGAGCAGCGCGATGCTCCGCCGAACCTCCTCACGGAAGGCCGGATACGTGCAGGTAGGATGGGCCAAGGCCTGCATGCGGGCGCGCGCATCCTGACTGAACGGATTCACCAGGAGGATCTTGGCCTCCAGGCTCTTGTCGAGGACCGACGACAGATCGCCGACCTGGTCCACCAGGGTCCCGGCTCCGCTGGACCCGATCACCATCACGGAACGACCGGTACCCTGCTCATCTTTCAACGCTTGAATACGCCGGCGCGCCTGTGGCCCGCGCCGGGGAAAGAAAGAGACGAGGCCGGCGCCGAGCGCAGCTTCGGCAAGCGCCCGATCCCGCAGACTGCGGTGGACATAGTTGAAGCAGCCCATCAACAGAACAGCCGCGATCATCTCGACGGCAATCAGTGAAAATTTGTCATGTTCGACATGCGACCAGAACGACAGGAACCGGCCGGCTCCGGCCGGCAGGAGGAGCGCAATGCCTGCGCTCATGGCGACGATGACGATGTGATACAGGCTCCCTGCCGCATGGCGGAGGAATGCCCGGAGAACGAAACAGGATTCGTGAAACAACGAGACACCTCTAGAACAGGTAAAGAAAGATTCCCACGGCGGTGACGAGCTGGCAGTGCGAACGACGGAGGAACAACCTTCGGCGGTAGGCTCAGCGGAGACGGCGCGGCTGCGGGCACAAACAACAATCGCGTAAGACTTCAGAGATTCAAGGGCTGCTGCCCCCGGCTACAGAAGGTCTTACGCGAACACCCGCACTGTACCAGGTCTGATGACGCGACGCAAGGACGGGAATGCTGAGAGGCGTATCCACACGGTGATTCGACACCAGTCGCTTCGCTCAGGTCGCCAACTGATCCGTCAGCCAATCCATCGCATCAGGCGACGCCAACCAGGCTTCGGCAAAGTTCGCAATATACAAAACCGCTTCGTTCCGGTCTCCGGGACTATAGTGTTCCGGCAAGCGAGCCGGCGGTTTCCGCTTGCCGGCAAAGAACCCAGCCACGTGCGGATTGCCGTCCATCGCCAATACCAAATGCTCCTTTGCTGCGACCTGGTCTCCCCGTCGAAGGTCGAGCAAGACATGGCTCCACAGAAACGCGGCAGAGGCGTCGTGCGCATAGTCACGAAAGAGTCGTGCTGCTCCAGTATCCTTCCCCAGCGTAAGATAGCGACTCAACAATCCATGGCGAATCCCCTGGTTGTCGTCAGGATTCAGCTCTAATAACGCTTCGCAATGCGTGAGCGATTCTCGCTTCCGGCCTAGAGCCCACAAACAATCGGCCAGCCCCCGGCGCGCGCGCATGTACGGTCTGGTTTCGATCATGCCCCAGAAGTATCCCCTGTGCTCGTCAAAAAAGGCTTTGCCCAGGCTCCGCCGCCCGGCATCGACCCCTTGCTGATACAAGGTACAGGCTTCCTGCGGGGATCGTGCCTCTGCCTCCGCCAGCACATTGTAGGCATCCGCACAATCAGGGAAAATTTCGAGAGCCTCGCGGGCGAGGGCGGCAGCTTGTCGTTGAGTCCGTGCCTCCCAGGCCTGATAGATCAATGCTTGAGCCCGTTCTGTCGGAGCCTGCGCCCGAAGCAGGGGAAGCCGGCCACCCCCCTCTTCCATCAGACGAGTCATGAAGGCCTGCGCATCGTCCAGGCTTTCAAACGCTTGTTCCCGCATGATTCGGTTGAGATCCGCCATGAACGCATCCGTGCCGGTCCGGTTCCGCCCCGGCGATGCGGGAGACTTTCCCACCTGTGCGCGTGTGCCTGTGGATTTTTTCGTCATGACCGCACGCTCCCGATCACGCCTCTCCTGGAGATCGCACCTATCATCGATTCAGCCCTCGTCGTCGCCGGCATCTGTACTCTGCGCTCATACCGGCCGGAGACGTTCATATCAAAAAATGGTGGCCAGGTACTCCAGCAGAAATACAAGCCCGGTGCCGCCCGTGGGCAACGCAATCGCCCCGAACAACGGATGGCGGGTGAACGGCAGAAACGCGCCCTCCTGATAGTCCTCGATCAGCGCCACCATTCGCTCGACCTGCTCTCGCTTTTCCTTCTTGAAGACGACTTCGCCGGATAATCCATCGAGCCGAGACTTCAATTGGACGACGGCGGCGCGTTTGGCCTGCTCGGCGGAACGACGCAGAAACACCCCGTTCCCGAATGCATAGGCGGCGTTCACCCCGAAGATCGCCATGAGACCGAGCGGAAAGTCCCATCGGTCGAAATAACTGTGCCGGGCAACCGCCATGAGGAACACGACCACGAACGGATAATAAATCATGGCGCTGATGACCGCCGTGCGCTTGGCAATGAACTCCACCGCGATCCACTCATGTACATAGGCCTGGTCCACTCCCCGCTTTGCAGCCTCCCGGACGAGCAGCCGGTCCGACCACCAAATAGTCGTGCCGACCATGATTTTGATCAAACGCCGGCAGAGCCGCGTCGCATCGACGACATAAAACATCAACAGCGTCATGGCCAGAACACTGAACCCCAGTACGGCATAGCTGATCGTAAAGCAGGCCGACCCGCGGCAAGGCATCACGGGAAATCCGGAGATCACCAGCAACAGGGCCCCGAACCCCAGATAACACAGTGCCTGCGGCACGATGCGCACAAGTCGCTCCTTCCAGCTCCCCAACGCCCGATATTCCCGCCACAGCAGAGCCGCCTCCGCATCGCCCATCGGTTGCGGACGCCAGTGATGAATGCCGACGAGTGAACCGGCTTGAATCGAGAGCGGCGCCCGTGGACGGAGGAACCGGAAACGGCGGCTCAGCTGCGTTTCGTTGTCCCGCAGCCGTCTCCACGAATGTCCGAGAAAGAGCAGACAGAGCAGGAATGCGAGAAGCCTGAGCACCGTGGTCGGCCAGACACTGATCCCGTCGGTCAGCGAGAAGGGTTCACCCGCCGTTCGATCGCTCATCGCCCAGCAGAGCAGGCCGAGCAACAGGCACACCATCAAGACAAGGCCGACCACAGCTCCCTGGACCCAACGAGATTGCGCCCATTGCCACAACTCGCTGTTGATCAACAGCGCACAGAGGGCCATGAGACTGAGTGCAGATAAGAACAACGCAATCGTCTGCGGGCTGAGCACGCGCAATTCACCGGTATCCGGGTCCAGATCGGGACGCGGAAGATGCAGGTTCGGAAGCGCCTCCGGTCGCCGACCGGCATCGTAAGGTCCATCGAGGCTGATATCGACAGGGCCATGACGCCCGACTTCATACAACCGCGGGGGCACCGTCTTCGGGAACGTCACCGTCGCCGGAATCTGCAGTTCGCCAGGGCCCGGGCCCGGCACGATATCATTCACGGCCCGCAGCACCGAATAGAACAACGCGGTCTGATAACTGTCGCGGAACGGCGGAATGGGTGTCTGAATCAACGGATGAAGTTCCAGACCGAAATGGGACGCGATCACCAGATTCCTGGTCCACTGGAGCTGGCTCGGATGGGTCAATCGTGCATCGAGATCGGTCGTGAAAAACAGGGCGTGGGGAAAGTCGCTCCGCAAAGCCTGGAGGATCATCAGCTTGTCGTACACGTCGCTGCCCAACACGCCGATGGCCTTGAACTCGCCGTCGTTACTCGCTTCTTCGCGCTTGAGGGTTTCAACCAGCCGTCGAAGATAGTCCAACTGACTGCGGCCGGCCGGAGTCTCCGCCAGACTCTGCTCCCCACGCAGTCCCCCGTCTCCGATTTTTCCTTTCGTCTGAGCGCCACCGGAATCCTTCTCAGTATTCTTGGGCGGCAGCTCGCCGTCGAGGCCGGCCAGGTAGGAATAACGGTGCACCCAGTCCGGATACTGTTCACTGCGCAAGCGATTAAAGTGATACTCGAAGCCTCTCATCGCGCGATCAGGCCCTGTCTCCGCCAGGCTGCGTGCCATCGCGACGAGTGTACGCGGCAGGGACCTCCCGTAGAGCGTGTCCCATTCCGAGATCAGAGCGATATGAGGAATCCGGCACTTCCCGTCCGAGTGCCGGGATGACACCGCGGCAGAATCGGAGTCTGCCTCCTTGCACGGCCCAGCCTCCCCCCGCGGAATCGTCAAGTCGATCCGGCGACGTTTGAGCTCCTCCACCAGTTGCTCCGCCAGCACGGCATCCGTGCCGATGGTCCGGATCAAGCGCAGTCCGCCCGCCTCGAACCACTGCTCCACGCCGCGTGCCGCATCCGGCCCTTGAAGGTCACCCAACAGAACCGGATCTGCCGCCGTCGCCCAGGATGAATAGAATTGAACACCTTTCAGCGAATCCAACTGCCGCCGGGAGGCAGCAAGAAAAGCCGCGGACGATCCGCCCGAGGATTGATCGGCACCGTACAAGGCCGTCAGTTCGCCGACCATGGCGCCCAGCGAACCGGAGGAGCGTGGCCCCACCACACGATAGGACACCGTACTCTGCTTGAACGCCTGCTGAACTTCCGTCACCAGCTCACTGAGCGACAGAAGCGGCTTCGGACTGAAGTCCTGTTCCTTCAGCCAAAGCACCAATACCTGCGTAGACTGCTTCGGCTCAGCCGGTTTGGGCCTCCCGAGAAACGACTCGACGGGGACGACGAGATGCACGTTTCCCGGTCGGACAAAATATCTGATCGATTCGCCGGACTCCGGCTGATATCCTGCCGCCCCTAAGGCCGACACGAGGGCGTAGCGATCCCGCAACCTCGACTCGACTCCGCTGGCATAGGGACTTCCGTCCACAAAGACCGGCAACAATAAAAAGTCGGAAGGTGCTCCGGCTTGAGTCACCGCCGTCAGCAGTTTGAAAAAGGTGTGGTGTGCGTCCGAATCAGGCTGTTTTGCGACAGCAGCCTCTTTCTGTCGGTGGGTCGAGACAGCCTCGAAGGGATCCTGCCAGAGTCGCGCCTGCACCCGATCCGCCCCGATAGACACAGCCTTCTCCGCTTCCTTGTCGATTGGCCGCGACGTCTTGAGCGGTACCTGGTAGATGACGAGGCTGCTGACCACCGCCAACAACAAGGCCACGATGCCCGTCAGCGGCAGCTTGGATTTCTCTTCCTTCTGTTCAGCCATTGAGGCGATCCGTCTTCCGGAAAATTGCGTCAGCGGCGCGTTCGCATCACGGCTCGCGCCAGGCATCTTCTTCACGTCAAAAAACAGCGACAGGCTAGCCTTGGGCAACAAAACTGTCAATGGAGAGAATGAGGAAATGGTGGTGACTCGATAAGACCCGCACTGCATCCTTGGATATGCATCATCCCAATGCTCCCTCCAGCTCGCTTCCCTTATTTCCCAGGAGGGTAGTCAGGGTAGCCTCCAGCTGCGCGCAGCCTTCTTACCCACCCAACCCTCCGGTGCGCCGCGCCGTTTACCCAGGCGAGGGCCTTCCGAGCCAGCTCCTCTTCTATCCAGGGAGGGTGGCTTGGTGGTATCCGACTGTGCGCGTCCAACGAGGGCCTTCTGAGGCCGCGCGTTGCGCGAACAAAGGAGATCAGCAGGCCGCCCTCCCCTCTCCTCCCTTCCGTTTGACTTCAACTTTCCCTCTCACTACAATTCGCCCGTGGCATCACAATTCGTTCATCTGCATCTCCATACCCAATACAGCCTCCTCGACGGCGCCAACCAAATCGACCCCCTGATGCAACAGGTGAAGTCGTTCGGGCAACCGGCCGTCGCGATGACCGATCATGGCAACATGTTCGGGGCGGTGGAGTTCTACCGGAAAGCGAAGGAAGCGGGGGTCAAACCCATCATCGGGTGCGAAGCCTACATGGCGCCGGGCAGTAGGCTCGAGAAGAATTCTCACCTCGCGCACAACGACTACTACCACCTGATTCTGCTCGCGACAAACCTCAAGGGATACCAGAACCTCATCAAGCTTGTGAGCAAAGCATATCTTGAAGGTTTCTACTATAAGCCGCGGATGGATAAGGAAATTCTGCAGCAGCACCATGAAGGATTGATCGGCCTCTCTGGCTGTCTCAGCGGCGAGGTCGCCTACCTCATCGGGCAAAAAGATCTCGCGGGCGCCACCAAAGCGGCTGGCGAATATCGGGAAATTTTCGGCAAAGACAACTATTACTTGGAACTGCAAGCCAACGGGTTGGAGCATCAGCGCATCGCCAACGACGGCCTGCTGGAGATCCACAAGAAGCTGGACATCCCGCTCGCCGGCACCAACGATTGTCATTATCTGAAAGCAGAAGATTCGCGTCCACATGACCTCATGCTCTGCCTGCAAACCGGTAAGACCATCAACGATCCCAATCGGATGAAGTTCGATACCGACCAGCTCTACGTCAAATCGACGGACCAGGCATTGAGAGAGTTCAAGGAAATGCCGACCGCGGTCTCGAATACCGTCAAGATTGCTGAAGCCTGCACCCTCGACCTGGCGTTCAATAAGACCTACCTGCCTCAGTTTAAAGTGCCCGAGGGCTTCACCCGCGAATCCTATGTGGAGCAACTGGCCCTGGAAGGGCTGGCGGCACGCCTCAAGGAACGGCCGAGCTCTATTCCCGAGATCGCTTATCAGGTCCGGCTGAAAGAAGAAGTCGCCGTGATCTGCTCGATGGGATTCGCCGGCTACTTTCTCATCGTCTGGGACATCATCAAGTTCGCCCGCTCGCGCGGCATTCCGGTCGGGCCCGGACGCGGCTCCGCTGCCGGCAGCCTCGTTGCCTATGCCCTGCGTATCACCGATCTCGATCCGCTCGTCTACTCACTGCTCTTCGAACGGTTCCTGAATCCTGAGCGTGTGTCCCTTCCCGACATCGACATGGACTTCTGCATGGATCGCCGGGATGAAGTCATCAACTACGTCATCCATAAATACGGCGAAGACCATGTTGCGCAAATCATCACATTCGGGACCATGAAGGCGAAGGCGGCCATTCGCGACGTGGGGCGTGTGCTCGAAATGCCCTACGCCGAAGTGGATCGGATTGCGAAGCTGGTCCCGGACGACTTGAAGATGACCCTCGACAAGGCGCTCGAACAGGAGCCGCGCCTGAAGGAACTCGTCGATAAAGATGTGAAGGTGAAGGAACTCATGTCGGTGGCGCAGTCGCTCGAAGGCCTCGCCCGCCATGCCTCCACACACGCGGCCGGTATCGTGATCTCCGATCAGCCGCTCACCGAACACGTCCCGCTTTACAAGGGCCCCAAGGACGAAATCGTCACCCAATATTCGATGGGTGATGTCGAAAAAATCGGCCTGGTGAAGTTCGACTTCCTTGGACTGAAAACGCTCACCATGATTCACCGCGCAGAGACGTTGGTGAACGAAGTGCGCCCCGGTCAGCCGCCCTTGCTCGTCGAGCAACTGGCGTTCGACGATCCTGAAACATTTGCGCTGCTGTCGTCCGGAAAAACCACCGGCGTCTTCCAGCTCGAAAGTTCCGGCATGCGCGACCTCTTAATGGGCCTGAAACCGGACCGGTTCGAAGACATCATCGCCATCATCGCGCTCTATCGCCCCGGCCCGATGGACCTCATTCCGGACTTCATCAAGCGCAAACAGGGCAAGATCCCGATCGCCTATGAGATGCCCGAGCTCGAGCCGATCCTGAAGGACACGTACGGCGTCATCGTGTACCAGGAACAGGTCATGGCCATCGCCAACAAGGTGGCCGGATTCTCGCTGGGACAAGCGGATATTCTCCGTCGCGCCATGGGCAAGAAGAAGCCCGAGGAGATGGAGAAGCTCCGCGTCCAATTCCTGGAAGGCGCGAAACAGAAAAAAATATCCGAGAAGAAGGCCGACAAACTCTACGAACTCATCCAGAAGTTTGCCGGATACGGCTTCAACAAATCGCACGCCGCCGCCTATGCGGTGGTCTGTTACCAGACGGCGTATCTCAAGGCGCATTACCCCACCGAGTTCATGGCGGCGCTGATGACCACCGACATGGGCAACGCCGACAAGATCGTCGGCTACTTCACCGAATGTCGCGGGCTCGGCATTCCGGTGTTGCCACCGGACGTGAACCAGAGCCAGAAGAATTTCGCCGTCGTGGACAAGAGCATCCGCTTCGGGCTCGCGGCGATCAAGAATGTCGGCGAAGGCGCGGTTGAAGCCATCATTGAAGTGCGCAACGAGACCGGACCGTTTCGCTCCTTCTTCGACCTCTTCCGCCGGGTCGATCTCCGCAAGTTGAACAAACGCATGATGGAAGGGTTGATCAAAGCCGGGGCCTTCGATTCCATGGGCGGACGGCGCTCGCAATACCTGGCCGTGCTCGACCAGGCCATGGACGAAGGGATGAGCATCCAGAAAGAGCGCGCGCTCGGCCAGACCAGCATCTTTGGCGACGACACCATCGGTATGCCGCAGCAACTGGATGAGCCGGCCTTGCCCGACGTGCCAGAATGGAGCCAGGGCGAGCTGCTGAAATACGAGCGGGAGTTGACCGGCTTCTACATCAGCGCCCATCCGCTGGCCCGCTATGAAGCGGCCATCCAACTCTTCGCCAACACCACGACCATGCAGATCCCCGATGTGCCGGACGGACGCGAGGTCAAACTCTGCGGGATCATCACGGCGGTGAAATCCATGCTCACCAAAAAAGGCGACCGCATGGCCTACATCACACTAGAGGATTTACATGGGCTGGTAGAAGTGATAGCCTTCCCCGACCTGTATCGAGACCATGCCGACATGATCGTGCCGGAACGGGTCGTGCGATTGACGGGCACCGTGGATCGCGGAGACAAGGGCACCAAGTTGCGCGGGACCAAGATCGAACCGCTGGCTGATTTGCAGAACACAGGGATTTCGCGGGTGATGATTCACCTGCACGACGGACCGACGGCCTCCACCAGACTGCCGATGCTCCGACAGGTGTTCCAGAAATATCCCGGTGCTTCGAGCGTCTCTCTGGTCATGGCCCTCGGCGGTACGATGGAAGCGCGAACCTCTCCCCTCCCCAACGTCAAGATCACTCCCAGCGAGCATTTTGTCGCCGATATTGAGGAAGTGCTAGGCAAGGGCGCCATCACTTTGGTAACCTAGGCGAACCTAGGCAACACCCTTAAGGGGGTTCAGCAGTATGAGAGACTACCTCGACTTTGAAAAACCGATCCGCGAACTCGAAGAAAAAATCGAGAAGCTGGCCTCCGCCGAGTCTCCCAAGTCCGGCACGCAGGACGAAATCCGCAAGCTCCGGACAAAACTCGCCCAGGTCGAGCACCAGCTCTATACAACCCTGACGCCCTGGCAGCGCACCCAACTGGCCCGCCATCCTCAGCGGCCCACGACCCTCGACTATATCAACGAACTCTCTCGCGAATTCCTCGAACTGCACGGCGACCGCAGCTTCGGCGACGACCGCGCAATCGTGGGCGGCTTCGCCCGCTTCAACGATCGCTCAGTCATGATTATCGGGCACCAAAAAGGAAAGACGCTCAAAGAGCGTATGCAGCGGAACTTCGGCATGCCCAATCCGGAAGGCTACCGGAAGGCGTTGCGGCTCATGCGGCTGGCGGAAAAGTTCGGCCGCCCGATCATTACGCTGATCGACACCCCCGGCGCCTATCCCGGTATCGGCGCGGAAGAACGCGGACAGGCCGAAGCCATCGCCAGAAACCTGTTCGTCATGTCCCGACTGTCAGTGCCCATCATATCCGTCGTCATCGGCGAAGGCGGCAGCGGCGGCGCCCTGGCGTTGGGCGTGAGCGACCGCATCCTCATGCTGGAACATTCCGTCTACTCCGTCATTTCCCCCGAAGGCTGCGCGGCGATTCTGTACGATGACCCGTCAAAGGTTCCGGATGCCGCAGCCTCGCTGAAAATGACCGCGCAGGATCTGGTCGGACTCGGCATCGTCGATGAAGTGATTCCGGAACCGTTGGGCGGCGCGCATCGTGACCCCCGGGCCATGTGCGATCGGGTCGCCAAGACCCTGGCCAATCAGTTGTATGCCCTGGTTGAACTGCCGACCGACCAGCTCATCGCCCAGCGCGATCAGAAATTCCGCAAGATCGGGGTGGTCGGCGGGCTCGTACCGGTAGGGGCCTAACCCCCTGGAATTCTTCCTCTCCACCATTGCACGCCTGACTTAACGTTGCTCTATCCCCTGCATCCGGCCCTGGCCATCAAGACCCGCTGAAACCACCTACATACTCGTCCTGATTTTCCATTGCCCGACGACTTGTTACACTGCCCCCCGCCTGCGTGCGTTGAATGGGTCCCGTCTCGACAAGAACACCTCGATACGCGTCGCCCCGTTTTCATCCTCGTTCGCAGGATCGCCATTCATCACGCGACAGGGATTTTTTTACAGGAGGTAGGTACGGGTATGTCGAAGTCGATCGTGAACGCATTCGTGGCAACCATGTTATGGAGTTGGGGAGTCTGGACGGGAGGCGCCTTCGGGCAATCGCTGCTCACCGGCACCCCGCTGGGTGAAGCGCCCACCCCGGTCTTCTCGGCACAAACGCCGGGCCTGGAAGGTCGCTCCTCGTCGGATCCATTGTGGACTGACGCCCTCTGGCATGCGGATGAGAAGGGCATCAACCGCTTTTTTCCACAAGACGGATTCCTCCGCGTGCGCGGCTGGGTGGACGGCGGGTATACGTATAATGCAAGCAACCCGCGCAGCAACTTCAGCGGACCCTACAACGCCATCGACCGCGACATTCCGGTCCTCAACCAGTTGTACATGATTGTCGAGAAACCGCTGACCGCCACGGGCAGCAATTGGGGCATCGGCGGACGCTTGGATTTCATGTATGGCTACGACTACTTCCTGACACAGAGCAACGGAGTCGAGCGGCGTGAGAACGGCGCGCAGGGCTGGAACGCCCAGGGTCAGCACTACGGGCTGGCGATGCCGCAGGCCTATGCCGAAATCGGGAACCAGACCTTCTCGGTGAAGGTCGGCCACTTCTATACGATCATCGGCTACGAAGGTGTGCCGTCCATCAACAACTTCTTCTACTCCAAATCCTTTGCCTACCAATTCGCCGGCCCCTTCACCCACTGGGGCGGACTGGCCACCTGGCACCTGAACGACCGCATCACGTTGCAAGGCGGCCTGGTGAACGGCTGGGATTCGCTCGACCGGACGAAGGACAGCACCACGGGTCTGGCCAGCATCAAGTACACCGCGCCGGAGAATCTCTGGTCGCTCTCATTCTCCATGGTCACGGGCAACGAACCCAGCGCCGTGGCCACACAATTTGAAACCCGCACGCGATACAGCCTGATCTTCACGGCACATCCGGCCGAGCGATGGGAATACGTCTTCCACCATCACTATGCCTATCAAAACCAGGGCAAGGTCGACGGCGGCACCGCGCGTTGGTACGGCATCGACAACTATCTGTACTATGCGCTCACCGATCAATGGCGGGCCGGTCTGCGCTTCGAGTGGATGCGCGACGAAGCCGGCACCAGGGTCGGCGGCAACCCGGTTCGCGACAACCCGAACCTCGGGCCGTTTGCCGGGTCCTTCTATTCGCTCAGCGCCGGCCTCAACTACCGGCCGCACCCCAATGTGTTGATCCGTCCGGAAGTGCGCGCCGATTGGTTCGACGGGCAGCGCTCGCCGTACAACGACGGCCTGAACAAGAATCAGGTCTTGGCCGCCATCAACGGCACGCTGCAGTTCTAGCGCGAGGTGGAACGGAGCAGGCGGGTCGGAGATTACCGGCCTGCCTGCCCCGCAGGCAGCAAGCCCAACGCAATGAATCGCTCCTGAATGATCGACAGGATGTGGTGCCGAAGCTCGGTCCGGTACGGCGCGAGGGAGGGATCACCGAGATACCGGTCCACCGTGCGAGGCAGCTTCTTCCACCAGGTGCGTGCCGCCTCCCGCGCCTGTTGAGCTCCGCTCTCCCCGCCCGCCAGAATCGCCCTCAATTCCTTCTCGAAGAATCCGACATGCACCTGTTCGTCTTCGAGGATGTCCGCCAGGTCCGGCCGCACCGTCGCGAGGAGCGTCGCGAATTCCAGTCCGAGCGCCTCATACCCGAACAACAACACCGCCAGCATTTCCCACTGCGACGGCACAGTCGGCAGAGTCGGCGCCCGCTGGGACGTGGTACCCAGCATCCCTTCGAATTGCCGCAGGTGATCCTGCTCGTCGGTCTCGTGGCGCTGGAGAAACGTCTGGACGTGGCGGGGAAGATTCTGGGTCTGAGCGGCCCGCACCGCCCAGAGCGCCATGGCTTCGGCGCGTAAAAACCGTTCGAGCAAGGCCCTTTCACAAGTCTGAGGCAGAACCATCATCGCACCATCAATCCTCACTCGGCGGGACGATCGGACCGGCCCACTCGCCCTTCGTCAGTCCGACTTCCTGCGAGGCTCCATCGGGCCATTGGAAATACCCCACCGCATCAACGTAGAGAATCAGCGGATCCATGTCCTCTCCCAGCCCGCGCCACCAATACCACCCGGCCTTGGCCGGTTTGTCGCTCGTCCATATCAAGCTAGTCATGATCCTCCCGTGAATCGTGAAGCGTATCCCCGTCAGGGATAAGAGCTTATGGCATTTGGCTTATAGCCTATGGCCGGACGAAACATACTCTCTCAACTCCGGCGATAGGCTATTCGCCCCGGCTCCTATCCCATTCGCTATAGGCCATGTGTTATAGGCTATAGGCTCTTCAGGAGACGCACCCTACCATGGTCCGATTACCAATAGAAGAGGCGATCCCGGCACTGCGCCGGACCCTGGCAACCGGACGCGCAGCCTTACTGACGGCGCAACCGGGCGCGGGAAAAACCACGCGTGTCCCGCTGGCCCTGCTGCATGAACCCTGGCTGGCCGGACAGAAACTGGTGCTGCTCGAACCCCGGCGATTGGCCGCCCGCGCGGCCGCAACTTACATGGCTGCCATGCTGGGTGAGCCCGTCGGCAAGACGGTCGGGTACCGCATCCGCCACGATACCAGGGTCGGGAAGGACACGCGGATCGAAGTCGTCACCGAAGGCATTCTCACAAGGCTGCTGCAGCACGACCCGTCACTCGCCGGATACGGCCTCGTCATCTTCGACGAATTTCACGAACGCAGCCTGCAGGCGGATCTTGGCTTGGCCTTCGCCAGGGAATCGCAACGCCTCTTCAGACCGGACCTTCGCCTGCTTGTGATGTCGGCGACCCTCGACTGCGCGGCGGTCACCCGCCTGCTGCAGGATGCGGACACCATCTCCTGCGAAGGCCGCCTGTTCCCCGTCACCACGCAATATCTCGACCGGCCGATCGAATGGCATCTGGAACCGGCAGTGGTCCGGAGCATTCGTCAGGCCCTGGCTCGTGACGAGGGCAGTCTGTTGGTATTTCTCCCCGGCATGGCGGAGATCCGGCGCGTCGAGCGGCAACTTGTCGAGGCCTCCCTCGGCCCGGATATGCTCATCGCACCGCTGCATGGTGAACTCCCGCAGAGTGAACAGGAACAGGCGATTCTCCCCGCGCCGACAGGGCGACGAAAGATCGTACTCGCGACCTCAATCGCAGAAACCAGTTTGACTATCGAAGGTGTGCGGGTCGTCATCGATGCAGGACTGATGCGGGTTCCGCGCTTCGATCCCCGCTCAGGGCTGACGCGGCTGGATACCATTCGTGTTACCCAGGACGCAGCCGATCAACGACGCGGTCGCGCAGGCCGACTGGAGCCGGGCACCTGTTATCGCCTCTGGACGACGGCCGAGCAGCAAGCACTTCTCCCTCGCCGCCCTCCGGAAATCCTGGAGGCGGACCTGGCCCCGCTGGCGCTGGATCTCGCGGAATGGGGTGTGATTGAAACAAGCGAACTGTCCTGGCTCGACCCGCCGCCGGCAGGGGCGTTGGCCCAGGCCCGTGAACTTCTGCGACAGCTCGGAGCGCTCGATGCGCAAGGAGCCCTGACCGCACACGGCCGCCGGCTGGCCCACGTCACTGTTCATCCAAGACTGGCCCACATGATGGTGACCGCCGTGCCGATCGGCCTGGGAACCCATGCCTGCGACCTGGCGGCGCTGCTAAGCGAACGTGACATTCTGCAAGGGGGACCGGGTTGGCGAAACGCCGACCTGCGCATCCGAGTTGAAGCCTTGCGTGGCGCCAGAGACCATCTTGCCGGTGCAACGATCAATCGTGCCGGTTGCGAACGGGTGCGGCGGGCATCGGAGCAGTGGCGGCGACAGCTGCAGCTCACACCATCTTCCGTCGACGGCACCGACCATACCGGCACACTACTCGCTCTCGCCTACCCCGACCGCATTGCGCAACGGATCGCAGGCAGCGAGGGTCGCTATCGTTTGGCCAACGGACGAGGCGCGGCATTTCACACCGTACAAGGCCTCTCTCAAGATGAGTATCTGGTGGTGGCACAACTCGACGGCACCGGCGACTGGGCGCGTATCCTCCTGGCGGCGCCGGTTGGATTGCCGGATCTACAGCACCATTGCGCCGGGCAGATCAACACCGTCGATGTCCTGGAGTGGGACGACCGGTTGGAATCCGTCCGCGCCAGACGGCAGCGCCGGTTGGGGCAACTCATCCTCGACGATCGGGCCACCCACGACCCGGACCCGACTCAAGTCACCGCCGCCTTACTGTTCGGCATCCGTCGGGCGGGGATCACCTGTCTGCCCTGGACCAAAGAGCTGCAGCAGTGGCGCGCACGCGTCGGGTTTCTCCATCGCATCGACCCCACTTGGCCGGACCTGTCAGACGACGCGCTCACAAACAACCTCGACGCGTGGCTGGGGCCATTTGTCAGCGGCCTCACAAGCCTCGCGCAGGTTCGTCGCATCGATCTCCAACCGCCGCTCGAAAGCCTGCTCACATGGCAGCAGCGGCAGGAACTTCCCAGGCTCGTGCCCACACACCTCACCGTGCCGAGTGGCTCCCATGTGCGACTGGACTACGATCAGAGCGAGACGCCGGTGCTGGCCGTGCGCTTACAGGAAATGTTCGGCTGTCAGGAGACACCGCGCATCGCGGGTGGAAGGGTGCCGGTGATGGTGCATCTGCTCTCGCCGGCGGGACGGCCTGTCCAGGTCACGAAAGACCTGGCAAGCTTTTGGCGCTCGACTTATCAAGAGGTGAAGAAAGAACTGCGAGGCCGCTACCCACGCCACCACTGGCCGGATGATCCACTCACCGCTCAACCCACGAATCGGACAAAACGACGAACGTAGGACCGGGCCCTTCCGCTTGTCCAACCACGCACGTGCGACCGGCGCTTGCTAATCTTCCACAATTGCAGCATTCTACTCGCAGCCTGCACCCACTCTTGCGACCCACGAGATGCCAATGAATCATTTCGCGATTGTCACCGCCTTCGGGCAAGACCGTCCCGGTATCGTCGCCCTGATGGCGGATAGCCTCTACCGACTCGGCTGTAATATCGAAGACACCTGCATGACCCGGCTTCGTGGCGAGTTCACCATGATGCTCATGGTGCGCCTTCCAGAGGGAATCGCCGCCGAGGAGCTTGGCCGACGCCTGACGCCCTATACGACTCCGCTGGACCTTGCCGTCTTGTGCAGAGCGATGCCGGATCAGGCAGCAACCAGGCAGACGGCACTGGAGGTACCGACGTTCATGTTGTCGGTCTACGGGGCCGACCATCCGGGCATCGTGGCACAGGTGGCCCGCACCGTCGCCCAGCATAACGGCAACATCACCGACATGAATACCCGCGTGGTTGGATCGGGAGAGCGTCCCATCTATGTCATGGTCCTGGAGGTTCAATTACAGGAGGCCCAGCAAGCCGACCAGCTCAGACAGGCCCTGGAACAATTGAAGCCACTGCTGGGTGTTGATTTGACCTTCCGTCTGCTCGAAAGTGTCACCTTCTGATCGTGGCTATCCGTCCGATTCTGCAGTACCCCCATCAGGCACTCAAATCCACGAACGCCGCCGTCGCCCCCTCCGATCCGGCCGTGCAAGCGGTGGTTCAAGATATGCTGGATACGCTCGCCGCGTCACCCGGCGTGGCACTGGCGGCGCCCCAGATCGGGCATGCCGTGCAGGTGATCGTCGTGGATGTGTCGCGCAAGAAAGGCGAGAGGGGCCATGGATTGGTCGTGCTGTTGAACCCGGTCATTCTCTCGCTGGAAGGGAAAAAAAGCGTGCGGGAAGGCTGCCTGAGCGTGCCGGACTATACGGGTCATGTGCTGCGCTACGAACAGGCGCTCGTGGAGGGGATGGCGCCGGACGGCCGGGTCGTCACGGTGAGTGCCTCAGGATTCGAGGCGCTCGCCTTTCAGCATGAAGTGGACCATTTGAACGGCATGCTCTTCCTCGACCGTATTCAGTCACTCAGCACCGATCTCTTCAGACGAAAAAAATAACTCCCGACAACCACCAATTATTTTCTCGGCCGCCATCCCTTGAGACGTGCCGCAATGGCCTCATGTTGTTCCGCAGTGAGCATCGCCGCCAACGCATCACGGCGGAGTCTGGCCCGACTGCTGTCCTGACGACTCGCAAGGGAATACCAGAAGAACGCCTCCAGCACATCCGGCGTCACCCCCTGCCCCTGCTCATACAACATGCCCATGTCGCGTTGCGCCAAGGCGTGGCCCTGGTCGGCCGCCAACTGCAGCCACCTCACCGCTTCGGCCTCATCGGTTTCCCCGAGACTGCCCGTGAGCAAGGCCTGTCCCAACATCCATTGCGCGTTCGCATCGCCCTGCCCGGCAAGCGCCTGCAGCTGATGCTGGGAGGACGGATCGGCCAAGGCCGACGGCAGCGGACAGAACAACAGCACCATCGTCGCCGCCAACAGCCATCGCCATCCGAAATGATTCGTGACCCGCGCTCCCCGTCCGTTCAAGACCGCCCCCCGTCTGCGACTCTACTCAATGGTCAGCCAACAACGCCTCGGCGGCTTTTCGCCCGGACAGCAGCGCCCCATCCAACGTCCCGGTCTCGCAATAATCACCGCATTGATACAACCCCGGCCTCACCCGCGGCGATGCGCCTGATGCCTGCGCCGTGAGGATCTCAATCGGCGGCAGCGCTCTCTTGATGTGATCGGTCCGGAGGTGTCGCCAGACATGCACCTCCTCACCAAACCACTCGCGCAACTGCCGGCACACCGCTTGCTGGAGATCACCGCCGGCGAGAGATGGTTGCCCCGACAAGCTGACCGAAATCAGCGACCGTCCCAAGGGCGCATAGCCCTGGGCGACCTCGCTCAAGACACAGGCGGTGCCTACCGGTCCCTGACCGTCTCCGTTCAGAATCAACCAGGGTCCACGGACCGGTGGAGCGGGCGCGTCGAAATACAGACAGATCGCGTCACGTCCGGGCGCGGCCGGCCGGCTATCGCCTCGTAACGTGGCAGCGGTGGCATCATCCGTGGCCAGGACCAGAACATCGGCGGCGAGTCGTTCACCGGACGCCAGAACCGCGGTGGTGCCGTCCAGGTGACTGACCGCTGCGTTCAATCGGATCGACTCCGTTGGAAGAGTCGCGGCCAGCTGGCTCGCAATCGCGCCCATGCCCTGTTGCGGCAGCGCAATATCGCCGCGAGAGAACGCCGCCCAGACCAATTCAAACAGCCGGCAGGGCGTGGACAACGCCTGATCAAGAAACACGCCACTCAGAAAGGGCAGGAAAAAGCGCTGCTGCATGGCGGGAGAAAACCCATAGACCTGCAGGGCCTCCAGCGTGGTGCGCTCGCCTCCGCCCGCCTGCCCACAGAGCTGCCGGCGCAACGCATCCCGACGGAGCCGGAGCACCTTGAGCTTGTCACCGAACGAACCGATCGGGCTCATCATCGTGGAGAGAAGATCCTGCGGACGGCGAAGCGGGTCGCTGATCCGATGAAAACCTCCGGCATACCGCACCATCGCGCCGGGATGAAACGGCTGGAGTTGCAGCGCGGGATAATCCAACATCCGCCCGGCTTCGGGATAACCGGTCAGAAACACCTGAAACCCTCGATCGAGTTGGAATCCATCCACACGATCGGTCCTCACCCGCCCGCCTACGGCATCGGATGCGTCGAGAAGGCTGCAGCCGAGTCCGGCCTGCGACAGATGTCGCGCACAAGCCAAGCCGGCAAGACCGGCGCCGACGATGATCACACGAGGATTAGCAGACATGATGGGCGGCATTCTAAACGCGGGCGGGACCAGACTCCAGTTTCCTGACGACGATTCTCAGCCTGCTAGACTGTCTTGCAGGCAATTTTCAACTCCGCCTCCCCGTCGCTCCCGGGTGTCACCCGCGACCATTCCCTGGTTCCTTTCCCCGACTGCAAAGGACGACCCTTGCCCATTTGTGTCGCATAGTACTTGGTCTGCAGGGGACGGCTCTTGTGAGCGAGACAATCGATCTGCTTCTTGATGCGCACGGAGCGATAGGTCCCCTGCGGAATCTGCCGATCCACTTTGAAGTCCTTCAGGGTCCAGAGCGTCACGGTCTTGCCGGTCGGACCGACCGTGGCCACATCCACGTAGCCGTCATACTTGTGCGTGCCGCCGACCAGAATCCATTCCGCCGACGCCACGTTGAAAAAAAGCATCGTTGAGAACATCACCAGTACCACATATTTCAGCATGTTTGCCCCATCACAAGCGTTCAGATACACGTTTCAGAAGCCTCGGGCTATCTTCTGCTAATAACCTCGGCCGCTGCCTCCATCACGCCTCATACGATCAAAGGGCAGAGCGTCATACCGTTTCTTCACGTCGGGGTGCTGGGAGAGATAGCCTTTGACGGCGACTTCATCGGCCAATACGTCTTTGATCCGCTCACGATAGCTCTCAACCGTCAGATCATATTTAGCCAGGAGCGGCTCGAGCTTGGCATTGATCTCGACCGTCATTTCCTCCATCCGCTCGGGCGACGGACGCTGCCCCTCTCCATATCGCTCCCACCCCTGAAAGTAGCTGGTCATCAGCTCACCGACCTCGACCCGCGCGTTCACAAACTTCTCCACCTCTGCCGGCTCGGCAGCCCAACCGGTTCCCCCGCACAGGACCACCGCCGACAGGATGCCGCTCATCAGACGCGCCGGATGGATCACCATGGTGCCCTCTCGAAGAATGGTCCCTCGTTCGCTGCAAAGCCGCAGCCATCATACCATCACAGGTATGCGACATACATCCAACTGATCCCGGCCCCACGCTCCACAGCCGCTGTCATCGATCGACTTCTCTTTCCGCACTCGGCAGTGTACAGTCACACCATCCGACCGCATCCAGACGTGGCGCTCCGCTTGACCCGATGAGCATGACCGGCAAACCGCACTTCACACAACGAGATCCGGCGTCGTCCGACAGGGTGCCTCCTCCCCGAAAGCCGGCGCGGAGCATGCCACGCGCGAAGGCAAGCAGCGCGAAACGTGTGACGCTGGATCGCCTGCTCTCCAAACTCGGCATTGCCAGCCGGAGCCAGGCACAGGAATGGATCAGGGCCGGACGAGTCCGCATCAATCAACGCCTGGTACGCATGCCGGACACCTGGATCGACTGGCCCGGCGATGCCGTCACCATCGACGATCGACCGGTCCAGCAGCGCCCTCCGCAATTCATTCTCTTCCATAAACCCAAAGGTGTAGTCACGACCCATCAGGACGAGAAGGGCCGAAAGACCATCTTCGATGTACTTCCTCCTGAGTTGAAAAGCCTGCACGCAGTCGGTCGCTTGGATCAGGCGACGAGTGGTCTCCTCCTGCTCACCAACGACTCGACGCTCTCCAGTTTCCTGACCGATCCGAAACAGCAGGTGCCGCGCCTCTATCTAGTCACGGTGCGTGGTGAGGTCTCGGACGAGACAGGCCGGGCAGCGCTTGACGGGGTGGACGATCAGGGCGAGCGGTTGCACTGCGCCTCCGTCACCATTCAGAAACGCTCAGGCCGGGAATCCCATCTGGCCGTCACGTTGACCGAAGGCAAGAATCGTGAGATCCGGCGGCTCTTCAAGGCGCTGGGACATGAGGTGACCAGATTGAGGCGGATTCAATACGGCCCCTTCACCCTCGGCGATCTCCAACCGGGCGCCTGGCGCGAACTCCCGATCGACGCAGCCAGGGCGCAACTCCAGTTGCCGCCGGCTCATAGGGCACGGGTACCACAGGCGAAACCAGACCTGCTCGACAAGCGCGCACCCTGAGCGCCCGCTCCCCCCCCACACGTCAGCTGAAATCTTTCCAGGCCAGGGCCGACAACTCACTGAAAAGTGGGCGTCGTCGCTGACTCCCTACGTTTTTTCCATCAAGCCTGTCGTTCTCTTTGCCGGAGCGGGTGAAAGAACTTGCCAACCTGCTTGCCTGTGCTATGGTGAATACAGCACAGGAAATTTCGGAGCGTGACCTTCCGCATTGTCGTAAGAGTCGCCCCCAGCTGTAGTCCACCACCAGCAAGACTCGCAGCCACCCTATGACAGGGAACGGCACACCTGCGATCGCAGGCGGTCTCAATAGAGGAGCACGAGAGCAATGACTCACATGACAAAGCGCTTGGCAACCATGGCCACCATGCTGGCGTTTGTCGCAAGCGTCGCCGGACCGGCGATGACCGCTGCGGCCACCCCGGAAAAAACCTCGATCGAGATCAAGGTTCGGGTCAGTGAAAAGGGATTCCTGGATGAGAAGGGCCGACCCTACGGAGCGAAGCGCGCCCTGCAGGTGCCGAAAGATACGATGGTGAAGATCACCTTCGTGTTCGGTGAAGACATGACCAGCCTGGCCGTGGGAGACACGCACCAGATCACGATCCGGGCCGAAGACGGCTGGAAGCAGGAGACCGGCTCAGTCTGGGTGATGAACCGGGAATCGAGCGTGAGTTTTCTGGCCGGGGAAAAGAACCGAACTCACTATCGCGCCTACTGCATCCTCGACTGCATCGGCATGGAGCATCTCACCAATCTGCTGATCCAGGTCGTCTAACCAGGCTGGTCAACTAGCCTGTCCGGCAAAGCCGCGGTGAAATGAAAACGCTCGGCGTACTGATGCAATACGCCGAGCGGTCGAATTTGTGAGCACGCAGAGTGGCGAGGATTCACCCACCTGCTAGTAGCCCCGTCCGGTGCTGCCTCCGCCACCCCCACTCATCCGATTCAACGGAAGCGCCTCATACCGGGTCTTTAGATCCGGATGCTGGGCGAGATATCCTTTCACCGCCGCATCATCGGCGAACACGTCTTTGCTGCGCGCGCGGTAATCCTCCAGCGTCAGGCCATGCTTGGACAGGAGCGTGGTCAGTTTCGCGTTGATGTCGTCGCCCATCTCCTTCATTTTCTCCGGCGACGGCCGCTGCCCGGACCCGTAGGACTCCCCGCCCTTGAAATAATTCGTCATCATTTCGCCGATCTCGATGCGGGCGTTCACAAACTTCTCCACATCGGCCGGCTCAGCCGCCAGGCCATTCCCTGCGAACAACACGACGCCCAATGAGATCCCGATGATGTGACGCGATACAGGCATGGTCATAATGTCCTCCCAGAGTATGAATCTAATCATATAGGCTGCCTTTCGGCATCATACCATCTCGACCGGACGACCTGCACTTGTCAGGCGATCCACCTGGCAGGCCACGAAGAGTGGCAGGATGTGCGAAGAGCCGACCCCTGAACATAGAAACCAGCGCCCTGTAGCCATGTGGAGCGGCGATGCCGCTACTCGCCGTGACCGTGGTCCTCGAGTCAGGTATCATCCCATGGGTCTCCGGACTCTCGCTGGTTTTCCTCACGCTTCTCGGTGGATTGGCAGCATACGTAGGCGGAGCCAATATACTGTGGGGTGCCATCCGCGTCACCTTCTGGGGTGCACTGGCATGGCGGCGACGGCAGGCGTCGGGGCGCTGTTCGGAACGACGCTCTGAGCTAAGCCATGTTACGGGGTCGAGACGCTGTCGTTCTGTGCAATCTCGTAGACCAGAGTCACGTTGGCCTCAACCTTCAACTCTCCGCCAAGGATGGGAGGCTCGCCGCCGCCGGCATCCATCGCCATCATCGAGCGTGACGTATGGGGCATCGGACGCACCACCTGTCCTGCTTCATTCACGCTGATCAACCGCACCAGTTTTAATTTCAACGACTCGCTCAGCGTCACGGCTTTCTCGCGTGCGTTCGCCACGGCCTGCTTCATCGCGCCACGTGTCGTTTGTTGTTCATCCTTCAGCGCCCACTGCAAACCCTGGAAGTGATTCGCCCCAGCCGCCAAGGCCTGCTCGATCACGGCGGCGACCTTCTCCGGATTGAAGACCTCCACCGTCAGCTGATTACTCACCAGATAGCCGATGATCTCCGGTGCCATCGGAAGCGCATCGGCGTTGTGTTTGGGCGGCGGTTTATATTGTGGCGACACGCTGAATGCCGACGTCTGAATGCGCGCCTTATCGATGTGCAGCTCGGTCAGTCGATCGATCATTTTCTGCATGACGTTGCTGTTCTGCCGCTGGGCCTCCGCAAGTAATCTGCCGACCGTCTGCATCCCGAACGTCACATAGGCCATGTCCGGCGCAATTGCGAAATTCCCCGTACCGGTGACCGTCATCATCGGGACGACCGGCTTCGAGTCGTCGTGGGCTCGCGCAAATCCCGGGAGGCCCAGCAGGATCAGAGCCAGTGCGAGTAGGATCGTGAAGTGTTTTTTCCTCTGCCCCTTATGATTCATCTCATCCTCGCTATGTTTCTGCTCAGACGATCCTCGGTTCCACACCAGATCAACCACACGACCCAGCAAAACGAATGTTGTGGCCGATGATGGGTGAGGCGGCATTAAGTGGCGGATTTCACGTCCGACAACTTGCGCACGAACGCCGTCATTTCATCCAACTTGTGCGTCCCGACGGCCAGGTCATTCTCCAACCGC
>OBID01000018.1_pt1 | contig 68530 bp, 66 predicted proteins | sample 1519781 | NCBI WGS metagenome assembly OBID01 (sample SAMEA3991478, study PRJEB22521) | metagenome | biome: anthropogenic terrestrial biome; feature: sewage plant; material: sludge | place: Sweden | collected 2012-09-26 | reverse complement strand
TTCCTAAATAGTATATCAAAAATTTACCTTGAAAGTTAGTAATGACTCTTATTGAGAAAATATCGATTAATTACATAATTATATTTATGTATTATCAATTATGAGAAACTTCTAGTGGGTGGCTGGCATGCTGGTGTATTATTTTCCAGCCATCCCCAAACACCAAACAGAGTGTAAATCGCTCAATAACAGATTGCACTACCACTTCATTTTTTAGTTTTGAAAAAGTTGCATCAAAATAGGCAAAGGCACAGTAATGGGAAGACTTGATGGTTAGATTTGAAAAATCAACCACTACTTCACCTAGGGAAATGACTTTAAACCAATCCTCAACCATTGCAATTAATTCTTGTTTGACTTTAAGCGCCCATTGGCCAGCAACATCATAGATAAAAATGTCATGATGATAAAGGGAAATCATCAATTCTTTATCTTTGTATAAAACCATCTGTCGATAATTATCTAAAAGTTCTTGAATAGTTTATTTCAAAGTATGTTCCTTCTTGAGAAATAGAAAATGAAAAAATCAAAAGAACTACTTCCAAATTGATGAAGGTAGTTCTTAGGGTTATCATCTAACGAATCAGTTCAATAATATCATTGATAATCGTAAAGTCCCAACCTTTTTCTTGGTAAGCAAAGATCTCATCAGGACTGTAAGGGAAAGTATTCAGTAAGACACCATCAATTCCAACAGCTTGAGCAATAGCAATGTCTGAAGTCAAGTCATTACCGACAAAGACTGTTTCAGCTGGATTTAACTGATTTTCACCCATTAAACCTAGCAGAAATTCGGGTTCAGGTTTCTTAATGCGATAATCTGAGGAAATATAAATTTTCTCCATAAAGGTTGCGCAACCTGTTAGTTCAATCTCAGCTTGGGTAAATATTCGCTGAGCATTGGATAAGATAAACAATCGTGCACCCCTATTTTGTAGTTCCTCTAGGGTAGCTAAGGTATACTGATAAGCTTCTAATTTTTCACGAGAAAGGACCCGGAATACGGTAGCTACCATTTGTCCGAAAGTCTTTAAATCAGCAGGCTTATTTTGGGTTTCCCGTCCATATTTGGTATCAGTCAGTAATTGAACAAATACTTTCTCTAAGTCAATTTCGACATCTTGGTAAGGACTGATCCGGATCAAATCAAGCTCTGCTTCATTCGCAGTTTCTTGGAATGCACTTCTCAGCTGTCTAGCACCATAAGAACATCCAAAGGAATTATAGATAGCAGCCAGCTTTTCCCATAATTCCAACTTGTTTTCATCCGTTACAATATCTACTAGAGTGCCATAAAAATCAAAGATGTAATTCTTATATTGTTTCACGAAGTTCTCCTATCTATGAGATATATAAGATATTATAACGCAATACGCAAGCGTTTGCAACAAAAGTTTGAAAATTAGTCTGGAAGTTTTCGAAAAAATTCCGAAGAAGTAAAACCAAGTAGGAATGGGAAAAATTAACTGATTCTTTCCCGCAGTTTTTCAACAAAGAGATAAGCTGCGGGGCAAATCAAGGAGTTTTTTATGGTTAAATTGTTGATTTGATAGATTTTTTTGCGATCGGTATGAGGAAATTCTCGGCAAGCTTTTGGTCTCGCATCATAGATGCTACAAAGATTATCTCCACCTAGGAATGGGCAAGGCATTGCCTGAAATACCTTATCTCCATCTTCGTCTACTCGCAAATACATCTCTTCGAAAACAGGTAGTTTCATACGAAGATGTTTGGCAATGCGAGTAATATCAGCTTCGGTAAAAAGTGGCCCCAATGTTTTGCAACAGTTTGCACATTCTGTACAATCAATTTCAGAAAAGACTTCTGCGTGAATGTCCTGTACGATTCTGTCTAAATTCTTAGGCGCTCTTTTCTTGAGATTTGCTAGAAATTTTCGGTGTTCTCCTTGCTTCTGCAGGGCCAATTGCTTGTATTTTTCAATGTCGACACTCATAAACTCTCCTATTCGTCCTCCATTATACCACAAACCAGACTGCCAGCTCTGCTATTTTTCAAAATCGCTGTCGTCAAATATCCTGCGAGATACTTCTGCTACTGGAAGACCGATAATGGTATGAACATCCCCGTAAATACTCGCCACAAATCGTGGATCCAGCTCCTGAATACCATAGGCACCTGCCTTGTCAAGTGGTTGCTTTTCAAAAATATAGGACTGAATTAGCTCCTCTAGTGCGGGATAATAGTCAACAAAATCAATCTGTGCCAGCGTATAGAAAACATCCAGTGATTGCGACGTTCGTAGACAAACTGAGGTCACCACATAATGACTCTTGCCAAAATAGGATCGAAACATCTCTTCAGCCTCGGTCAAATCTTTTGGTTTATTAAAAATCTGTTCGTCTGCGATTACAATTGTATCTGCCGAAATATAGAGATGTTCTGGGGCCAACTTGATCTCAGACTTGGCCTTTGAAATCTCACAACACGTTTTAGCTGCCCGAGTGAGAGAATCATCGGAAGCAAATTGGTTCATAAAATATTCTTCAATTCCTCGTTCGTCCACTTCAACAGAGGTAATGTGTGGTTTCAAGAACTTTAATAACTCCTTACGGCGTGGTGAGTTACTGAGCACGACATAGGATGAGATTGGTTCACGTTTGCCTTCTCTTTGATATTGAAATACAGTTTGCATAGTTCCTCCATTAAAAAACAGAGTCCGAAGACCCTGTTTCAAAAAAATTGCTTACATTTCTTCTTTACGACGTAGAGCCATTGCCAGTCCAGCGAGTCCTAAACCAAATAAGCTGACTCCAAGACTTGATTGATCTCCAGTATTTGGTAAAACTCCTGACTTGGCCACAGGAGTGGTTCCGTTAGCCAGTGGTGCTTTTTTGAGAATTTCATTGCCTTTTACAGTTTCAGATTTGCCATTTTTTTCCTTAGGCGTATCAACAGGAGCCTTATTGTCTGATGTAGATCCATTTGAGCCTTGATTTGGTGACTCAGTTGAAGTGGAATCTGGATTTGAAGCTGCATTTTCAGGATCTGTACCAACAATGACTTCGATGAAGTCAGGATAACCATCTTCATCAGTATCCAAGGTAGAATCTACAGGAATAATTCGAGAATATGGATTGATGTCTGCATAGGCTGATAGGTCAGCAGTTTTTAGGTAATCTGCAAATACACTATCCATTGACGGACCTTCTTCGCGAGCACCACCAAGCATTGTATAGCCATCCCCACCTGCAGCTAAGAAATCATTTGTAGCGAGATAATACGTTTTTTCTAAATCCAAGTCATCATATTCTCCAGTCTCAGGATTTAAGATGCCAATAAGAAGCACACGTTCTTTAACTGGTAAAGTTGGATCATAAAATACTGTTGCACCAGAGATTTGCAAGAAACCGCCACTTGCCTCAAAGAGAGGCGCTCCGTTTTCATCTAGGAGGAATTTGCCTGTTTCTTTGTCAGTTTGCAGGGCAGATGACAATGACTTCGTAAACATATCTTGAATTTGCTGACCAGTCACTGTAATTTGTGAAATGATATTACCAAATGGTAAAACTGCAATAATATCACCTTTTGTAACAGGTTGATCTTTAGCAATAGTTGCACGAAGACCACCGCCGTTTGTCACAGCAAGGCTAGTTTTATTTGAGAAACCTGTTTGACCATATGCGTAGATAGCATCTGTTACAGCATTACCTAAGTTAGTTTCACGTACACGAACATTTGAACGCTCACCATTCAATTCAACTAGGTTGTTTTCAATCACTACTTGAGCATTTTCAGCTTCATATTTTACTTTGATTTCATTCACAAGCTCAGTAATTAAAGCATCTGGTGTCACAGAGGCCGTATCTGCAGCAGAAATAAGACTTGCTTCGCCCAATAATTGTTCAGATTTTAAGGTAACTTTACCGATATTATTCAAATAGGAACCTGTCTGGTTATAGGTTACATTGTCACCATATGTAGCAGATTGAACAGTATGGGAATGGCCATCAATAACAATCACACGTTTGCCAGCAAGTTTGCTATTTTGTGATAAGGCTTCTGCAAGTGTTGAACCTCTCCACTCTACAGGAGTTGTCGCATCAACACCTAAGTGCGCAAGAATGATGTAGTTGTTATAGACACGATTATCAGCAAGTGCACGTGCTTCTACTTCATCAATGACCTTATTTACTTCGGTAATAGGATCTGCAAATGTAACACCTTCAATATTTTTTGGGTGTGTCTTTATAGCAGTTTCTGGTGTTGTTACCCCAATGACTACAAATTCATCACCGACAACAGTTGGCGTTTTATCAACGATGGTTGAAGCTTCAAAAACACGAGCGCCATTAACGTAAGTGTTAGCACTCAATAGTGGGAAGTTCAAGGTCTCTTTGTATTTGATTGCTTGATCCATCCCAAAGTCAAATTCATGGTTACCAACAGCCATGGCATCATAGCCGACTTGGTTCATGATATTGGCTCTGTCTTCACCTTTTGTAGAGTTGGAAATTGGCAGTCCTTGGAAGGCATCACCAGCATCCACCACAATTGTATTTTCAACTTTACTACGTTCTTCTTCAATGACTGCAGCAGCCTTGGCATCACCGATTACGCCTTTTTCTTCAAGAATTCGACCATGAACGTCGTTTGTGTGAATGATAACTGCTTCAATTGAATCAGTAGCCGTACTAGAGGCAGTAGTTTCAGTCGGGGCACTAGCTTTGATAGCCACTGCATCAGCAGTTGCCCCATCTCTTGTTGAACCAGATGATCCTGTCTCTGGAGTATTTAAAGCTGAATTAGAAAAACTTGCACTTGTCCCTGTAGTTTCAGTCTGTTGGACAATAGTTGATGAGGTATCTGCAGTCTGTACTTCATCAGCTTGAACTTGTTGAGCCAAAATCACTGGCGACAACAACAGGGTAGACAACACAGGCAACAATAAATCTTTCTTTTTCATAAATCGACCTTTCTTAAGTGAGTTATATAGTTATTATACACTTCTCTATCTAAAAACAAAAACATTGAATTCGTTATCATAGTTAAAATGTTCGTAAAATGTTTGTATTAGAATGGCATTGAGGTATTCAAAAATGAATTTTGGAACGATTTCCTTGTTGTTTAAACAGATATTTGAAATGATACTGTTGAAATTTTCGTTAGAATACCTGGAAATATTTTGAACACTTCCACAATCATTTCCATCTCAGCAAGACTTGACTTCCTATATGATGCATCTAAATGTGGCTTTAACGATAAAAAAACTGCAACCAAGTTGGCTACAGTTCCATATGCTTTTATTTTTTATGATAAACGATTCTTCCATCTGAAATTGTAAAGTAGACATCGCCTTTCAAAGTATCACCGATAAATGGGGAGTTTGCAGATTTTGACGCAAAATCAGCTGTGACTGTTCGATTTGCATCTGGATTGAAAATAACAAGGTCTGCAGGACCGTTTTCCGCAAGATAGCCAGCATCAAGACCGTAGAGCTTGGCAGGATTAATAGTCATTTTTTCCAGCAATTGCATGAGCTTCAAGTGTCCTTCTTCTACCAAGTGAGTCAGGCCAAGTGAAAGCGATGTTTCCAAGCCTGTCATTCCTGATGGAGCCTTTGTGAGATCTTCTACATTTTTTTCATCCGCGTGATGAGGAGCATGATCCGTTGCAATAACAGAGATAACACCAGATTTCAATCCTTCAATCACTGCCAACCGATCGCTCTCCAAGCGTAACGGCGGATTCATCTTGGCATTGGCACCTTTTGTTAGAAGTAAGTCTTCTGTTCGTGAAAAATGTTGGGGTGCTGCTTCTGCTGTAACATTTGCTCCGAGACCTTGAACAAATTCAACCACCTTGACCGACTCGGCTTTGGATAAATGCTGGATATGAACACGCGCACCCGTTTCATAGGCAATCATGACATCGCGAGCGACCATACTGTATTCTGCTACGCCAGTTGCACCACAAACATGAAAATATTTTTCGGCCACTTGCTCGTTGAGTCCCAAGACACCATTCAGGTCAGGGTCTTCTTCATGCAGACTGAGGAGACAGCCCTGCACTTTGGCTAATTTCATAGCTTTTCTAACCACGCCAGCATTTGTCAAAGGAATACCGTCGTCCGAAAAGGCGACCGCTCCAGCTTCCAATAAGGCGGAAAAATCGGTCAGATTTTGCCCATCAAATTGATTGGTAATGGTTGCCACACTATAAATATGGATGGCTTCTTTTTTAGCAGATTCCAGGACTTCATTCAGAGTTTCTACTGTAGAAATCGTCGGATTAGTGTTAGCCATCATTACAACAGAAGTAAAGCCACCAGCTGCGGCTGCTAAGGCTCCTGTGTGAATATCTTCTTTATGGGTCTGACCAGGCTCACGAAAATGAACATGAATATCAACCAAACCAGGGGCAACAACTAATCCTGTTGCATCAAGCACTTGTTCAACGTCAGCAGAAATTGACTCCGCAATTTTTACAATTCTCTTTCCATCTATTAAGATGTCGCAAGTTTTATCTAGTCCAGTTTGAGGATCTAAAACACGACCATTTTTCACTAATAACATTTTTATTCTCCTTGTATGACCAAATAACAATTATTGGAGCCAATTAATTCCCGTACTTCCATGAGATGCTAAAAAAGCATTTGCTTGGGAGAAGGGTTTGCTTCCAAAGAAACCTCGATAAGCTGAAAGTGGGCTAGGATGAGCGGATTCAACAATCAGATGTTTAGGATTGGTTATCAGCACTTTTTTCTTGCGAGCATAGGTACCCCATAGAATGTAGACGACAGGCTGGTCTAAGCTATTGACCACCTTAATAACAGCGTCCGTAAAAGGCTCCCAGATTTGCCCCGCATGCCCATTTGCCTGACCTGCTGGAACAGTTAAACAAGCATTGAGCAAAAGCACACCTTGTTCCGCCCATGCTGTCAAATCATGGTCTTCCTTGACTCCAATATCATCCTTCAATTCTTTTAAGATGTTTTGAAGAGATGGCGGAGCTGCCACCGAGTTCGGAACTGAAAACGATAAGCCCTGTGCCTGAGCAGGTCCGTGATAGGGGTCCTGACCTAATATAACTACCTTGACATTTTTCAATTCTGTTGCCTGAATAGCAGCAAATACCTTATCTCGAGGCGGATAGATGGTACCACTGGCATAAACTTGATCTAAGAATTGATTGATTTTGTTAAAATAATGATCTGGCAACTGTGCCTTTATCGGTTCGTGCCAAGCCGAATGTTCCATACATCACTCCTAGTTTGAACTTCTCTCTTTAACAATGTAAATCGGACGTTTCTTCGTTTCCAAGAAAATTTTTGCCAAATATTTACCGAGTATACCAATAGTCATCAACTGCAGGCCACCTAAAAATAAGATAATGCAGATAGTCGACGGCCAGCCAATTGTCGGATCACCGAATACCAAGGTTTTGATGACTACGAAAACCATTAAAACCAGTGACAACAAGAATGTAAAGAATCCTGTGTAGGATGCTATATTTAAAGGTGTATCCGAAAAGTTGATAATTCCTTCAATGGAGTAAGACAGTAACTTCCATAAAGACCAACTAGTTTCACCAGCAACACGCTCAACATTTTTATAGGGCAGGTATTCTGTATTAAAACCTACCCAAGAAAATAAGCCTTTGGAAAAACGGTTATATTCAGAAACAGAAAGAATGGCATCAACCATATGACGCCGCATGAGACGGAAATCACGTGCACCGTCAACGACCTCCACCTGGCTGATTTTATTCATCAATTTGTAGAATAATGTTGCAAAAAAACTACGAATCAGTGGCTCACCGTCACGACTGACACGACGAGTTCCCACACAATCCAAGTCTGAATTATCGTCAAGCATTTGCTTCATTTCCATCAACATTTCAGGTGGGTCTTGTAAGTCAGCATCCATGACTGTTACTAAATGACCATTGGCTGCCTCGAGACCCGCAAAAAGGGCAGCTTCTTTGCCGAAATTACGAGAAAATGAAAGATAACTCACAGACCGATCTTGCACAGACAATGAACGTAAAATAGATAAAGTACTATCTTTAGAACCATCATTGACAAAAATATATTCAAACTCCTCATTCATTTTTATTCGAACCTTTTCCATCGCCTGATAAAAATAATGAATCGTTTCTTCCTCATTAAAGCACGGTACAATAACTGAAATCATTTCAACTCCCTCAAAGAATCTTTCTGTATATCTTCACTATTCTTAGAAGTCCATTATACCACTTTGCAAGTTGAGTTCCCAAAAAACAGTCAATTCCTTAACATCTTACTTTTCTTGCCAAGTTTCTTGATCTTGACGAAACTTTTTAAGTAAATCTAAACCATCCGCACTAATGTAACCTTGCACTTTTGCAACCTTGATTAACTCTGAATAATTGCTGAGTGTCACCAATTTCACGCCAGCATTGTCAAAATTTCGTTCTGCCTTTGGCAACTCATATGTGAAAATAGCTACCACACCAATCACTTCAGCACCTTCACGCTCAGCTGCTGCTACGGCATCTAGTACAGATCCTCCAGTAGAAATCAGATCTTCAACAACCACCATTTTTTGTCCCTTGATGATGCGACCTTCTAATTGATTACCTGCACCATGATCTTTTGGTTTGCTTCGAATATAGGCAAATGGTAAATTCATCCGATCTGCAATGATGGCACCATGTGGGATACCGGCCGTGGCAGTTCCTGCAATCACCTCAACCTCAGGAAATTCCTCTTCAATTCGTTGAACAAAGCCATCTTCAATCAGATTTCGAGTTTCAGGATAAGATAGTGTAATACGATTATCTGTATAGATAGGGGATTTGATACCTGATGCCCATGTAAATGGCTTTTCAGGACGCAGATGAACTGCCTTAATATCCAATAAGTGTGATGCGATTTCTGTTGCTAATGTCATAATAGACCTCCTTTTAAATGCGTGCCTTATCTACATGACCATCCCGCCGAATAGCCTTGTATCCACCTAAAAATGCTGGTTCTATTCGTGAACCCTTGTCACCTTTATAGCCATTTAACACTAAGTTTGGTGAAAAATGCTCAACTTTACCATCATCAAAACGGTACTTAGAATCATCAAAAAATAAATCCTTTGACATAATCTTTCCCATATCTTCTCCTCGAGCCTTAAATCAATCCATTTATAAATGAAAGACCCATTACCTCATTTGAATCATCCACGACTCCATTCTTCTTTGATTGCCAAATAGGATTCATAAGGATCTTCTGATTTTGTAATCGGGCGACCTACTACGATGTAATCACTACCGATACGAGCAGCATCTGCTGGTGTCATGACTCGTTTTTGATCACCGATTTCTCCACCACTTGGCCGAATTCCAGGTGTCAGACAAACAAATTCGGGATTTGTAGCTTCTTTTATGAATTTAACTTCATGAGCGGAACAGACAACCCCGTCTAAACCTGCTTCTTGAGCCTTTTGAGCATAATGCACTACTGCATCCTGTAAGCTGGTTTGAATATTTTGGTCCTTTCTCATCTGCTCTTCAGATGTTGAGGTCAACTGAGTAACAGCGATTAAAATCGCATCCTCCCCTAATCCTCTACGAGCTGCCTGCATCATCTCCACACCACCAGCAGCGTGAACATTTGTCATATCCACACCGAGTTTTGCCAATACTCGCATCGCAGACTCAACGGTATTGGGAATATCATGAAGTTTCAAGTCTAAGAAAATACTGTGACCGCAGTCTTTCAAATAGTGAATGATATCAGGGCCTTCCGCATAGTATAGTTCCATTCCTACCTTTACAAATAGTTTTTCTTGGCTTGGAAACTGTTCTAGGAATGTTTGCACTTCTGTTCTGCTTGCAAAATCTAGGGCAATAATTGGTCGATTCTCTCTCATAAAATCCTTTCAAATATGCATAAAAACCCTGCCAATTGAGACAGGGTTGTACACGAAGTCAGCCTGAAAAATACATTTTCAAGCAATTTACATGACACCTTCCCAGCCTCTCTGGACATAGTTAAAGGAGTTAGTTTCTTTAATATTACTCTTTTATACGAAGCTTGTCAATCTTGACTCAAGCTTGTACGAATCTCTTTCCGTAACTGTTCCAAACAATCAATACCATAAACTTCCATGCGTTTTGGCAAGTCTTGAATAATCTTTGGACAAGCAAATGGGTCCGTGAAATTCGCCGTTCCCACACCGATAGCCGCTGCGCCTGCAATCATCATTTCAAGGGCTTTATCTGCCGAATCTACACCGCCCATTCCTATGATAGGAAGATTCGTCATCTGAGCGACTTGACGGATGAGCTTGAGTGCAACTGGAAACACAGCTGGGCCAGACATACCACCCGTACCATTTGCCAGAATCGGTTGTCGAGTTTTCAAATTGAATCGCATACCAACTAGGGTATTGATCATCGTTAAGCCACTTGCACCCGCATCCTCAGCCGCTTTAGCCAAAAGGGTAATATCAGCTACACTCGGTGTGAGTTTGACATAGACTGGCAAGGATGATGCTGTAACTGCTGCTTTTACAGCTTCATAAGCTAATTCTGGCACCTGTCCTATTAGAAGACCATTGTTACCATGGTCTACATTAGGACAAGAAATGTTTAGCTCAATTGCCTTCACATTCGGAGCCTTTGAAATTTTTCCTGAAACGTAGGCATATTCTTCGTTTGAGAAACCAGCTACATTGGCAATGATAGGCAAATCTGGAAAATGCTGTTCCAACCAGGGGAGTTTTTCGGACAAGACGGCATCAACACCAGGATTTTGAAGGCCAATGGCATTGAGCATACCTGCTGGAGTTTCCGCAACACGGGGAGTCGCATTGCCATATCGAGGATGACGAGTGGTCGCTTTAATCATAATTGATCCAAGCTGGTTAAGGTCATAATAATCTGCATACTCTTGACCAAAACCAAAACAACCAGATGCAGGAATAATGGGATTTTTTAATTCTAAACCTGGTAAGGAAATCGCTAAACGTTTCTCCATGTTGTCCTCCTATAAAACCAGACTTCCAGTCTCAAACACTGGACCTTCTTTGCAGACGCGCTTGTTCTCGTGCTCTTGTCCTCCCTTTGGTTTGACAACACAGGCATAGCAAGCGCCCATCCCACAAGCCATGCGGGCTTCAAGCGAGAGGTAGGCATGTGGATGATCTTGGAACCGTTGGTCAACATACTTCATCATACCAGGCGCTCCACAGGAATAGATGGCAGAAAAGTCATTTGTCAGCTGCTCCACTACTGTTGCCACAGAACCTTTAATTCCATAGGAACCATCATCTGTTGTGACCTGAACAGAGCCATACTGCGCCAACTCCTCCTCCAATATCACAGCTTCTTTAGTGGCAAAGCCAATGACTGACGTGACCTTAGCACCACGCTTCGCAGCTTGTTTTGCTACCTCCACCAGAGGAGGAACACCGATGCCACCACCAATAATAAGTATCGGATCACCATCTTTGAGAAAATCAATCTCAAAACCATTTCCGAGTGGCCCCATGACATCCAAATAATCCCCTGCAACCATGTTTGAGAAAACATCTGTCCCAAGACCCTCCACACGGTAAATAATCCGACATTGGGACCTACCATAATCAATTTCAGAAATGGAAATCGGTCTCCGCAAGAGCATTGCATCATTTGGAACCCGAATATGGATAAATTGTCCAATCCTCATTTCGGAAACCATCTCTCCTTGCAAAATCATTGAAAAAATTCGTGGTGCAAGTTGAACTTGTTCAACAAGTAACATTTGTTCTTTTAAAATCATTTTTCCCCTATTCTATAATTCTCAGAATACAAGAAAGTCGGTGCAGAGAAAAAACCTTGCTGGCTAGCAAGGTTACACGAAAAGAAGACAGAATCTGTCCTTTTTATCACGTTCCCTTCTTCGCCTCTCTGGACTAAGTTAAAGGTTACTATTTTCAGCATTATACATTTTTTCATATCATTTGTCAATTTTCATGTTAAAATAGAATTATGAGAATTCAACAATTATTTTACATTATCAAAATCGCTGAAACAGGCAGTATGAATGAAGCTGCCAAACAATTATTTATCACACAACCAAGTCTTTCAAACGCTGTGCGAGATCTTGAAAAAGAAATGAATATCAAAATATTCTATCGAAACCCCAAAGGAATTACCTTAACAAAGGACGGGATGGAATTTCTTTCTTACGCACGGCAGATTGTTGAACAGACTGAATTATTGGAAGACCGCTATAAAAATCCGAATGCCAAACGACAATTATTCAGTGTGTCTTCCCAGCACTATGCTTTTGTCGTAAATGCTTTCGTTTCCTTGTTAAAGGAAACAGAGATGGAATACTATGAACTATTCTTAAGGGAAACGCGGACTTGGGAAATTATTGATGACGTGAAGAATTTCCGTTCTGAGATAGGTGTCCTTTTTTTGAATAGCTATAATCGTGAGGTTCTTCTCAAATTACTAGATGATTATCGCTTGTCTCATACGTATCTTTTTACAGCAAGTCCTCATATTTTTGTTAGTAAAACCAATCCCCTTGCCTCTAAGAAATCAATCAAACTGTCTGACTTAGTTGATTTCCCTTATCTCAGCTACGAACAAGGGATTCATAACTCCTTCTACTTCTCAGAAGAAATTTTATCTCAAGAACACCATAAAAAGTCAATCGTTGTCTCTGACCGTGCAACTCTTTTTAATTTGTTAATTGGACTTGATGGCTACACTATTGCAACAGGTATTCTTAACTCCAATTTGAACGGAGATAATATCGTTTCAATCCCTCTAGAATATGATGATGAAATTGAATTGGTCTATATCAAGCATGAAAAGGCAGTTCTTTCTGATATGGGTGAAAAATTTATAGAGTTTCTTCTTGAGGAAGTAAAATTCGATAAAATTTAAATTTTTATGCCTATGAATTTAATATAATATATTTGTGAAAGTGTTTCGTAAAATAATTGAAATTTTTTCATTTTACAACAGTGAAACGCTTTCATTTTTTTTCATTCTGTGCTATAATACATGTATCAAATACAAAGGAGTGGTTAGATGGCTCAAAATAAAATGTTAGCTATGATCCTTGCTGGTGGACGGGGAACCCGTCTAGAAGGGTTGACTAAAAAAGTCGCTAAACCAGCAGTCGCATTTGGGGGAAAATATCGTATCATCGATTTTCCACTTAGTAACTGTGCCAACTCAGGTATTGATATTGTTGGTGTTTTAACCCAGTATGAGCCTGTTCTCCTGAATTCATATGTTGCTCAATCACAACGTTGGGGACTTGATGTACAAGGATCTGGTGTCTTTGTATTGCCACCGAGTGAAAAAATCGAAGGTTTTGGATTATATAAAGGAACAGCTGATGCGATTACGCAAAACATTGACTTTATTGATCTCCATGATCCTGAGTATGTACTTATTCTATCTGGTGACCATATCTACAAGATGAACTATGATAAACTCCTTGATACGCATATTCATAAGAAAGCGGATGCTACTATCGCCGTTATTGAAGTCCCAATCAAAGAGGCTTCGCGTTTTGGTATCATGAATACCGACGAAGAATACCGCATCCAAGAATTTGAAGAGAAACCAGAGAATCCAAAGAGCAACCTGGCTTCGATGGGGATTTACATTTTCACCTGGAAAACCCTTAAAAAATATCTACAAGAAGATGATAAATTAGAAACTTCTACACACGACTTTGGTCACGATATTATTCCAAAATATCTTTCAGATGGCCGTACTCTTATTGCCCATCCATTCCAAGGTTATTGGAAAGATGTGGGTACAGTGAATAGCCTATGGGAGTCAAATATGGACTTAATTGACCATTCTGGTGATTTAGATTTGTCCGACAGAACTTGGAGAATTTACTCTGAAGACAAAGGTTCACCTGCCCAAGTTATTAGTGCCTCTGCAACTGTTAAATCTGCCTATATTGATAAAGGGGCCGTTATTGATGGTTATGTTGAACATTCCGTTATTTCAAACGATGTTCAGGTAAATAAGGATGCGGTTGTTAAAAACTCTGTTCTGTTACCGGGATCAGTGATTGGTGAAGGCACAGAGCTTGACTATGTCATTGTTGCTGAGGATGTGAAAATTGCTGATAATGTAAAACTTTCAGGAACTCTTGATAAAATTCTTTTGGTTGACAAAAATGTAAGTAAGTAAGAAAGGAATGCTATGCTAAGAAATACACTCGGAATTGTAAATATTGAAGGAAACAATGTGCATTTTGGTGACGTTATGAGTCACCGTGGTGTTCAAGCTTTTAGCTTCCTAGGTCGCTACCGTCTAATCGACTTTGTGCTATCAAATATGTCTAACTCAGGCATTACTGAATTTCAAGTTTATATGCCTGCAAGAATGCGTTCTACCATTCAGCACGTTGGTACCGGTAAACACTACAACATCAACAGTAAACGTGGCTCATTACGCTTGCTTAACAGTGTGATAGATCCAAACTCAGTTTATCAGCATGATGTTAACGCATTTTCTGAAAATATCCATTATATCGAAAGCTCTACGAAGGAATATGTCTTAATCGCTCCTTCTTACTTTATCTATAGTCAAGATTTTTCAAAAGTATTGGAGGAACATATCGCAAACGAAGCTGACATCACTGTACTCTATAAAAACGTTTCAGATGCGAAGGAAAATTTCATCGGCTGTCAAACCTTGAAATTCGGTGATGACCGTCGAGTGATTGCATTTGAAGAAAATCATGGCAAATACAAGAATCGCCCGGTTTCATTAGAAGCTTACTTCATGAAACGTACGACCTTTATCGAATTGATTCAACGTGCGAATAAGGTTTCTTCTTTATACTGGCTTAAAGATATTCTAAGAGATGTTGTGGACCAATACAAAATCATGGGATATGCTCATCGAGATTTTGTTGCTTGTATCAACAGCGTGGAAGCCTATTTTACAACTCAGCTGGAGTTGCTTCAACGGGATACCCGTAAATTGCTCTTCAAACATGACTGGCCTATCCATACACAGACGAGTGACTCCTCTCCTACCTTGTATGGTCCATTAGCTGAAGTAAAAGGCTGTATTGTTGCAAATGGAGCGAATATCAATGGTCAAGTAGAAAATTCTGTCATTGACCGTGATGTTGTCATTGAAGAGGGTGTTGTGATAAAGAACTCAATCATTCTCAATGGTGTGACCATTAAGACCGGCGCAAATATTGAAAATGCCATTGTTGATAAAGCCACTAAAATTATCCACCCAATTGACATCAAAGGAAGTCAAACTTCCCCTTCATACCTGAAACCTCATCAAATCATTTAGGAGTTGATATGACTAAAAAATCTGTTCTCTTTGTTGCATCTGAGGGACTTCCATTCATCAAAACTGGTGGCTTAGCTGATGTTATCGGTTCACTTCCTAAAGAACTTGTTAAGCAAGGTCTGGATGTAAGGGTTGTCCTTCCTCTTTATAAAAAGATTGCAATACACAATCATTCTGACTTTGACTTTGTATCAAGCTTTGATGTGCGAGCAGGCGACATTCAATCCATGGCTAATGTTTATCGTCAAATCGTTGATGGTGTGACTTTCTACTTCATTGAGCATCGTGATTTCTTTGAACGGGATGAATTATATGGATATGATGATGACGCTATGCGATTTGGTTATTTCCAACATGCCACTTGTCGCCTCTTAGAAGCCCTGAACTACTTCCCAGATGTCATGCACACACATGATTGGCACACAGCTGCACTTCCTTTCCTATGCCGTACATTCTATAGCTACCGCGAAGAATTCCTTAGCATCAAACATGTCTTTACCATTCATAATTTAGCCTTCCAAGGTATTTTTCATAAGCAGGCACTGTGGTCTGCACTTGGCATGGACTACAGCTACTACTTGGATGGTATTGCACGTTTTCATGATGAATGCATCAGTTTCATGAAATTAGGAATTTTGTATGCTGATAAGGTAACAACTGTTTCAGAAACCTACGCACGAGAAATTCTGACAGAAGAATTTGGTGAAAATATGCAACACGTTTTAGAGTTGCGTAAACATGATCTTGTCGGTATTGTCAATGGTATAGACTATGATAGTTGGGATAGCCAAACAGATCACTATTTAGTAAAGAATTACAGCTTGGAAAATATAGCTGAGAAAAAAGCAAACAAATTGGCATTACAAGCCCAATTTGCACTGCCACAAGATGAGAATGTCATTCTGGTAGGAATTGTATCACGTTTAACCTGGCAGAAAGGCTTCTATCTTTTGACAGAGGTACTCGGACATCTTCTACAAGCTCATGTTCAATTTGTGATATTAGGAAATGGTGAAACTGATATTGAAAATGCCTTTAATCATTTCAAACAGGCATATCCTGATAAATTCGCCTTCTATCGTGGGTACAATGAGCCACTCGCCCATCAAATATACGCAGCAAGTGACCTCTTCTTAATGCCATCTATGTTTGAACCATGTGGTATTAGCCAACTGATTTCTATGCACTATGGAACACTCCCATTGGTTCGTGAAACAGGTGGGCTAGTTGATACCGTCACACCTTATAACATGGAAACAAAAGAAGGTACTGGTTTTAGTTTTGGAGGACGTGATGCCTACAATATGCGTCAAGTCTACGATTTAGCCCTTCAAACTTACTATGACCGGCCAGAAGATTGGTTTAGGATGGTTGAACAAGCGATGAAGCGAGACTTTAGCTGGACTGCTTCGGCTGAAAAATACATCTGGCTCTATCATGAAATAAGTGGTTAGAATACAAATAAAGATTGATTTGGAGTGAGACCCCCGTCCACTCCTTTTGCACAATGGAGATTGCTATGAAAGAATTTACTGATTTAGACCTATATTATATGAATTCCGGTGAACATACCACCCTTTACGAAAAGATGGGTGCACACATGGTAAAAGAGAGAAACAAGATACTCGGTACCCATTTTCGTGTCTATGCTCCTAATGCTAGGGAGGTATTTGTGATTGGTGATTTTAATGCGTGGCAAAGAAGTCATCAAATGCAGTGGGAAATTGATGGTGTTTTTCAACTCTATGTTGAAGGATTAAAGTCACTTGAGAATTATAAATATTTGATTATTACCCATGACGGTCGGGAAATATATAAGGCTGATCCATACGCATTTTTCAGTCAAGTTCGCCCAGAGACTGCTTCTACCACCTACAACTCACGCTATAAATTCAAAGATCAAGCTTGGATGAATGAGAGAGTGGAATATGACTTCAAAGAACAACCTGTCTCCATCTATGAAGTGCATTTGGGATCTTGGAAGCAAAAATTCGTCAATAGAAATGAGGGTGGGGCTCCGATGGAGGCCTTCAATAGTTATAAGGATATCACCCCGCTTTTGATCGAGCATCTCAAAGAAAACAACTATACGCATGTCGAGTTGCTTCCAATTACTGAGCACCCATTAGACGCATCATGGGGCTATCAAGTCACAGGTTATTATAGTCCCACCAGTCGGTTTGGTAAGCCAGACGAATTAAAATATTTAGTTGATCAGCTTCATCATGCTGGGATTGGCGTTATCTTAGACTGGGTTCCATTACATTTTTGTAAAGATGCACATGGTCTATACCAGTTTGATGGTAGTTGGTTGTATGAATACCCTTATGAGCATGATCGAGAAAATCATCAGTGGGGAACTGCCAATTTTGACCTTGGTAAAGGCATGACACGGTCTTTCTTACTTTCAAATTTGAAATATTGGCTAGAATACTTCCATTTTGATGGCATACGCGTTGACGCTCTATCCTATCTCCTTTATTGGCGAGGGGAAACGACTGAAGACAAAATAAACCATGCTGCCATCGATTTTATCAAGCGTGTCAATGCAATGGTTCATACGGACTATAAAGGTGTTCTAATGATTGCAGAAGATTCTTCTAGCTTTCCAAAAGTAACCCATTCCTTAGAAGATGGCGGTATAGGATTCGATATGAAATGGGATTTGGGCTGGATGAACGATACGCTAAAATACATGGGTCGCCCATCTGTCTATCGCAAATACCATTCAAACGAAATAACGTTCGGAATGTATTACAACCAAAACGAGCATTTCCTTCTTCCACTTTCACATGATGAAGTTGTGCATGGGAAACACTCCATCATAGGGAAAATGGATGGAAATTACGAAGATCAATTTAATTTGGCGCGTGCCTACTATAGCTTCTATTTTGCCCATCCTGGTAAAAAATTACTCTTTATGGGCAATGAATGGGGACATATTCGTGAATGGCATGAATATACTGAAATGGATTGGAATTTACTACAATTTCCAATTCACCAATCCTTCTATCAAATGATGAAAACCTTATCTACTTTCTATAAAGAAAACGATGCCTTTTGGAAGTATGATTATCAAGCCTACGAAAAAGGGTTTAATTGGGTAAAAATTGATGGTGATAGTAATCTCTTTGCATTTTCACGTATGAGTGATGACCAAGAAATTCTAACGATCCATAATTTTAATGACCAAGAACTCTTCGACGTTCATTTAGATCTGCCTGCAGAATCTGAATATAAGCTAGTCTTCTCATCTAGTACCATCCCAATGGAAACATTTAGTATCTATCCAAATGAGAATGGTGTTACGATAACAATGCCACGCTTAACTAGTTTCTATTTCGAAAAAATGAAGTAGAAAAAACTTGTAAGTCTCTACTTTTAGACTTACAAGTTTTTTTGTATTCTATTCAACAGCTGTATAAGTAGCTGCTTTTTCTAAGAAGGTATCAAATTCACCACTTGATTTGACTTCATTAATAACCTTGTCAATGCTTGTTTTCAAGTCATCACTTCCTTTTGGAAGAGCAATAACTTTTGAATTTTCATCAATAGTTGGGAATTCAATTGAAGCAATGGTTAAATCTGAGTTTTGTGAAACATAACCAGCTGCGACAGGTGAATCCATCAAAACAGCATCAACTTTACCAGCTTTAAGTTCATTTACTGCTTCTCCCATTAATGTCAATGAAACAATTTTAGCCTGACTTATTTCTGATTTAGCATATGTTTCCTGAGTAGAACCTTTTTGGACAGCCAGGTTTTTACCTGATATTGCATCAATTGAAGTTAAGGTACTTGCATCATCTTTTTTGATAAGCAATACATCAGCAATTTGGTAATAGCTTTCTGAGAAGTCAAAAACTTTCGCACGTTCATCTGAGTATGATAGACCAGCAATAGCAATATCAGCTTTCCCATTTTGTACACTAGATAAGACATTATCGAAACTCATTGCTGAAACTTCAAGTTTTACTCCCAATTCATCAGCAATCTTTTGTGCAAGCATAATATCTGCACCAACGACTTCATTCTTGCCATCAACAAGGGCTTGAAACTCAAATGGTGCATAGTCTGGACTAGTAGCAACTACCAACGTACCTTTTTCTTTAATCTTTTCTAATGTGGATTGGCTGGAATCTGAACTAGAGCTTGCTGAACAAGCAGCTAGAGATAGGGTAGCGACAAATGTCGCAGCTAGGGTAAGCATTTTTTTCAATTTCATTAATAAACAGTTCCTTTTCATTCATTTCCAAATCAAACTTTTTTGATTCGATAGTGAATATTCTATCGAATTTTTATTCAATTGTCAACCAATCGATTTGAATATTTATTCTCAAAAACAACTAATTATTACTGATGGATTGCTGGTAGGCCTCCTCAACAAATTGATCCATTTTACCAGAGTCAACTAACTCAGTAATGACTTTGTCAATTTTTTCCTTTAATTCGGTACTACCCTTTGGCATTGCAACCGCGTAAGAATCGGAAATTGAAGATTCAATATCCATATCAACTATTTGTAAGTCACTATTGACCCCCACGTAGGCTTTGGCAATTGGCTCTTCAAAGATGACACCATCAAGCTGACCAGCCTTTAATTGTTGAATCAAATCGCCATTTTTATCTAAACTAATTATTGTGGCCCCAGTGAATTCTTCTTTTCCAACACTTTCTTGAATGGTACCCTTTTGCGTTCCAATTGATGTACCAACGAAATCCTCGATGCTTGTTAAGCGAGTTGCGTCAGATTTCTTTATGATCATTTTGTTTACCGATTGATAATAAGCCTCAGAGAAATCATAGATTTTTGCACGCTCTTCGGTTGCAGAAATACCCGAAATGGCAATATCAGACTTACCGCTCTGTACACTCGCTAATACATTTGAAAAGCTCATGCTAGAGAATTCAACCTCAACTCCTAACTCCTCCCCGATTGCTTTCGCTAGCTCAATATCCGCACCAACAATTGTATCTTTTCCATCTACAATGGTTTTGTATTCAAACGGAGGAAATTCTGGATTTAAAGCAACAACAATTTTTCCTTTGTCTTCAATTTTTTGCAAAGTATTTGAAGTTGAGCTTGAGTTACAAGCAACAAGGATAGTAGAGGCAAAACAAATAGTCGCAAACCTATAAATTGACTTAAATTTCATAATAATCTCCTGTATAAAAAATCATAATATTGAACATACCAACAGTTTCTTTTGTATGTTTATGCTATTCTAAATCATATTTATACATTTGTCAACAGTTTTTTGTATTTTTATTCGTTTTTTATTAAAAATTTTAATGTGTAAATGAATGTAATGTTATAACAAGCTTTCTAATTCAGTAATATCTTCTTCAGTTGTAGACCAGCTTGTTGCTAAGCGAATTACCGTACTATACTCATCATATTTTTCCCAAAAACTATAAACAATTCCTAATTCGTCAAAATGGTTTAGGACTTTATTCGAAACAATGATAAACTGTTGATTAGTAGGTGATTGCAGATAAAATTGATATCCTTTTTCAGTCAAGATTCTTTTTAAACGCTCTGCCATTTCAATCGCATGACGACCAATCTCCACATATAGATTTTCTGTAAAAAATCGATCGAATTGAACACCGACTACACGACCTTTTGCAAGTAATGCTCCATGTTGTTTTACAATTGTTGAAAAATGCTTTGGCTGATTATTTTTAGTGAAGACAACTGCTTCACCAAGTAAGGCTCCCATTTTAGTTCCACCGATGTAGAAGACATCTGTTAAGGTAGCGATTGCTTTCAAATCGAGATCTGTGTCCCTTGCAGCAAGACCATATCCCAAACGAGCTCCATCTAAATACAAAGGAATTTGAAAGTGACTACAAACGCTAGCAAGGTCACTCAATTCTTGTTTTGTATACAAGGTGCCATATTCTGTAGGATGTGAGATATAGACCATACCAGGAAATACCATATGTTCGTGATTGGCATCAGCATAAAAGTCAGTTATGTATTGTTCAACGTTTGATGCTACTAGCTTACCTTGTGAATGCGGTAAGGCCATAACTTTATGTCCTGAAAATTCAATAGCACCTGCCTCATGAGTTGTCACATGCCCTGTTTCTGCAGCAATTACTCCCTCATATGATGCAAGCATTGAATTTATGACCAATTGGTTTGTTTGTGTCCCCCCAGCTAAGAAAGTAACTTGTGCAAGTGGACAATCTGTTGCTTCACGGATTTTCTCTACAGCACGGACAGTATAAAGATCAGTCCCATATCCAGATAACCCTTCATTGTTTGTTTCAATGATAGCTTCTAGAAGCGCAGGATGAAGCCCTTTATTATAATCGTTTTCAAAATGTAACATAGATACCTCCAGTAAAAAATAAACTCCCCCTAAAATTTTGAACAGTTGATACTTAAAAACCCTTGTAAATCAAGGGTTTTTAAGTATATTTAGTCCACCCTGAGGGAATCGAACCCCCATCTCAAGAACCGGAATCTTACGTGATATCCATTACACTAAGGGTGGAAAGGAAAAACTTGCCGAGGCAAGTTTTTAAGTGAATTACAATTCAATGTCACCGAAAAGGTCAGCCATTGAGAAACCTGATTGAGTTTCTGGTAATTCGTAATCACGTTTTTCTTCACGTTTTTGGCGACGTGGACGTGAAGCACGTTTTTCAGCTCTTTCTTCGCCTTCAGCTGCTGCTGGACGTTCTTCCAAAGCCTTGATAGAAAGTGACACACGTTCATCTGCTGCGTTCACTTCAAGAACTTTAACAGTTACGTCTTGACCTACTGTCAAAGCATCTTTAGGATTTTCAACACGTTTGTGTGAAATTTGTGAGATGTGAACCAAACCGTCGATACCAGGTAATACTTCGACGAATGCACCAAAATCAGTCAAACGTTTTACTTTACCTTCGATTACATCGCCAGCTGCCAATTTTTGCTCAACGCCATCCCATGGGCCAGGCTGTGTAGCTTTCAATGACAATGATACACGACCTTCAACTTCGTCGATAGCAAGAACTTTAACTTCTACTTCTTCACCAACAGTAACAGCTGATTTAGGAGATACGTTACGCTCATGTGACAACTCAGTCAAGTGAACCAAACCATCAACACCGCCTAAGTCGATGAAAGCACCAAAGCTTGTAATGCGAGCAACTTTACCAGTTACAACATCACCAACAGCCAATTTACCGAATACTTCAGCACGTGCTGAAGCAACTGCTTCTTCAACTACATCACGACGTGATAAGATGAAACGATTCTCTGCTGGATCAACTTCTTTGATTTTAGCGTCAAATTCTTGACCTACAAAACGCTCAGTGTTACGAGTGAAACGGCTATCAATCATTGAAGCAGGAATGAAACCACGCAAGCCTTCAAATTCAACTGCCAATCCACCTTTAACTGCACGAGTAACTTTGACAGTTACAACTTCACCTTCACGACCAACAAGCTTGTCCCATGCTTTACGAGCTTCCAAACGTTTTTTAGATACAAGATATGTAACAGTGTCTGTATCTTTACCAACAACTTGGCGAAGTACAAGCAATTCAAGTGTTTCACCAACTTTAACAAGGTCGTTGATGTCAGCATTACGATCGTTTGTCAACTCACGAAGCGTTAACACACCCTCTACACCAGTACCTGCAATTGCAACATTAGCTTGTCCAGCGTCAACTGTCAATACTTCAGCTGTTACCACATCACCTGGTGTAACTTCACTTACACTGTTCAACAAATCTTCAAATTCGTTCATTATTAATAAACCTCCGACAATCGGGTTTCTACACCCAACATAAAATATATTTTATTAAGGCACACGCAAGGACAACTTATGGACATCTTTGACGAATTAGGACTTGCCTAATACCTTTACTGGGGTAGCTGGATTCGAACCAACGCATGAGGGAGTCAAAGTCCCTTGCCTTACCGCTTGGCTATACCCCAATAACAAAATAGGCGAATGAGGGGAATCGAACCCCCGAATGTCAGAGCCACAATCTGATGTGTTAACCACTTCACCACACCCGCCATAGAACACGGGCAGTAGGAATCGAACCCACACTGAAGGTTTTGGAGACCTTAGTTCTACCTTTAAACTATGCCCGTAAAGGTATGGAGAGAGAGGGATTCGAACCCCCGAACCCGAAGGAGCGGATTTACAGTCCGCCGCGTTTAGCCTCTTCGCTATCTCTCCGTGCACTAACAGACACTATTCTACCATAAAATAGTACCAATTACAATACTTTTAGTTGCTTAAATTATAATTTTCAATAATATTTCCGACTGATTTTTCCAATGTTTTATAAAAGCCTTCGGCATTTCCATTTTTTACAATAGTAAAATTATTTTCAGCTAATTCTGCGATCTCACCAATAACTTTTTTTCCAATGACGAGACGGTAACCATCATATTTTTCATTATTGACAACAACAGTTGCATCTTCAATCTGGATTTCAATTTTTTTGTCTTTTTTACTCATTTTTATAACCTCACTGTTTCTATTCTACAAAAAATGAGAAAAGCTTGCAAGTGCAAGCCTTCCGAAATTATTCAATCTCTACAATCCAGCCTACTGGTGCTTCAATATCACCAAATTGGATACCTGTTAATTCATCATAAAGTTTGCGGGTCACAGGACCAACCTCTGTTTCGCTATGGAACACATGGAATGTATCACCAATTTGAATACCACCGATTGGTGAAATCACTGCAGCTGTTCCACAGGCTCCTGCTTCGACAAAATCATCTAGTTCATCCACAAAGACTTCCCTTTCAATTGCTTTTAATCCCAATCGTTTTTCTGCTAAGTAAAGAAGAGAATACTTGGTAATTGAAGGTAAGATAGATGGTGAAACTGGCGTAACAAATTCATTTTCAGCTGTGATACCAAAGAAGTTAGCTGACCCAACTTCTTCAATTTTCGTGTGAGTAGCTGGATCAAGATAAATCACGTCCGAAAAACCTTTATTTTTAGCATGTTTACCTGGTAATAATGATGCTGCGTAGTTACCACCAACTTTAGCTGCACCAGTACCGTTTGGAGCAGCACGGTCATATTCATCTTGAACAAGGAAATTGGTTGGAGCTAATCCACCTTTAAAGTAGTTTCCAACTGGCATAGCAAAGACTGTAAAAATATATTCCTCCGCAGGTTTTACACCAATAATATCACCGACACCTATCAAGAGTGGACGCAGATAAAGGGTGCCACCAGTTCCATATGGTGGAACATAATCAGCATTAGCTTTTACGACCTGCTTACAAGCCTCAATAAATAAATCTGTTGGAACTTGAGGCATCAATAGACGGTCTGCAGTCCTTTGTAAGCGTTTAGCGTTTTGATCTGGACGGAAAAGTTGCAATTTTCCATCTTTTGTACGATATGCTTTAAGACCCTCAAAAGCCTGTTGGCCATAGTGAAGTGCAGGTGAACTCTCAGAAATATGTAATTCTGCATCTTCAGTAAGAGCACCACTGCTCCATTGTCCATTTTTATAATAAGCAATAAAGCGATAAGGCAATTTCATATAAGAAAAACCAAGATTTTCCCAATCAATAGTTACTGGCATAAGTTTACTCCAAATATATTTTTTACTATTTTACTACTTTTGAAAATGATTTTCAATTAAAAATTCAGAAAATTTTGTATGTTTGATTTTTCTTAGCGCTAAACTCTTATTTTTTTGGACTTACTCCACATCCTCAAGTGATAGAGCAACGACTCTATCCATTGATGTCACTGTTGGATTTATTCGATATTTAAAAGCTGAAGATTCAAAGAGTAGATACAGTAAATCACCTTCAACTTGAATTTGCTGCATGTATGGTGGTGCTACCAGTTCTTTTTTTGGCTCTAATAAATCAGTCAAAGCATTGTAACCTGAAAAATCGAACCAGAGAATCTTTGAGTCTTCATTTCCATATGATTGAGAAAGAAGTATCTGATGTCCATGAACTGCAATTCCTTGAATTTGGTCAGGGGTATCGATGATTGTCGTTGGTTGATAAGCTTCTGAATCAAGATTTTTTCCAGTTGGATAACCCTCAGAATCCAACTGGAAAATTCCCAAATGCCCATGGTCATCTTTATCAAAATATCCAACTAGTAACTTTTCTTGGTCATAAGCCATGTAGGAAGACCGTTCTATCTGACCAAGACTAACCTGAAAATCAAACTCCACAGGTTTTTTAGTTTTACTAAATTGATCTGTCTTTATTGTGTTCAAATTCAAGGCTGATATTTGAGAAGTATCATCACCTTCAGTCGTTGTAATCCACAAACGATTATTTAGATGGTCGTACGCAATCCCCCCAACGTGACTTGTTGTTGGAAGAACAATTGTTTTGATGTATTTACCAGTTTTCTTATCTAATACCCAAAGAACAGAATTAAAACCACCACCATTACTATAGGCGGATATAACGACATAATCCTCTAGAAAGCTTAAACCTTGAGGTGTCATATCTTCAGTCTGATCTGAATCTCCTTCTTCCTCACCTGTTGATTGTATTGTTTCAGCTTGCACTAATCCTGGTATGACATAGGTTGCCCGAATGGAGGTTGCAATGTTTTTATAGAATTCTGGGTAATATTCTTCTAATTCATTATAGAACTCTTTTAAATCTTTGCTTGCTGAGTTGGTATTTGTACCGGTCTCCTCTTTATATTTTGTCCCGGTATATAGAGAATATCCATAATAGAGTAAAGAGCCAGTGCAAAGCAGAGCAATTATCCACCAAATAATTTTTTTCATATTGTATCCCATTCCTCTCTACACTTTAGTATAACAAAAAAGATTGTCCGAAGACAATCTTTGATCGGTAAACTTCAATCTATAGCTAGGTTCCAATACACCATCTATTTTGAGGAAAGACAGTTTGATGAAATAAATATATACATGATTATGTTATCAAACTTCTTCGTAACATAATTGATATCATCTAAATCCTACTTAATACCAACCTAAAAAATCGTGAAGAAAAGATTCAAATGCTGGGATGAGTTTAATAGCAATAAATACTAGAATAACTACAAATGCAATAGTAAGAGCCAACTTTGTAACAGATGACGTTTTTTTAATCCATCCAAGCATGGAATACCTCCTCATTAGAAATAGTATCCGAAATGAAACTACCATTGCTAGTCCTTTCAGAGAAACTTAGCTGAGTCACATCTACATCATAACTTTTGCCTGTATTAGACAGGACATGGAGCACTTGCCCATTAGTTTGTTCCTCAACCTGACTAGTAAACAAATCAAAATCCCCCTGAACTGTCAAGACTGGTCCTGCCACAAAGACACGGTGAGGTTTAGCCTTGAGTTCGCGAAGCACCTGTAAACCACGCTTGGCACGACTGGTCACAGGGATTTCCTCCGTCGCCATCCGCTTCAAGCTACCACGATGGGTCAGAAGATAGACTGAGCTGGTATTACTGATGAAAGCCGCAACCACCACATCGTCATCCTTGAGGTTGACCGCCTTGACACCAGCTGCCTTAGCACCGATGACTGGCACTTCTTCGATGTTAAATCGCAGAGCGTAGCCCTTCTCAGTGATGAGCATGATGTCGTCCAAAACTACAGGTGATACAGTAATAACCACATCTTCGTCATCTTTGAGTTTGGCATACTTGGTTGACTTAGACTTGTAAGTCCGCCATGGAGCAAACTCCTTCCGCTCTACACGTTTAATTTGGCCAAATTTAGTCACCGCGAAATAAGTTCCCTCATCAAAATTCTCAACCAATTCAGCAAAGATAACCTCTTCATTGGTATCAAAATTCATCAAGGTCTGACTCAGGTGTTCACCAATGTCCTTCCAACGAATATCTGTCAACTCATGAACAGGTCGGTAGATGACATTTCCAAGATTAGTAAAGAGCAAGAGGTGCTGAGTTGTCTTTGCATTCTGCAAGAAAATCAGTTGATCATCATCTCGCTTGCCCATTTCTTCTAGCGTTGAGGCATTGAAAGAACGAGGACTTGTCCGTTTGATATAACCTGCCTTGGTCACGCTGACAAAGGTTTCTTCTTCGACAATCAGGCTGGCAGTATCAATCTCAATCGTTTCTGCCTGAACCTGCAATTCACTCAAACGAGGGTTGCCAAACTGCTTTTTGACCTCACGCAATTCCTTCTTCATAAGATTAAACATGGTCCGCTCATCACCGATAATAGCTGCCAAGGTCTGAATCTGCTCGCGTAGGGCTGCTTCTTCATTTTCCAAGGTCACAATGTCGGTATTGGTCAAGCGGTAAAGTTGCAAGGTTACGATTGCCTCTGCCTGCTCTTCGCTGAAATCATAGCTGATTTTCAGATTTTGCTTGGCATCAGACTTGTTTTCAGATGCACGGATAAGAGCAATAACTTCATCTAAGATGGAAATGACACGGATTAAACCCTCAACGATGTGAAGACGTTTCTCTGCCTTGTCCTTGTCAAACTTAGAACGAGCAATGATAATCTCACGGCGGTGGGCAATATAGCTAGAAAGAATCTTCTGCAAGCCGACCTGACGCGGTGTGAAATTATCAATCGCCACCATGTTGAAGTTGTAATTGATTTGCAGATCGGTGTATTTGTAGAGATAGTTGAGAATGGTTTGCTCGTCGCTGTCTTTTTTCAGCTCAATGGCAATCCGCAGACCTGTACGGTCTGACTCGTCACGTACCTCGGCAATTCCAGGCAACTTGTTGTTGACACGGACATCATCAATCTTTTTAACCAGTACAGCCTTATTTACTTCGTACGGAATCTCCGTCACAATGATCTGTTTCTTTCCACCCTTAAGCTGTTCAATGTCACAACGGCTACGGACTACGACACGGCCCTTTCCAGTTTCATAAGCTTTCTTAATTTCGTCAGCCCCTTGGATAATGGCACCTGTTGGGAAGTCTGGTCCAGGCAAGAACTCCATTAGCTTTTCTAACTTAGCAGTAGGATGATCAATCATGTAAACAACAGCATCGATTACCTCCGCCAAATTATGTGGCGGGATGTCAGTCGCGTACCCTGCTGAAATTCCTGTCGCTCCATTGACCAATAGATTAGGAAAGGCAGCTGGTAGCACCGTGGGTTCTTTTTCCGTATCGTCAAAGTTCCAGGCAAATGGTACTGTCTTTTTCTCGATGTCGGCCAGCAAATAACTTGCTATTTCCGACAGACGAGCCTCGGTGTAACGCATCGCCGCAGGCGGATCACCGTCCATGGAACCGTTGTTTCCGTGCATCTCCACCAAAATCTCGCGATTTTTCCAGTCCTGACTCATACGGACCATGGCATCATAAATAGAGGAGTCACCGTGCGGGTGGAAATTCCCCATGATATTCCCGACTGACTTGGCAGACTTACGGTAGCCCTTGTCAAAAGTGTTGCCGTCCTTATTCATGGAATAAAGAATCCGACGTTGCACGGGCTTGAGACCGTCACGAATGTCCGGCAAAGCCCGCTCCTGAATAATGTATTTGGAGTAGCGACCAAAGCGCTCTCCCATGATGTCCTCTAGGGACATGTTTTGAATGTTTGACATAAATTAAGATACAAAGCCCGTAAAAGACAAAGTCAAAATAGGAAATCGGCAGAAAATCCTGATTTTCTAGACGATTTATCTTTTTGACACAGTCTTTAGGGCGTGTTCAGTTGTTTCTACTAACTGAACATTCCTTTCTTTCACATTGTTTTGAAAAGATAAAAATTTACCTCGACATACCCCACAAACTTCCTCATATACTTGATATGAATGGCAATATTGCCCTCTAAATCATTCTCATCCCACAGTTGTAATTCCCATGGATAGTAGAAATTGCTCTTATTTTTGAAATAGATATGAATGCCGACTTAGCCGTCCATATCTCGCAGATACCAGTTTTTCAGACCATATTGTACCTGCCAGTCGTCCAGACGCTCCATGACCTCTGCGATTTCTTCAGAAGTCAGAATCATACGGGCACCGAAGATATCATTGAGAATGGAATTAACAGGGTACCCCTCTCTTCTCTCTTTAAAACGCTCAATCTTATCCAAAATCGATTCCGATGTTTTGACACGATAAAAATAAGCAATATCTTTGACATCAGCACGCATCAAATAGTCATTGATAGCCTCGTGTAAGTTAAGCCGATAAGCCCGAATAGGCTGAATAGGCACCTTGGTAAAGGTATGCTTAAGATTGACTTTTTCAACCTTACCAGTTTCAAAATAGTCCTTTGAATACTCCAGATGAATACGGTTAATTTCACTTATTAAGCGTTCAACTTTCTCTAACATCTTCTTTCCCCTTTTGAACTCAACGAGATCATTTTCAAGATTTATTTATCCAACCTCAACATGAAAATCAGAGAATCTCGATCAGGGAAGTCATAGCGAATGGGCAGTTCTTCTTTTTCAATCCGTTGGAATCCTTGCTTCTCATAAAAGCTGTGGGCAGCATAGCACTTAGATGGAGTGTCCAAGACAATACTTGTGACACCCTTTGCCTGTCAGTCAGCAACCAAAGCTTGGTAAAGCACGGCCGAAACACCCTTTTCACGACCACGAAAGTCTTGGTGAACAAAGAATTTTTTTTTAAACGCAGACATGGTCTTTGACAAGTAGTCCAATCGTACCAACCACCATATCGTCATCGGTCACGACCAGTCAAAAGTTACCACCTGTCACCATATAATAGTCCTCAATAGCATTCATATCTGGTTGCTCTTTCAAGGACAAGTCCACCTGATTACCATAATTTTGCAGATACAAAATCAAGGCAATCACTTGATTTTATAACGACTTTCATAAGGTATTGGTTTCATTAATACTACTTTCTTTTTTGGTAAATAGCAAAGCTACTCACTCATTTTCCGTTGACTTGCTTGCCAGTTTCTAAAATCATCAACGTCTGACTTAACTAGTTTCAAACAGGCATTTAAGACAAAGGCATCATCTAAGAGTCCAGGTCCAAATAGAAAATCCGGAAGGACATCTAGCGGACTAAAGAAATAAATCAAGGCTCCAGTAATCGCTAGTAAGGTACTTTTTGGAATAGCAGTATATTCACGCTTTATAAAACTACGTAATAAAGAAATGAAACCTGGAATTGCTGCGAATTTGTCCCCACCAAAAGGTAAACGAGCCAATTTTCGTTCAGTATTTTGTAAGAAATGTTCTAATTTTCCCTCATCCGATAGTAAATTCTCTGCTCGTTGTTTTGTTTTAGATGACTTCCAACTTTCTATAGCCTGATCAAATTTTTCTTCCAGTTCTTTTTTATTCTTAAAAGGCTTGTGTATTATTGACCATTGCTGCAATCGGTCAGTTAATTGTTTTTTTATTGTTACTCGTAATGGCATAAGTCACCTCACTTTATTTATCGTTACATTTTACAAGTCCTCAGTACGATAAAGGTTATAACCCTCATAGTAATAAGAATGGTCGATGCCTTTGAAATAAGTAGCCTGACCAAGATCGTCAGTCAAAGAATGTAGCAAGAGGTATTTGAGTTCACCTGTTGATACATGACTTCTAATCATCGCATTGAAATATTCATCTTTATCAATACTATTCCAATCAACCACCTTGCCCAGCATAAAATCCAACCAGATACGCATACTGCGTTCATTTCCTTCTCGGAATTGATGTGCTATGTTCATATCCGCATATTTTTCAACGAATTCGTCAAAGGTTTCATGAGGCAGCTTGTCAATATAGGCCAAAGACTGCTCAAGAAAGATTCGTGGGGCGAATTGAAAATTATCTTTGGCAATATTGACATCACGAATTTTCCTTGCAAAGTCGTAAATATCCTCAAAAAAAGCCTGATGAATGTGTGCTAAACCTGCAAAAGTCCCAACTTCTATCTGGAATAACTGACTTTTTTTAACAGTTGAGCTGCTTTCTTCTTGCTGATTTGTTCTTCAAGACGAGCTAATTCAGCCGAATTTTCAATCCCCAATTTATTTTTTAAAACCATATCGCACCTCATCTTCCATAGATTATTTGGTAAATGCAGTTGCTTCTTCCAAAGTAAAGGTTACATTATCCTCTATCCACTTACGGCGTGGCTCTACCTTGTCCCCCATAAGGACAGATACACGGCGTTCCGCACGCGCCAAATCTTCAATCGTCACACGAATCAATGTTCGAGTCTCAGGGTTCATAGTCGTTTCCCAGAGCTGATCAGCATTCATTTCACCAAGACCTTTATAGCGTTGGAGGGTAGATCCTTTGCCAAAATCCTTGCGGAGATCTTCTAGCTCTCCATCAGACCAAGCGTAGGCAATCTTTTCTGTCTTCCCTTTTCCTTTAGACATCTTATATAAAGGAGGCAATGCAATATAAACTCGCCCTGCTTCTACTAAGGGTCTCATATAGCGATAAAAGAATGTTAACAATAGCGTCTGAATATGGGCACCATCTGTATCCGCATCGGTCATGATAATAATCTTGTCATAGTTGACATCTTCCAGCGTAAAGTCTGATCCAACACCTGCACCAATTGTATAAATCATGGTGTTGATTTCTTCGTTTTTGAGGATGTCCGCCATTTTTGCCTTGGCTGTGTTGATAACCTTACCACGCAATGGTAAAATGGCTTGGAACTTGCGGTCACGCCCCTGCTTGGCAGACCCACCGGCTGAGTCCCCCTCGACCAGAAAGAGTTCGTTTTTAGCAGGATTTTTTGATTGCGCCGGGGTTAATTTCCCAGATAATAGCCCCTTATCCTTCTTATTTTTCTTACCATTTCGAGATTCATCACGGGCTTTACGTGCTGCTTCACGGGCATCACGGGCTTTTATAGCCTTACGCACTAAGTTTGATGCTAAATCGCCATTTTCTAAGAGAAAGAACGTTAATTTCTCTGAAACGATTCCATCTACAATCGGACGGGCAAGCGGGCTTCCAAGTTTATCTTTAGTTTGACCTTCAAATTGAAGATGTTCTTCCGGAATGAGAACTGACAAGACAGCTGACAAGCCTTCACGGTAATCAGATCCTTCCAGGTTTTTATCTTTTTCTTTTAACAAACCTGTCTTGCGCGCATAGTCATTCAATGCCTTGGTAATAGCTAGTTTCAATCCTGTCTCATGAGTACCACCATCCTTGGTGCGAACATTGTTTACAAATGAGAGTATGTTATCTGAATAGCCATCATTGTACTGCATGGCAACTTGTACTTGAAAACCAGATTCTTCACCTTCAAAATAGAGGACTGGTGTCAGAGTTTCCTTGTCTTCATTTAAATAAGATACAAAATCCTGAACACCATTTTCGTAGTGATACTCTTCTTGTTCACCAGTTCGCTCATCTGTCAAGGTCATCGTCACTTGCTTGAGCAAGAAGGCAGATTCCTTCAACCTCTCTGCAATGGTATTAAATTTAAAATCAATTGTAGAGAAAATGGTATCGTCAGGCATAAAGGTAACTTTGGTACCTGTTTTTGATTTTGGTGCTCTACCAATTTTTTTCAAGGTAGTAACAGGCTTACCCCCCTGCTCAAAGCGTTGTTTATAAACTGCACCTTCACGGGTAATTTCCACTTCTAACCAACTAGATAGGGCGTTAACCACCGAAGAACCAACCCCATGCAGACCACCTGACGTTTTATACCCACCCTGGCCAAACTTACCACCTGCATGGAGAACGGTGAAGATGACTTCAACTGTTGGCTTGCCTGTAGCATGCATACCAACTGGCATACCGCGACCACAGTCTGTTACGGATAAACTCCCATCTTTAAGAATCGTTACTTCAATTCTATTCCCGAATCCAGACAATGCTTCATCTACTGCATTATCGACAATCTCCCAGACCATATGGTGTAGACCGTTGCCATCTGTTGATCCGATATACATCCCGGGACGTTTACGAACAGCATCTAATCCTTCCAAGACCTGAATGGCGTCATCGTTATAATTATTAATATCAATCTCTTTCTTAGCCAAATTTGACCTCCATACCTATCATCTTTTCTATATTACAAGTTTTTTTGTATTTTTGCAAAATATTTCTGTTCTTTTCCGGTGCAACAAGATAATTATTATCCAATTCAAAATTCTTGATAAAAAATATGCTATAATGAAACTATGTTAAAGATTGTATTACTATTCATTACTGCCTACTTATTAGGCTCAATACCATCTGGTCTTTGGATTGGACAAGCGTTTTTTAATATCAATATTCGTGACCATGGATCTGGCAATACGGGAACGACTAATACATTTCGGATTCTGGGACCAAAAGCAGGGACAGTTGTATTTATTGTTGATTTCTTAAAAGGAACCATAGCAGCCCTTTTACCTATTCTCTTCCATGTGCAAGACATTTCACCAATCGTTTTCGGTCTTCTAGCTGTTCTAGGACATACCTTCCCAATTTTTGCTCAATTTAAGGGTGGGAAGGCTGTTGCTACGTCTGCAGGAATGCTTTTGGGAGTTGCACCTGCATTTTGCCTCTATCTAGTAATCGTTTTCGCAGTATCCCTTTATTTGACGTCTATGGTCTCTTTCTCCAGTGTCTTTTCAGCCGGCTTAGCCATTTTGGGAGTCTTAGTGTTTCCAGCATTTGGATTCCTAATTAATGAATATGATTGGATATTTACACTGATTATTGTCTTTCTCGGACTCTTTGTGATTATCCGTCATAAAGAAAATATCAAACGAATTCTTCGCAAAGAAGAAAATTTGGTCCCCTTTGGATTGAACCTAACGAAACAAAAGAAAAAATAGCCTAATCAAATGCCCCTTACACCCTTATTAGGACCCTCGACCTAGTAAGGGTTTTATTATGGAAAAACATAGTCATCTGAATTAATACTCTACGAGAGTGACTTGTTTCGCAAGTCATATTTCCAACCTAGAAAAGCCTCAAGGCTGCTCTAGCTACCTGCACCAAAGTCGAGGTCTGAAAGCTCTTCATTCGACTAAACAACAATTGAAACCAGCGTCACACTTCCCAAGAAAAGGAAATCTAACATCCCAAAATACCGGTAGAATCTTGAACACCATACTTGAGTTTAACACATTAAACTTTTTAGTAGATTTGAAAATTCATTTTTGTTATACTGATTGTATGAAAACATTAACACTTGGAAAACTATTAGGATTACCAAATTTTCATCATTTTTATTCGGTTCCTGTGAAGAGACTTGAGCACACCGCAGACAATTATATACTTGTTTTTAAACAGGATAAAGAACTTGTTTTTGTCGACTTAGAAAGTGAGACCGGAAAGACTCAGGAAGCTAGATTTGCTAGTCATTTTCAGAACGATCATCTGTTAATCGGTTTGGGAGCAATTCCTGTTTCTGCATGGTCTACCTGTCAAGTCCTTGAAGTAAGGAAAAATACTAATCAACGAGGAGTCAGTCTCTCACATTTGATGGAAAGCCACGGACAATTACCTATTTTTAAGTCAATAGCAGAGCAATATCGAGCACGTGAACAAGCAACAGTTTATGATCCCTACCGCTACTCCTACACTGTTGATGAGAAATCTGCTATTAAAGACAATCAATTAAAAATCATTCCTAGAAAAGAATATGAAAAAATAAAAGATTTTCATCCCTTTTTGAAAACAAGACATGGAAATGTTTATGCTGTTCCCTGCCTCTATCAAGACATAAAACGAAAGCAAGTGACTAAGATTTATATCATGGGATGGTATTTTTATGAAAAACAACTGAAAATATCTTGGAAGCCATCTCATACAAGAAAAAGTCGATGGCGTTCCTCACTTCTTTCTGTTGATAAACTGTCGGACCGCTACTTCTTCCAAGGTGAATTGTACAAGAAAGGCTCATATCCAGTTTTTCTAGACCAGCTAACAATAAAAAATAAGGCTTACCAACAACGTCTAGACGACGAGTTTGCAGCCTTTATAAGTATCATTGAAAATCAAAAACAAAAAGCGCAGCTCCGTTTGAGATAAGGTATCGATGGACACCTCTTATTTCCGACGTTTGTCTTTTTAATTTCACAACTACGCGAAATTGGCGATCTGGATGGTTCTCTGTGTTAGACATTTGAATACGAGCCTCAAGAATATCTCCGTGTCCAAAGTAAATCAATCGGCTGATCAAAGAATTTTTATCAGATGGAATATAGCCTAATTTGGTACCCTGATAAAAGATTGCTACCGCTTCAGAATCGTGTGGGTTAGAAGGTTCCCCTACTAATTCTACTGGTGTTCCTGGTTTTAGTTAATCAATCACATCAAGCCCATCATAATAGGCAAATGCAGCCAAATGAAAATGTTGCACATTGCGTGTTGGTTCAAAAGAAGTATAAGTCATGTGTTGACCTCCAAAAATTTCTTATGGTTGGTAGACAATTTGATAATTAGCATTGATAATAACCCCATTCTGATAAACAGTATACAGACTTTCGTCATTCCCCTCTATAACATTGTATGGGATAGATTCTGTGCGGGTGTAATTTCCCTCAATCACATGCCAGTTGTTTTCACCTAAAATAGCGTTTGCGTATTCAATCGTCTTGGGACCACTTTCCAGCTGAATCCCAGTTTCAGTATTCTTTAGCGGATCAATACCACTATCAGCTGATTGAGATAGACGATAATAGACTTCCATTGAATCTGCAGACGCCGGGCTAATCACTATCATTCTATCACGTGTGGAGTCAGATGTATCTGTACCAGTTGTTAGGTAGGCTGCGCTCAATTGAGTTCCTCCCGGAACCATCAGTAATGTTACATCTCCAATTTTTGCATCTACATAGCCTGTTTCTAATACCCCGTCCATAATTTTTCCGCGTCCAAGCAATGCACGATCCTCTGTGACCAAGCCCTTGCTATTAAATGTCAAGGAATCTCCCTGGGTATTCTGCCAAGTAGCAAGAATACTGTCGTAATTTCCCTGCATCAAAGCATCTATATCTATCGAAATTGGAAGAATGTCTTTCTGACTGGTAGATGAGGTACTCGTGCTTGAGAATTGACTTGTTGATGAAGTAGTGTTTGACGATGTCGTAGACGTCTTATTGGCATTGCAAGCTGGAAGTACAAAAACTGTAATCACACCCAGAAAAATACATAAAATTCTCTTTGACATGCCGTTCTCCTATTCTCTATGAATAGTAAATCCAGTTGCCTGTTTGGTTGCCATAATAGTCATATCAGAAATCTGAACGTGTGCAGGTTGATTTGCAACGAAAAGAGTACATTGTGCAATATCGCTAGCTTGCAAAGCATCAATCCCTTGATAAACTGTCGCTGCTCTCTCCTTATCTCCATAAAAACGAACTTGGCTAAAGTCAGTCTCAACAATACCTGGTTGTAAGGTGGTTACCTTGATATTTTTATCAATCGTATCAATACGAATACCGTCTGAAAGCATCTTGACAGCTGATTTGGTTGCAGCGTAGACAGCAGCTCCTGCATAGGCGTAAATACCGGCCGTTGATCCAATATTGATAATATGACCTTCATTATTTTCAACCATTTGTGGCAATAACTGACGTGTCACAGTTAGTAATCCTTTAATATTAGTATCAATCATTGTCATCATGTCAGTCAAATCATAGTCTTGAAATTTGTCCAATCCCAATGCCAGGCCAGCATTGTTTACCAAAATATGAATTTGTCCAACTTCTTCTATGATTTTTTGACAATTTATGATTGTTTGCTCCATATTCGTAATATCAAATGAATAAATGGATACTTGGACATGGAATTGCTTTTCAATATCATGTTTAATTTCTTCTAGTTTGTCAAATCTGCGACCCGTAATAACGAGATTATCACCATTTTCTGCAAAGGCGTAAGCGATTGCTTTACCGATTCCGCTACTTGCACCTGTAATCAATACATTTCGTTTCATCATTTTTTCTCCTATTTCTATATTATACTACTTTTTTGAATAGAATGGAAAATCACAGAGCACAAAATAAGATCCCCTATCGACAGGGGACCTTATTTTTTAGGAAGGAAACACACTTATTTTAGACCATCTTTGGTATAATGTCCATCTACTTTAAAATCAAAACCAACTGAGACTGGGAATTGAATAGTAGAATTTGGTTTATTAAATAATAATTTTACATTAGAATTTGCATATTCTTCTGGTAAATCGATATAGAAATGTCCTTTGCTATCTTTCAGCATAGCTTGACCAGGCCAAGCTCCCAAAGGCATTTGAATTGGATGACCATAATAGGCATAGACATTTGCAGCACCCCATCCACCAGGATTTTCAAAGGTAATACGGGTAAAGTCTTCGGCAACTGGTTCTGGTAAAACGGCTCTATGGCTACCGTCTAATTCATAGACTTGTCCAAGTTCCAAATCATAGCCAGGTTTATTTTGAGCTGGGAATTGAACTTTCGTATCAGGATTATTGAAAATTACTTTACCACCTGCAAATTCTTCACCAAGCTCAATATAATATCCGTACTCATCTTGACTCATTTCTTTACCTGGCCAATTTCCAACGAGTGGTACACCTTTATTATCATAAACATAGGCGTAGACCTTAGACCAACCTTGTGAATTGTTGAAGTAAACACGGTGGGCAAGTTGTTGCTCGATGTCTGGGACTTTTGTACCGACTTCAACTACTTGTGTTACTGGCTCTTTGCTAACTGTTTCACTGATTTTTGTCTTAGAAACAAGTTGATCACCAATGTACTCTGAACGGTAAGTTATTGTCTTCACTCCGTCTTGACCTTCAACGCGAGTTACTTTCTGTCCTTTTTCAAGTTCAGGATTGTCTACATACTCTGTTTCAAATGGAATTGGAAGCTCTTCATTTTCTTCTTTGAACTCGCTATCAGGTTGTTCGGCAACTAAACCATCTTTAGAATATGTTCCGCCTGATTTAAATTCAAAACCAAGGGATTGTGGATACTGTGCTCCTTTGTTGTTAGAAAAGAGTACTTTTACGCCATCAGTCTCGTATGATATTGGAAGAGTGATGGCTAAAAGACCTGTACCATCTTTTTCCATCTTAGTTCCTGGCCATGCGCCCAACAATTTTTCACCTTTGGCATTATACATATATACAAAGACATCTGTCCATTTATCTGGATTTTCAAAGCGAATGGTTGTATTGGCATTCGGATCTTCTTTTGTAAAGCGATAAACGGATTGAACTGTCTCACCTTTAGCGTTTTTAGCAGATAATGTAACCGTTACTGTTTCACCAAATTGCACTTGACTTCCGATTGTAATGACTTTTCCATTTTCAAATTTAATTGGAGCGCCATTATTGACAGAATAGGTAGCCTCACTAGTATTAGAAGTTTGTAATGTAAGATTTAATGTATCTGTCAAGAAAGTATGGATGCCTTCTTGATATCCTTGAACTGACAAGGATGCTAGATCATCAAAACTCTCACCTTTTGTTAATACTAATACTGATCGTCTCGCAATGGAACCACTTAATCGTCCGTTCGAAACAGTGTAGGTTTTACCAGAAATTTGGTCTTTATAGGTTCCATTCGCCAATTTTGTCTCAGTATTTAAGCTTTTCTCACTGTCGGAAAGGTTTGCAATTACTGCGCCTTGAGTGCCTCGTTCAATCATGGCAACGTTTGTATCACCATTCGGGTTCCGAATATATTCTGATTGACCAACCATGGCATTATGGAATTTGTTTACTGCTACAATCGTAGGGTCTTTATAAAGATTGCTACCTGCATCACCGATTTTAGTTTGTTCAGGGAAACGGACACCTTTACCGCCACCAACTGGACGTGAGAAGAATAGAGGTGTACCTTTGGCGCGTGCAGTAATCATTGCCCAGCCCAGTTTCAAATCCTCGTCACTCATCCAAGCTGATTCTGATTCGCTATCCGTATTTCCATTTGCATAAGTATCATGTGATTCTACCCAAAGAACCAATTTTGATGGATCAACTCCCGCTCTGTAATTTCCAAGATTCCCAGCATTGGCATTTCTATTGCGGAGAATTTCACGAATAGAGTGCCCGTATTGGGATGCAGTAATGCTCATCAAATTTGCATAATCTGCATCTCTTGAAATATTATCTTGTAACACTTCACCATATTGAAATTCAGAACCATTGTTCAAGATAACATTCCAGAAATTACTGCCATATTGATTCGGATATTCTCCTGGTAATTCAATATGTTTAGCAGCATCATAGCGGAAACCATCAGCCCCATCAGATACAGCATTTTTCAAGAATTTCAATAAATACTGTTGTACTTCTGGATTTTGAGTATTCAATTCCCAAAGACCTAGCAAGGATTTTTGAGTCACTTCTTCACGACTATTCCAATTTGAAATTCTATCAGCTCCATGAGTCCAATTATTGATGGACTTTATTTCAGAACTTACTTTAGAATAGTCAGATGTGGTATGGTTTAATACCGCATCAACAATAATCTTAATACCGTATTGTTCTGCGACACGGTTCATCTCGATAAATTCAGCTTCAGTTCCAAGCTGATAGTTACCAATCGTATAGGCAGTTGGTTGATAATGATAGTACCATTGATTTGTAAATTTCTTATCACCGCCATTTCCAACTACAACAGCATTGATTGGAGATGTTTGAACACTTGTATAGCCTGCTTCTTTAATGGCCGCCATATTTTCTTTGATAGCATTAAACGACCAACACCAAGCATGTAAAACAGTCCCGTCTTTCATTGAAACCTGCTGGTTGGAGCTGGCAACGATTGTTTCACCATTTACTGAAGTGATTGTGAATGCCTGTTCAATTCCAGCAAACATGGATAAAATCAGGGTAACACCAACCGCTTTTTTTACCAGTTTGGATAGTATTCTCTTACTTTGACTTTGATAAGCCATATAAACCTCATAAAAAATAATAAGAAAACGTTCGCATTTTCTTGAAAAAATATATCTACAGTTGATGACCTTGAACCTAGCAATCAACTGTAGAGGAATAAGTACTCTCCTTTTTTTCAAAATTAAATCATTCGCCAAATGCAAACGGTTGCAAAATGATAATATCATATTTGTTGGTTAATTTCAAACAGCTAAAAAATCATGAAAAACTGCTCTGTATCAGGTTTTACTGTCAATTTATACCACTTTAGGGAAAATTTTGTTATCGTTAACAATTTTTGGACTAACTAAAAAACTCATTGAACTTCAACGAGTTTTTGTATGTCATCAGAAAAAATTAAAGAATTGCATGAGTCGCATATTGAACTGAACCTGTCTTGCATAATAAATATTGCCGCCATTTACATATAATTTTCCACCACTGAGCAATGCTAAAGGATGATAATAGGTATAAGTTTCCCCTGTTGTATTACCTAAACTAGGAGCAACGACAGTCTTCGAATATTCTTTTGCCAAGGGCAGCGTATGTTCTCCACCATGTTCTGCGATATAGTCAATATAGGCTGGCCCAAAATTATAGGCTTGAACTGCTGTCCAGACTTCTACCCCTTTTTCTTCTGCCAGTTGCAAATTTTCAGTGAGATAGATTACACCTTGGCGAATACTTTCTTTGCTATCTGTGATCGTATTCGTATAACCTGTTGCGGACTCACTAGATTGCATGACATCAGCTTCTAATCCTTTTGTTTCTGTATAAATCATGGCCAAAACCAATTCTTCGTTAGCAGGTGTATCATTTTCAGCTAGTACTTCTTGTACCATTGTTTGATAAGCCATTACTTGCTTGACAGCGTGATAGGTCTGGAAACCTTTATAGCCAAGAAAAATCAATAAAAGCATCACTAGAATGCGTCTCAGTTTTTTCATTTACTTACTCTTTATATCTTCAATATTTTTGATGAGGATCGAATAGGTTCCGTTTTCATTTTGAATAAACTCAACAGATTCAGCATCCTCATAGATTGCGTTAGGTACAATCAATTCAATGCCATTTGATAAAGAAAGCTTTTGGTTTTCAAATTTCTTGAGTTGACGACTACTATCAATCTCATCAAATGAAATCTTATCAGGTATGACCTCTTTCAGTTGATCGACGAAATTTAAACGAGCAGTCAGGTTGTTATCGAATAACTGATCAGCCAATTTTTCTGGAGAAAGCTCATTATCTTCTTCCAAATTGTTGAAAATAGCTGATTTGACTTTCGATTGAAATTGAAAATCTCCTTGATGGAAATTGTCAGCAATCTTCTGTGCAGTTTGCTCTACTGCTTTGATTGATTTCTTTGCAGAAATAGCTGGTGTGACTTGCAGAAGATTATCTGAGAAATAATTGAGGAAGGCTCCATTGTGTTTGATTCTTTTCTCAATCAAATGATACTTCCGCGTTTGAAGATTAACAATCAAAGCTTCATCAGGTGCTGAACCTGCTCCAGGTAAATTATTCTGGGTGATTTTTAAAGGACTTCCGCTTTCCAGACCAATGTGGGCGAGATTTTCACGCAGTGAGATTCTCAAAAAAGCAAAATGTTCAACACCATTTCGTTCAAACTCTATGAAAATGAGGTCATTGGTTTTTAAATTCTCAGAAATTGAAAATTCTTCTTTCCAGAAATTAGCAATCTTTACTGAATTCGACAACAAATCACCCTTTAGATGATCTAGAAAGGGATTCTCAGAATTGAATTGACCTGTTTTAGCCTCATCAGAAAAAACACGTTCAATTTTTTTGCGCAAATATTCTTCTATTTTGGGACTAACAGTCAAAAGCTGGTCGGCAAGGACCAGCTCTGTATCATCGGGACTAAATTGATGTATAATAGCTTTTTTAACAAATATATCCATATTTTATTTTTCGTAAAGAGGGAATTGATCTGTTAAAGCACGAACTTCTTGGCGAACTTCTTCAAGAACTGCATCATTCTCAGCATTTTCAAGTGCTTTAATTGTTAATTGAGCAACCTTACGAGCTTCTTCAACACCAAAACCACGGGCTGTAATAGCTGCTGAGCCGATGCGGATACCACTTGTCTTGAATGGTGAAAGTTTTTCATAAGGAATTGAATTTTTATTAAGTGTTATATTTACTTCATCGAGGAGATGCTGAGCAACCTTACCGTTTTCAACGACTTTTGTCACGTCAACTAGGAAGAGATGGTTGTCTGTTCCTCCTGTGATGACTTTAAAGTTAGGGTTTGCAAGGAAGACTTCAGCCATGGCCTTGCTGTTTTCAATCACTTTTTGAGCATAGTCTTTGAAAGCTGGGTCCAAAACTTCTTTGAAAGATACGGCTTTTGCAGCAATAACATGCTCTAATGGACCACCTTGAATTCCAGGGAAAATGGCTGAGTTGATTTTCTTAATAAGTTCTTCGTCATTCGTCAAAATCAATCCACCACGAGGACCACGAAGAGTTTTATGTGTTGTTGTAGTAGTGATATGAGCATGCGGAACCGGGTTTGGATGGAGGCCAGCAGCTACTAGTCCAGCAATATGTGCCATATCCACCATCAATTTTGCACCAACTGCATCAGCAATCTCACGGAATTTAGCAAAGTCAATCGTACGAGCATAGGCTGAAGCACCTGCTACAATCAATTTTGGTTGTACTTCTTTTGCTTGTTCTAAAATGGCAGCGTAATCAAGCAAGCCAGTTTCTTCGTCAACATTGTAAGCGACAAAGTTGTAAGTTTGTCCTGAAAAGCTAACTGATGCACCGTGAGTCAAGTGACCACCTGCTGCTAAGTCCATTCCCATAACAGTGTCTCCTGGCTCAATCAAGGCCATGTAGGCAGCACAATTGGCCTGGCTTCCTGAGTGTGGCTGAACATTAGCAAATTTTGCACCGAAAATTTCTTTAGCACGTTCAATAGCTAAACTTTCAACTACGTCAACGCATTCCGTACCGCCATAGTAACGACGGCCTGGATAGCCTTCAGCATACTTATTGGTCAAAATAGAACCTTGAGCTGCCATAACAGCTTTAGAAACAACGTTTTCAGACGCGATCAATTCGATATTATTTTGTTGGCGTTTTTCTTCAGCTTGAATAGCATCCCAAACCTCTTTATCGAAGTTTTTAAAGTCAACTTTATCAAAAATCATATGCGTTTCTCCTTTATTAGTGCTTGATATAATGGTTATGCGACTTGTCAGATTGGCATCCCTAGTGTTAGCAAAAAACTTATATTTGAATTTCTTAGATATAAATGATGGTTTAAATATGTGAATGAACCTATTCATCTACTCGAAACATTCTTCAATCCTCGAATTCAATTTCAGGTATTTCTTTTTGAATGAGCTCACGACTTATTGCACCTTGACGCAAAATCCGCGCTTTCTGTCCAGAAAGGTCCAAAATCGTTGAATCAATGCCTGTCAAGGCTTGGTCGTCCTCAATGCCAGGCAAATCAACTGAAAATTGTGCCTGGATGTCCGAAAACTTCTTGCCACTTTCATTTCCTGAAATATTGGCGGACGGTCCAATAAGTGGACCAGTCTCAGAAATCAATTGTAAGGTTTTTACGTGATTAGGTACACGGAATCCAACAGTATCCAGTCCAGAATTAACCCAAAAAGGAACATTGTCATTCGCTTTTAGGATAATCGTTAGCGGTCCTGGCATAAACCTATTATACAGTTTTTCCAGAAAAAAGGGTGTATTTTGACTGAAAAAAATAATATCGTTCAGATTTGAGACATTTAAGTTCATTGCCTTGTCCCTAGGGCGCTGTTTCAACTGATAGACACTATTGACCGCCTCTTCATTTAAAGCTTGGGCAAACAGTCCATAGACTGTTTCAGTGGGAAGAACGACAGCCCCTCCACTAGTTAGAATTTTTCGGAGTTTATCCATTATCATCCGCTACAACCTTTCTATCCTGTCCAAATTGGTCTTTGAGGACTCGAATTCGCTTTTTGGGGAAATGCAGAGTAAGTAAGTCGGTTAGGTCTTGCCCTTGTTTATAGCCAATTTCAAAGTAGAGTTTTCCATTTTTCTTCAAGAATGCCCCTGCTTGCTCCGCAATTTCTCTATAAATAGCCATGCCATTTTCTTCCGCAAATAAGGCCAGATGGGGCTCAGAAGTCAATACATTGAGCCCAACTTCATCTGTGTCATCTTGCGAGATATATGGTGGGTTGGAAACAATGATGTCAAATTTCCCTGTCACAGCTTGCAAGACATCCGATTCTAGAAAGTGGACAGAGACTTGGTTATTTCTTGCATTTTCCTGAGCCACTGCTAAGGCATCCTCTGAAATATCCACCGCTACCACTTCCCAATCAGGTCTAGCTTTTGCAAGGGAAATAGCTATGGCACCGCTTCCTGTACCGATGTCTAAGATACGCAAATCTGCTCCAATATTTTCCTGCAAAATCAAATCGACTAATTCTTCCGTTTCAGGTCTTGGAATCAAGACTCGCTCATCTACCACGAACTCCAAGCCATGAAAATCAGCCTTGCTGATAATGTATTGGGCAGGTCGGTGCTGGGAAAGTTGCTGAAAAATCGCATCAATCTCTTCTTTGTCAGTCGGTGTGACTTCCTGACGGAGCAGGAGGAGAAATTCCGTAAAGTTCAATCCCTTTAAGCCACGAAAGGTGAAGGACAGGGATTCTGCCTCTTCACCGATTGCGACTAATTGTTCTTCGTATGCTGCAAATAATTGAGCATAATTCATTATTTGTTAAGCTCTTCTAGTTTTTGCGTTTGATCGTAGAGAACAAGGGCATCTACGACTTCATCCATCTTACCTGACAAGATAGTATCCAGCTTTTGCAAGGTCAAGCCGATACGGTGGTCTGTCACACGGTTTTGTGGAAAGTTGTAGGTACGGATACGCTCTGAACGGTCACCTGTACCGATAGTTGATTTACGCTCTGCATCCTGCTCATCTTGGGCAATCTGTGCAAAGTGGTCCGCAACACGGGCACGGATAATTTTCATTGCCTTTTCACGGTTTTTCTGCTGGGTCCGTTCTTCCTGCATTTCTACCTTGATGTTGGTTGGCAAGTGAACGATACGCACGGCAGTTGCAACCTTGTTGACGTTCTGTCCACCAGCACCAGATGCGTGGTAAATATCGACACGAAGATCTTTTGGATCGATGTCATATTCCACTTCTTCAACTTCTGGCATGATGAGAACGGTTGCTGTTGAGGTGTGGACACGACCTTGGCTTTCTGTCACAGGGACACGTTGGACACGGTGAGCTCCTGATTCATACTTGAGTTTTGAATAAACGGATTGACCAGAGACCATGGCAACCACTTCCTTGATACCGCCGACACCATTATAAGAAGCCTCCATGACTTCAAAACGCCAGCCTTGACCTTCTGCATACTTTTGATACATGGTCAAAAGGTCTCCAGCAAAGAGGGCAGCTTCATCACCACCTGCGGCACCACGGATTTCCAAGATGATATTTTTGTCATCGTTAGGGTCTTTTGGTAAAAGAAGAATTTTGAGCTTTTCTTCGTAAGCCTCTTTATCAGCTTTAGCTTGTTTAAGTTCTTCCTTAGCCATTTCCTCCAGGTCAGCATCACCAGAAGATTCCTTAATCATCTCTTCTGCATCGACAATATTTTGAAGTACAGTCTTATATTCACGGTAAGCTGTAACCGTATCACGAGTTGCAGATTCTTCCTTAGATAACTCCATAAAACGCTTGGTATCGCTGACTACATCTGGGTCAGACAACAATTCACCAAGTTCCTCATAGCGGTCTTCCACCGCCTGTAATTGATCGTAGATGTTCATAATTTTAAGATATTAAGGGCGTTAAACGAACAAAGCAAAAATAGGAGTTTTGACGAAGGACGAAAGCGTCCTAGAAAAAACTATCTTTTTTGCACAGTTCGTAGCCCGTATTCGATTCCTTTCTAAATATTTGACCGAACACACTTCCAGTTAGCTTGTAGGGCGTGTTCAATTCCTTTAAGATACAAAGCCCGTTAAGCAAGCACAGTCAAAATAGGAATTTTGACCAAATGTTATAAACACTTGGAAAAATTATCTTTTTGACACAGCTTGTAGGGCGTGTTCAATTCCTTTCTGTAATATGTAGGTCATGAAACAGGCACAGTTCGTAGCCCGTATTCAGTTTTTTCTAAAAATTGTTTGGAATGAAACTCACGCTAAAATTTCTTTTACGTACATTCAGTCCATTAACTAAATGATTATTTTATTTCTGGTGAAAAATAATGTTTGCGACAGACAGGAATGTAGGTTTCATTGCCGCCAATTTGGATTTGTTCTCCTTCATAAGTAGGTTTTCCATCCTGCGTTCTCAAAACCATTGTCGCTTTTTTAGAACAATATTGGCAGATTGTTTTGATTTCATCTAATTTATCAGCCAATAAGAGCAAATGTTGGGAACCTTCAAACAGTTCATTTCGAAAATCATTTTTAAGACCGAAAGCCATAACAGGTACATCCAGTTCATCTACAACACGCGCAAGAGCATATACATGATGACGTCGAAGAAATTGAGCTTCATCAATCAGAACACAATAAGGTCGGGGTTCCATTTTTTCGATAAAAGCAAAAATATCCATCTCATCGTCAATAGCTACTGCTTCACGTCGCATGCCAATTCGACTGGATACAACACCAAATGCATCACGGGTATCAAGCGCAGATGTCATGATAACAACAGGTTTTCCTTGTTCTTCATAGTTGTGGGCAACCTTGAGAATTTCAATAGTCTTACCTGAGTTCATTGTCCCATATTTATAATATAATTGAGCCACTTTTCTCATTCCAATCTTAAAATTTCACTCCTTTCATTCTATCATAAATTGGAGTTTATGGGAAATAGAAAAACAAGCTCAACCGAGCTTGTCTAATCCATGAATACTACCTAATTTTTACTTTGAAAAAATCTTACTCACATCCAACTCCATCCCCATCACGGTCTAAGTGACTCCCGTAACCTGGATCTCCACGATAAATTGGATCTGCTCCAGCATTCCGTACTGCGGTACAATTTTTATAATAGACACTTCCAGATTGTGTTCCAGCGAACTGCTGTATTTGACTTTGTGCTTGTGCCTGTGATTCTAGTATTCTTTGCGCTTCTGCTGCTTTTTGGGCTTCGGCAGCAAGCCGAGCTTCCTCTTCCTTGCGAGCCTTCTCAGCGATTGCTTTTTCTGCATTCCAATATTTTATGATTACCTTACTGTTTTTTGTTATTACTTTATCGTTAATGCTATTAAAATCTTTCCCATCAATTTCAACTGCAATCATTTGCCCATTTTTAGAAATATCATTTGTTTCAGTTGCTTGTTCAGAAACCTGTGAAAAACCACCATCTGTAAATAATTTCTTTGTATCAAAGACTGTCGTAGTTGAAATAGCATTTGGTAGTTCTGCAAAACTAGAAAAATCAGAGTAAGTCACTGTGATAGGGACATTTTTCTTAACCACTATTTCTTGTTTTGTATCTAGCTTTAATTCCTTTCCATCTAACATGATTGACTGGATCTTCTCGTGCATGGTTTTATCTTTATCAGCTTTCGGTGTTAGGGTTATATTAACAAATCCTGCTGATTTTAACTGTTTTTCAATTTCTGATTTACTAGATCCTTTTGACATATTTTCAGGTATTTTTACATTGTCATTGCTCACATCAAAGTATGTTAAAGTGACTGGTAAACTCTTTGAATAAAAATAACCAAGCTGATAGTCATATGAGCCAATCTTGATACTATCCACAATATCTTTCTTTTTTTCGTTTCCTTCAGCAACCAATAATATTGGTGTTAATGTGATATTTTCAAATCCTAATTGAATAAATTCTTTTTCAACATCCTTTATATTACCATTTTCAGTAAGCTGAGGTTCCATAGCATCTTTCATAGCACTATGGTAGGTAATTTCAATCGGAGTATCTTTTGCTACACTTCCTTCTTTCCATTACTCGCCATCGACTGATACGGTTTCAACAAAAGTTATTTCAGAAACTTTTCCATACTCTAAATCGCTTATCTTCACAGTTTGAACATTTCCAAAACCAGCATCATTAAATTCTTGCAAAACAGTTTCAATATTTTTTTCAAAAATCTGTTCTTTAGCTGGAAGTTTGGCAGTTGTAAGATATGATACCGCTAAGGCTGTTACGACAACACCACCTAAAATGGCACCTGTTTTACGATTAAAAAATTTGCGTTTTTTATTCGTTGAAAAATCAATATTTGCTTGTAAATTTTTTCTCTTAAACATACTTCTTCTCCTTGAACACTCCTAATAATATTATATCAAATTAGCGATCATATTTGCAATAATTTATAAAAATATCTTTGGAGAATCCTAAAAACTATGGTACAATAAACGAAAAATAAAGGAGGAAATATATGCCATTTGTACGTATTGATTTGTTTGAAGGACGCACAGAAGAACAAAAGATTGCTCTTGCACGTGAAGTAACTGAGGTTGTATCTCGTAATACCAACGCACCCAAAGAAGCCATACATGTTTTCATCAATGATATGCCTGAAGGGACTTACTACCCACAAGGTGAAATGAAACGTAAATAAGAGAAAACACTCTTGCAACAAAATGCAGGAGTGTTTCTTTATATCAAGATTATTTCTTATCGTCTTCATCCATACTGAGAACACTGAGGAAGGCTTCTTGTGGAACTTCGACAGAGCCGATGGCTTTCATCCGTTTTTTACCGGCTTTTTGTTTTTCTAGGAGTTTGCGTTTACGGGAAACGTCACCACCATAACACTTGGCCAAAACGTTCTTCCGAAGAGCCTTGATGTCGCTACGGGCAACGATTTTTTGACCGATTGCAGCTTGGATTGGCACTTCAAACTGTTGACGAGGGATGATTTTCTTGAGTTTGTCCACGATGATTTTCCCACGTTCGTAAGCAAATTCCTTGTGGACGATAAAGCTGAGGGCATCTACTTTGTCACCGTTCAAGAGAATATCCATTTTCACTAACTTAGATGAACGATATTCAGAAATTTCATAGTCAAAGCTAGCGTATCCACGAGTAGATGACTTGAGTTTATCAAAGAAATCAAAGACAATCTCCGCAAGTGGAATTTGGTAGATAACATTGACACGATTATCATCGATATAATCCATTGTCACAAAGTCACCACGTTTGCGTTGGGCCAATTCCATGACCGCACCGACATATTCCTGTGGCACCATGATTTGTGCCTTAACATAAGGCTCCTCAATACTTGCAATTTTTGTAGGATCTGGGAATTCTGAGGGGTTGGCTACATCAATCGTTTCACCGTCCGTCATGTTAATATGGTAAACTACCGACGGTGCTGTCATGATGAGGTCAATGTTAAATTCACGCTCTATCCGTTCTTGAATAACATCCATGTGCAAGAGACCTAAGAAGCCACAACGGAAACCAAAGCCGAGGGCCTGCGATGTTTCAGGTTCGAACTGCAAGCTGGCATCGTTGAGCTGGAGCTTTTCCAGGGCTTCACGGAGGTCATTATACTTGTTGGAGTCAATTGGATAGATTCCAGCGAAGACCATTGGGTTCATCTGCTTGTAGCCTGCTAGTGGTTCGCTAGCTGGATTTTCCGCTAAGGTCACCGTATCACCGACACGGGTATCTGCCACGGTCTTGATAGAAGCTGCGATATAACCAACATCTCCAACTGCTAGGAAGTCACGGCCAATAGCTTTTGGTGCAAAAATTCCGACTTCCGTAACATCGAAGGTCTTGCCATTGCTCATCATTTGGATGGTATCACCAGGCTTTACAAACCCATTAACAATACGGACTTGGAGGATGACCCCGCGATAGGGATCATAGACAGAGTCAAAAATTAAGGCCTGCAATGGGGCTTCAACATCACCTGTTGGAGCGGGAACTTTCTCTACGATTTGTTCAAGAATCTCCTCAATACCAATTCCTGATTTAGCTGAAGCCGGAACCGCTTCCGAAGCGTCCAAACCAATGACATCTTCAATTTCTTGACGAACACGCTCAGGATCTGCAGCTGGTAGATCAATCTTATTAATGACTGGCAAGATTTCAAGATCATTATCCAGAGCCAAATAAACATTTGCAAGTGTTTGTGCTTCAATGCCTTGGGCTGCATCAACTACCAGAATTGCTCCTTCACAGGCAGCAAGCGAACGAGAAACTTCATAGGTAAAGTCAACGTGTCCTGGAGTGTCTATCAAATGGAAGATATAGGTTTCTCCATCTTTGGCAGTATAGTTAAGCTCGATAGCATTTAGCTTAATGGTTATGCCACGTTCACGCTCCAAATCCATGCTATCTAACAATTGAGCCTGCATTTCACGACTAGAAACTGTTTCTGTCTTTTCGAGTATGCGGTCAGCCAAGGTTGATTTCCCATGGTCAATGTGGGCAATAATGGAGAAATTACGGATTTTCTCCTGTCGTTTTTTTAATTCTTCTAAATTCATGTTTCATCCTTTACAAGGGTATAATACTCTTCATTATATCAGATTTGGCTAGAACTTTCCATAAGAAAAACACCTAGAAATATAGGTGCCTACTCTGCTATTGTCCTAACCATAAAGAAATTTCACGTTCAGCTGCTTCTGAGCAATCTGATCCATGTACGACATTCTCTACCATTCCACCAACTGGTGCCGTTGCAAAATCCCCACGAATAGTTCCTGGAAGTGCATTGACCGGATTAGTAGCACCCATCATATCTCTCCATGATTTGATCACTTCTGGACCTTCCAAAATCCCAGCAATGACAGGACCACTAGTCATATATTGAACCAATTGCGGAAAGAAAGGTTTGTCAGTCAAATGATCATAATGTTGCGCAATTAATGCTTCTGTTGCAGTCAGCATCTTCAAATCACGAATCTTGAATCCTCTACGCTCAATACGTGTAAGAATTTGTCCTACCAATCCTCGCTCAAGAGCATCCGGTTTGATAATGAAGAATGTACGTTCCATGGCTTTTCTCCTGTCTATAAATTAGATATTTTTCAAGATTGCATCCCAAGCCTGATCATAGCCATGACGAGTTTCAGAAGAAAACACAACAAATTGATCCTTCATATCAAAGTCCAACTTTTTCTTGATCATTGATTCGTGTTTGTTCCACTTGCCACGCGGTATTTTATCAGCCTTCGTTGCCACAATAATAACAGGAATGTCATAATATTTCAAGAAATCATACATCTGAACGTCATCAGCTGAAGGCTCATGACGCATATCCACTAAGCTAACAACAACCCGTAAATTCTCTCTTGTTGTCAAATATTCTTCAATCATTTTGCCCCACTTGGCACGCTCCGTTTTTGAAACTTTTGCATAACCATAACCTGGAACATCCACAAAACGAATTTTATCATCTATGTTATAAAAATTAAGTTGTTGAGTTTTTCCAGGCTTTCCTGATGTACGAGCAAGATTTTTTCTACCTAAGAGGGTATTTATAAAGGAAGACTTCCCAACGTTTGATCGTCCAGCAAGGGCGATTTCCGGAAGGTCGTCTTCTGGATATTGGGCTTTCGAAACCGCACTAAGCAGAATTTCAGCATTATGTGTATTGATTTCCATTTTGTACCTTTCATAAAGAAGGGGAGAAAGTCAAAACCTATCACCCCTTATTGTACTTATTTAAGCAGTTTCTAGCAAAGGTTTTTCCTTACCATCTACTGCATCTTTTGTAACACGAACACGTTTTACATTCTCTTGACTAGGAACTTCAAACATCACATCCATCATGGTTTCTTCAATAATCGAACGAAGTCCCCGTGCACCTGTTTTCCGTTCAATAGCCTTTTTGGCAATTTCCTCCAAGGCATCCTGGTCAAATTCTAACTCCACATTATCGTAGGATAAAAGAGTTTGGTACTGTTTTACCAAAGCATTCTTCGGCTCAGTCAAAATACGAATCAAATCCTCTGTCGTTAATTGGTTTAAGGCTGCCAAAACAGGTAATCGTCCAATCAACTCAGGAATAATACCAAATTTTTGAATATCATCAGCAATGATATGTTGCATGTATGATTCTTTTTCATCAATAGCACGATTGTTTTGACCAAAACCAATGATTTTCTCTCCTAATCGTTGCTTAACAATTTCCTCGATACCATCAAACGCACCGCCAACGATGAAAAGAATGTTTTTCGTATCGACTTGAATCATTTCTTGATTAGGGTGTTTTCGTCCACCTTGTGGAGGTACACTAGCAACGGTTCCTTCAATAATTTTTAAGAGAGCTTGTTGGACACCTTCACCCGAGACGTCACGGGTAATGGACACATTTTCACCTTTTTTGGCAATTTTATCAATTTCATCCACATAGATGATACCTCTTTCAGCACGGTCAATGTTAAAATCTGCTGCCTGCAATAATTTAAGTAAAATATTTTCAACATCTTCACCCACATAACCAGCCTCAGTAAGAGCGGTCGCATCAGCAATAGCAAACGGGACATTCAAACTTTTAGCCAAGGTCTGAGCTAGGAAGGTTTTTCCTGAACCAGTCGGGCCAATCATCAAGATGTTAGATTTTTGCAAATCAACATCATTTTCATCACGACTATCTTGGAAATTAATACGTTTGTAGTGATTATAAACAGCCACTGCCAATGCACGTTTAGCACGATCTTGTCCAATGACATAATTGTTTAAAATATTGAGTAATTCTTGTGGCTTTGGTGTGTCTGCCAAATCTGTCAGTACTTCTTCAGCCAATTCTTCACGAATGATTTCTTGAGCTAACTCAACACACTCATTACAAATGAAAACATTATTTCCTGCAATAATTTTTTTAACTTCTTCTTGGTTTTTACCACAAAATGAGCAATAGATAAGCTCTTGTGTATGCTTGACAGCCATGTGTTTCCTCTTTCATATATCTTATCTGAATAAAAAGCCATAAATTGCATGAATACTATTAACCAAATTGGTAAAAGCATTCAGTAAAAATAAAATAGCCAGACCAAAACGTTTCTTTCTAAAGGCTTGAACAGCACAAAGAACGCATATACCGCAGAGAAACGCTGTAAATAAACCGAATAAACTTCTCTCCATGCCTAACTTTCTCTTCTTTCGTAGGTTTTTATAGTAAAATCAAATGGATTTTCCTCATCTTTTAATCGGAGTGTTTTCTTCTGCAGGCAAAATTGTTCCATCGGAAAATCTTTCGGAAAGAAAGTATCTCCATCAAATTGACCATGAATATCTGTCACAATCAATTGGTCGATATATGCCGCAAATGCCATAAAAATCTGACTCCCACCAATTACAAATAAAGTCTGCTCTTGATGTGCATACCAATCCAACACTTCCTCCACACTATGAACAACTGTAACCCGATCATTTTCCGCTACATATGATTGATCCTTTGTCAAAACGATAGTGTGACGATTTGGAAGTGCACGCTTGCCCATACCATCAAAAGTTATACGTCCCATCACCATCGTGTGACCAGTTGTCGTTTCTTTAAAATGAGCTAAGTCAGCGGGCAAGGACCAAGGTAGTTTATCGCCTTTTCCAATCAATCCATTTTCATCTTGAGCCCAAATAGCAACAATCTTTTTTGTCATTTTCTCTCACTTTCCGTCCTATCATTCTATCAAAAATTCACAAAAAATGCACTTTCCAAGTAGGTCTAGTGCAAATTTTTATAGCTCTAAAAATGTAGCAGTACTCAAAGAATACTTGGAGAGTGAAACAGTCTGAGTATAGACTGTTTCAGCCCGAGTCTAAAAATAAAGAAGCGAGGTAAAAGATCGAAGTCTTCACTGCTAATCCCGTTAAATTGCTAAATCGAATTTTAACTGCGGTTTAACTGGATTGTAGTCCACCAACTCAAAATCTTCTGCTTTAATATCAAAAAAATTTGTTCCGTCTGGGACGTTGAGCACTAAACGAGGCTCAACTTCTGAAGGAGTCCGACGTAGCAATTCTTCAGCTTGTTCAAACTGGTTGTCATAGATATGAAGATTGTTGATGAAATAGAAAAACTTCCCAACCTTCCAGCCGAAATGTTTAGCAATCATCATCTGAAGGGCTACATACTGCATCGCATTGATATGATGGGCAACCAACATATCATTTGAGCGTTGAGTAAGGGTTGCGTCCAGATAAATGTCCCCATCCACTCGTCGAACGTCAAACATGGTCTGAAAGGCACATGGCAACAGACCTGCAGATTGGTCAAAAGCCTCATAGTCCCATAACGAAATGACATTGCGGCGATTCCAAGGATTTTCTTCCAATTGTTTGAGAATCTTGGAAATGATGTCATGCTTCTTAACAATAGCACCATAGCGTTCGCCAATCGTGCCGGTTCCTTCCACTTCCCAGTCATTCCAATACTGGACACCGTACTTTTCTTGTAAAACAGACAAGTCATTGGTCTGGTCTTGGTAAATCCAGAGAATTTCTTTAATGGATGACTTGATTGGGATAGGTCTTAATGTAGTAATAGGGAACTCGCCCTTGGCCAAGTCATACTCTGCAAAGCAACCAGTAATGTATTTGGAATTGGCTACATTTCCATCCTTGTAACGGGGGCGAGCATTTTCTGAAAAAACGCCCTCTTCCATAATCTTACGAATGTTTTCTTTAAAAATACTATCTGCTTTTGTCATAGTTTTAGTATAGCAAATCTTAGCAAAAAACTCCAGTTTTGAACAGGAGTCCTCATTTATACAGCAAGGGGTAGAGATCGAGCTGAAATAGACCAGAAAGGGCAGTTACTAGACTGAACAATATAAAATACAAAACAACCAAGACGGTACTCAATAATATCTTGCGAATATTTTTAGTGTAAATTTTATAGTAGATAGATAGTATAAGAATTAGAGTACCCAGCAGAGGGAGAATCAACATGGTTGCTACGTTTCCCCAGCTAGACAGGAATAACCAGTCTCGAATCCAGTTATCAAGGAAAAAGGCAGATAACAAAATCAATAAACTAAGAATAGGCAGATAGTTGATTATTTTAGAAATGTTTACCTGTTTCATAAGGTGACACTCCTTTCTCTTTACACTTTCATTGTACACTTAAATACTACATTTTTTAATATATGTATATAAGGAAATTGTCACAGCGGATTAAAAAAAGCAGAGTTTCCCCTGCTTCTGACAATTATTTTAATACAAGTGATGCTGCGCCTAATACACCTGCATCATTGCCACGTGTTGCCAAGACGATTTGTGTACTTTCCTTAATTTGTGGGAAGCTATTGTCGGCAAATACATTACGAACACCATCTAATAGGAATTCACCTGCAGCTGAAACACCACCACCAAGAACAATGTAGGCTGGATTTAAAACTGCTGCAATATTTGCACAAGCAACACCAAGGTAATTTGAAAAATGACGGTAAACAATTAGTGCCAAATCGTCACCTTCTTTAGCTAAGTCGAACACATCTTTTGCAGTAACTTCTTCTCCATCGTCAATCAATTGTTTCAGTTTGGCATCACCTGCGTATTCTTCAGCATAACGGCGTGTCAAATTCACAATACCTGTTGCTGAAGCAACAGTTTCCAAACAACCTTTTTTACCACAAGTACATGAAAATGGTGCATCAAAGTCAACTGTGATATGGCCCAATTCACCACCAGCACCTTTGACTCCACGAATCAAGTTTCCTGCAGCAATGACACCGCCACCGACACCTGTACCAAGAGTCATGAAGACAACATTCGGATTGTTATTTCCTGCACCAACCCATTGTTCACCAAGAGCCGCTACGTTGGCATCATTGTCAATGAAAAAAGGTAAGCCGAGGGCAGATTCAAACTGATCTTTAACCAATTGTAAGGTTTTCCAATTGAGGTTATAGGCACCGATAACAGTACCAGCTTCGCTATCAACGACACCTGGAGACCCCATACCAACACCAAGAAAATCTTCTTTCGTTAAACCATATGTTTCAAAACGATGTTTGATGCTGTCAATGATATCAGGAACAATATGGCTTCCCTCATCTAAAATATTTGTTTTGATAGACCATTTTTCTTGAATTTCACCTTCGGTAGTCAAAATCGCTAATTTAACAGAAGTTCCCCCAAGGTCAATTCCGATGATTTTTTTAGACATAAGATACTCCTAAAATCTTTTTTTTACAATTATACCACAATGCAAACATTTGCGTAAAGCCTTTTCATGGATAAAATAATCCTTTGTTCAAGATTATCATTTCTATGCAATAGCTTTTATTCCAAAGAACCGTATTTATAATATTTTAAAAATAAGAAGCCCTATCGAAAAAGATAGAGCAAGATAATAAATTGAATATGCAAAATAAATCGACCCACGGAAAATAGCATCACAGTCGCAAATTGACTGCCTTCTTTGGTACCATTATATAAAAATAAGGTCGAGATAAAGGTAAATCCTAATGCAAACCCGAGCATTTGCAAATCATGATAGGATTGAGCATAAAAATAAAGGGTTATGGCTAGTAATATCATAGACAAGACTGTCAAAACAAGTCTGAGTCCATTCATCCTTCTTGTTTTAAAATAACTAAATAAGGCTGAAACCAACGTAACTAGCAGATAAATGACCATATAGGAAATGACAAGAATTTTCATCTAGCCCTCCAATTCACTTAAGTATTCATAACGCTCATATTTTTCCAATAGAGAATTATTTTTCTCTTCCAACTCCTTTTGCAAGTCGGACAACTTTGTAAAATCACTTCCGCAAGTGAGCATTTCCGATTCAATCACCTGAATTCGATCTTCTAAACTAGTGATTTCATCTTCAATACTTGCCCATTCCTGCTTCTCAAAATAGGACATCCGCTTCTTGCTTGCCTTGACCTTTTCTGTTTTTTCCTTTGGCATTTCTAGCGAAATAGCAGAGCTGGAAGCCAGAAAGGCCTTCTCATCCAAATAGTCTGTGTAGTTGCCAAAGAAGGTCTCGATACCGCTATCTTCGAATGCCAAAATTTTATTTGCTACCTTATCTAGGAAATACCGATCATGGCTAACGATAATCACTGGACCAAAAAAACCTTGTAAGAAATGTTCGAGTACTGTCAAGGTTGCAATATCCAAATCATTTGTTGGCTCATCTAAGAGAAGTACATTTGGTCGTTGCAAAAGAATTTTGAGTAAATAAAGCCGCTTCTTCTCCCCGCCTGACAACTTTTCGATCAGCGTGCCATGCATATTCCGCGGAAAGAGAAATTGTTCTAGTAGCTCCGCAATTGAGACCATGCCAGAACTTGTCTTAGCTTCATCAGCCACTTCTTGCAAGAAATTGATAACACGCTTGCTTTCATCTAATCCTTTGATGGTTTGCGAGAAATAGCCGATTCGGATAGTTTCCCCAATGTCCACTTTTCCGCTATCTGCTTGTAACTCACCAGCAATCAGATTCAAAAGGGTGGATTTTCCTTTACCATTTTCTCCGACAATCCCAATGCGATCCTTATTTTGAATGAGTAAATTAAAGTCTGATAAAATGGGCTTATCTGGATACGAAAAGCTGACGTGATCAAAGTTGATGACTTTTTTACCAATACGTGAGGTTTCAAAATTTAATTCCAGCTCACTGTCATCTATTGACTGAGCTAAATCACCCTTTAGGTCATGAAAACGATTGATACGAGCTTGTTGCTTTGTTGCACGCGCTTGTGGCTGTCTTCGCATCCATGCCAGTTCCTGCTTGTACAATTGCTCTTTCTTATGACGAAGAGCTGCGTCGCGCTCATCCTGTTCAGCTTTTAAGCGCACATAATCTTGGTAATTTCCCTGATATTCAGTTAAATTTGCACGGTCTAGCTCAAAAATCCGTGTTGCAACATTGTCCAAGAAATAGCGATCATGGGTAATAAAGAGGACAGACTTTTTAGTATTTTTTAAAAACGTTGTCAACCATTCAATCGTATCAATATCTAAGTGGTTGGTAGGTTCATCGAGTAATAAAAGGTCTGCATGACCAAGAAGGACCTGGGCCAATTGAACACGTCTACGCAAACCACCTGAGAGTTCAGAAACAGTCATATTTAACTCAGTAAGGCCTAGCTTTGAAAGAACCGTTTTGACCTGACTTTCGATTTCCCAAGCATTTAATGCATCCATTTCAGTCATTATAGTTTCTAACTTTGATTGACTTGCTTCATCATAATTCGACATGAGCAACTCGTACTCACGAATCAACTGCATTTCGCGTAAATCCGAAGATAAAACCGTATCTAAAACTGTTTTACTCTCATCAAAAACAGGCTCCTGAGTCAAATATGAAATTTTATATGTATTTTTTGTACGAAATGGAGATACATCCCCATCAAATCCAATTCGACCTGATAAAACATCCAAGAGAGTTGTTTTTCCCGTTCCATTGACACCGATTATCCCAATGCGATCTCCTTGGTGAATAATGAAAGAAAGGTCAGAAAAGACCGTCTTATCTCCTACTGACTTGGTAAGATGCTCAACGATAAAATCACTCATTATCTAAGATTCCTTTCACAAATGTCATAATTTCTACAGATGAATTAGCCAAGGTCCCCTCAACAATTTGGAATTCAATTTCTTTTAATAACTCACCTAGAACTGGCCCTGGTTTAAGACCAAAGGCTTGCATGAGATGACCACCATTAACAACAATTTCGTGTCTATCATGTATTGTTAAAGATTGATCAACTCTTTCTATTGCTTTGAAATCTGTAGAGAAACCTTGAGCTTGACGCAATTCCTCAACCAAATAGAGCAATTCTTTGCCATACTTGAAACAAATTTGTTTTGTGACAGTTCCTGCATGCCGCAGGTGGTATATTTCTAATAATTGAATAACCGTCCGTTGAAAATCATTACTGGTCTTCCATTTTTTTAGGAAAGATTTGATATTTTCAATTTCCAGGCAAATAAAAAGCATGGCCCAAGCTTGTTCAGAAGTTGAAAATCGGAAAGCCTCATCTAAACGAGTCAACATGGTCTCTAACTGTTCACCTTTTCCTGCCAAATCAGGCAAGAACTGATAAGCCTTAGAATCTATCATCGCACGCAAGCCATTTTGCCAATATTCAGCGACCAGGAGCTTATCAAATTCGATAAAAATCCGTTCTACAGATATTTTTTCCAAGAGCGGTGCAGTATCTACCATTGCTTTAAAAGTGATTTCCTCGATTTTAAAGTTCAGTGTTGCTGCAAAACGAAAGCCCCGCATGATTCGTAAGGCATCCTCATTAAAACGTTCGGACGGAATACCAACAGCCCGAAGTGTATGATTTTCTAAGTCAGAAAGCCCTTGAAATAGGTCAATGATTGTTGACTCCTCATCAAGTGCGAACGCATTCACTGTGAAATCACGTCGTTTCAAATCTTCTTCCAGGGAGCGCACAAAAGAAACCTGACTCGGTCGCCGGAAGTCAACATAGTCCTCTTCCGTCCGAAAGGTGGTAATTTCATACTCTTTTTGTCCTTCCAAAACCAAGACTGTTCCGTGTTCAATGCCAACATCAAATGTGCGTGGAAAAATTTGCTTGGTTTCTTGCGGATAACTGGATGTGGCAATATCGACATCATGAATTTGCCTTCCAAGAATTGCGTCACGAACAGACCCTCCTACAAAATAGGCCTCATATCCAGCTGATTTAATTTTCTCTAAAATCGGCAAAGCCTCCTGAAACTCAGAAGGCAGATTGGTTAATTTCATAATAAGTGTTCCAAACCATAAACGAGTTGTGAGCGATGAACAACCTCTTTAATGCCAAGGTTAACACCACTCATAAAAGAAATACGATCATATGAATCATGTCGAATTGTCAGACCCTCACCTTGTGCACCAAAGATGACCTCTTGGTGAGCGACCAAGCCTGGTAAGCGAACGGAATGAATGCGGAACCCATCGAATGCTGCGCCACGAGCTCCAGCAATTAATTCTTCTTCATCTGCAGCACCCTGAAGCAGGTTTGGCCGTACTTGAGAAATCAGCTCGGCTGTTTTTACAGCTGTACCACTTGGTGCATCTTTCTTCTTATCATGGTGAAGTTCAATAATTTCAAGATTAGGGAAATACTTAGCTGCTTGTGCGGCAAATTGCATTAACAAGATCGCTCCGATTGCAAAGTTTGGTGCAATCAATCCACCTAAACCTTTTTCAGCAGACAAAGCTGTCAATTCTTCAATTTCTTCCGAAGTAAATCCAGTCGTCCCAACGACAGGTGCAAACCCATTTTCTAAAGCAAAACGAGTATTTTCGTAAGCAAATTTTGGTGTTGTAAAGTCAACCCAAACATCCGCTTCCACGCCCGCAACTTCTTCCTTGTTTTTGAAAACAGGAACACCACCAACTTCGGTCTCGGTTGCAAATGGATCCACTAAGGCAGCCAACGAGAGGTCTGTATCACCATTGACCATTTCTACGGCTGTTGATCCCATTTTCCCTTTAAAACCAGCAATAATCACATTAATTGTCATAAGAACTCCTATTCAATAATGGGTGAAATACCAAAGGCTATGGCACCTTCGCCTAAATGAGTACCAATTACAGATCCAAATGTGACGATTGGTAACTCGCTAGTAACCCCAGCTTCTTCCAACAAATCCTTGAAATTATCTGCTTTTTCAGGTGCATTCGCATGAATAATAGCTAATTGATAGTGTCCATCCGCAGTTTTTTCCTGTAAAATTTCAAGAAGTCGTTTCACAGCCTTTTTCTCTGTACGAACTTTTTCGTATACTTCAATCTTCCCTTCGGAAGTAAAATAAAGAATTGGTTTGATACTCAAAAGGTTTCCCAGAATCGCAGCAGCATTCGACAAGCGTCCCCCTTTTACCAAATGATCTAAATCATCTACCATAATAAAAGCAGAGGTTTGTTCAATTTGACAGTTAAGTTTTTCACAAATCGTTTCAAAATCCTGACCTGCATCAGCCCATCTAAGAACATTCTCTACCATCATGCCAAGCGGTGCAGAAGTAATTTTTGAATCTGGGATTGCAATGGTTAGATTTTCAAATTCATCAACTAAATACTGAATATTTTGATAAAAACCTGAAATTCCTGACGATAAAAACAGACCAATTGCATGAGTAAATCCTTGTTGCGATACTTGAGACAGGATTTCTTCCAATTTCATCAAACTTGGCTGACTCGTTTTTGGTAATTCTGCTGAAGCAGCCATTTTTTGATAGAATTCTGATACTGTTAAATTCTGTCCTTCTATATAAGACTCCCCATCAATCGTAACAGAAATTGGTAGAACAAAGACACGCTCATCAGAAATAATCGTTTCGCTTAAAACAGCCGAGCTGTCCGTAATAACTGCTATTTTCATTTAAATCTCCAAATTCACACCAGGTGCATCAAATGCAATCTCGGTTACGTCATATGTCATTCTCTTTAAGATATCCAAAAGTGGTTCAGCCAAGACACGCTTATCTTCGTTTGTAAATTCAGTTGGTTCTTCAACGAAACGGTTTTGCAAGTGAACAGCTTGGCTCATCGCTCCAGAAATAACATGTTGATTCAATACAATCATAAATCGGAGAATTGTAATCATAGATGTTTTATTTTCCTCACGACTATGCTTGAGCAATTGAAAATCAACGTTCAATTTTGTCACTGGGACTCCATTTTCTTTTTCCCATTCGTGATTACGAGCATCAAAATGATATTGATTAACAAATTCTTTTTCGCGAATAATTTCCATCTTTTTTCTCCAATACACAGTTATAGAATTATTATACCATAGTTTGTGGTGAAAATGAAAAAAACCTTGCCAACAGACAAGGTTTTTATATTCTTATTTAGTTTGACGTAGTGCTCCGTAAAGGACACCTGAAACTACTGCACCGATTGCAACATAAGCAAGGTAGAGAAGTGGATTAGATGTAAGAGCAATTACGAAGATACCACCGTGTGGAGCCATCAATTGGATGCCTGACAAACCAACCAAGGCACCTGCAAGGGCAGAACCTGCGATAAAGCTTGGAATTGCACGAGCTGGGTCAGCAGCACCAAACGGAATCGCACCTTCAGTGATGAATGAAAGCCCCATAACGATGTTAGTCAAACCTGAATTGCGCTCTTCTTGAGTAAATTTATTTTTGTAAAGCAAGGTAGCAACGAATACTGCCAATGGTGGAACCATACCACCAGCCATAACGGCAGCCATTGCAACTGAACCACCATTTGCGACAGTTGCTGCAAGTGTACCAGTACCGAAAACATAAGCCGCTTTATTGACAGGTCCACCCATGTCAACTGCCATCATTCCACCAAGGACAAGTCCAAGTAAAATAGCTGAACTACCTTCAAGACCAGATAAGAAATTGTTCATACCTGTGTTGATAGCTGCCATCGGAATATTGACGAAGAACATCAAGAAACCTGTGAGTCCTGTACCTAAAAGTGGTAAGAGCAAGATAGCATTCAAACCTTGAAGGGATTTTGGAAGGTTGCGCAAAGCGTTGCGAAGAACGAGCACTACACCACCAGCAAGGAAACCACCGACAAGGGCACCCAAGAAACCAGATGATACACCAGCAAGAGCAAGGGTTTCTTCACCACCAGCTGCATAAGGAATTTTACCGAAAGCAAGGCCACTATTGGCAATAGCACCAGCTACGAAACCTGCAACCAAACCTGGTTTTTCAGCGATTGAGTATGCAATATAACCTGCAAGAAGTGGCAACATGAAGCCGAAGGCTGCTCCACCAATCTTCATAAACATGGAGGCTAATTCATTGTAAGAACCAAGACTACTTAAGCTATCATTAGGAACACCAAGTAAGTTATCGACTAAGAAGGCTAAAGCAATCAGGATACCACCACCGATAACGAATGGTAACATTTGAGATACACCGCTCATCAAGTGCTTATAGAAAGCTTTACCAAGACTAAGTTTTTCTGAAGATTCCACAGTAGCTGCTCCTTCTGACGCTGTATAAGCTGATGCTTTACCTTCCAAGATAAGGTTAATCAATTCTTCTGGCTGTTTGATACCAGCTGCAACTGGGCGAGATACCAATGGCTTACCATTGAAACGTGGCATATCGACAGCCTTATCTGCTGCGATGATGACACCTGCAGCATTCTTGATATCTTCAGCAGTCAATTTATTACCCACACCTGAGGCACCATTTGTTTCAACTTTGATGTCAACTCCCATTTCTGCTGCTTGCTTCTTCAGAGCTTCTTCCGCCATATATGTGTGTGCAATCCCTGTTGTACATGCAGTAACAGCAACAATAAATGGACGGTCACCACTTGGAGCTACAACCACTTCTTCTGCAACCTTATCTGCTGCTTCGGCTTCGTCAAAGACTGCAATGACTTCTTCTGGACTAGATACACTACGAAGTTTGTCAGCAAAACCTGGTTTCATCAAGTATTTTGACAATTCAGCAAGAGCAGCCAAGTGAGTATCATTAGCACCTTCTGGCGCTGCAATCATAAAGAACAAGTCAGTAGGTTGACCATCAAGACTTGCATAGTCAACGCCTTTATTTGATTTTGCAAAGAGAACAGTTGCTTCTTTCACAGCAGCATTCTTAGCGTGTGGCATTGCGATCCCGTCACCAAGGCCTGTTGTAGTCTGTGCTTCACGATTGAGGATTCCTGTTTTAAAAACTTCAAAATCAGTAACATATCCCTTATCTACCAAGCTGGTAATCATTTCATCAATGACTGCTTCCTTGCTTGTCGCTTGCAAATCAAGCAACATGACATCTTTTCTCAAAACGTCTTGAATTTTCATAGTGTTTCTACCTCAACTTTTTCATAAATTTCCTTAATAAATTCGATACTTGCCAGATCATCTGAAAAGGCTGTTGCCGTACCGCAAGCAACTCCCCATTTGAGGGCTTCGATTGGGTCTTGTGAGCGAACGAATTCACCTGTAAAACCTGCCACCATGGAATCTCCAGCTCCGACAGAGTTTTTCACTGTACCCTTGATTGGTTTAGCAAAGTAAGTAGCTGCTGGAGTGACCAACAAAGCACCATCACCAGCCATAGAAATGATTACATTCTGAGCACCCATTTCTAAGATTTTCTTAGCATAGGTCTCGATGTCTGCAATGCCATTCAATTCGACATTGAAGATTGCTTCAAGTTCATGGTTGTTTGGCTTGACCAATAGTGGTTGGTGTGCTAGTGAGTCAAGAAGTGTTTTACCTTCAAAGTCACAGACAACCTGTGCCCCTGTTTCTCTCACCACTGGAATTAATCGGTTATAAACTTCGTTACCAAGGCTTGCCGGTGCAGAACCTGCAAATACAACAATGTTGTCTTTGGTAAGACCTGCAAGAATCATCTCTAATTCTGCCAACTGTAAATCCGTCACGACTGGTCCCAATCCATTGATTTCAGTTTCTTGATCAGCCTTGATTTTCACATTTATCCTTGTATCTTGATCTACTTGAACAAAATCAGTTTCAATCCCTTCGGCTACCAATCCATCCTCAATAAATTGACCCGTAAAGCCTCCAAGAAAGCCAGTTGCTGTATTGGAATACCCTAAACGCTTTAAGACACGACTAACATTAATTCCTTTACCACCAGCATACTTATCATCGCTCTCCATACGATTGACACTGCCTGTTTCGACATGTTCTAAACGAACAATATAGTCAATAGCTGGATTGAGCGTAACTGTATAAATCATACCTCGATAACCCTCGTTTTCTCTTTTATTATATCCAATAAACTGCTTTCTGATGTTTGGCAGATAATGTTGGCTTTTTCGATTGCAGCAACCTTCACGAAGGAAAATTGTCCAATTTTAGATGCATCCACAAGTACATAACTTTCTTTTGCGTTATCAATAACAGTCCTTTTTATAGTTGCCTCCTCAACATCTGGTGTTGTCAAGTAGTGTTTGCCAATACCATTCATACCAAGAAATGCCTTGTCAAAATTGAGTTGCCGTATTTGATCTATTGCTACCGCACCAACGGAAGCATCTGTTGATTGCTTGACAAACCCACCAATAATAATGGTTTTTATCTTGCGTTCAACCAACTTAACCGCGTGATGAACCGAATTTGTCACAACTGTAAGATTCTCTTGATGAAGATAGTCAATCAGCAGTCCTGTAGTGGTTCCGGCGTCTAAAAAGATTACATCGCCATCTCCAATTAGCTGAACCGCTCGTTCAGCAATCTCTCGTTTTTCTTGAACGTTTTTGACAGATTTTTCCAGTATCGATTCTTCTAACTGTAAATTGCCTGTTGATTCAGCCCCTCCATGCACACGTCTCAGTTTTCCCTCATTTTCTAATTCATCTAAATCCCTACGAACAGTGGACTCAGACGTTTCAAGAATCTCAACTAACTCTTCTAAACGAACATACTGTTGTGCCTGTATTCGCTCCAAAATGAGTTGTTTTCGCTCTGATTTGAGTATGTTCAACACCTCCTGCAATCGTTTACAAAATCTATTATACACGAAAAATTTATCCTGTCAATCATTTTCTCTCAAATACCGTCAAAAAACTTCGATTTTAAAATTTTGTCACTTTCCCATTTCAATGTAGCAGGATGAAAAGCTCCACTTGAGCTTTTCACTCATCAAGGCTCTTGACAACGGATATTTTTCATTTTCGAAGAGAATAAATGTTTCCTATTATTTTATAATGACGAAAAAACCGATCCATCAAACGATGAATCAGTCTTATACTTTTTCTCTGTACCATTAAATATTAAACAGAAGATCTACTATTCGGCAGTGGCAATGTTACGTATCATTTCTTTCATCATTTCCATCTCTTCTTTTCTGCCAATAGCCATTCGAATATGGTTGGACAATTTTCCACTTGGATAATACTTAAAATTCCACTCTTTTTCCAAGGCATAATGATGCAATTCTTGAGCCCATGGTGCAGAAAAAGTTACAAAGTTTGTCTGACTTGGCAGAACACGACAGTTTGGCATTGTTTCCAAAAATTCAACAAATGTTGCACGACTACTTTTTATTTCCAGGATTTTTTCTTGAACCAAGTCAGTATATCCAAGGGCCATTGTCCCTATTTTAGCTGTCAGGTTTGGCAAACTGTAAGGAGGAATAACCCGATCTAATTCAAAAATAAGTTGCTCGTCTGCAACTGCAAATCCCAGACGGATACCAGCTAAACCAAATGCTTTTGATAAGGTTCGCAGTACTATCAGATTCTTATATTGATTGATTTGATTAACAAAACTAGTTGTGTCAGAAAATTCTATGTAGGCTTCATCGATCACGACTAAGCCATCAAAATTGCGTATGAGTTCTTCGACCTCTTTTTCATCAAATGCCACTGAAGAAGGATTATTCGGATTAGAAAACATAATCATTTTCGCTCCTACAAGATTCGCATAAGCTAGTATATCATCAGCTTTCAGGCGAAGTGTTTCTCCATCACTAGGCAATTCATATTGTTTGAATCGGCTACCATGTAACTGATTGTAAACTTCGTACATAAAGAAATCAGGATCGATGGTTAAAAAGACCTCATCCACTTTCAGAACCCCTGAAATTAGCATATGGATGATGAAATCTGATCCAACCCCAACCGTCAATTGCTGAGGCTGCACCCCAAGATAGGTCGCATAAGTCTCAATCAATTCAGCATACCGATTATCTCCGTAGAAAGATAACTCGCCAGCTGTAACAGCCTCTAAGGCCTCCTGTAAGAGAAAAGACCAATTAATCAGTCGATTCTCATTATCACCTAAATTGTACTTTGCCTGACCCGGCAATTTATAGGGTTCTAAATTTTCTATATCTGTTCTAAATAAGCTCATTTTCTCCTACTTTCTATTGTTTTGAACCTATCACATACTTTGGTTCGTTATAAAGCCTCAGGCGCTGAAAGAAAATTCTCGACAGTTACTATGATACTCTTCGAATAGTGCCAATGATAGATACAAACAAATAACTGATAAAATTTCCCTACTGAACCGTTCGTTTTTCTACAATATGCATACGAATGTTTAAGGTAATACCACAGGCAAAAATACCAACAATCAAACCAACCCAGTAAGCCTTAGGACCTAAATCTGTCGTTCCTTCTAATAAAAATGCAATTGGAAACGTCAATGACCAAAAAGAAATGAGGCCTAATAAAAATGGGACAGTTGTGTCTTTGTACCCGCGTAGGATTCCCTGTATCGGAGCTGTAAACGCATCTGCTAACTGGAAGAATAAAGCAAAAACTAAAAAATCTGCCGTCAAACGGATAAACACCGGATTTTGACCATACCAACCCGCCACCATTTGCCGATTAAAATAGAGAAATGTTAGGGTTAAACCAGCAAATAAAATGGCGGTCAAACGACCGATAATTGCATACTGACGCGCCGCTTGAGGCCGGTTTGCACCGATTTCATATGAAATCACAATCGGTAAGGCCATAGAAACACTAACTGGGAAAGCATATAACAAGGTAGCAAAATTCATTGCAGACTGGTGAGCAGCAATGACCTGAGAAGAAAATTTTGCCATTTGTAAACTGACAACTGCAAAAATAGCAACTTCAGCAAAGACTTGCAAACCAATTGGAAGGCCCAATTTTAACCCAGCCTTTAAGAGGGAGGATTGAACAGGGCTCCATTGCCACAGTTGATACGAAGCGATAAGCTTATTTTTAAGCATGACTAAGATAATGACCACTAGGACAGCCCAATAGGCTAAAGCAGTTCCCAACCCAGCTCCTGCCCCGCCCAAAGTCGGGAATCCCAGCTTACCATAAATAAATAGATAATTGAATAAGCTATTAAAGGGAACTAGCAATAACATTAAATTCATGGACAAGCGTGTCATCCCTAAAGCATCGAAAAATGAACGGCAGACACTAAAGAGTAAAAGAGGCAAAATTCCAATAGAAATGTAGTTAAGATACGATTTTGCTATAGACTCTACCTCAGCGTCCAAGTGCAACAGACCAAGGACCGGACCCGCGACAACCTTTACCAATACAAACAAGATGAATGCCAAACCAAAAGCTAGATAAACAAATTGGTGGAATTCCTCTCTGATTTTATCACGGTTTCCCCGCCCTAAGTGATGACCAATAATAGGAACCATAGCGGAAACAATTCCTGTTAGAAAAGAGAAAAACGGATTCCAAAGACTTGTTGCCATAGAAACTCCTGCTAAATCCAGGGTCCGATATTGACCAGTCATCATTGTATCAATAAAAGATGCAGAAAAATTTGCAAATTGATAAATGAGAATGGGGAGAAAAATCTTTAAAAAAAGCAGAAACTTTTCTTTTCGAGTGTGAGTTGGATACATAATCATTCCTTTTTATTCTAAGGTACCTTTTTATCGAAAACAATCGAATTAAACTATTGGAAAATCAAAATATCTGTTGTCTAGCGCCTTGATGAGTGGGAGTGGGAAAGAACTCGACCACTCAAAAAAGAGTTCGTCAACAAGTCTTTATTTCAAGTTGTTGAGCTGAAACAGTCTATTCCCAGACTGTTTCACTCCCACCCCCGCACAGCTCAAACTGTCTGGGAGACAGTTTGAGGTTGGAAATG
>OBID01000017.1_pt1 | contig 69559 bp, 57 predicted proteins | sample 1519781 | NCBI WGS metagenome assembly OBID01 (sample SAMEA3991478, study PRJEB22521) | metagenome | biome: anthropogenic terrestrial biome; feature: sewage plant; material: sludge | place: Sweden | collected 2012-09-26 | reverse complement strand
ATTGCATTTTCAGTATAGTCTATTAAAAAACTGTCGGAAAAATAAGGGCAACTTATACTATGGTGAGGAGCTATGCATACTTACTACCTGATTTTTTGTAAGCTGTATCATTTCGCAAGCTCCTTATATGCCTTCAGATTTTTTCAATCAATCTTTTGGATATTGCATTCACGTCCTCATCAGGTGCAGTCTGGAGCCTTTCAACTTCTGAAAACTCCATAATTACATAACGTGGAACATTGTTTTTCAGAATAACAGCAGCTCCGCTTTCATCTACAAGGCGAGCCACCTTTGAGAAATTCTGATTAGCTTCTGTGATGGATACAAGATTATTTGTATTAACCGTCATATTGAGCTCCTCCTTTCTCACTTATAACAATAGATATATTATTATAAGACATGCCTGATATCAATACAACAGGCATATTTAATAAAGCGATATTTTAATCTATAAACGAATTCAAGTCAGATAGCAAGACTTTCAGCCCATTTTACTGCTTTAGAAGCACTTTCCTCAGGGTGTCTATTTGGTTCAACGAAGTCAATCTCTCCGACAAACTCATTCTTAGGAATAGCTTCTTTAATTTTTCTAAAACACTTTTCAGCTTGACCAGCGCCATGACAGGCAAATAAAGCTACTCTTTTGTTTTCAATTTTATACTGGCTGAGAAATGTTTTAATTGGAGGTGCAAATGTTCCACTCCAAACAGGAGTTCCAATAATAATTGTTTCATAGAAATTCAAATCAACATGCTCATTGGACAGTTTTGGTTTATCCCCCAAAATAACACTTTTTCCTCCCCAGAAGTATTTTTTAAAACCCTCTGTTGGATATTTTTTTCTTGTTTTTAATGAAATAATGTCTGCGTTTATAGTTTCGGATATTTTCTCAGAAATAAACTTTGTGTTTCCATCCAAAGAAAAGTATACTATTAATGTACTCATATTTATTCTCCTCATATCATCTTAAATATTTACTATATAGCAAGGGTTTTCCATCGTTGCCAAAAATCCATTTATCCCTGCAAATAATTTTTCCTGTAAAAAATGCCATAATACAATTTCCCTAAAAGACAAAAAAATTGATATCTAATAAAACAAAAATGTTAAGTGACTTATTTAAAAAACATTTTCCCATGAAGCTTTAACACTAATCTTTGTTAACTTTGCAGCTTTTTCAATTTCCTTTATATCATCAGCGCTTAAGCATATATTTAGAGCTGAATCTGCATCCTTAATATGAGAATTTTTTGTAACCCCGATAATTGGAACAGTATTTTTTGCAATCGCCCATGCTATTACTATTTGTGAAATGCTTGCATTGTATTTGTTTCCGAGCTCTCCCAAAGTGGCTATGAGACCCTCTAGCTTTTTTAACACTTTTGACGGAAAAGCTTTTCCTCTTCTCGTGTTACTATTAAAAGGCTTGTCAAAGCTATATTTTCCTGTCAACGCACCCTGCTCAAGTATCATGTATGCAAAGAAAATTACATTATTATTCTTGCACCAATCGAGTATTCCCGTTTCTTCTGAAGTCCTATATAATAGGCTGTAATGATTTTGTACAGCAGAAAGCTTCAACCCTGATTTTTCGAGGATACTGGCCGCCAGTTTAATTTCTTCAAGATTATGGTTTGATACGCCTGCATACTTAATTTTTCCACTCTTCATAAGTGGGATAATTTCATTTACCCATTTTTCAACATTTTTCGGATTATGTATCCAGTAAATATCAACATTACTTATTCCCAACCGTAATAAGCTTTTATCCAAAGAATTTTTCATTGCACCTCTGCTTTGAATTGCAAAAGGTGAAAATTTAGTAGAAATTATTGCATTACTGTCTTTTATACAATGTCCAAGTATTGTTTCTGATGCCCCCATGCCATATACTGCTGCTGTATCCCATAAAGTAAATCCACATGCACTTGCTTGGTCGAAGATATTCTTCAATTCATTTTCATTTGTGTAATTTCCAAAAATCTTGTTTCCACCATTTATACCTGTACCCCAAGACCATGTTCCAAGAGCAATCTGGGGTATTTCAATATTATCCAATTTCACATATTTCATAAAATCACTTCTTTCATTTCTATTAATTTTCCTCTTTTATAGTCCTTCTTATTCTGCTAAGTGATACAGGTGTAATTCCTAGATATGAGGCAATATGTGATTGATTTACTCTCTTCTCAAGGTCCAAGTGTATTTTCTTAAAATCAAGATACCTTTCTACAGCGCTTTTTAAAAGAAAACTGTTTTCACGTTCAATCTTATATATAAGACTTTGTTCGAGGGCGCTAATATAGGCTTTCATATAGTTAATATTCTGACTTGTCAGAGATTTAAAACTACTTCCATCAAAACACAGCAGGTTGCAGTTTTCCAATGCTTCAAAACAGCAGTCAAAGGGCTTTTTCATCAATAACATTTCAGCACAACAGAATGAATTTTCTGTGATAAAATACCGCGTGACATCATTTCCGTTTATATCAATATAATAGCTTCTAACAAGCCCAGAAATTATAAAATACAATTCCTTAGGAGAATCACCTATATGAACGAGAATTTCTCCTTTTTTTATTTTTTTATAATTAGCTATCTGCAAGAAACTCTCTACGTGTTCTTTTTCAATATTTGGTGCATATACCTCAATAGCTTTTTTCAACTGCTCTAAATATACGTTCATATTATTTGCCCCCTTCACTTACTACATTTTACACTAGTTATTGTTATTTGTCATTAACATATGATAATAATTAATATATAGTATCCGCACAATAATCAGATGTATAGAGCTGCAATAAGGAAGAACAATCTGATTCAAAGCATGAATAGTTCAAGAGGACGATGCCACGATAACGCACGATGCGAAAGCATGTGGGCAAGAATGAAGGAAGAACTGTTCTACATCGGAAACAGAAAGTCAGAAGATTACACGTGAGCTGAACTCAGGACAATGATCTGGAGATACTACATGAGCTATTGGAATAACAGAAGAAGCTGTTCTGCTAACGATGGACTTCCTCCGGCAATAAAGAGGACACGATATTATGAATCTGCCAAAGTTAGTGCATAGGCACGCATTTATTCCACGGTCCACTTGACAATGAGCCTCTGTCAATGCGATATTCTGCCAGCTGCGGCAAGCACGCCTAAAGGCTCTGCTATCTGGCTATCAGCCTATCACATTGCCTTCTCGTTGTAAAATGGCTTTTGCGGCATAAACGCTCAGAATTTTGGATAAAAATTTGTCAAGTAATATTGACAATTTCAAAACAAACTTGGGAGTTTTATGGAACAGAATAATTTAAAAATAAATAAATCAGAAATAGCTCGTCAGTTAAATGTAGACTGACGAACAGTAAATAAATATCTTAGTGGATTTGAAAAGAGCAAACATCGTAAGAAAATTTCAAAAGTCTCAAAATACGAAAACATCATCAGAGATCTGCTTTCATCAAACACACAAATTTTTCATTACCGTCGGGATATGTATTGAATTATGGAATAAATTGCGTTATAATGAAATCATCTATAAATCAAAAGTTATGGAGGTAACATATGAACTTTTTTAAAAAAGAAGAGAAAACTGTTTCACCTGATTTATCACGTCAAAAATCAGATGCAAAGACCACTCCGGATGATCTGCAGGAGGTTTTAAAAAGACTAAGTTCTCATGCTGGAAATACCATTCAAATGCTGAAAACAGTTCTTAAGACAGATACAGACATACTCCTGCTGTATTCGGCTGGGCTTGCAGGATATGCCTGCCAAAGGGCGGTGATGGCAAATAATGAACAGTATGTTGTTGTTGGAGCGAAATCCGGAAGAAATTATTATTTGGGTGATAAAGTGAATGCTTATCTGCTCGAAAACAAAAGTTCAGTATTATCGTTTATTAACGGTATATATGAACATAAAACAGGAAAGAAAGCACCTGATCCGGGACCATCCATAACGCACGCTGTTTCGGTGATTGGAGATGATAATTATAAAATCTGGAACTCCTATTCACCGGATGAAGTATATAAGTTGATTAAGGTCTGCTGGGACGGAATCTTCGAAAACATGACGAGTGAATATTGTAAAAGCCCATGTGAATGGCCAATATTTTTTGGAATTGTTCTTCAGAATATTATGGAAGATATGATGGTCACTGGTAAGGAAGATGCAGTTTATCAGATGGTACTCGAATGTACCTTGTTCATCTCAAAAATGAGAGATGATTCTTTGGCAAAAAGCCAACCTATTTAAATTACAGAACGTTAATATGTAGTTTGTAGAATACCTAAAATACATATTATACTATATCATTCTGAAAAAACTAACAATTGTTGTCCAGGTTATCAGGGCATTTGATCTATATCAGATAAAATCAAAAAAACCTTGATTGGATTTTGATAATGATCAGTTCACAGGTTAAAATTTCTGTACAATCTCCATAAAACTCAATAGCCACGCAGTTATCACGCTGCGTGGCTAAACTTTTTTTATATACAAAATAGTAAAATAACACCCCTGAATGTTTTAGAATTATCTCATCCGCCGCCTTTAAAGTAAGTAATGTAGAAAAGTAGAAAAGGAAGCAGACACAAGAAATTAAGATTATAATCTCCTCAAGAAAATCTACTCCATATTGCATGACCCTTTACCAAACAAACCGGAGATCAGAAATCCCAGCAGCCCCATATATATCATGGATATTACGGGATCAGATGAAATAAAACACGTTCCGTTGACACATCCGACAAAGCGGTAATACAGATATCCCGCAAGCATACCTAAAAGGGTGAATAATAACGTACGAATGCTAAGCCATTTTTTCATTTTTTGTTTCATAATAATATCCTCTCTTTCTTTTATTGTATCTGTGCCAGATAGTTCACCGTTATATACATCTTCCAGTTCTGCACTGGAAAGATGTATATATATATTATACTGATTTTCTCTCTTTGTTTCCGTGATGAAATCACAAAAGGCGGTACCGCTTTTACGATACCGCCTTAATGTTTAAAATATTATAATTCTGTTTTCCAAAGGCCGTGGAGATTGCAGTAAGCATAGACAGCCAACGGCTTATCATCTCCAATACAGAATGTACTACGTGGCTTATCACCAGGATTCAGACCTTTGCGCATACCACCATTTTCCGTCTCCATATATATCCACTGTATATAATGCTCATCAAGCATAGGATGCTCCACAGAGCCAATGTCTACAGTCAGGGTATTGTTTTCAATTTTCAAAACGGGAATATGCTTTTCACCACTGGATTCTACAGTATTAGGCTCAAGTGCCTCCATTTTTTCGCTGCAGCACACCATAGGAACACCTGCATTATTAATCATACCTATCAGGTTACCACAATGGCGACAAATATAAAATTTTGATTTCATTGTAAATATCTCCTTAATGTTTTTTTGTGAAGTTTAAAAATTTCTGTACAGTATTCTTATAATTTTTCATATACAGCAGAAGATTATCTGTTGCATCTGCTTACGATACATGGAATCCTCCCTTGACATTAATTGCTACTGATGCTATAATTATAGTACGATTCAGAACTAAAGTCAAGTGCCTTTTGTAAATTTCATATATAACTAAGGTGAGAAACAATGAATTTATCTGCATATTTTTCAATCTGGAATAAACTGACCGCATCACAACAACAGTTATTACAACAAAATGCAACGCCTCGCAGCGTAAAAAAAGGTACAATCATCCACAACGGAAGCGTGGATTGCACCGGATTGTTACTGATTGGTTCCGGACAGCTGCGTGCTTACATTCTCTCGGATGAGGGACGGGAGATTACTATATATCGTCTTTTTGAACGGGATATGTGTTTGTTTTCTGCTTACTGTATGATGAACAGCATCCAGTTTGAGATTACCATAGAAGCAGAAAAAGACTCAGAACTCTGGGTGATTTCTGCAGATATCTACAAGAAACTTATGGCTGAGTCTGCAACTGTTTCAAATTACACCAATGAGGTTATGGCAACTCGTTTTTCTGATGTCATGTGGCTGATGGAACAGGTGCTTTGGAAGAGCTTTGACAAGCGTCTTGCAGAATTTTTATTGCACGAAAGTGAATTAGAAGACAATCCTGTACTGAAAACCACTCATGAAGCAATAGGCAACCACTTAGGAAATCCGAGAGAAGTAGTAACACGAATGCTCCGATATTTCCAGAATGAAGGGATTGTTCACCTTACACGTGGTACTATTGAGATTACAGACATAAACAAACTAAAAAGCCTGATATAAATGCTCAGAGAAGGATACCATAACGGTATCCTTCTCTTTTTACAGCATGGTCAGAATCTGTGCTTTTGGTCTTGCAACCTCTCCCTGCCAGTCGTTTATTCCGCCGAACTCCATAATATTTGTGTATCCCATATCGGCTAACTTCTGAGAAGCTTTCTTACTACGATTACCGCTTCGGCAATATACGAAAATCAGCTGTTCCTTATCAATGAGTGCATCAGGAGGCTCTGTTCCGATATCCTCATTAGGAATACATATTGCATCGGGGATATGCTTTTCCTCATATTCTGCCTTGGTACGTACATCTAAGATAATATAATCTGTTTCCTCTGACATCATTTCAACGGCTTCATTCATACTTATTTGCTTATAGCCGTTGCTCAGAACTTTGGGAGCACATCCGGCCATCAAAAGCAAACTGAGCATTATATAAATCAATCGTTTCATATAATCACTCCTTGTTTTTTATTTTGCAGATTAACTGTGTCATAGTTCCCATAGGGCAGTAAACGCACCAGCTACGGGGTTTGAAAAGAATCATAGTGACAAATCCAAGTACTGTGGATGTAAGCATTACGCTATAAAACCCAAAAGCAAACTGTGCAGCACCGGAGTGAATTATAGTACCGTGAAATGCCCAGTGCCATGGCAGTTTGAATGTCCATAGCAGTGTTACCACCTGTTTTAAATCGGAAGCTCCGGCAAATACCAGATAGGTATTCCATAACATCAGGAAAAACATCAGGAAAAAGAAGATAAGAAATCCATATCGAAACCACTTACTTTTCATCCATTTCGGGATATCACGATTCCTTGACAAACCGAATCTCCCACCCAACAAACCGAACAGCTGTCCTCTTCCGCAGTAACGGTTACAATAGCCTTTCGTTCCCTTAACCGTTGAAATAATTAGTGGGATAATAAAGCAAAGCAGTCCCAGCCACGCAAACATAATGTTGAAAAAACCAAGAATCAGATATGAAAGGGATACAATCCAGAGATAGTCATACCATTTCTTTTTCATACATTTACCTCTATAATATCAATGACAGATGCAGGACATTCCTTTGCACATTTACCGCATCCCACACATCTGGTTTCATCAATGATTGCCCTTATTCCATTAAAAATCGTGATAGCACCCAAAGGGCATATTTTCAAACAGCAGCCACAGGCAACACACAGATTTTCGTCAACTTGTGCCTTTCGTGACATTCTTTTGACTTCGTTCATACCGGCACCTCCATTTTTTTTTAATATTATACCTTTTCTGAACGACAACTTCTGTGATATTATCACCTAAATAAGAAATACAGGCTACTTGTTCCGGAGAAAATTAATGACCTCTTTCTCCATCGGTAAAAGCTTTGACTTCAAGCCTTTCTCCATGTAGATAATAATAAAATTATCTAATGCAATAATTGATTGACCAGACATGTCCTTATCAAATGATGTAGTACAATAAAACTTGACACCTTACACTCAAAAAAATATAATAGAAGCAATTCAAATTTAATTTATTCCTAATTTGCAAAGCACCCTTTCTGCATTTTCTGCCAAATTCTCATCAGCTGATTCACATTTGTTCCGGAGAAAATTAATGACCTCTTTCTCCATCGATAAAAGCTTTGACTTCAAGCCTTTCTCCATGTAGAAAATAATAAAGTTATCTAATGCAATAATTGATTGATAAGACATGTCCTTATCAAATGTATCCCAACTGCATTTGATGATTTCTATCAGCTTAGGCAATCCAACTGTAGGGTATGCTTTACCAATTGCCCAAAACATTGATGAGCTAAGCTCGTCCTTAGCACGTATCCTTTTAATTAGCTCAGCAATTAACTCAGCATGTTCTTCAATACCCAACCTTATTGAAATAAGATCTTCATCTAAATAGTACTCGTACTGTTTTAAGCTTAAAACACTTCGCCCTCCATTTAAAATATACGTATTCATTTCAAGAAACATGGCAATATCAGTAAGAGTCCACCTTCTTTCCTCAATATCTTCTGAATCAAGACATAATAATAAGTCAGCTATCTCTTTTTTCATCTCTTATTCCTTTTTATATATGTAAGTTCTATAAATGATATAATAATGATCAAAAATCATCATATAAAAATTTACAGAAATCAGGTATAATACAAGTATCAAATCCGGAGGTGATACTTGTATTAATAAAAATTGAAACGCCAGTAAGTTTATCAGTAGACAGACCTGAAGACTTATCTGAACTTGATAATAAATGTGCATTTATATCAAGTCAGAAGCTTAATGTTCCTTTATTCACAGGAATCACATCTGTATAAATCTGTCAAGTGGATTCTCATTAAACATATCTGCCCCTGCTCCCATACGTATGCACATGGACTTCATATATTCATAGGCACACGTTTTCATAATTATTTCTGCTACAGACGCAACTTTTCTATATGATGGTTTTTCAAGCGGAGTTTCTTTTGTCCATAAATTAAATGCCCCCATAGACTGCCCGCACCATATCTGCATATCTGTTGAATGCGATAAATCGCCGGCTGCAGCCCATCTTGATGAATTTCCTAAATACCATCTGAATACCAGGGCCATCTTAAATGATGGATTTTTTTCTGCCTTTTCTATTTGTGCAGGATTTACTTTTTCAAAATATTCTTTTGTCCAGCTCCATATTTCATCAAAAGTATTTTTTAATATACGCCTTTCTATTTTTTGCTTATCATCTTCCGGAATATCATCAAACGATTTGTATTTAATATAATATTCATAGAGCTTCTGCGCATTCTGCGGATACATTGTTTTTTTCTTTAAAACCTCAACCTTTGCACCAAGCTCAAACATATCGGCACATGGTGCCATTGCAATATCAGCCATAGACACCTCGGCAAGCAGCTGTTTTACATAATCTGATGTTTCTGCTTCAACGCAGCTTTGGTTTATCGAACCGGTTACAATGTATTCCGCTCCAAGCTCAAATGCACCAAGAGCAGAAAGTCCTGTTCCTATACCACCTCCGGCACCTATATGTATCGGTTTTTGATACTTATATTTATCCTGAAGCCTGTTTTTTAATGAAATCAATGCAGGAAGTATTGAGACAAGCGGTCGTGCATCAGTATGTCCTCCGGAATCAGCTTCTACTGTTATATCATCAGCCATAGGTATCCTTTCCGACAAACTTGCCTCATTATCGGTAATCAATCCTTTAGCCAGCAACGAGCTGACTATTTTTTTATCCGGAGGAGATGCAAATTTATTTAAAACTTCCTCTCTTGAGATTTTAGCCATTATTTTATGAGGAATTTCTATTTCACCGTTTTCCAGGGATCTGATACCGTTCAGGCGATAATACACCAGTGCCTCTGACATTTTTATATATGCGGAAGCTTCAACCAATTTTATGTTCTTTTTTATAAACAACCTGGCAAGTTCCATTTCCATATCTGAATTTCTGTTACTCAGCATATTTATCATGTACGGCTGATTTCTATTAAGTGCCGACTGTATTCTGTCAATATCCTCAGAGATTTTATCTATAGAACATCCGCCTGCTCCATATGATCCTATAAATCCGTTTTTTCCTAGTTCTATTACCATTTTGGCAGAAGCAATGCCATTGGCCATTGCACCTGCACAGTATGCATATTTTGCGTTATGTTCCTCTTTGAATGATTTATCACCGAAATTTTCTGCATTAATATTAGGTATAACGTATAATAGATTTTTATCATCCAACAGCTCATCAGATATTTCTAATTGATTATCAATATTATACACATAAAGCTTTGTGTATTTTTCATTTGATAAAATATCACAGCTATTATTTCTGTTTACCAAAGTCATTTTTACTCACCTTTTTTTAATTATTTGAAGTATCGTCAAAAACTTTTAAGCCACAGTTTTCAATTTTGATTACTTGAATTTCATTGTTATAAATTTTGGCGTCACAATTTATATATATATTGTTTTCACTTTCGACAGTATCCTTTATATGAATTTCATATTTTAATAAACTGTTTTCCTTTCTGACCTGTCCTCTGAAATTTGATTTTAAAATTTGATTTTTACTCATAATTACATTAGTATTTTTATAACGCCCGAGAATTCCGGAATGTGCAAATAAAATCATATACAGCTGTGTTATTCCCTCAATCATGAGTGTCGCAGGAAACACAGGGTCATTTTTAAAATGCACCTTAAACGGCCATAAATCAGGAGTAATATTCTTTTCTCCGCGTATCAGACCGCATTTATACATACCCCCATTATAATCAATTTCGGTAACACGGTCAACCATTTTTATATTGTCAGAAATATAGTATTTTTCTTTTAATGAAATTTTCGTGCCAATGTCAAAGCACTGCTGATAATCACCTTTAAAAAAGCTCCTGATTTTATCATCGGGATAGCTTCTTTTTTCTGACGTTTTAAAATGAAGAAATTCTTTTGATGGTATATTTATCTTTTCCTTTGAAGTATTTATTATGCCCTTATTTGACATAAGCTCGCTTTTGGTGAAAAAGCCACCACACCCATCATTTGATGAAACAAGTTCATCACCATTATAGCTGTCATATGAATAAAAAGCTATTGCCGTTGAACCATTCTTAACAAATTTATGTATTTTAAACACAGTTCTGATCGTATCACCTACGCAAAGCGGCCGTTCACTATAATATGTCTGTGAACTATCAAGGGCTCTGTATGACAAAGTTCCACCTGAAATTATATCAAGGCCTATATATGCCATAAGAAATATCCCTATATGCCCTGCTTCAGACATAACAAGCTGTGAAATCTGATTATTACCGGTTTTCAGCACACAATCCTTATCAAGATCATATTCAGCAACTATTTGCGACGGTTGAAATTTACCGAATTCGGCATCTATAGAGATAATTCTTGAAATAAATAAAAACGGAGGAAGCGGCATTCTTGCTCTTATAGGGTATTCATCAGCCTGCTTGTATCTATCACCGAGAACCGCTGACATTGATGTATCTGTCATAGTTATGATTTCATCTCTATCCCAGAGATATTCTTTCTTTTGAGAGACTTTGTTTTCTGATGAATTATTTCTGTTATCCAAGCTGTAAATAGCCTGCTTATATAACTGATTTTGAGACTCAAGATATATTTTATATGCATTTTTATTGTTTTCCAGCTGTTTAAGCACACACTGCTTTATTTCGTTGCTGAAATCCAGAGTTTTATTCATCTCTTCAACGATTTTGATATTATTATTCTTTTGCTCTATATTTGACTGTTCCGTCCTTTGCTTTATAGATAACTGTTCTGTTATCTTCTGGTCTGGTACTGTTTTTTCGGACGACTTGATAAATTCAAACATTGAAAGCAGCTTCTGATAATCAAATGATACATTAAACGACAAAAGCTTTGCACATATATCAAGCAGATAATCACATGAAAAGCTATCATCAAATATTGATATAACTTCACTTCCCGGTTTGCTCTCAAGCGTTTCATTCGCCCACGTACCTGCAAGCCTGCCTGTACTCAGATCAATAAATATACGTGCATCGCATTTATCATAAAGTGCACTTACAGCTGACGCATAATCCACCTTTTCAATAATTATTGATGTTATATTATCAGCAAGCATTTCACTTGTATTATCAATATATTCTCTGAAATATGTACTGAATACTTTACAGCCGTATTCGGAAATATCCATATATATTTTATTATCTACAATAGTTCTTTTTATCAGTTCAGACTTATTTTTTAATATAGGAGTATGAACATAAGCCGCATCGCCAAGCGGTATTGCGACACAGCCAAGCTCCCTTATTATTTTTGTACATGATAAATTTTCACCACAAATAATAACACTTTCAGGAGAACCTATTATTATTATGAATACATCATTATACTTTTCAATCAGAGCTGCTGCCTTGATATAATCACATTTTAAGTACCATTTACTCAAGTTTGCTATTTTGTATCCGAAGTATTCTTCTGATTCTTTTTCCTGATTTTCAAGCACCTCACATAATATATCGTTAATACCTTTCAGCGCAAACTTCAAATTGTCCTCTGTATTCCCCTCTTTTTTAATTTTAATTATCTTATGAGACGATATAAACGCAAGTTCTCCCATACTTGCTCCGGACAGCAAATCAGGAGAAATGCCTATTGAACTCATCAGAATCATTGTAATGTATGTAACAGCAACCTCAAACAAATACCTGTCTTGCATTTCATTTTTGCTTTGCAGCAAATGAAAATATTGCCTTCCGTCGCTTACCTGCATTCCGCCGAGCATAGAATAAAATTTGTAAAAAATATTTTTCTTAAACATTCCTCCAGGCGGATTCATGAATACTATTTTAGGTTTTAAGAGGCTGTTTTTTATATAAAATGAACCCGTCTTATCTGACCATCTGAAATTATCAGTCATAAGATTGTCGGAAAGTCCAAGAATATCATTTATCTGAAGTTCCAGTTCCTCATAATTTCTTATTAAAAATACTATTGTGCAGGAGTCTGCACTTCTGCTTTTGAGCTCCTCTGAATATTTTAACGAAATATCATAAATATTGTTCTGTGAAATATCTGATTTAAGTTTTCTAAGTTTTAACTGTGCATCATCAGATGAATTAAAATAAAGAGGTATTATATATCTTTGCGTTGCGAACTTTTCTCTCAGATGCTTACCAGGGCTGATAACAGTCACCTCTGAATTATTCAGGAGAATTATTCTCTTGTTTTTCTCATTACTGATGCACAGATATTTTCCTGAATTATCACATAAATCCAATGAAAGCTCAGCTTCTATAGTTGATATAACAGCATTTAAAAATTGTTCAGACAATAAATAATATCTTTTATTTCCTGTTGTATTTTCCGCAAGCTCTGTAAAAACAGCTTTTGACGCTCTGTCTTCTGCATTTTCGGCTACTGTTATGGCAATACATCCATCTTCAGAATGACACACCAGCGTAACCATATCGCTTTTGCCTGAAGTAATAATATCCCTTGCCTTACATATCATTATTTCAAATGAATTTTCAATAATCTGTGTTGAAATATTATATTCCTGGGGAATTTCATTATCCGTAATAACAGTAACAGATTTTGTATCAATTTCTTTAAAAGCCGACATCAATGCAATCTTTTCTGAATTCTTTTCTGACTCGCCTTTTAATTTAAAATCATTACTTATAAAGCTGTTTATTAATTTCTCACAGCTGTCAATGTCACCAACAGAGATTCCTATGCGTATTATAGCTAAATTTAATAACATTATTTTTTTCTCTCCTCCTATAATACTTATCACTGATATTTTGCTGAATGAGAAATCATAATCTGTGTTGACGGCAAACCCTTTATAAAATCATTTTTAAAATAATTTGCACCAACCTTTAACGGTATTAATATAAATCCTCTTTCAGCAAGTATTTTTTTGTAAGTATCGTCTACCATACCTCCGTCCCATGCACCCCAATTTATTGCAAGTGCCCTGCACTGAGGATGTTTTCTTCTGTAATAATATGCATATTTATCAATATATTCATTTCCGGCTGAATAATCTATCTGTCCGTCACTTCCAAAGTACGCCGCAATAGAGCTGAACATAACAAGCACTTTTAATGAATTATTATCAACGTTATCTGTTAAATTATTAAGGCCCCGATATTTTGTATCAAATACCTTTTTAAAGCTTTCAGTATCCTTCCTCCATATTTTTGAATCACATACTACACCTGCCCCATGAATTATACCGCTTACCTTCCCTACCTCTTCATGAATTCTTTTCATTACATCCCGGGTCTGTTCTGCATTATTTACATCACATGAATAATATATACCATTATTACCTGTAGCCTCAATATTATCAAGTATATTAATTATGCTCCTCTGAGCAAGAATAGCTTTTGCCTTACGCTCTATGTCCGCAAACGAACCTTTTATTCCGTTTTCCTTAAAGCGTCTTGCAATAAGTGTTTTCATATCCTTAAGTTCAGATATCTTTGACGTCCCGGCATCATCGCTGTTTTCATTACTTATTTCTGCACGTCCGATTATAACAAATGTGCACTTTACGGCTCTGGCAAGCTCAAGTATACATTCAGATGTTACACCTCCTGAACCTCCCGATACAACAATAATATCGTCCGGCGTTATATTACACATATTTTTACAAGCTACATACGGTGTCAGATCTGCACCAGGATAAAAACGCATTCCATCAGGAGTACGTCCGACTTCAGGATAAATATCATTTATTTTAAGCTCGTCATCTATAAGCTCTATGTATTTCTGGGGCTGGGTATCAGGTCTGAAATCTATCAACTTAATATGGGCTGTTTCTTTAAATTCAATAGACAGTGTTTTAGCAATGCCGTTAAAACTACCATATGCATAATCCTCAGATTCACCTGTTATTCCCAAATTGCCGTCAAGGAATGTTGTAAAGAGCATAAGCGGCGTATTCTTACAATTTCCGTCATGTACATATTTTGAAAAATATTTTGTTATATAAAATGACGACATAATAAAATCATAGTATCCGGAATCTTTGCCGCTTTTGTAATGAAAATTGGCGGCTATTATCAAACCAGATATCTGGGATTTAATTGATGAAATATATCCTTCAGCCTGAGCTTCATCAAAAATATCGCTTATAATATAAGGCTTAAGTCCATGCAGTGTCAGATATCTGCCAAGAGCGTCAACATATTTATCCTTTTTCCCGAAAACAATAACAGTACCCTGTTCTGGCAGACAGCTTTCCGAATAATCAGATTTCTCACATCTTTTTAAATTAATCTCATATCGCTTTATTGTTTCAGAATCATTTATATCTATCTGCGAAAGAACAGCATTATTATCGGCGTCCGGATTTTCAGCAGCAGAAGTATTGTTTTCAAAAGGAAATTCAATTTCTGCAGGAATATCAGACTTTATAACACTATTTTCAGATAAATGACTTAAAAGCTTTGCCTGTGCATCAAGAAATTTACTGAACGAATCTGAATTGGCTTTCTCAAAATACGATGTAATATCATTTACCCTTTCTGAAATTATCCCGCCATTTTCAACATATTGCTCCAGTATATTTATCCTGATGTTCTGCTGATTCCAATAATTTTCAAGAGTTTCAACTCCACTGTTAATTACATTTTTATTTTTTTGATTATTCATTTGAAGCCTCTCCTGTATTATCAGACCTTAGCGGAGATAAAATCAACAATGTCATTTATGCTCATAAGCTCAGACAGATTTTCCGTATCTTCTGCAGTCAGTTTACATCCAACGATTTCATTTATATCTGAAAATATTTCAACACGTTTTATTGAGTCTATTCCAAGATCACCCTCAAGCTCCATATCAAGCTCGATCATATCTTTCGGATATCCCGTCTTATCACTTATTACATCTATTACAACGTCCTGAACATTATTAGATTTCACCGATGAGTTTTCATTGTCTCTTTCTTCTGATATTGACAAATTATTTAACCGATTATCCAGATACTCTTCAATGTCCTTAATTACTCCGATAGATGCAAGGGCTTCTACATCATCCTGCGTAAAAATTTCGCCCAAAGCCGTATTGATTTCAGAAAGTAATTCAACACGCTTTATCGAGTCTATTCCAAGATCACCCTCAAGCTCCATATCAAGCTCAATCATATCTGCCGGATATCCTGTTTTATCGCTTATTGTATCCAACACTATTTTATGAATATCTACATTCTTTTTTACTGGTACTTTTTCAACTACAAATTCCGTATTTCGTTCTTCCTCTGTTTTAAGACTGCTATTCTGTACCGGTACATTTTCTGTATTAGCCCGAATAGACATGTCATTACTTGTAATTGCTTCATTTGTCTGATTTCTAAAATATGTTTCAAATGCTTTCATACTGTTGTTTTGAAATACACTGATGCAATCCATAATATTTTTCTTATCCGTCTCTGATTTTGCATTGCTTTTTTCAAAAAGTCTTGATATTGCATCTATCTGTTCATTTTGAATATCCATAAACTTAGAAAACACTTCAGCATTAATTGTCTGAATACTTTGAACATTTTCATTGCTCACCTTCATATTATTCACCATACCCATATTAATTGATTTCTCATTCTGAAAATTATCTTTAACTTGTGCTTTATTAACAGGCTCCGCCTCAGTTTTCAGCATATCCTGCGATTTATCAATAATTTTTTCAGATTCTCTGACCCTTTTTTCCTTTTCCGGTAAATAAAATACGTCTGAATTTACTGTATACGATGTCTTTGTCTTCTTTAATACAAATCTTTCATCCGGAATAACCCTGTACATATCATCACTGATATCTATACCAAGTACAGCAAGTCTTGAAAGAGCAAATTCAAACTGGGATAAGCTGTCTTTATTTTTATCCGGAACAGCTGCAATAACTTCACATTCCTTATCATTCAGAATATCATTTACAAAGTTGCAGAGCACCTTCCCGTTTCCTATTTCTACAAAAACCCTTGAACCTTCCTTATAGGCTTTCTCAACAGCTGTTGTAAATTTCACCGGATTTACGAGCTGTTTTTCAAGAAATTCACATACCTTTTCTTTATCATTAACAGGATAATATTCATTGTTAAAATCTGAAATTACTTTTCCGCTGCCCGATAAAATATTTTGAGTATTCAGATATTTTCCGAATTCCTTGGAAGCATTATTCATAAAAGGTGAGTGAAACGCAGATGCTACGTTTAATTTTACGGACTTAATATTAAGTGCACTGAGTTTCTCTGATATTTTTTCAAGCTGGGCAGCTTCACCCGAAATAACGATTTGTTTAGGACTGTTTTGATTTGCAATATATACCTTGTCAAAACCATTGCATATTTTATCTAACGTAGCCTTATCAGTCATAACTGCTGTCATTGACATATTTTCATCAACCTGAGACATTAATCTGCCACGTTCAAGGGATATTTTTATAAGTGTCTGATCATCCATCAGACCATCTGCCCATAAAGCGACAAGTTCACCAAAGCTATGGCCTATAAAGCTATCTGCTTTCAGACCTCTGCTTTTTGCAACAGTATAAAGAGCTGAACTCAATGAGGCTAATGCAGGCTGGGTATTACCTGTTTTCTGAAGCAGTTCTTCAGCATTTTTTAACTCATCGTCTGTCTGACAATGGGGATACACAAGTTCTGATACCGGATTTGCTCCATTATCAATTAAAATGTTGTCGGCAAATTCGATAGACTTACGCACTTCCGGATAGTTCATAGCTATTTCCGAAAACATATTTATTTTCTGTGTTCCCTGCCCGGGAAACAGTACAGTTACCTTGTTATTCCTGTTTAAAGGCTTTCTGCTGTATGCTATATTATCATTTACCCATGATAATTCCGAAGAATTCTCCAGAAAGCGGATAGCAGACTGACACCTGGTTATTACTTCATCAGCGTTCTTTGCCACAAAGGCAAGACGGCAAATATTATTTTTTAAAACCTTATGATATCTGTATGATGAATCAAACCACTCTCTTGGATTTTCCTTTGTCTTGCTGCACAATAATTTTATTTTATCAATAAGCTCCTGATTATCTGCTCCGGATATCATAACGCCCATATACGAAGGCGTTATTCTGTATGGCTTATCATAATCTGACTGATACTCCTCGGCAACAACATGAAAGTTCGTACCTCCAAATCCGAATGCACTGACTCCCGCAACTCTTAACGGACGATTTTTATTGACTGTCCATGCCTTTGGCTTTGATAATACACACAAATTTGAATTAAGTATTGTATTATTTATATTATCAACGTTAATAGATGATGGTAATACTTTTTCGTGCAGTGCAAGGACAGTTTTTATAAATCCGGCTATGCCTGCTGACATTCTCAAGTGGCCTATCTGACTTTTAACACTTCCTATAATAATATCACGTTTATTTGAATCTTTATTAAAAGTTTCGCATATTGCACTTACCTCGCATGAATCCCCTGCTGCAGTACCGGTTCCGTGTGCTTCAATAAGCCCTACTGCATCGGTTGATATTTCCGCCTTATCATAAGCAGCGTTCAGTGCCCTGATCTGCCCCTCTTTACTTGGAGCATATATACTCTTTGCTCTGCCGTCGCTTGAAGTTCCGACGCTTCTTATAACAGCATAAATCTTGTCATTATCCCGCTGTGCATCAGACAACCGTTTAAGAACTACAAGTCCGACTCCATCACCACAAATCATACCGTCTGCGTCTTTATCAAAAGGTTTTATTTTACCTGTTTTTGATATAGCCGGAGTTTTACAAAAAGAAATATACGAAAGTAGCGAAGAATCAAGATTTACACCACCTGCAATCATCATATCACAATTTTCGTTTTGCAGCTCATCTACAGCAAATTTAAGACTTGCAAGGCTGCTTCCGCATGCAGCGTCCACACAACACGAAGTTCCGCCTAAATCAAATCTGTTTGCAATTCTTCCGGCTACTACATTAGGAATATATCCCGGATTACAATCCTCAGTCCAATCACAAAGCGATTCTCTATATCTTTTAATTACTCTTTTTATTATATCATCAGGTACACCATTATTATGTAATATTCGTTCTATTTTAGGTATTTCAGTTCTATGAGACAATGAAAATGCATTTTCCCCTATAATAGCAGAAACAATAACACCTGTTTTCTTTCTGTTAAACGGTCTTGCACCTTCACCGTAAAAACCGGCATCTATTAATGCCTGTCGTGCCGTGATAAGCGCAAACAGCTGTTCAACAGAGGTTGATTCCATTACCTTAGGTGACATGCCGAATTCCATTGAGTCAAATTCTATCGGATCAACAACAGCACCCATTTTACAGTACATCTTATCCAAAGCCTTTGGATCCGGATCATAAAAATCGGCTTCATTCCAGAACTGACCAGAAATATCTTTTATCGAATTTTTCCGTTCAATAATATTTCTCCAATATTCTGTGAAATCTGAAGCGTCCGGAAACACGCATCCAATTCCAATTACTGCAATCTTTTCTTTCATTTAATACTCCTTTTGTTAAAAATTGTCTTTAAAAAAGTAAAAAACAGATATAGAAACTATATCTGTTTTTTAATCTTTTTCTATAATTATACATTGTCAGCAATCGTTTGTAAATTGGCCTAACGGCCAATTGATTTTTGAGTATAATTGTAATAAACGACTTTTTCCAATATTGAAGTTCAGAAACAGGACATAGTATAAATAAATTTCAGTCATCCGGGCTACTCAGATACTGATATGCACAAATATTACTGCCGTTTATAATTAATCATATTTATATATAGGCAAATAGTTATCAATATCTTAAGATATATGTATTTTACATATCAGATCTTGTATGCTATTATAGATATAACAAATAACGGAGGGAAAAATATGAAAACCACAAAAAGCAAAAGTTATATTTTATGGACATTATTTAAGTCTATGTTTGTATTGAGTGCATGTACATTCGGTGGTGGATTCGTCATTGTATCACTTATGAAAAAGAAGTATGTTGAACAGCTAGGATGGCTTGACGAGGATGAAATGCTGGACATCACAGCAATTACTCAGTCTTCACCGGGGCCGCTTCCGGTTAATGCTTCAGTAATAATCGGATACCGTATGTGTGGCATTGTCGGTTCACTTGTCGCTGTACTCGGATCAATTCTGCCGCCAATGATTATTATATCATTAATCTCATTATTTTATGAGCAGTTCCGCACAAATCGCTATATTGCTCTGGGGTTGCAGGTTATGCGTGCAGGTGTAGCAGCAGTTATATTTGATGTTGTAATAAATCTTGCAAAAAATGTATGTAAAACAAGACGTATTTTGTATATAGTAATGATGATTATCGCTTTTATCTGTACATATCTGCTGAAAATCAGTGCAATAACTATTATTTTCACCTGCCTTTTCATAGGAATTATTGATTTACTGCTTAACCTCCAGAAAAGCAAGAAGAAGGAGGAAATATAATGAGTTTACTGTTTAAATTATTCTTCAGCTTCATACAAGTCGGATTATTCAGTGTCGGTGGAGGATATGCGGCAATTCCTTTAATTCAGGATCAGATTGTCAACGTACACGGACTGATGACCATGGAGGAATTTACAGACCTTATCACAATTGCGGAAATGACACCCGGACCAATTTCAATAAACTCATCCACTTTTGTGGGAACAAGACTTGCAGGTCCGTTTGGTTCTGTTATCTGCACACTTGGCTGTATCATACCATCATTCATCATCTGCCTTACACTTGCATATTTTTATTATAAATATCGCAATTTCAGTGGAGTACAGACTGTTCTGGGTGCATTAAGACCTGCAACAGTTGCATTGATTGGCTCAGCAGGTGCGTCAATATTAATACTCGGACTGTTCGGGACTGATCTGTTTAATATTCAGATAAATAATTTCCGCATAATTGAATTTGTACTGTTCGGTGTATGCCTCTTCCTCCTGCGAAAATTCAAAATGAACGCAATATCAATAATTCTTGGAAGTGGTATTGTCGGCACTGCAATCTATCTGATAAAAGACTTGATTTTTGTGTAAAAACATAAAAAAGCAGCCATACATTCAACTGATCTCCGAAAGGTTTTACAATCGGAGATCGGTTTTTTTATGACTGCTTTTTACAGATCTGCTCAAATGCCATCATCTGAGGAGTAATAAACTTGTTTTTATGATAAATAAGCTTGAAATTACGCTCCACATGCACATTATCAACAGTGACAATATGAAGTTTTCCTTGCTCCACTTCTTTTTCCACCAATCGCTTTGACAAAATAGCTATTCCTTTTCCTGCCATTACTGCCCGCTTTATTGCCTCAGTGTTGGTACAACACCATTTTTTCTCCATATGGATATCATTCTCTGCCATCAACCTCTCAAACTGGTTTCTTTCCGCACTTCCCTGCTCCCTTGAGATCAGAGGCTGACCATTGAGCATCTCAATAGTAATTTTTTTACCCGCATAAGGATGCTGCCGGTTAACGATTATTACTATTTCATCCTTACAGATAATCCGGCTGATAATTTCTTCATTCTGCACAACGCCCTCAACAACAGCAAGATCCAGTTCACTCTTACAGATTCCTCCTTCAATTGCTGTAGTGTTATTAACAGTTACACGCACGTCAATATCAGGTATCTGACGTTCAAGCTCCGTAACCCAGTCATTAAGAAGAACAGTACCTACTGTTACACTGCTCCCTATACGGATTTTGGGTTCAGACTCCGCATTATTCATTGCCTCCTCCATATTATTAAAAGCACTTACAATATGTCTGGCATATGAAAGCATGGATTTGCCGCTTTCAGTAATATAAAGACGTTTTGACAGGCGTTCAAATAAACGGACATGATAGTATTCTTCAATTTCTCTTATCGCCTGACTGACAGAGGGTTGTGAAATATATAATTCTTCTGCTGCCTTTCGCATAGTACCACAGTCTGCAACAGCAATAAATATTCTCAGATGGCGTATTGTCATTTTTCAGCTCCTGATCCTGATTTTTATATGGCGTGAACAAAGTATTTTTAGTTATAGATAAATTTAACAAATAATATCTGTAATTTGTAGAAAGACTTCTTTCCATTTTAACAAAAAACTTTGTTCCATGCGGCGGTCTATTTTTGCTTGATAAAGGAGCGTATTTATGGTATATTAATCATTAGTAAACCAGACCGTGTGAGAAGCCTGCACCCCGAAAATTATCTTGATAAAATTCTTCCGTCGGTTGAAATTGTCACAACACTCCATGGAATAAACTTTCCGCTTGACTGAAGTGCTCTTTTTGCAGCGTTTTCAATTCCTCCGCAGCATGGCACTTCCATTCTTACGATTGTAACACTTTTAATATTATTGTTTGAAATAATATCTTTGAGCTTCTCAAAATAATCCCCCTCATCAAGCTTTGGACAACCGATTACAGTAATGCGGTTATTAATAAATTCATTATGAAAATTTCCGTATGCATATGCAGTACAGTCAGCAGCTATAAGAAGATCAGCTCCATCAAAATACGGTGCATTTACAGGAACAAGCTTTATCTGAACCGGCCACTGAGAAAGTCGGCTTACGTTATCACAAGCATTATTCTGAGGCTCAGAATTGTTTTTATGACTGATCATTTTTGACTGTGTTCCAGGGCATCCACAAGGCAGAGGTTTTTCAGATTTTGCTTTAGCAACTGCTTCTTCGTCATATGCAGGTGCTTCACGTTCCTCAAATGAAATTGCATCAGTAGGACAAGCCGGCAGACAATCACCTAATCCGTCACAGTAATCTTCACGCATAAGTCTGGCCTTACCATCAACCATTCCGATTGCTCCTTCATGACATGCAGCAGCACATGCACCGCATCCGTTACACCTATCTTCATCAATTTTAATTATTTTTCTAATCATTTTACATCCTCCTATATATTTTTTACTGTATTAACTAAGACTTATTTTTACCGTTTTTAAATTTAACCGTTTATACGAAGGTATATGGAAATATCAAAGCTGTATACACATTTTCTTTATATGCAACTTATCTGCAATGTATATTCTGCTATCCATTTACCTTACAATATGATTATATTATAATTAAAAAATAAAATATGTTGAAATTTCAACAAACGGAGAAAAAAATGAAAAAATTTATTGACATTCTTATAAAATGCCCTTTATTTAACGGAATAGAGTCCGAAAAACTCAGTTCCTTGCTTAAATGCCTTGATGCAAATGTCAGAACATATAAAAAAGGACAGATTATTTTTGAAGAAGGAGACCCTGCAAAATATATAGGTATTATTCTTTCAGGAACAGTCCAGATAATACGTGTGGACTACTACGGAAACAGAAGCATTATTACAGAAATCACACCTCCTCTCATATTCGGTGAAGCATTTGCATGTGCAGGAGTAACCTCTCTCCCTGTAAATGCAGCTGCTTCGGAAGACTCTGAAGTTATGCTGATTGAGGCCAGTCATATTACGCAATCATGCAGCAATGCATGTCAGTTTCACGGTCATCTTATTTTTAATCTTCTTAAGATAACTTCAGAAAAGAATATTTTCTTCCACCAAAAATCAGAAATTACTTCAAAGCGAAGCACAAGAGAAAAACTTATGACCTATCTGCTTATTCAGGCAAAAAAATGTGGAAAAAACAGCTTCTGTATCCCTTTTGACAGACAGGAACTTGCAGACTATCTTGAGGTTGACAGAAGCGGCTTATCTGCTGAAATAAGTAAACTCCGGCATGAGGGAATTCTTGAATGTAAACGCAGTAATTTTACTCTTCTTAATTAAAATATATGAAAAACTCTTGACAAATACTTTTGTTAGTATTATAATGATATTATCAAATAGACAATAACTAAAACCAGCATAATAATTGTGCAGAACAAAGGAATTACATAAATAAACCGGGATATCTGAATGTCTGATTCTGTTAAGCTTTATTCACAAACATTTTCAGCTTAAAAATATCTCACAAAAAAACAACATCTAAGAAGGAGATTTATTATGGGCATAACAATAATTGAAGGAAACCTTTTCAACACATCTGCCGGTATCATATGTCATCAGTGCAATTGTCAGGGCATTATGGGCAGCGGAGTTGCAGCAGAAGTAAAAAAGAGATACCCGGAAGTTTTTGAGTCTTACCGTACTGATTTTGAAAAAGGAATGTTAAAACTCGGTTACGTTAATTTCGCTAAAAACAAAAAGGGGCAAATTATTGCCAACATGTGTGGTCAGGATCATTTCGGATATGATAACAGTGTTTACACAAACTATGATAAGCTGCAGATGTGTTTTGACAGTGTTGCAAAATATGCAGATGAAAACTTTGACTCACGGCCTGTAATAGCATTTCCATACCTTATGTCATGCCACAGAGGCGGTGGCGACTGGAATATAGTATATAAAATGATTGAAGAAACCTTTAAAAATTTTGAAGTTCAAATATGGCGGCTCAACCCGCAGCAAGGATGTGCAGATATGTATAATTTTAATGCAGAAGAAACAAAGAACAAATGTATTCAGTGGATAAGAGATTATTTTGAAAAGAACGGTCAGGGATGCAAGGCTGTAGTAGGTATTTCAGGAGGAAAGGACTCTTCAGTTACCGCTGCACTTTGTGTTGCAGCACTTGGAAAAGACAGAGTTTTTGGTGTGCTCATGCCATCAGGCGAACAGCCGGATATAAAGGACAGCTACAGCGTTGTTGAATTTCTTAAAATTCCTTATGCTGAAGTAAACATCGGAAAAGCAGTAGCCGCTCTTAGTGAAGCAACAGTTACCGGCCTTGGTACTCCGCTCACTTCACAGACCACAACAAATCTCCCACCGAGAATAAGAATGTCAACACTTTTCGCAGTAAGCCAGACTGTAAACGGAAGAGTAGCAAACACATGTAACCTTTCTGAAGACTGGGTAGGCTATTCAACACTTTTCGGTGACAGCGCCGGACAGTTTGCTCCACTTGCTGATCTGACTGTTGAGGAGGTAAAAGCAGTAGGCTCAGCACTGGGACTTCCTGATTTTCTTGTAGGAAAAGTTCCTTCTGACGGATTATGCGGAAAAACTGATGAGGATAATCTGGGCTTTACCTATTCCGCTCTTGATGAATATATCCGCACCGGAAAATGCGAAGACACGGCTGCAAAAGAACTTATTGATAAAAAGCATAAAGCAAACAAATTCAAGCTTGAACTTATGCCTAAGTTTGAATCAGGTATAGAGAAAAAAATTCAGTGGTAAAAACGAACACCCACACATCCGATTTCTCGGATGTGTTCTTTTTATAATATCTAAAGGTGAAACATACGGATGCAAACTTATTTCAGAGCTTAAAAGCAAAGGCTTTAAAAATCTTCCCGAGGGAACACTTTATCCTATTCTTACACGACTTGATAAAAAAGGAGCAATAAAATGTATACACCCGAGTTAGAAACAGAAAGACTTCTGCTGCGTCATATAGAAGCTGATGATCTTCAGGAGATATTCAGCTGCTGGATGCAGGATGAAGAAGTCTCAAGATACATGTACTGGAAAAACAGCAGTGATATCAACGAAACAAAGAAATTTATAGACTCTGAGCTTGATAATATCTGTTCCGATAACTGGTACAGTTGGATAATTGTCTGCAAAGAAACACTTAAAATTATAGGATCATGTCTTATTTTTTCTGACAGTGATGATAAGACATGGGAGATATCATATAATTTAGGTAGGCAGTACTGGGGCAGCGGATATATTACTGAAGCAATGAATAAAGTAATTCAGTTCTGTCAGAACGAACTGAAAGCAGACAAAATTATTGCTGTTCATGCTATTGAAAATAAGGCGTCAGAAAAAGTCATCCGGAAACTTGGTTTTAAATACATAAAGGACGTACCTTATGACTGTAACGGAGGAACTATCCATACTACCGGTCATTATTATCATCTTATTCCTGAAAATTAAAGTATAAAATTCACGGAGGGTTTCTAAAATGAAAAACAAAGAACTCAGAACAGCAAAGAAATACTCACTTATCATTTCAATTGCCGCACTGATTACAGGGGCAGCGTTTCACGGACTGCGTATACATCCTGAAAATGCTGACGGCTACAGATTAGGAGTTATTATGGGAATAACAATGGCTACTCTCGCAGGTACGGCGTTTGTCTTATTTATCATTCTTCTGATAATATGTAAAAAATCAGAACAAAAATAATAAAATCAAGGAGAAAACAACTATGGAAAATATTATACTCAGTCCTATAGGCTATGTAAAAAACAATATAGAGATAAAAAAGGATGACTCATGGGGAAAAGATACATCAGTAATTACTCTTAATGACGAATACAAAGGCGGTCTGCTTGGACTTAATGAATTTTCGCACTGTATTATTCTTTTTTATCTTAATAAAACACGGTATGACTCACAGAAGCATCTTCAGAGAAGGCCGAGAAACATAGCTGACATGCCTCTGACAGGAATTTTCGCACAGCGAGGAAAAGACAGACCGAATCAGATTGGCATGACATCTGTTAAAATAGTATCCGTTTCAGAAAAAGAGCTTACTGTACAGGGACTTGACGCAATAGACGGAACACCTGTACTTGATATAAAGCCATATTTTCCTGTATACGACAAAAAGGATGCAACAACACCTGAATGGGTTTCGGTCCTTATGGAGAATTACTTTTGATTTTTATTTGTTTTTTGATGAATCTTAATATCATCACCGGATTTAATATACTAATCATCATTTCATATCTGAATATAGGATAAGCGAATATCAGTAATAATGGTGAGTATGCTGATTCTACAGCCAGTGCACAGGTAATTCATTTTCTAAATATGACAACAGTAGGCTATCTCACGCAGTGCCTTCCCACCTATATTATCGTCCAGATATTTTTCTGTTTTTATAAATCCCGCTTTTTCATAAAATTTTCTTGCTCTCATATTTTCTTCAAGAACCCAGAGGAAAACGTCCTTATATCCTGATTTTCTGAGTTCATCAATAACAAAATTCAAAAGCTGTATTCCATAACCTTTACCTGTGTACTCAGGCAGAAAATAAATTGATAATATTTCGCCGAATCCGTCAAACTCTGAAAATCTTGAGCCGCAATAACCTGATGTACCTATAAATACACCATTTTCAATAATAACAGCACTGTTCATACCTTCTCTATCAAGCTTAGGTACCCATCTGCCTTTTGGAATACTTTCAAGATAACTGTCAGGTATAATATTTCTGTAGGCAGATTTCCAGCTTTCCTCATAAATATTACTTATAGCATATCTGTCATCATCCGGTTCAATTTGTCTAATTTCCATTTGTCTCAGGTCCTTTTTAAATATTTTTTTAATGAACTCACCTTATAATAATTTTATCAACATTCTGTACTGTAAGCTTTCCGCCGCTTACAGTAAATTTTATTTCATAGCCTGCAAATTCAAAGCCATATACTCTTTTTTCATCATTCTGATATGAGGGCCTTGGGTCCTGCGACAGTACATTGATAATACCATCGTGAAGCTCTGACGGAATTAAATTCAGAAGTTTATCCGCAAAATCTACTGAAAGTGAATAATCCTTTACATTATCCGCAAAACCTCCGGATGCATCAGGATGGCTGTCTGTATACGGAAGATAGGGCTTTATATCTATAATCGGCGTACCATTTATCATATCTGCACCCGAAACATAAAGTACAGGGCCATATTTTCCGGTAACTTCAATCTTTTCAAGCATTACAGATGAGAGTCCTATACCGTTAGGACGAAACGGTGAACGTGTTGCAAAAACGCCCATATGAGTATTTCCACCGAGTCTTGGCGGACGTACCACAGGTGAGAATTTCTTTTTAGGAGTGTTTGAAAACTCCCACAAAAGCCATATATGCGAAAAATCCTCAAGTCCCTTTATACATTCAGGGTCACGGTATTCCGGCTCAAATATTATCCGTGAAATAAGCGACTGAACAATCCCGCTCTGCCTTGGCACTCCGAACTTAGTCGGAAAATCCGTCTCTATCCTTGCAATAACATCCATTTCCCATTTCCTTTCCCGCCCATTCTCTTACTCTTTCCCTCATTCCTTCAATATCAAGTATCCCGTAAGCAAACCCCTTTTTTACAAGCTCTGCCGGCAAAAATTCATCATATTTTTCAAACAGCGGAACCTCCTTTGGATATACAAGCTCCATAGGATCAAACGGTATCTTTTCCATCTCTGAAATAACAGAAAAGAATTCTTCCCTGCCGGCTTTCATTGTAAACTGAATAAAATACGGCCTTGATGGATTTATCCCCGAAATCTTAAGAACTGGTGCACATTTTATCTTTATAAATCTCTCAAGTGCAAGAAATGCATATGAACCAAGCCACGGAAACAGACACCACATGTCTCCGCCCAGACAGATAAGAGGCTCATCATAAAGATGTGAGTTTTGAGCTGTATGCCTTGCATGTCCGAGCCTTACAACAGCATTTTTCATAAGATACGGATATACCTTATCTTCGTTAAATACCTCTCTCATACGTTGAAGTATTTTAGTGTTGATATCTCCGGGACATTCACCGAAATATGCAGGCACCTTTCCCCTGACCTGCTCGCAGTATACAAGATGACGCTTGTGATCTACTTCAGTAACTATCCACACATGACCGGCAATTGCTATTTTATCACCTGCTGGAGGAGGCTTTACTATTGTGCCGAGTTCGTGTGAATCGCATCTTACTGTGTATTCTTCATTTTCCTGAAATACTGCATAAAACTTGAATGAGTTTGCTATTCTTTCACCTGCAAGTCCGACAATAAGTCCGCCATTCTCTGTTTTCTGTATATGATCATTTGCAAGCATGTGCCGGAGCATTACCTTGAAATCATCCTGGCTTATACGGTAAAAATAACTTAGTGTCAGTACCCTTGAGGCAAGAGCAGCAGGTGACATTTCGCCGCAGGATGCAAGTGTACTCATAGTCTGATGATACAGCAGACTAAACGGCAGTCTGTCAAGTTTAGGCGGTTCTACCCAACGCTCCTCAATATACAGTTGCACAAGTGCAATACCCTGTATCAGCTTCCACGGAATAGTTTCAGGAAGCATTGCCCTTGATTCAGGCTCATCTTCACGCATTACAAACCACATTTCCGGTGGAAGATCACGTCTGCCTGTACGTCCCATTCTCTGCAGGAATGATGAAACGGTAAACGGTGCATCTATCTGAAATGCCCTTTCAAGCCGTCCTATATCAATGCCAAGCTCAAGTGTTGCAGTAGTAACCGTAGTCTGATACTGATTTTCATCCTTCATTACGGCTTCTGCAGTTTCTCTGTATGAAGCAGAAAGATTTCCATGATGGATAAGGAACCTGTCCGGCTCATGATTTATTTCACAGTACTGACGCAGCGTTGTCGTTACAGCCTCGCACTCTTCTCTTGAGTTTACAAATATAAGACATTTCTTTCCTCTTGTATGTTCAAAAATATACCCCATTCCCGGATCAGCATGTTCAGGTGCAGTATCTGTGGGATTATCAAGCACCGAAAGTCCTTTTTCTTCTGTTTTTCCGTCTGCTGTCTGAGCTCCCGAAACATAAAAATGCTCCATGGAAAGCCGCCATTTTGTACCCTTTGCCTCAATCTCCGGAATTATAGTCTTTCTTCCTGTGCCCGATGAAAGAAATTTTCCCGTTGCCTCAGAATCACCTATAGTAGCAGACAGGCCTATTCTTCTCGGATTTACTCCGGCAAGCCGTGAAAGACGTTCAATAAGACAAAGAGTCTGACCACCTCTGTCACCACGCATTAACGAATGTACCTCATCAATTACAATAAATCTGAGATCACCGAACAGCTTTGATATGGCCGCATGTTTATGAATAAGAAGTGCCTCCAGTGATTCGGGCGTTATCTGAAGAATACCTGATGGATTTTTAAGAAGCTTGTTTTTATGTGACTGAGAAACATCACCGTGCCAGTGCCAGACCGGTACCTCTGCCTCATTGCACAGATCCGTCAGGCGCATGAACTGGTCGTTTATAAGTGACTTCAGAGGGCCTATATATATTGCTCCGACTGAATGCGGCATATCCTCAGTAAACAGAGTAAGTACCGGAAAAAAAGCCGCTTCTGTTTTACCGGAAGCGGTAGAAGCCGATAACAGAATATTATCATCTGTATTAAAAACAGCATCACCCGCTGCAACCTGAATTGCTCTGAGCGACTCCCAGTTATTACGGTAAATAAAATCCTGAATAAACGTCGCATATCTGTTAAAAACGCTCATATTTTCACCCTATATTTCAAATTCAGCAAACTGATCCTGAACTGCCTCATCGGAATTTATCTGAGTCCTGCAATATTCAAAGCTTTCTGACCCCAGAAGCTCACTTACATTTATCTTAGGGTTCTGATATACAATATTTATAAGCTCTATAAAATCACGTATTACCTCACGAGGAGTAATATTAACATCAGCCCCTATTCTGCCGAACTCTATCTTTATAAAGTTTATCATATCATCCTGACTCATTACCTGCTGATATCCGAAAAGCTCTGCATGAATTCCGGCAAGTTTTTCTATAAGAATAAGCATTTCTTCATATGAAAGCGGAAGAAGTTTAATCACAGGTGCGAACATATCCTTTACGTCATCCCTGCTGAATCGTCCTTCTGCAAGGCGTGACCTCAATGCTTCATAACTGTAGACTCCGCGTCTTGTGTCCTCAATACACTGTGGTGTTCCGCACATGATAATCCCAAGATATTTTGCTTTTCCCTGTAGTGTATCATTGTACATGGTCAGAATTTTTTCATAGTTATACTGCCTTGTAATTGCGTTCGGTATCTTGTATATATTTACAAGCTCATCAATAAGGATAAGCATTCCCATATATCCGGCTTTCTTTAAAAATGCCGCAAAAAGCTTTATATATTCATACCAGTCGTCATCGGTAATTACTATATTTACGTTAAGTTCTGCCTTTGCCTGTGTTTTGTTTGCATATTCGCCCCTGAACCATTTTACTACCTTTGCCTTGCTCTCATCATCTCCGTCAATATATGATCTGTAATATATGTTGAGAAGTCTTGCAAAATCAAATCCATGGACCATTTCATTAAGGGAACCTATTACCTCATATATTTTTTTCTCTACAAGCTTTGAAAATGCCGGATCCTGTGGATCAAGCCCGGATTCGGCTGCTGCTTCACCCTGAACACTGTTTATCCATCTGTCAAGTATAAGCGTAAGTGCACCGCCCTCAGGTCTTGTCTTTGTTGACATATTCCTGATAAGCTCCTTGTAGGTTGCCAGTCCCTGTCCTTTTGTTCCCTGAAGTCGTCTTTCAGGTGAAAGATCAGCGTCCACAACAACAAAGTTCTTTTCCATAACATAATTTCTTATAGTCTGCAGAAGAAAACTTTTTCCGCTTCCGTATCTGCCCACTATAAATCTGAATGATGCTCCTCCATCAGAAATAATATCAACATCATGCAGAAGTGCATTTATTTCTGTTTCCCTGCCGACTGTTATATACGGAAGTCCTATTCTCGGTACAACTCCGCCTTTAAGTGAATTTATTACAGCAGACGCTATTCTTTTAGGTATTTTCATTTTACGATAATTCCTTTCAGCTCATCTGTATAGTCATCAATCAGCATCGGTACATCACCGTCAAAGTCTATAACCGTATCTCCGAACATATCGAAAAGCTTTTCATTTATTGAATCTGCCACTACTGACAGCATTAATCCGTTTTTCTTTAAAAATGTACTGTATTCCTCACCGTAAAGAAGACAGTGAAGTATCTTGTACTCATTATCATCAAGCGGTGTAGTGTTTTCATTATTTTCATCAGTATTTTCCTGAATATTCTCATCTGTATCCATGCCGGTATTATCAGCACTCTGTTCTTCAAATGACACAATATCAATATCTTCAGCTTCCTCGTCCACAATAAGTTTGTCCCTGATTATATCAGCTGACTGCCTTATGCCATGAAGCTTTGAAATATCTATTTCTATTTCTATTTTTATTTCAGGCTTTATATTTTTTTTCTTTTCTTTAAGATATCTGTCAATCTCTTTTTCGATTATATTCAAAACAAGTACTGTTGTTTTTTCTTCTTTAAGCTGGCGCTTGAATTCGTATTTCTGACGCATTATACCGTCAGTCGCCCTTAACAGTGAACCGAGCTTTTTTGATTTTCCGCCGTTGCTGTAATATTTTTCACATATCCATGTACCATTTTTACATATATATCTGTAAATCGGGCTTATATTATAAACATAATTTGAGTATTTATGAGTGTCGTAAAAAACAGCATTACTGAATATATAATATTTATTATACATATGTGAACGGAAAAGATTCTCATAGAGACTTTTCTTTCTGTGCTTTGAATAGTATTCACATAATTTTTTATAAATTCCGCACACGATATCAGCGGTATCAACTGGATATTGCCTTCCAAATACAGAATCCTTTATATTATATGAAGAAAGAGAATTTATAGCGTCAAAGATTTCTTCATCGCTGTGTGACGCATAGTCTGAAAGGACAACCACTGCGTCATCCATTTTCACACTATCGCAGAATGCCTCTGAAAGCAATGATTTGTCAAGATTATAATACACCACATAGTCGTTGAGCCATGCTTTCAGATAAAAGTCCATTCGAGGCTCGAACCCTATGTAAGCATTCCGGAAATTTTTAAGTTTATAAAACCCTTCCTCAGCAGATTTTACACCTATCATATTGATAAGCTCATACACGTACATGTATGCAAATGATGTCGAGGTCTTTTCTATATTACCGTTTCTTACTTTTTTACGCCATGTAAAATAGCCCCTGATCTGTTCGTCATTCATAGACTGATACGTCGGGTAATATCTCTGTACCTCTCCTTTATATTCAAAATCGTCCTCATAATCCTCCATAAGCTTTGCCTGACTGTAAAAAAGTGCTCCGTCCGACTGCATATAGTAGTCCCACTCTTTAGCCATTTTACGCATTTCGGCTATTTTTTCAGGTACATAGCTTGAAAGCTGACTCGCCTTTTTCAAAATAGGCTCATCGCTGTAAACTGATGTGCTGTTTTTCTGTTTAAGATTATTAAGGATAATGTTTATTAACTTATCAGCATCCAATAAAATGCAGCCACCTTTCATCAGTATGTAGTTATTTTAAGTATAGCATAATGGTGGGGGGATGTCAATTTTGCTGTATACTAAAACGCGGAAATCAATTTCTATAAAATTGCATTTACTGGCAATTTTATTATAGTGGTGTGATATGATCGTCTCTGTAATTGTAAATACTTGAATTACAAAAAAACACTTATAGCTCTATATTCGCATCAAATATAAAACTATAAGTGTTTTACTTTCAAAAATCAATATTTTAATAAAAGCATTGCTCCTGTTATCAGACCTATCGCAAATTCAAGTTTAATTAACGACGGAGTTACTTCCTTAAATGTCTTTCCGAAAAAGCTGAACTCTTGAGTTGCCTCCCATAAAACACCACAAAAATATATAGACAAGACTCTGAAAATGTGATATAATAAAATCATTACAAATGCAATTCCGAAGAGAAGACGATTTTGTGAAAACAAAACGATGCCTCCTACAAGTGCCATAAGCGTGTCAATCATTATTGACAGGGTCGCACTTGAAATAGCATCTCTTATCTTTGAAGCGTCCATAAATCTTGATACTATTTCTCCGACCTTTCGTGTGCCGAAAAAGTTCATCGGAAGTCCCAGTACATGCTGGTAATATCCCAGAATCAACGGAATGTCAAGCTTTTGGCTGAGATACAGCATAAGATGATTTCGGAATGCCTCAAGAATTGCCTTGAATATGTACAGTGCCACTATTCCTATTGACAGTGTCATTAATGTTTTTCTCAGCGAATTCGGCACTATATCATCCATTATAAACGTAAAATAAAATGACGCAAGTATTCCAAACACTGTAATTATAAGAGAGGAAAGAAATATATTTATAAGAAGTCTTTTCTGCGGCAGTATCAAACCGAAAAATCTCGAAAACACTCCCTTATTTTCATTTCCCTTTTGAAATTTTGTTGTCGGAACAAGCATAATCAGAACACCGGACCATATCTTAAAAAATTCATCCGGAGTATACTTTACAAGTCCTTTTGCAGGATCTGCAATAAGTATCTGCTTTTTTGATATCTTATGTATAACAACATAATGCAGAAGACTGCCGTCAACAACAACATGTGCAATTGCCGGAAGAGGAAATTCTGAAAAAAATGCATCCTGATTTCCCTTTACTCCCTTTGCCGAAAAGCCAAGCTTCTCAGCCGCCTTTATAACACCGTACGCACTTGTACCCTGCTTATCAGTTCCGGCTGTTTCACGTATTTTTGAAATAGACAAATTCAGACCATATTGCTTTGAAATCGTTGCAAGACAAGCTGCTCCGCAATCAGATATATCATGCTGTTTTACACAGTAATATTTCATATATTCACTTCCTGTTCAGATATATGACTTAGACAAGTCCATTATTTAAAGCGTCCATGAACTATATCGTGCAGTTCATGATTATATTTATACTACATCCCGCCACAAGATACAATAATATTTTGGTATTCGGTCTTTTATTTCGTCCAAACGGTATTTTTCTCTTTTAAAATAAGATAATAATACATCTGATGTTCCTATTCAATATTTCACCTCGCAGAATTTCTATAAAAATATATTTGTTAACAATTTTATAATAGTTTTGTGATATAATAATTTCTATAATTGTAAATATAGAATTGCAAAAAATACCCGCTTGTCAATACAGCGGATAATGCCATAATATTAAGGAAACAAACAATATGCAGACCTATATGCAGCGTGCTGTTGAGCTTGCAGGCTATGCCGCAGCTATCGGTGAAATACCAGTAGGTGCAGTAATAGTCAGACATTCAACCGGTGAAATTATCGGTGAAGGCTACAACAGACGTGAAACAGATAAAAATGCTCTTGCTCACGCCGAAATAATAGCAATAAACAATGCATGCCGGAAGCTCGGCGGCTGGAGATTACCGGACTGTGACATATATGTGACTCTTGAACCATGTCCTATGTGTTGCGGTGCAATAATAAACGCACGTATCGACCGTGTTATTTACGGCGTTGGTGACAGTAAATCAGGCTCCGCCGATTCAGTACAGCGGATGTTTTCACTCCCGTATAACCATAAGCCTGAAATTATTTCCGGCATAATGCATGACGAATGTGCCATGCTCCTGCCGGATTTCTTTAAAAATATAAGATCAATTCAAAAACACTTTGGAGGAAACATGATAAATCTTGAAAATGAATGGGATTCATTACTTGCTGATGAATTAAACAAAGATTATTATATAAATTTAAGAAAAACATTAATAAAAGAATATAAAACCCAGACTATATACCCTGATATGTATAACATTTTCAATGCCCTCAAATATACATCATATTCGGACGTAAAGGCTGTTATTATAGGACAGGATCCATATCATGGGCCGAATCAGGCTCATGGTCTCTGTTTTTCTGTGCAAAAAGGTGTTGCACCTCCGCCGTCACTTAAAAACATCTTCAAGGAAATAAACTCTGATGTAGGCATAAATAATCTCAACAGTCACGGTGAACTGACAAACTGGGCAAAGTCAGGTGTTCTCCTTCTGAACACAGTTTTAACAGTAAGACAGGCACAGCCTAACAGTCATAAAAATATTGGTTGGGAAACGTTCACAGATAAAGTCATTTCTCTTCTTAATCAGCGTGAAAAACCAGTCGTATTTTTACTCTGGGGTGCAAATGCAAAATCAAAGGCTCAGCTTGTAACAAACAAGCAGCATCTTGTGCTGACAGCCGCTCATCCAAGTCCTCTTTCGGCATATAACGGATTTTTCGGATGCAGGCATTTTTCACAGACAAATAAATTTCTTGAAGAGAATGGTATTGAACCGATAAACTGGTCTATTAACTGATAAAGGAGAATATTATTTGAAACTGGCTCCGATAAATAAAAATGAAGCTGTGAGATATCTCGGATACGGCAAAAATTTGCCTGATGAAAATATCAGCAATATGATAGACAAATGTGAGCTTGTTCTGCGAAACGATCTTAATCCGTCATATGTATACAAAATATTCGGCAAAGAGATCACAGCTGGAGGAAATATCAAGCTATCCGGAAGTCATGTAATATTCTATGGTAGCGACATTAATAAACATCTCGATAAATGTGATAAAATTCTGCTGCTTTGTGCCACGCTGTCACAGCAGGCAGATAAAATAATACGGCTTGCACAAATAAGCAACATTACAGAAGCGCTTATTTATGATGCACTTTCAAGTGCTGCTGTTGAACAGGTATGTGACACAGCGTGTGAAGAAGTTTATTCAAAATTTCCCGGGTACTTTCAGACAAAACGTTTCAGCCCCGGATACGGGGATTTTCCTCTGGATGTGCAAAAGGAATTCCTTGAAATTACTGATGCCACAAGAAAAACCGGAATGACAGTAAATGACGGTAATATTCTTATTCCAATGAAATCAGTTACTGCTGTCATCGGATTATCAGATCAAAAGCTTCTTCAGAAAAATACAGGGTGCTGCTGCTGCCCGCTAAACAAATCATGCAGCTACAGAAAGGAAGGAACAAACTGTGGATTTTAAATCATGGATAAAAACAAAGCTTATATTCTTAGACGGTGCAATGGGAACACAGCTTCAGGCAAACGGTCTTGAGCTTGGCGGAATTCCTGAACTTCTTAACCTGTCAGATCCTGAACTTATCACCTCTGTACACAGAAGCTATATCCGGGCAGGTTCTGATATTGTTTATACAAATACATTCGGTGCCAACCGCTACAAAATGGCCAAGACAGGCAAAAGCATTAATGAGATAATAAAAGCAGCTGTTAAAAATGCAAAAAAAGCATGTGAAGGTACAAACAGCCTTGTTGCTCTTGATATAGGCCCTATAGGACAGCTTCTTGAGCCAACCGGAAATTTAAAATTTGAAGAGGCATACGACACCTTCAAAGAACAGATTCTTGCCGGAAGCGAAGCCGATCTTATTGTTTTTGAAACAATGACAGACCTCTATGAACTTAAGGCAGGATTGCTTGCCGCAAAGGAAAATTCTGACCTTCCTGTATTCTGTACTATGACATTTGAAGAAAATATGCGGACATTCACAGGCTGCTGCATTTCTTCAATGGCAATGACACTTGAAGGACTTGGAGCAGATGCGATAGGTCTTAACTGCTCACTCGGTCCAAAGGAAATACTACCTATCGTACAGGAACTCAGAAAATACACTTCTCTCCCTCTTATAGTAAAGCCTAATGCCGGTCTGCCTGATCCTCTTACAAATACTTATGATATTTCACCAAGTGACTTTCTTCATTACATGAATGAAGTTGTTGCAGCAGGGGCAAATATTCTCGGTGGCTGCTGCGGAACAACTCCTGAGTTTATAAAAATTATCAAAGATAATCTGAAAATGCCGGAAAACTTTACTCTGCCTGAACCTATAACACTTTCTGCAGTTTGTACACCAGTAAAAACCGTATTTATAGATCAGCCCCGTATAATAGGCGAGCGTATAAACCCTACCGGCAAAAAACGTTTCAAGGAAGCTCTTGTAAACAACGATATTGACTATGTTCTTGGTCAGGCCATCGAACAGATAAATGCCGGTGCTGATATACTTGACGTAAACGTAGGGCTTCCGAGTATTGATGAAAAAAAGATGATGATAACAGCCGTCAAGGCAATACAGTCTGTTGCAGATGTTCCTTTACAGATTGACAGCACTATTCCTGAGGTACTTGAAGCTGCTTTGCGTATCTACAACGGAAAGCCGATAGTAAACTCCGTAAACGGTGAACAAGAATCAATGCGTACAATACTTCCCCTTGTAAAAAAATACGGTGCCGCTGTTGTGGGACTTACGCTCGACAAAAACGGTATTCCCGCAAAGGCGGAGGACAGATTTAAAATTGCCGAAAGGATTATAAATTATGCCGTTTCTTTAGGTATAAAAAAAGCAGATATTTTTATAGACTGTCTTACATTAACAGCCTCGGCAGAGCAGGCAGCGGTTATGGAAACTCTCAAAGCCGTAAAGCGTGTTCGTGAAGAGCTTGGCGTAAACACAGTTCTTGGTGTTTCAAATATCTCATTCGGTCTTCCTGACAGAGAGCTTATAAATCACAATTTCCTTACAATGGCTCTTTCATATGGTCTTACACTGCCAATTATAAATCCTAATGTTTCCTCAATGACAGGAGCAGTAAGAGCATTCAAACTTCTCTCCAATATTGATAAGAATTCTTCCGGATATATTTCGGTATACGGGAACAGTCAGCCGGCAGCACCGCAAAATACAAATTCACCAATGACTTTATCATATGCAATAGAATCAGGGCTTAAAAATGAGTGTTCAAAAATAACATCACAACTTCTTAAAACAGCAGAACCTATGTCTATTATTAATGAGATCATTATTCCTTCTCTTGATAAGATCGGAAAATTATTTGAACAAGGTAAAATATTTCTGCCTCAGCTGATACTATCTGCTGAATCATCACAGGCAGCATTTGAACAGATTAAAAAAACAATAGCACAAAGCGGTACACCATCCATAAGCAAAGGAAAAATAATACTCGCCACTGTAAAGGGTGACGTTCATGATATAGGCAAAAACATAGTCAAGGTCCTGCTTGAAAATTACGGATACACCGTAATAGATCTTGGCAGGGATGTAGAATATCAGGCTGTTGTTGATGCAGCAATAGAACATAATGTCAGACTTGTCGGTCTGTCTGCACTTATGACTACCACACTTGTTTCTATGGAAAATACCATTGCTCTGCTTCGCAAAAACAACGTTGACTGCAAGGTAATGGTCGGAGGAGCTGTTCTTACCCAGGAATACGCTATGAAAATCGGTGCAGACTTCTACTCCAAAGATGCTAAAGAGAGCGTTGACATAGCAAAACTTGTACTCGGATAAATAAGAAATGAGGTCTACTATGAAATCAATCATATCTGCTCTACTAATCTTTTCATTATTGATAACAATAACTTCATGCAATAATAAATCCACAACACAGGAAAGTACTGCGGAAACTCAGCATACTTCCGCTACTACAAACTCATCATCACATACAACTTCTATATCGTCATCAGTATCTTTGTCATCACAGATATCATCTGCCGACACTGAACTGACTACAACACCTGACAATAATTCCATAGAAACAGGCACACCCCAACAGATGAGTGATTCTGATTATATGGGAGAAGCTCCGATACCATCCGTTGCATGGACTGAGATAAATATTGATAAAACAATGTATACTCAGTCTCAATGTACCGGATACGAATTTGCACTTTCTGATGCAAACGGGAAAATGATATATGATGCAGGTATCGGGCTTGAAATAATAGCCAGAACAAGTACAGGATATTATCGTACAATAAATGATTATTATATTCCTTGTGACTGCCTTGACAACAACATACCTGAAAATGTTGATCCGGCAGCTGCAACCAGCTGTACTGTTTATGTTCCTCCGGTAGTAACAAAATCTGTTTCTTCTGAAGTTACTGTTCCACCAGCAACAACATTGGAAATGAGCTGAAAAAATGCAGAGAACAAAAATTCTCTGCATTTTTTATTTGTTGATTGTTTAGTTTTACTAAGTATTTATTAAGATAACAACATATTTTTAAAATTCGTATCATTTGCACAAAGTCAATATTTATTACATATTTAGGTCACAAAGCAAACTCACATACAAAATATAGTTATGATTGTTGTACGTATTATCAAATTCTGTTTTTGATAATATTCCGTGCTTTCCCAACAATCATTTTATCATTTTCATAAGTAAGTATTGTTGATGCATATCCTATATCAACCCATCGAATTTCAGATATTTCACCCTGCTGTGGAACATAGTCAAAGCTTGTCGCCTTTCCGATAAAATAGATTACATCCTTTTTTATATCCTTTTTTGGTGTATACGAAACAATTTCCCTGAAAGATGTATCAATTATCACGTCTATTCCCGTTTCCTCTTTTATTTCTCTGAGTGCGGTCTGTTCCTCTGTTTCAAATTTTTCCACGTGCCCCTTAGGAAATGACCAATGCCCACTGTTTACATGCTTTATAAGCAATATCTCAATGTTTCCATGTGATTTTCTGTATACTACTGCTCCACATGACTTTTCATAAAGCATATTCTTTTTCCTTTCTGCAAAGATAGCTTTTTCAAAGTTGTCTTTTTTACTGATGTTGTTTTTATTATATCATAAAAATATACATGTGTCTATAAATTTCAATCTGATTTTAAAAATACACATAAAGCTGAATATACAAATTTTCAAATTTATCGGAAATTTATGCAAAAAACTTACGCTTTCCTTAACACTGTCCCTTTGTGAGCGAATTTTTTACAGCAAAACCTTATTGACTATATGTCCGAAGGTGCAGGGCAATCGGAAAGCCCTGCAAAAAACTTACGCATTCCTTAACACTACCACTATGGCTCATCAATAGCATATTGACTATATATAAATTTTAAGTTATAATTAAAAATGTTTAAAATATATTTCTCTGGAGGTTATTAATGTTAATTGATGAAAATTCATCTGATATTCTTTCGGATTCTGCTGATATGCCATCCGAACACAACCCCTTCTGTAACTGTGCTGAAGTAACTTCCTTCAACGAAGATTATTCATTAGTAGTTCCTACATTTTTTTTCAGAACTCAGGCAAGCTCTATTAATCCTTCAAAATATGAAGCATTAAAAATAAAGCATTTTTATAATACGGCAGGAACATTTCTTCTTACTAAGCTTATGCTCGAATTTATTCTGTTTTTTGTATTTAATATCGTACTTATGTACTTATCATCTTCAGAAATTTCTCAGAGACAGTCCTACCACTCCCTGATTTCAAACACTTCAGTAATATATGGATTTAAAATTTTAAGTACAGTAATTACAACATCACTTATATTCAGAATGGGATGCAAATGTTCAAATCTTACACTCTCATCACTCTTTCAGAACAATCACAAAGCCAGAACATCTGAAATCATTTCGTTTTTTATGACCGGAATATTCATCTCCTCAATATACAATCTGATTATCATCGTCTGTGAGGAATTTTTTCCTTCTATTGCTATTACCCAGATGAATTTCACAAACAATATTCCTCAGATTTTACTTATTATAATTTCATCATGTTTTGTCGTTCCTGTTGCAAACGGAATTATTTTTCGTGGAATAGTACTTAAAAACATGTCAAGAGTAAGTCAGAAATTCGGTATAATAATTTCTTCCCTGTTGTGTGCCCTTTCATCGGGTCAGATCATTACTTTTATTCCTTGCTTTCTTATGTCAGTAATGCTATGCAAAATGTCAATAAAGTACAATACAGTATTTACTTCTGTTATTATTAATATTACCATAAATCTCTGTAATGTTATAATCTATGCCTACGGTGACCTGTTTTACGCTTCTGACCCGATGATAATAAGAATGTGGTCTGCAATAACATTTATGGCAGGTGGACTTTTTGCTGTTTATCTTTTACTCAAGGAACCTCTCCCATATATGAACAAAGCTCAGAAACAGAGAACACTTCCTATTCTTCTGCACTCTGTTCCGACTATTTTTGTAGTTATTTTTTATATTTTTCTGAATGCAAATGCATTTTTTTATTAATAAAAGGTGGTATTAAGTTTGAACAGAACTTTAAAATCAATAAAAAGGAAAAGTTATCTTACAGAGAACCGTACTGATAAAATATTTATGCTTGTATTTCTTATTATATTTGGTCTGTGCTTTGTTCCTTTTGTATTAAAATCAAGGCAAAATCAGAAAAACGATATTCCGGTATCCGTTAGCAATAAAGTATACCCTGAAAACAATAATATTTTGTATACGGTAGAAGAAACGCCGTTACTGAAATTCAAACGTGATAATAACTCCGTATTAAAACCTGAAAATTTAAAATCTGATGCTGCTTTACTTTATAACGTTGACACAGACACTGTATTATTCAGCAAAAATTCCGACAAAATATGCTTTCCTGCAAGTATAACCAAGATAATGACTGCATATATAGCTGTAAAATATATACCTCTTGAAACTCAGTTTACAGTTGGTACTGAACTTTCTCTTCTTCAGCCAGATTCAAGTGTTGCTGATCTCTGTCAGGGAAATGTAATAACACTTGAAGATCTGCTATATGCACTTCTCCTGCCATCAGGAAATGACGCTGCCTACACAATTGCTGTAAATGTGGCTCGTCATGTATCCGGAAATGCAGATCTTAATGATACTCAGGCTGTTGAATTTTTTTGTAGCCTGATGAATGAGGAGGCTGAAAAATCCGGAACTAAAAACACAAATTTCTGTGATCCGGATGGATATCATAATACATTCCACTATACAACAGCTGAAGATATGCTCCGCATAGCACTGCACACAGATGATTTTCCTGTACTTGCACAAATTGCAGCTGTCCCTTACAGAAAAACTACAATAGTAAGCGGGCAGGCCTTTTACTGGAGCAACGGAAATTGTCTTGTGGTCAATGACAATCAATATTTCCTGCCATTTGCAACAGGATTTAAAACTGGATTTACCGATGAAGCAGGATACTGTATGGTAGCTACTGCAACAAATAATAATCAAAGATTTATTGCTGTAACGCTTAATTCTCCTTCTCTTGCCGGACGATATACAGATGCTGCAAATCTGTTTTATTCAGTAATAGCCCCTGATAAAATTATCATTGATACCCCGCAGGTTCCGCCTTCTTCTTAAAAATATTTATTTTAAAGTATTACTACCATGTTTGTCATTATTTCATAAAATAAATCCCCATAGTGCATTCCTGATTTTTTCAGGCATCTGCTCTATGGGGATTTATCAGTTAATTAAACTTTTTTTATTATTTGTTATCTTTATCTTTATTGCTGCTGAATGTACTTTTTATCTCGTTTACAATGTCGTCCTTCATTGACTTGATATCAGAATAAATATCATTTCTCACACTTTTGTTTACTTCACGCTGTATATCTTTTTTTAGCTGCTTTGTAAAATCGTTAAAAGCTGTAAACGGGTCTTTAAGAGTAGATGTGGTATTTTTTGAAGTATTATCACCAGTATTCCCGTTGGCTGATTTAGAACTATCAAACTGACTGAAGAAATCCTTGAATGGGTTAGGAATGTTTTTAAACGTTTTATTCTGCTCTGTAGTATCATCATAATCATATGAGTCGTATTCCTCATCTGAAATTGATGGATAATACTTTGCTTCTTTTCCCGGGATAACTGTAAATGAAGCTGATTTAACTGAAAATCTCAGCTGTGTATATTCGTTATCCTCTGTTATAAACGGAATTTCATACAATTTCCACCCATCCTTTGCCTTTGATGGTCTTATATTGTTGTTGCTCAGTACATACATTCGCTTGTTGTCAAAATCATTGTTGTAAATAATCTGCAGCTGACATAATGCGTCAAACTTTAATGCTTTGTCAATCTTTATCCAGAAATATAATGTATATTTCGTATTCTTCTTTAATACAAGCTGTTTTGTACCTATTTCGGTTACATTCTGTGTCTTGTCACCGATACAGTATGCTTCAGACAAATTTCCTTCAAAATCTGTTACAAAAGCTCTCTCGCCCTTTGAAGATGAATTTTCTCCGCATAATGTCCATTCTCTTGCATTAAAATATATTTTATTATTTTCTTCTGGTTCTTCAGAAGTATTAACTTTTTTATCATATTCACTCATTTTATTATCCTCCGTAAAATTACTTTCCGTCAGAGAAATAAGTTGTGATTTATCTGAGATTATTATCTCATTTTCACTTACAAACTCTGCTCTTCCGTTTTTTACTAAACCTTTTGCTCTCTTTAAATACGTAAGCCCAAGTCTTTTACCTGTCTTATCTGTTACAGTAATGTTTTTTTCCATGGGTATCTTCCCCCTTGCAACCTTTATATATATTTTTTTGACATTCATACGTTTTTTATTATGGGTGTCTTCCCCGAATATACTACTTTTATTTTATCATTGATAGCTTTTTTTGTCAATGGTATTGCATAATTTTTTTTTTGCACTTGTCATTCATTTTAATTTATGCTATCATTATATACAATAGTGTCCGAAAAATTAATTACGGGCAAAACAATTAACTGAAAGGACTTAAAAATATGAAATTAGGTATGGTAGGACTTCCTAATGTAGGGAAAAGCACATTGTTCAATGCTCTTACAAATGCAGGCGCAGAATCGGCAAACTATCCGTTCTGCACTATTGATAAAAATGTCGGTATAGTATCCGTTCCGGATGAAAGACTTGACGTACTTGCAAAAATGTACAACCCTGTGAAATTTACACCTGCTACTCTTGAATTTGTTGATATTGCAGGACTTGTAAAAGGTGCTTCAAAGGGTGAAGGTCTCGGCAACAAGTTCCTTGCGGATATACGTGAAGTAGATGCAATAGTTCATGTTGTAAGATGTTTTGAAAGCATGGATATTATTCATGTAGACGGCGAAGTAAATCCTGCACGTGATATCGAAACTATTAATCTTGAACTTATATTTTCAGATATCGAAATGGTTGAAAGACGACTTGACCGTGCAAAAAAAATGATAAAAGGCGATAAGAAATATCAGCTTGAGATTGATTTTTTCTCAGCACTCAAGGAACACCTTGAAAACGGAAAATCTGCCCGTTCATATCCTATGAATGATGACGAGAAAGAAATGCTTAAAACAACCCCTCTTCTGTCTGCAAAACCTGTTATATATGCTGCAAATCTCTGTGAAGATGACTTTATCAACAATATTGAAACAAATGAAAAATATAAGACAGTATGTAATATTGCAGAAGAAGAATGTGCTGCAATATTCCCTATCTGTGCTCAGATCGAAGCTGAAATTTCGGACATGAGTGACGAAGACAAAGCCATGTTCTTAGGAGAGCTTGGCCTTAAGGTATCCGGGCTTAACCGAATTATAAAAGCCGGCTATTCACTTCTCGGACTTATATCATACCTTACAGCTGGTCAGCCGGAGGTTCGTGCATGGACTATTACAAAGGGAACAAAAGCTCCTCAGGCAGCGGGAAAGATACACACCGACTTTGAAAAAGGCTTTATACGTGCCGAAGTAATATCATTTGATGATCTGGTAGCATGCGGTACTATGGCTGCAGCAAAGGAAAAAGGACTTGTAAGACTCGAAGGAAAAGATTATGTAATGAACGACGGAGATATCGTTCTTTTCAGATTCAATGTCTGATTATTGAATGTGGATATCCTGGTTGTTTTAACTGACTATCCATATTTAAATTATTATTAAAATTTCACACACTCACTATATGACATTCCTGAATATTCTGATATTTTCAGAATCAGGAGTGTTTTTTGCATATCCAGTCTATTTCTCCCATAAGCCATACTGCTATAAAATATACTACAGCACCTGATAAAACAGACAAAAACAATACTATATTGCTGCTTAACAGATTATATGTAATATTCCTGCAAAGGAGAGCTGCCACCATGCATAAAACACCGGAATAAAGAGGCTTTATAAATATTTTTTTAATACTTATCTTTATTGCTGTATATTTTATAAAGCTCCAGAGTGAAATAACAAGTATTACAGTGTAGCACAGCCCTGTTGACAATGCCGCTCCCGACGAGTTAAGCCACGGTATTCTTACAAGTATTATATTACCTGCAATCTTTACTATTACTCCGGCAATCATTATTTTTGCCGGAAGATCCTCACGTCCTACTGCCTGAAGCATACTGAACACAGGAAATGAAAGTGAAAGAACAATAACGGCAGGCCCTAAAAACGCCAGACTGCCATATGCAAGCGCCACTTCATTTACTGATGAAGGAAACAAAAATGCAAGTATCTCCTTTGCCAGCACACATATTCCAAGTCCCGCCGGAACAGAAACAAGTGATGTAATCCTGAGTACTGACTCAGCATTTTCTGTAAGAGACACGTAATCCTTTTTGGTCCATGAATCAGTAACTGCAGGCAGTATGCTCTTTCCGAACATATTTGTCACTGACGGAACAAGATTAAACACAGTAACAGCAAGACCGTTAAAAGAACCATACACAAATGCAGAGAAATTTTCAGTACCTATTTCATTAATAAAACTGTATTTTGAAACAAAATATTCTGTATTTTCACTTACTGATTCATTTATATATCTTATTATTGTTGCCAGATCTACAAGTGACGTTAAATTTGTAATCAGGGCACTTATTGATATAGGTATTACAATTTTAATAAGTGATTTTATGAATTTTTTCTCTTTTCCATTGTCCAGCTTATCCAGATATCCGCCTTCCTCCGGCTGTGGCTTTGAGAAAATGTCACTTATTATCATGTAGAGCATGCCAGCAAATGATGAAAGCGTTACTCCGGCAACCGCACCAGCTGCTGCAAGTGCGTATCTGTCAGTACAGTATCCTCGCAGCAGGTTGGCGAAATATTCCTCATTGTTAAGAACATAGCTGCACATTACAAGTCCGCTTACAAGCTTGATTACGCCCTCCGTAAGCTGTGAAAATGCTGTAGGATACATATTTTTCCGTCCTTCGCAGCATCCCCTGTATGCAGCAGTAATACAGCTAAAAAAAACTGAAGGAGAAATAATAATAAGCGATATGTAAACATCATTATTCTCAATTACATGTTCTGCAAATGGTTTTGCAAAGACTACAATAACAGCGGAACCTACAAGTCCTATTGCTGCAAAACTAAGAAGTGAGTATTTCTTTACCGCCTTTACCCCTTTTGTTCCGTATATTATTGACGTTTCAGCAGTAAGCTTTGCAGATGCCGCAGATAGTCCTGTAACAAAGACTGCATATATAGGGAGAAAAAGTCCATAGGCACCGCTGAAATACCCCATTCCTATACCACCGATAAGATTTGTCAGCGGTATTTTAAACATTGCTCCTATAATTTTGGAAAGAACTGCAGATATTATCAGAATGGCAGAACAATGTAAAAAGTCTTGTCTTTTCATGTTTATAATATCCTTTCATAATAAGCTGCCATTATTTATACGCTTTTATGCATTATATTCAACTATAACGCAATACATTCTAATGGAATCAATAAAATTTGTATTGATGTTTTATAGATTATGTGCTATAATAATGAAATAATGCGGTTTACAGGACGTAAACTAGTCAAATTTTTGATAACTTTTTCCAGTTATTTAAAATCTAAACAACAAGCGAGGTCTGGTTATGAATTATAATTATTCGGACAGAGTTTCATTATTAAAGCCATCTGCTATACGTGAAATTCTGAAGCACACTTCAAATCCTAACGTGATTCCTTTTGCAGCAGGTAATCCGGCTGCCGAAGCCTTTCCAGTGGAAACAATAAACAAAATATCATCTGAACTTCTTACTAATGACCCTATTTCAGCACTGCAGTACAGTATTACAGAAGGATACACTCCTTTGCGTGATCTGCTGAAAAAAAGAATGGCAGCACAGGGTTGCTTTAACAGTGATTTTGATGATCTTATTATTACATCAGGTGCACAGCAGGCAAATGAACTTGCATGCAAGGTTCTCTGCAGTGATGGTGACACTCTTATCTGCGAAGCTCCGAGCTTTATAGGTTCACTTAATTCATTCAAATCCTACAATGTCAATATTGTCGGAGTTGAACTCGAAAATGACGGTATAAATATTGAAAAGCTTGAAGAGGCACTTAAGCAGAATCCTAAAACAAAGCTTATTTACCTGATTCCTAACTTTCAGAATCCTACAGGAAATACGATGTCATTTGAGAAACGTAAAGCTGTATACGAGCTTGCAAAAAAATATGATGTCATAATTCTTGAAGATAACCCATACGGGGATTTACGCTTTAAGGGTGAAAATGTTCCTTCCATCAAAACTCTTGATACAGAAGGGCGTGTAATATACAGCGGATCATTTTCAAAAATACTTGCTCCGGGACTGCGTGTTGGATATGTAAGTGCACCGGCTGAAATTATACAGAAAATAGTTGTATGCAAGCAGGTAGCAGATGTGCATACAAATATCTGGGCACAGAATATATGTGAAAGATTTATGGCTACCGCAGACATGAATGAACATTTTGCAAAACTCAGAAAAATATACAGATCAAAATACGAACTTATGCAATCTGGCATCAAGGCCAGCTTTTCGGAAAATGTCACTGTCACAGAACCTGAAGGCGGACTGTTTATATGGGCCACACTTCCTGAAAGTGCAGATATGATGGCATTCTGTAAAAAAGCTGTTGAACAGTATATGGTAGCTGTAGTTCCGGGAACTGCATTTATGATTTCTGAAAATGATAAAACAAATTCATTCCGTCTGAATTTCTCAACTCCTTCTGACAATCAGATAGTCAGAGGCTGTGAAATACTCGGAAAAATGACAAAAGAACTATAAACTATAGTCTTTACCGTCGGAGACAAATTATAATTTTAAGACGGAGAACGGAGAAAAATATTATGGCTATGAGCGTAAAAAGACCATTTGAACGTTACGATGTATGCGAACCATATCTTATAACAAGAATTAAAGCACTGAGAATGCCGCCGGCAGCTATAGGCGTAAAGCTTACAAGTGATCAGCAGGTGTACTGTACCGTAATAGACATGCCGATGGGTCCTAATCTTCTTGGTACTCTTGTATGTCTTCCTAACGGCACTGCAAATATTTATTTTAACAACGGAGCAACTATAACAAATCTTTCGGTAAATCATCCGACCCTTGTACAAGCTGCACGTACACTTATTGCAAGTGCAGGTCAGGCATTGCCTGTATGCCAGAGGACCTCAGTATTCGATCTTCCTTTAAACTCATCTTCTCACTTTGTACATCTTATGACAAGAAAAGGTGTATACAAAACAGTAATTGACCCTATGACAGTAGGACAGGAAGGCGATAAAATGAAAATATTCCTTCTCCACCTCTATCAGAAGGTGATGAATGAGATAAGAGATGCCCAGACAAAAGATCAGCAGAAAAAACAGGCAAAATAATTTACAACTCAACCGAAAGGATCCCTAATATAATGTCAGAAACTAGTCAAAAGAAAACTATATTCAGTGGTATACAACCTACAGGCACATTTACACTTGGCAATTATATAGGTGCTATCAGAAACTGGGGACCACTTCAGGATGAATATAGCTGTATTTATTCTATAGTGGATATGCATGCAATTACCGTCCGTCAGGATCCGGTAAAGCTGCGCCAGCACACACTTGAGGCATATGCACTTATACTTGCATGTGGAATAGATCCTTCAAGATCAACAGCATTTATTCAGAGTCATAATCCTAATCACGCAGAATTAAGTTGGGTTCTTTCATGCTCAACACAATTCGGTGAATTATCACGTATGACTCAGTTCAAAGACAAAAGTGCAAAGCATGCTGATGATATAAATGCAGGTCTGTTCACATACCCTGTTCTTATGGCTGCTGATATTCTTGCATATAATGCTGACCTTGTTCCTATAGGAGCAGATCAGAAACAGCACCTTGAGCTTGCAAGAAATGTTGCAGGCCGTTTCAACCAAAAATACGGAGACTTCTTCACACTTCCTGAACCATTTATCCCTAAAATGGGAGCAAAAGTCATGTCTCTTCAGGAGCCAACTAAAAAAATGTCAAAATCAGATGAAAACCCTAATGCCTGCGTGCTTATCCTTGATGATAAGGATACAATAATACGAAAGTTCAAGCGTGCAGTAACAGACAGTGAATCTGAAATATGCTACAGAGAAGGAAAAGACGGTATAAACAATCTCCTTACAATTTATTCAACTGTAACCGAAAAAAGTATTGATGATATTGTATCTGATTTCAGTAACAAGGGATACGGAGATTTTAAAATTGCAGTAGGTGAAGCAGTTGCTGATCATCTTGAACCTGTACGTACCGAATATCAGAAGCTCATATCTGATAAAGCATATCTTAAGGAATGTTATACAAAGGGCGCTGAAGAAGCAATAAAAATAACACGTAAGACTTTAAATAAAGTTTACAGAAAAGTTGGCTTTGTTGATGCAAGATAGTCATAAGTCTGCAAAATGTCATATTTGTATTATAAAGCACGCATGATTTTATATGTAGTCGTTTATAATTGCTTTTATTTACTATTATTTTAATATGTATAATAAAATATTTTATACTTACAACAAAAATAACAAAAAAGCTTGCAATTTGTTGACATTTGAGGTACTATAATTAAAGGCTAAATTCTAAGAATATATTTTCAGAGGTAATTATGTTTAGTTTTAAAAACAACTATACAATTGATGATCTTGTCACGATAGTCGGAATTCTCAGAAGTGAGGACGGCTGTCCATGGGATAAGGTTCAGACTCATGAATCCATAAAGTCTTCATTTATTGAAGAAGTTTATGAGGTAATCGAAGCCATTGACCTTAAAAATACTGCTCTTCTTCGGGAAGAACTTGGTGATGTCCTGCTTCAGATTGTGTTTCACTGTCAGATGGAAACAGAAGTAACCGGATTTGACTTTGAAAATGTCTGTGACGAAATATGCAAAAAGCTTATTATACGCCATCCTCATGTATTCGGAAGCGTGACTGTTAGCAGTTGTGATGAGGTACTGACAAACTGGGAACAGATAAAGCAGCATACCAAAGGACAGACTACCTATACAGAAACACTTCAAAGTGTTCCTAAAACACTGCCGGCTCTTATGAAAGCTCAGAAGGTCGGAAAGCGTGCAGCAAAATCAGGTATGGATTTTAAAGATATAAAGGACGCATTAGCATGTCTTAAATCTGAAATAAATGAACTTGAGACTGCTATAGCAAACAACAGTAAGGCACAAATTGAAGAAGAACTCGGAGATGTCCTTTTCTCATGCACTAATGTTGCAAGAAAAGCTGATGCTGATGCAGAGCTTCTTCTTACAAACGCAACAGAAAAATTCATTAAGCGTTTTGCAAAAACCGAAGACCTTATAAGGCTTAAAGAGATTGAAATGACATCTCTTAGCATAGATGAGCTGGATAGTTTCTGGAAGCAAGCTAAGGCTCAAATTTAATTACAAAAAAGAAAAACACGGAGGTAAATAAACATGACAAAATCAGATTTAATTAACGTTATCGCTGAAAAAGGTGAATGTACAAAGAAAGATGCTGACAAGGCTCTCTCAGCTGTTTTATCAGCAATTACAGATTCCCTCTCAAAAGGAGAAAAGATTCAGTTAATAGGATTTGGTACTTTTGAAGTTCGTGAAAGAGCTGCTAAAGAATCAAAGAACCCAAGAACAGGTGAAACAATTATGTGTCCTGCAAAAAAAGCTCCTGCATTCAAAGCAGGTAAAGCACTTAAGGACGCTGTAAACATTTAATTTTTACAGATTTTATGCAGTAAAAAAGCACATGAATCACAAAGTTGATACATGTGCTTTTTGCTTATTTAGATAAGAAAGGATACTCAGAAAATGAGACTTGATAAATACCTTAAAACAACACGTCTTATAAAGCGCCGTACAATTGCCAATGAAGCCTGTGACGCTGGAAAGGTCCTTGTAAATGACAAGCCTGCACGCGCGTCATACGACGTAAAGGTAAATGATATAATTACTATATGCATGGGACAAAAGCCGCTAAAAGCAAAGGTAACGGCCATTTCAGAGCATGTTACAAAAGAAAATGCTTCTGATAACTATATTATTATAGAATAAAATAAAGGTTCAGAAATATGACAGTTTCATGCAGTCATTATTCTGAACCTTTTTTCATTTTAAAATGCAGTCCACAACAGGATCATCCGGGATGCATTTAATCATTAATCATCAAAGCAATATAAACTTATATTTGTTACTATACCGTCCTCAAAACCTATACTAACTGAAGAAAATGTTCCGTCAGAATCATCAACATAGATGGAGGATATATCTGAGGCTATATCATCTGTAATTCCGAACGCCTTCTTAACATCTTCAATTGATGAGCCTATTTTGATTCCATTAACAGATGCATTCATATTATCACCATAAATATCAATGCCTACAAGTGAACATTCAGGCACAGCAAGTTGGTTTTCTGTATTATTCATCAAACTAAGTGAAACTGATTGGTCATCCTCATAAATGTTTGTATATTCACCTGGTTCAACCATAGTAGCTTTTGATTTTTCTGGTACAAGCGAAGGATTTATAACAGGGAATACTACTTTTTCATTGTTAAGGTTTATATCAAGCGCATTAAATGAATATTCAACTGTCATATCGTTATTATCATAAACATAAGTATCAGAATCATCAAAATCATCTGAATATACGATATCATCTGAATATTCGGAATCTGATATACCGCCTATTCCGTTATTAAAGTTGCCCATAATACCTTGAACAATTGTTTCAGCGTCTTCCTTTTTGATCTTAAGAGCATCACATATATCTGAAAGAGCCTTTTCTGTGTCAGCGTCTTCAAGATACTGATCCATATCATCTGAGCTTATTGCATTTTCAGGAGTCTTTATTTCTTCTTTGTCTTTATTATATTCCTGTTTAATATCAATACTGAATTTTCCTATTCCATTGATCTCAGTTGAAATCCTCTGTGTATCATCAACCTTTTCAAAGTCAAGATTGATTTTTCCCAGATTTGAATCAGTCACTTCAGATAAATCACAACCAATACTTCCGCTTATAAATTTATCATCAATTACCTTAAAGTCTTCAAATGTCAGGCTTAAAGAATCTGTATCTGCTGTTACCTCAAGTTTGCCTGTATATTCATCATTGTCTTCTTCAGCATCTATTCCAACAATAAATTCATCAGCACAATTGATTTCAATTGCAACATCATTTCCATCCTTGGCCATAATAAATGAGAGCTCATCCTCTGTTTCTTCCTCGGATATTATAATGCCTCTTATAGTTCCCTCTGAGTCAACCAGTGTCTCAACTGTATTATCTACGTCATCTTCCTTTATATTATCTGCAGCATCCCTGATTTCATCACTGACAGCATCGTAATCTTCTTCTGACATTTTTAATGTTTCTGTATAATACTTTTTGAGAACATCGTCATCTTCCCATTCGTCAGCAATGTTATTAAGGAGATCCTCATAATCATTCTGGTCAAGTGTTGTTATTATTTTGTTATATTTATAATCAACTCCACGGACCGTTCCTTCACATCCCTTTTCTAGTTCTGATTCGCTGTTCTTTATAACATCTGTGAGTATCTCTGCATATCTTGGCAGTACATCGTCAAAATCATCAATAGAAAGATCTGTTGTTAATCTTAATCCTTCTTCACTTATATCCATGTCACCAATTGAACCACTTAAATCTGTACTTATGTATTTGTCACTCATCTCAGGAATCTGATAATATATCATTTCTTCTTTCAGATCAGTAATCGCATTTGCGGTTATTACAGAATTATCGTCTGCCTTAATATTTAATTTTATTTTCCCTGTTGAATCTGCCATATCTGAATATATATCAGCTGACAGAGAAATCTTATTAAAAATCTCATATCCCAGCTGATCTTCTACAAGTGACATAACCGTACCGCTAAGCTCAGCATTTACTGTTGTTGATACACTGATATTTTCAATGTTGTCATTACCGCCAGAAATGCTCTTGTACTTTTCATCAGTATCCTTTTTGAATTCATCTATGAAGTTATCATATACATCTGCACAATATTTTTCAGGACTCATTATTGCCATTTTTACTGTGTTCTGTACTGCAGGAACAGCTGCATATGCAACTCCGCATCCTCCTATCAATACAACAGCTGTTACGGCTGCTATGATAGCTACAGGTTTTTTACTCTTTTTAACTACGCCTGTTACCTCTGACTGATAATTTTGCATATTGTCATCCATTATCGTTCTTCCCTTTCACACATAAAAATTATTATTATTTTATTGCAGAAAATATCTACATATTATATATAATAGCAGTGATTTTGAAAATTGTCAATCAGTCGTAATAGTTTTGTGCGATTTATCTAAAAAATGTGTATTATTTTTTCTGATATTAACAATGAATTTATTACATTTATTCGTATATAATAATCTTGTTCTCAATAGGAGAATAATTTTTAACAAAAGAGGTACAAATCATGGACTGTAAAGGTAAAAACTCAAGTATCAGATGCACTGTTAAACAGTGTCAGCACAATATGCAGGATGAAAATTACTGCTCTTTAAATACAATTGATGTCGGCACACATGAATCTAATCCAACCGTTCCTGAATGCACTGACTGTAATTCATTTGTAAAGAGAAGCTAGTATTTCTTTTGATTTTTACAGTACATTCAAAAATATATTATGTATTTCTGAATGTACTGTACATAGTTTATAATAAATCTTTATTTGTTCTTACACATATTGTACAAAGTTTTTCACTGCAAAATGTCAAAACGTAAAATTTCAAGAATTACACTTGTTAATATGGCGTGAATAGGGTATAATATGAATAAGGAGATGATTAAAATGATTGATAAAACCATGACTTTCAGCGTAAATGAGGATAAAAAAGATATTCTCAAAGAAAACCTCACTATCATATATGACGCTCTGGTTGAAAAAGGATATAATCCTATTAATCAAATTGTAGGGTACATTTTATCTGAGGATCCGACATACATAACAACACACCACAATGCCCGAAGCATTATAAGGCATATTGACAGGGATGAATTACTTCAGATACTTGTTAAGTCCTATATTGAAAAGTGAACAGATAAAAATATTAAACAAACAATAACTATATGAGTACACATCATAAAAGGGGAAACTGAATCCTCTGCTTTGCTGTGTGCTTTTTTGTTTTTGTTAAAATACGGATGATGTATTTTTCTATCTGATCTGCAGATAATAATATCAGCGGTTTTACCGCTGATATTATGGAGGAATAATATTTATGAAAATATGCTCCTGTATTGCAGCAGCAATTGCTGCACTTTTTATCATGAATCCATCAGTAACTTTAAATGCTCTGAGCAGCACCTCAAAGGGATATGGACAGGGAGTCCAGACAGACAGCAATAATTGTCCGATATGTGCTTCCGATTTCAACAGACTTTACGGCAAATATGATTCATACGCTCTTTCTGGAGACAATAATTCCATTATACTGACATTTGATCAAGGGTATGAAAATGGATATACAGAAAAAATCCTTGATACACTCAAAGAAAAAAATGTAAAAGCAGTATTTTTCCTTACAGGTGACTATGCTGTCAAGGAAACTGCACTTGTAAAGCGTATGATAAATGAAGGACACACTCTAGGTAATCATGGAATGACACATGCACGTTTCCCGGAACTTTCAGAGGATGAACTGAAAAAGGAAATATCATCTCTTCATGACTATGTTCTTAAAAACTATAATTATGATATGCAGTATCTTCGTCCGCCATGCGGAGAATTTTCAGAAAAATCACTTCAGACTACAAAAGATCTTAACTACAAAACAATTATGTGGAGCTTTGCCTACGTTGACTGGATAACTGACAGCCAGCCTGAACCAACACAGGCACTTAATAAGATGCTCTCATCCTCACACGGAGGAGCAATTTATCTTCTTCATTCAGTTTCAGCCACAAACAGCATGGTTCTCGGAGATCTTATAGACGGATTACGTGAAAAAGGATACAGATTATAACTTTGACAATATGTAAATCATTTTTTAAAGCATATAGTAAAATATAATGCTGCCGGCTTACAGACCGACAGCATTATTTTTTTCAAATAAGTAATTACTCGTTTTTAAGGTAAAAATATGCAGTGCGGATCCATATTTGCATTAAATCAGAAGAAATTACTTCTAGTTATGCGGATATGGAACCCGCCTCCTTAGAAGTGGGTTTATATTGACTGAGTTATATCTGAGAATTATTCATAAGATAGTCTATTACATTATCAACTGTAGTAAAGCAAAGACTTGTACATGTATCAGCGCATCCGTAATATATCGCAATTCTTCCTGTTTGTGCATCTACAATATTTGCACACGGAAATGTTACGTTGGGAACATCCCCTACACATTCGTAAATCTTCTGTGGACTGATAAGATATTCTTTGCCTCTTTTTATAGGTTTCCATGGTTCCTCCTTATCAAGAAGTGCCGCCGAAAAGCTATAAACAAATCCGTTGCACGATGTCAGAACACCATGATAAAATACAAGCCAGCCTTCTGACGTTTCTATAGGAACAGGACCTGCACCAACTTTTGTGCTTTCCCAGCTGTTTGACGGTCCCATTACATGCCTGTGTTTTCCCCAGAATATCATATCAGGACTCTGACTGTAATAAATATCACCAAATGGTGTATGGCCGTTATCTGACGGACGTGACAGCATGGCAAAATTTCCGTTTATCTTTCTGGGAAAAAGAACTCCGTTTCTATTAAAAGGAAGAAACGCATTTTCCAGCTGATAAAATGTCCTGAAATCATACGTATAAGCAATTCCTATTGTTGGTTTATACTGATATCCGTTACACCATGTAATATAATATCTGTCTTCTATAAATACTACCCTCGGATCATATCCATAGCAGAACTGTTTCATTTCATTTATATCCGTCTTAAAATGAATTCTTTGTGAATCTATGTTCCATGTGATGCCATCATCTGAAAAACCGGCATGCAGCTGCATATTTCTCGCTTTATCATCAACACGGAATACTCCGGCAAATCCTGACTCAAAAGGAACAGCTGCACTGTTGAATATGCTATTTGATGTTTGAATAGCATTTCTTTTTATTATAGGATTTAAGTCATAACGCCAGATAACATCAGTACAGTCTGATGGTCTTTCCTGCCAAGGAAGATAAGGAATATTTTTTTCTCCAATAATCTGATATTTCATTGTTATTTCTGCCCTTCAAAAATATTAAATGTTATTTTTTTGTACAATTCAGAACAAATTTATAACTCAGAAAATATATCCCTCACCTCAAAGGTGAGGGATATATTTAAATCCAGGCTTGATTTGCTCATGTAAAATCATCTTTTTCCTATTCCTATTGTGCAGCAGGTACTTCTGTTACCGGTGTTACCGGTTCTGTCATAGCTTCTGTTACAACAGTAGTAGTTACTGCCTCATTTGTCGTATCTGCTGCTTTTAAGATATTTCTGTTTTTGTATTTTTCAAGTGTTATAGTTCTGTCTGAATTATACATTTTGACAAGTGAATCACGGCTGTTATACTTTTCTGAAAGTTCACCGTTTTTATCAAGAATATAATCACCATACCATAACCCAAAGAAAGACCATACAGCTCTGTCTCTGAAGGTAAGCTCCATATCCGGAAGCATACCGCATTCACTTAAAGCAATAAGCTTTTGTCCACCCGTAAGTGAATAAATCCACTGGTATTGTTTATAATAGCTTGTGTTGTCCGTATTTTCATCATACAGATCGACCGCTGCAATATCAAACATTGAATTTCCTGCAAAGTACTGAGTTCCCTGAGCACTCCAGATCCATATAAGGTTATTAAGCTTATGATACTGAGCCTGTCTTCTGTAAACAAGATCCCATAACCATTTGTATGCATCAGGACCTGCACTTCCCCACCAGAACCAGTCTCCGCCGGCTTCATGCAGAGGTCTCCATAAAACAGGTATACCCTTGTCACATAATTTTTTTAGCTGAATTGAAACTGCATCTATATCCTTTATAATTGCAAGGCATTCGGGTGTTATCTCACCATTGTTACAAAGATTTTGAAGTTCCTCAGGCGATAATAGTGCAATATCCTTATCTGTCATCGCATTTGCAAGATTAAACTCAGTATTTTTTGAATAAATATCAGGCGTATTCATCGGTGCTTTCCAATGCCATACATACCCTACTATACCGCCCTGCTTAGTCCATTTTAAAGATGCTTCTATTTCATCTTCAACAGTTGAATCTGCATTTTTCTCTGAATACATACCAATATCACTAAAACGTATTGCAGGATAATTGGATGTGTTCTCATATATTTTATTGATTTCAATATTGTCAGTACCTGATACATACTGACCTGTAATAATCTTTTTGCCGAAATTTTCTGCAAAATATTTCATAAGCTCATTGGCTTCAGGTGATGCCTCAGGATTTATAAGAGATGGTACTATATCTGTACCGGCAGCATATATTGACTGGTTATTCTGAATTTTCATATAGTCAAGATCAAATCCGCCTTCTCCATCATGAACTGACATAATTACCTGACCTGCATCAAGGTATACGCCATAATATGTCTTTACAACAAACTTTCCTACAGTTTCCTGAGTACATGCAAAATCAAATAAACGCCTGTCATTCATATATACTTCATTTCTTACAACAGCATCAGACGCAAAACAAATTGAAATATCATAATGCTGGGATGATGGTATTTCAAAAGTAAACTTAACAGTATCTGTACCGTTTGCTGCAAATCCTCTCAGAAAACCGGTACCGGAAAATCCTGCACGTTCTGTTGAAACTACAGGAGCTTCTGTTTTTTCAGCATTTTCAGCCTCGACAAGCTGCTGATATTCAAATTGATTTATTAGTGGAGTATTCAGAACATACTCACTTACTGTCGTCACCTTTTCCTCAGTAGTGACAGCCGGTGATGTCTCAGATACTGAAGTATCAGGAACTGCTGTTGTTACCTCTGCAGTTCTGTTGTCATCTTCAATAAGTTCCTGACTTAATGTTATTATACATATAACGATCATAAGTGATGATATAAGCATAACAGAAAGCATTGCTACCATCTTTCCTGATATCTTTTCATCAACCGATACACTATCAAATAATCCTTTTACTCTGCTGATAAATTTTTTTTCTTTCAAACTCATGCCTCTTTCTGTTGACTGACAACATCAGTGTATTCAGTCAAAAATATTCTTTGGTAGTAGTTTAACCCGGATATTTTGAAGAATATTTAAATAAGGGATTTTGGCATTTATATGCGGAATATTATTTTAGGTTTATTAGTCGGATCTAAGAATACTGATTTTAATTTAGCATATTCCAAGTTTATATATCAATAAAAATTAGTAAACTGGTTGTGAATCTTAATTAATATTTAAGTAAACTAAATACTTATTTTCTTCAAATCTTCTTTTTGGGGTAATCCTTCGCTGAATGCAGCAATTGTACCTGTTTCAACTGCAAATCTGAAGGATTTTTCAATATCTTTTTGTATAAGATATCTGTATATAAACCCTGCAACCATGGAGTCACCTGCACCCGTAGAATTTATTACATTGCCCTTACGTGCCGGACAATAAATACTGCCTGAGCCATTAACAAGCATTGCACCTTTTTGTCCCATTGACACTATTACATTATGAGCACCCTTGTCAACAAGCTTTGATGCATGTAACGAAATATCATCAAGCGATATAATCTTTACGCCTGCAATTTGTTCAAGCTCATAAATATTAGGCTTAATAAGAAACGGTTGACATTCCAGTGTATCTGTAAGCAGTTCACCTGTTGCATCAACAACTGAAATAATTTTTTTTCTGCTCAGCCTGTCTAGAATTTTTTTGTATATATCTGCTTTAAGAGATGGTGAAGCACTTCCTGCAAGAACAAGAACGTCCCCGTCTTCTATTAAGTCTGTACTTTTATAAAATTCGGCCATGTCTTCTTCTGAAATCTCCGGTCCCTGTCCATTGATCTCAGTTTCATCAAATCCCTTAAGCTTGACATTAATTCTTGAAATTCCGCTCTCAAGCTGTATCATTTTTTCATTAAGTCCGAGTACAGCAAGTTCATCTTTTATATATTTTCCTGTAAAACCCGCGCAGAACCCAAGAATAGTACTTTTGATTCCAAATTGATTTAAAACATATGAAACATTTATACCTTTTCCACCAACATACATTTTCTCACCAGATGAACGGTTTACACGGTCCGGCTGAAATGACTCAACATGCATTATATAGTCAATTGAAGGATTTATTGTAACTGTATAAATCATTATACTTTACCCGAATTAAAGTCCGTTAGGATTTTTTAATGTGAAATTCCAGCTGTCAGCACACATTTCCTTTATATCAGCTTTTGCTTCCCAGTCAAGAAGTCTTTTTGCCTTTGACGCATCTGCAAATGATGTCGCAATGTCACCATCTCTTCTTGGTGCAAACTTTTTATTTATCGGCTTTCCGCATGCGGCTTCATATGCTGAAACGACATCCAATACACTTGAGCCGTTTCCGGTTCCAAGGTTTATAGGTTCAAAGCCTTTATGCTCCAGTGCATATTTTACTGCCTTAACATGTCCTTTTGCCAGATCCACTACATGAATGTAATCACGGACACCTGTACCGTCCGGAGTATCATAGTCATTTCCGTAAACGCTCAGCATTTCTAATTTGCCTGATGCTACCTGTGCGATATATGGGACAAGATTATTAGGAATACCGTTAGGATCTTCGCCTATAAGTCCGCTCTTATGTGCTCCTATAGGATTAAAGTATCTCAGAGGCACTACGCTCCACTCATTGTCAGATATATATACATCATGTAATATCTGTTCAATCATAACCTTTGTATATCCGTATGGATTTGTTGCTTTTGAAGTATCCATCTCTTCTGTATATGGTGCTTTGTTGACTACACCGTATACTGTGGCTGATGATGAAAATACAATAGTCTTGCAGGAATGTTTTCTCATAACATCTATAAGCTTAAGCGTTCCAGTAATATTGTTATGATAATATTCAACCGGTTTTCTTACTGATTCTCCTACTGCTTTGAGTCCTGCAAAATGTATAACTGCGTTAATATCATTTTCATCAAATATTTTGTCGATAGCATCCTCATCAAGAATATCAGCTTTATAAAATTTTATTTTTTGACCTGTAATCTGATATATGCGGCTAAGACTTTCTTCCTTGGAGTTACTGAGGTTATCTACAACAATAATACTGTATCCTGCCTCTATAAGCTCAACACATGTATGGCTCCCGATAAATCCTGTACCGCCTGTTACTAAAATATCTTTCATGGCAAATCTTCCTCCAATTGCTCTTATTTTTTTAATAATAACCAAAGGCTATTATTATAGTATATTATTTTTTTAAGAATTTTTCAAGTACAAATTGCATTTATATAAGATTTGCGATATAATTAATTGATACATACAAAAAATTATAGATTATACACTATAATTATGGTAATATTTTCAGGAGGATTATTTATGCAAAAAATGCTTGGTTATTTGCGACGTGCTATTCAGGAATATGACATGATATCGGATGGTGACTCAATTGCTGTAGGTGTATCGGGCGGCAAGGACAGCCTTGTACTTCTCATAGGACTAAAGCTTCTGCAACGTTTTATTGGTATTGACTATAAACTTTATGCGCTTTCTATGGATCCTTATTTTAACGGTGAACCGACAGATTACTCTGAAATATCACTTTTATGTGAAAAACATGACATTCCTTACAAAATAATTACTACTCATATTGCCGAGGTGGTTTTTGATATACGTAATGAACAGAATCCATGCAGTCTGTGTGCAAGAATGAGACGTGGTGCACTTCACGACGCAGCAAAGGAACTTGGCTGCAACAAACTTGCTCTCGGACATAATCATGATGATGTTGTTGAAACATTTTTTATGAATCTATTTAATGAAGGACGTATTGACTGCTTTTCTCCTGTATCATATTTATCCAGAAAAGATATAACCGTTATCAGACCACTTGTCCTTGCACCTGAAAATATGGTTGCAAAAGCCGCCAGGAAAAATGGATTCCCTGTAATAAAATCAAAGTGCCCTGTTGACGGACACACAAACAGAGAAAAAATGAGACAGTTTATTATTGAAATGGAACACACCGATTCAGGTTTTTCCGATAAGATATTCGGTGCTCTCCAGCGTGGCAACATAAGCGGATGGGGAAACAGAAAAGGCTAATGATTTTAATCAAACACAAAATTTTACCATTAAAAAAACTGTATCCAAACTCAATTTGGATACAGTTTTTTATATAAACAAATCTCCTTTTAAATTGACAATAATTTTCCCCACGTACTTAGTCTATCCAGCGGTTTGCCTTTAACATCAGCTACGGCTGATAATGCGGAAAATCTTAGTATCAATGTTGAATCTACTACATCCATTTCTCCATCAATATAAATATTTCCAAGGAACTTCATGAAGTCTATCATATTTTCTTCTCCCATAGATTCATATACTCCATATTCTAACTGTGATTTTGATTCATTAAGAACGGTATCCAGCATTGACATACCAACAATACTTTTAGCAGCCTCTCTTAGTAATATGGTTGAATCTACTACATCTACCTCATGATCAAGCGTTACATCACCGAGTTCACCAATTAATACATTAAATGATCCGACTTTTTTACCTACAGGAGCTATTTCTGCATCTGTATAAATTAAATCAATCGAATATCTGAATGCATTATCATTATAAAGTTTACTTGGTACTGCTTTATCAGAAATAGAAATCTTATTGGTTATGTCAACACCATATTCTGTTGACTGCTGACCATTATCATATGTTGTAATAATATCTGCAGTAACCTTAAGTCCCGACATATCAATTTTATCATTTAAGTGTGAATAGTAAAATTTCTTATATGGATTTGTTATCTTAACACTTCCAGGAACAATTTCTTTTACTGATGACGATTTTTCTTTTATCTGTATAGTACTTTCTCCGCCTTTAACTGACGATATTTCACTGTATACTTCTTTTTTTACCCCGTCTTCATTAATGTAATCAACTGCACGTTTTGCCGAAGCATTAAGGTCCATATTATATTCTCCGACAGGTATATTATTCTGAGTATCAATGTCAACCTTAAATAATTCAGCATCTGATGATAGTCTTGTTGTGTCTATATTATAAAGGTGAACTTGATTTCCGATTATCTCATATCTTGTGCTTACTGTTTTTATTTGATAGTTTAATTCAATATCTGATATGCTGAAATAATTATTAAAACTAAAATCTATAACAGTTTCCTGAAAATATGATTTTATATTGAAGTTCTGAAGTTTTACAGATACTATAATAATTTTTGTACCCTGAACTATTATAATATTATCGCATCTGATAATAACAGGTGGATCATTACCATCAATCGGTTTATCGGTATTTTCTTTGTTTTCGTTTAATTTAGTGGTATTAACAGGAATAGTACTATCTGTAGGTACAGTTGTTACATCAGTATTTATTGGTGTAGTTGTAACTTGGGTAACGGATCCTGAATCAGTTCCGGTTTTTTCTGTATTGGTATTTATCTTTGTTCCGGTTTTTTCGGTGATGGTATTTACCTTTGTTCCGGTTTTTTCAGTACTGGTATTTACTTTTGTTCCGGTTTTGTCTGTAATTGTATTTACTTCTGTTCCGGTTTTGTCTGTAATTGTATTTACTTCTGTTCCGGTTTTTTCGGTACTGGTATTTACTTTTGTTCCGGTTTTTTCGGTACTGGTATTTACCTTTGTTCCGATTTTTTCAGTAGTTGTATTTACTTTTGTTCCAGTTTTTTCGGTACTGGTATTTACCTTTGTTCCGGTTTTTTCAGTAGTTGTATTCACTTTTGTTCCGGTTTTTTCGGTACTGGTATTTACCTTTGTTCCGGTTTTTTCAGTAGTTGTATTCACTTTTGTTCCGGTTTTTTCGGTACTGGTATTTACTTTCGTTCCGGTTTTGTCTGTAGTTGTATTTACTTCTGTTCCGGTTTTTTCGGTACTGGTATTTACTTTCGTTCCGGTTTTGTCAGTAATTGTATTTACTTCCGTTCCGGTTTTGTCCGTAATTGTATTTACTTCTGTTCCAGTTTTGTCAGTAATTGTATTTACTTCTGTTCCGGTTTTGTCCGTAATTGTATTTACTTCTGTTCCAGTTTTGTCCGTAATTGTATTTACTTCTGTTCCAGTTTTGTCTGTAGCATTATATGTACTGGTCTGATTATTATCCGATTCTGTACCAGTCACATTTTTTGTCACATCTGTTTTATCAGTCACATTATTATCTAATGTAACCATTGCGTATCCATCAATTCCAAGTATGGTTTTTTTATTTGCAACAAAATCAAAACCGTTTTCCTCAAAGTTTACATTATATTCATAATCCATTTTTACATCTTCAGGTAATATGAACAGTAATGTTGATAGTGTTCCTGTTTTTACACATTTATCGCCTTTATCACTGTTGAAAAGAATCTTCTGGGCATTTATGCCGCAGCTTATTGATGTATCAAGAGTAATAACTGCACCATCTTCATTTGTAATACATCCAATGAACTTGAGCTCTGGCGCACAGTTAAAACTGATTATTCCTGCTGTTATACCTGAATTTACAAGAATATTCATAGGCACTTCTATTACTCTGTTATTTTTATATTCCTCGTATTCAAGCTTTATTTTTCCTTCTTCTATATTTCCGCCTGTATACACATTTTTGTATTCTGATACCTTTTTCAGTGAATTATAATTTTTTATAGTCTTCTCTATTTCAAGAACGTAATCTGCGTCACCATAGGTCTGTGAAAGGCTTGTCGTTGGCTGATCAGTTACTTGCGGCGAGACAGTTGTCTCTTCAAATCCGTCTGTAACCATTGCATATCCATTTATTCCTCTCACTTTATTATTAGCAGAAACGAAATTAAATCCATCTTTCTTAAAATTTACACTATATTTGTAATCCATTTTTACGTCTTCAGGCAAAATAAATAATAATACTGCAAGTTTTCCTGTCTGTACACACTTTGCTCCTCCGTCATTGTTAATAAGAAGCTTCTTTGTATTTACTCCACATCCAAGCGTTGTGTCAAGTGTTACTATTTTTCCGTTTTTATCTGTAAGACATCCTATAAATATAAGATCATTATCACACTCAAGTTTTATTGTTCCTGTATTTATTCCTGCATTTACAAGCATATTTACAGGTACTTCTATTACTTTGTTATTTTTATACTCTTCATATTCCGGTTTTATATTTTTTTCTGATATTTCTCCGTTATATACATTTGTGTATTCAGATACCTTTTTCAGTGAATTATATTTTTTCTCGGTTTTTTCTATTTCAAGAACAAAATCTGCATTTTTTTCATTCTCTGTCGTGTCTGTTGTAGGATTTTCAGGTGTTTTCGGTTCTGTTGTAACAGGTTTATCTGTTGTTAACATTGCATATCCGTTTATACCATTTATTTTGCTGCTGTCTGTAACAAAATTAAAACCATTTTCCTTAAAATCTATATTGTATCTGTAATTTATCTTTGCATTCTCAGGAAGAATAAACAGGAGTGTTGCAAGCTTTCCTGTTTTTATACACTTAGTTCCTCCATCATTATTAATAAGAAGCTTTTTTGTATTTACTCCGCATTCAAGCGTTGTATCCAGCGTTATTAATTTTCCGGTTTCATCTGTGAGGCATCCTATAAATATAAGATCATTATCAAATTCAAATTTTATGGTTCCTGTATTTATTCCTGCATTTACAAGCATATTTACAGGTACCTCTATTACTTTGTTATTTTTAAATTCCTCATATTCAGGTTTTATATTTTCTTCTGCGATATCTCCGTTATATAAATTACTATACTGTGACGCACATTTAAGACTGTCATAATCCTTTACAATCTTTTCTATTTCAAGAACATAATCTGCATTTTTATTATTTTCCGTGTTGTCTGTTGTCTTATTCTGTGTTTCCTGTGGTTCTGCTGTTGTTACATTACTGCTATCGGTAACCATTGCATATCCATTGATCCCCTGTATTTTTTTCTTTTCAGTAACAAAATCAAATCCATTTTCACTAAAACTTACATTGTATTTATAATCCATTTTTATATTGTCCGGGAGTATAAAAAGTAACGTGGCCAGTGTTCCTGTTTTTACACATTTTTTGCCCTGATCATTGTTAAAAAGGATTTTCTGAGCGTTTATTCCACAGTTTATCGTTGTATCAATTGTAATTATAGTTCCATCCTGATCTGTAAGACATCCCATAAATTTAAGATCAGGATCACAATCAAAACTGATTATTCCTGTACTTATTCCTGAATTGACAAGCATATTTACAGGCACTTCTATTACTTTATTGTCCTGATACGGCATATACTGTTCTTTCATATTTCCGCCAGTTATATAACCACCTGCATAGGCATTTCTATACTGCGATACACTTTTAAGTGAATTATATTTTTTTTCTGTTTTTTCTATCTGAAGGCAATAGTCAGCATCTGTGTCTGTTTGTGTACTGTATTTTACTGTATTTTGAGTTGTACAATCAGGTGTTGTTACATCAGTATCAACGGTAGTTATTTCAGGCTCTGGTGTTGATGGTGTGTCTGATAATGTGACCATTGCATATCCATTTATTCCATTTACTTTATTTTTCTCGCTAACAAAATTAAATCCATCTTTCTTGAAATTTATATTATACTCATGATCCATCTCCACATCTTCAGGTAATATAAATAACAAGGTTGCAAGTTTTCCTGTCTTTGTACACATTGTACCCATATCATTATTAATAAGAAGCTTTTGTGTATTTACACCACATTCAAGTATTGTGTCAAGTGTTGTTAATTTTCCATTCTTATCGGACAGACATCCTATAAATATCAGATTTTCATCAAATTCAAGCTTTATAGTTCCGGTATTTATTCCTGCATTTACAAGCATATTTAAAGGCACTTCTATTACTTTGTTGTTCTTATATTCCTCGTATTCAGGTTTTATATTATTTTCTTTTGTTTCTTCATTGTAGGCATTCGCATACTCTGAAACATTTTTAAGTGATTGATAATTCTTTACCGTTTTTTCTATTTGCAGAACATAATCAGGGTTATTATCATTCTGCGGATCATCTGTTTCAGGTTTTGTTGGTTCTTCCGGTTTCGAAGATTTTACCATTGCATATCCGTCTATTCCGCTTACTATAGTCTGATTTGCAACAAAGTTAAATCCATCCTTTTTGAAGCTTATACCATATTTATAATTTAATTTTACATCGTCAGGTAATATAAATAGCAGAGTTGCAAGCTTTCCTGTATTTGTGCACTCTGTTCCCATATCATTGTTGATAAGAAGCTTTTTTGTGTTCACTCCACACTCCAAAGTTGTATCCAATGTTATAATTTTACCATTTTTATCTGTTAAACATCCTATAAACGTCAAACCAGTATTGCATTTAAATTTTATAGAACCTGTATTTATTCCTGCATTTACAAGCATATTTACAGGCACCTCTATTACTTTGTTGTTTTTATATTCCTCATACTCCGGTCTGATTTCTGACATATCATTACTCGTATATATATTGCTGTACTCTGATGCAGTTTTAAGGCTATCATAATCCTTAACTGTTTTTTCAATTTCAAGAATGTATGCTGACCTGACTGTAATATTTCCTGATTCTATTTTATAAATTGATTCCTCTGAAGGTATTTCAGGCATTGATGCACGTATCGTTTCTTCATTTATACCCACTTCATAACTTTTATCTGCTGTATAATTATCAGGCAATGCTATTAAAAGAGTCAACAACGTCCCATTTTCTGTCACACATGCATTATTATCTCCTTTAATGCTTACATGTGTTCCATCTGAAATTACCGAGCAATTGTTTAATGTCATAGCAGTTCCATTTTCATCACTTTTATACCCTACAAGAGTTAACTCCTGGTCAAGTACAAAATCCATTGACGCATCAGTAAACCCTGCCTGAGATGAAATATCGACAGGTACTTCAACTACTTTAAATTCAGACTTTCCGGCAAGTTCAGATGATAATACCCCATTATCACATGCCTCCTTATAATTGCTTACCTTTTTAAGACTATTGAATTCTTCTCCCGATTCCAATACAATATCACTTATTTTAAGGTGATATGTATTACTAATTATTTCCGCTGAAGATTTCACTACATTTAATGCTCGTGTTTCCGCGTTTAAAGTAGAAAATGGCCCGGATACAAATAGCATTAATGCAATAGCTGCAGAAGCTATTCTTTTAAAACTTTTCATTATTATCCTCCTAATAAATATAATTTTTTCATGTAATTTAATAATACCACACTTTTTAGCGTTTCGTCAATTAATACTATTGCTCTCTTTAAAACTTTGTTTAAAATATTATAATTTGTAACTTATTATATTATCATATATATGATTTCGTATATAATGATTTGTTTTTTTTATAGTAAATTTAATAAAACATTTAGATAATTAGTTATTTATAATACAAATTCATATTTTATTTTGTAGAAAAAGTATAATCATGTATTTATCTAACACAAAAAAACACTGTACCTTAATATTAATTAAAGTACAGTGTTCTGATATGATCAAAAAAATGATCCGGTTTTTATTTTGCTAATAATTTTCCCCATTCAGCAGCTACATCGATCTTCTCTCCCTTAACGTCTGCTACTGCTGATATTACAGAAAATCTGAGAATCAATGTAGAGTCAACAACATCAAGCTCTCCCTCTTCATCTATATAAGGATCTCCGAGGAATCTCATGAAATCAAGTAGTGTTTTTTCTCCAACTGATTCAAGTAATCCGGATTCAAGCTGTAATTTGGATTCATCAAGAACTGTGTTTAATATTGACAAGCCAATAATATTTTTAGCAGATTCTCTGAGTACAATAGTAGAATCAACTACATCAACATCATGATTAAGTGTAATATCACCTAATTCACCTATCAATACATCAAATGAACCAACGTTCATTCCATCAGGTGCTATTTCTGCATCTGTATATGTAACATCTACTGCATATTTAAATGCTGTCTTGTTATATAATTTAGAAGGAACTGCATTATTAGCTAAAGAAACCTTGCTTGTTATATCAACGCCCATTTCTACAGTAGTCTCTCCATTATCATACGTTGTTATAATATCGACCGTTACTTTAAAGCCTGTCAGATCTATCTGCTTGTCTGAATGAGCATAATAGAACTTCATATCAGGATCTGTCATTTTAACGCTTCCTGAAACTATTTCTTTACTTACTATAGATTTTGAGTTTATAGTTATTGTGCTATTTTCACCATTAACAGGTGATAATTCTTTATATACTGCTTTTTTTACTCCGTCTTCAACGACATAATTAACTGCACGTTTTAATGTTGCATTTATCTTTATATCATAATCTCTGGCGGGTGTATTTTCTTTTGCATCAACTATCAGCAAGAATAATTCTGAATCTGCTGATAACCCTTTTGTATTTATGCCGTATAAGTAAACTTTGTTTCCGATAATTTCATATGTAGTATCAGCTGTTTTTATTGCAGAATTTATTTCAATGTCTGATATCTTGAACCAATCATCCATTTTAAATTCTAAAACTGCTTCATGGAAATAGGAGTCTGTATTAAAATCTTTAAGTTTTACAGGTATAGCAGGAAGTTTCATTCCTTCAACTGTTGAAACATCATCACATTTAATGTTTACAGGAGTTTTCACATCAATTTTATCATCGCTGTCTACTCTGTCATCTTTTAAATTACTTATACTTGTTACTATCGGAATCTCTATGTCACTTACTGTAGTTTCAGATGGCTTAGTCTCAGAAGGTTGTGTTACAGGTTCTGTTGTACTTTCTGATGTCGGTTTTGTTACAGATTCTGATACTGGTACTGTTGTAGATTCTGATGTTGGTTTTGTTTCAGATCCTGATACAGGTGCTGTTGT
>OBID01000015.1_pt1 | contig 74550 bp, 79 predicted proteins | sample 1519781 | NCBI WGS metagenome assembly OBID01 (sample SAMEA3991478, study PRJEB22521) | metagenome | biome: anthropogenic terrestrial biome; feature: sewage plant; material: sludge | place: Sweden | collected 2012-09-26 | reverse complement strand
AGGCTATGCCATTTCATTGTTTTTTTGGAAAAAATTAAGTGGTGGCCTTAGGCTCACAGATTCTTTAGAGAGCACATCCGAATACATCGAATATCTTAAAGACAATAAAATCGATGCCGGTATCAATTTTATTAGCCCTTCCATTCAATTAGCCAGGGCTTTGACTGGGACGACTGATGCTACTGGCGAATGGGACGGTGGTGATTTTAAAGAGATTGATTTTTTGAAAAATATAAAGGAGATTGGCAATCAAACTAATGTTGCTTTTTATTACAATTTTAAGCTCCCTTATTATTATTATTTCCTCAGGCACGAAGAGGGACTAAAATGGGCTGATGAAGGTGATGATTTACAGGTATTTATTTTGGGCCATTATTTCCTTTCAGAATGGTACTTCTACTATAGCCTGTTGATATCGTCGCAGTTTCACACATTTGACCTTGCCCAAAAACGGAAGTACAAAAAAATATTAAAAAGAAATCTAAAGTGGTTCCATCATTGGATTAAAGGCTGTCCTGAAAATTTTCAACAACAATTATTAATCCTTCAAGCTGAAGAGAGCTATATGGCCGGTCGCATTGCAGAAGCCATTAAGTTATTGGAGCAGGCGATTGTAGCAGCGACCAAACATGGCTTTACCCAATTTGCAGCCCTCGCCAATGAAAGAATTGCCCAACATTTATCTGGGGTCACTAAACAAAGCAATTATTATCTGAAAGATGCTTATGACTTGTACGATCAATGGGCTGCCTTTGGCAAATGCAGACATATGATGATCGCACGACCCGATCTCTTCAACGAGAGGATCATCAATCAGTCAGGTTCTACCAGAACTAACTTCTCCATAGCTGCCCTGGATTATAGTTCTTTAATCAAAGCTTCACATAGCATTTCCAGCAAAATCAAACTGGATGAGCTGATTCAAAGACTCATGAGTGTACTTTTGGAAAATGCCGGAGCTCAAAGAGGTGTTCTCCTCATACCTAAAGAGGCAGAATTGTATATAGTCGCAGAGGGTCAGGCTGGTCCGGATCCAATCCAAAGCAATATCTCTATCCCGCTTTCAGACAGCAAATCAGTGCCGCAAACTTTGATAAATTATTCCTGGCGGACCCAGGAAGTCAGAGCGATCAACAATGCCCTTCGGGATGAAATCAGCCAGAAAGACGATTATGTGATTGACCATCAAATTAAATCCATGATTTGTATCCCACTTTCCAATAAGGGCAATAAAGTTGGACTTATTTACTTGGAAAACAAGCTTTTAGAAGGCGTTTTTACAGCCAATAAACTTGAGGTGCTCAATATGCTTTCGGGGCAGATTGGTATTTCCATTGACAATGCTTTGTTATACGAAAACCTGGAATCCAAGGTAACCGAACGCACAAGAGATCTTGAAAAACAAAAACTTATCGCCGAATCTCAAACCCAGGTTGCTCTTGAACAAAAACAACTGGCCGAAAGTGAGCGTAAAAAATCAGACATTCTGTTACTCAACATCTTACCAGACGAAGTAGCGAGAGAATTGAAGACAAAAGGTGAAAGTGAAGCTAGACAATTTGGCAATGTCACTGTGATCTTTACTGATTTTGTCAATTTTACTACCATCTGCGAAAGTTTATCTCCTATCCAGCTGGTCTATGAACTCAATAAGTGTTTTGCTGCTTTCGATCAGATCATCGATAAACATGAATTGGAAAAGATCAAAACTATTGGAGACGCCTACCTGGCAGTAAGTGGCCTGCCCAGAATCTTCGAAGACCACGCTCTCAAAGCATGTCATGCAGCTATTGACATATTAAATTGGGTCAAAAACCCTGATAACAATTGTTTGTTTGATATCCGTATCGGCATCAACAGTGGTCCTGTCATTGCTGGTATAGTTGGTTTGAGGAAATATGTCTATGATATCTGGGGGGACACAGTAAATACCGCTTCACGGCTGGAATCCTCTTCCGCATCCGGCAAAATCAATTTGTCAGAGTCTACTTATCAAATGGTCAAAGACCAATTACCATGTGAATACCGCGGTAAAATTCAAGCTAAAAACAAGGGTAGTATAAATATGTACTACGTTAAACTGGCCTAGGTGGCGATTAATTTGGCTGATCCAGGATCAATTTTCCATTCCACCATTGTTTTTCTATAATCGCATCATATTTGTTATAAAAGTTAATAGCAGGGATATTCCAGTCCAGCACCTGCCACTTGAGTAGCCTGCAGTCCATGGAGATCGCTTCCTGGAGCAAACTGTCAAATAATAGTTTGCCCACTCCTTGACCTCGATCTGAATCAGCCACTACAAAGTCTTCCAGATAGAGCATCCTGCCTTTCCACGTGCTCCACGTTAGATAATATATAGTAGTACCGATGATTCTTTGGTCTTTATCCTCCGCAACCAAGGCCTCAAAAACTCCCTCCAGGAAGTTTTTTTCATAATCTTGGAGCGTAGCGGTCACCGCGTTTTCTGCCTGTTCATATCTGGCCAACGCTCTGACCAGGTCCAGTATGGCCCCCAGGTCTTCGAATACTGCTTTTCTTATCTTTGTTAACGAATTCATTTTTACAAAACTTTTTTTTTCAATTCAAAAATAATCATATCTTTGCAGACACTTTTGAAAAAAATAACACTTTTTTGATTGAAAATCATTGATAATCAATAAGTAATAAATGAATTTCTGATATGCCAACCATTAATCAACTGGTACGTTTAGGTAGAAAAGTAGTGAAGGCTAAGAGCAAATCACGTGCTCTGGATGGATGCCCACAAAAAAGAGGCGTATGCACCCGTGTATATACCACTACCCCTAAGAAGCCTAACTCAGCCCTCCGTAAAGTAGCCAAGGTTCGTATGACCAATGGTATTGAGGTCATTGCTTATATCCCGGGAGAAGGCCATAACCTGCAGGAGCATTCAATGGTATTAGTACGCGGGGGTAGGATCAAAGATCTTCCCGGAGTACGTTATACTATCGTTCGCGGTGCTATAGATACTGCTGGTGTTAATAATAGAAAGAAATCAAGATCAAAATACGGTACTAAAAGACCAAAGAAATAAAATCTATAACGGATTAAAGAATTAATGCATGAGGAAGCGTAAACCAAAAGCAAGAGCCATTCAGGGCGATCCAAGATACAGTGACACTTTAGTCAGCAGATTTATTAACAATCTGCAATGGAGTGGCAAAAAATCAGGAGCTCAAAGCATTTTTTACAATGCCATGGACATCGTAAAAGCTAAGTCTGGCGAAGAAAGTGAGCTGGAAATCTGGCGTAAAGCCCTTGACAATGTGATGCCCCATGTAGAAGTGAGAAGTCGTCGTATTGGCGGAGCCACTTTTCAGATCCCTTCAGAATTACCACCTAACCGTAAAGTATTTTTTGGTATGAAGTGGATGATCCGCTATGCCAGGGAAAGAGCTGGCAAAGGAATGGCTGAAAAACTGGCAGCTGAAATTATAGCCGCTCAAAAAGGTGAAGGGGCTGCCGTAAAAAAGAAAGAAGACATTCATAAAATGGCAGAAGCCAACCGGGCTTTTGCAAGTTTTAGATAAAATAAATAGTATTAACGACCCATCTAATGGCACTGAAAGATTTAAGATATACTCGAAATATTGGCATTGCGGCACATATTGATGCCGGCAAAACAACCACCACGGAGCGTATATTGTATTATACAGGTATCAACCATAAGATTGGTGAGGTACATGATGGCGCTGCTACCATGGACCATATGGAGCAAGAGCAGGAGCGCGGTATTACTATCACTGCTGCTGCTACCAAAACTACCTGGGCTTGGAAAGGGGAGGAGTATACCATTAATATTATTGATACTCCGGGTCACGTAGACTTTACCGTAGAAGTCGAACGGTCTCTGCGTGTTCTTGATGGTACGGTCGCACTTTTTTGTGCTGTATCTGGTGTAGAACCACAATCTGAAACTGTTTGGCGTCAAGCTGATCGATATAAAGTGCCTAGGATTGGATTTGTCAATAAAATGGACAGATCAGGGGCAGATTTTTTCAACGTGGTTGAAGAAGTGCGAAACAAACTTGGATCTAACCCTATTCCTCTGCAAGTACCTATAGGAGCTGAGCATACCTTTAGAGGCGTAGTTGATTTAATTACCAACAAAGCCATCGTTTGGAATGAAGCAGATCAGGGGATGACCTATACTGAAATTCCTATCCCTGATGATTTAGTGGATGTGGTTAAGCTTTGGAGGGATCGACTCATGGAAGTTGCTGCAGAATACGATGACAAACTGATGGAGAAGTATTTTGAAGATCAGGATTCTCTGGAAGTTGAAGAAGTCCAGGCTGCATTGCGTAAGGCAGTGATAGATATGAAGATCGTACTGATGATGTGCGGTTCTGCTTTCAAAAATAAAGGCGTTCAGGCAATGTTGGATGCTGTTTGCACTTATCTCCCTTCGCCAGCGGATATTGAAGCCGTAGAAGGTATCAATCCTAAGACTGACGCTAAGGAGTTAAGAAAACCTTTAAATACTGAACCTTTCGCCGCTCTCGCATTTAAGATAGTTAACGATCCATTCGTAGGCCGCTTATCTTATATGAGAGTATATTCTGGTAGATTAGAAAACGGTACTTACGTACTCAATACCAGATCCGATAAAAAGGAGCGTATTTCACGTTTGTATCAGATGCATGCCAATAAGCAACACCCTATTGAATCGGTGGAGGCAGGGGATATTGCAGCAGCTGTAGGTATGAAAGATATTCGTACAGGGGATACTCTTTGTGACCCTGATAGACCTATCATTTTGGAAAGCATGAAATTCCCTGAGCCAGTCATTGGTTTAGCTGTTGAGCCTAAGACTCAAAAAGACCTGGATAAAATGGGTATCGCCTTAAATAAACTGGCAGAAGAAGATCCTACTTTTAAAGTGCGATATGATGATGATACAAATCAAACTATTATCTCCGGTATGGGTGAACTTCACCTGGAGATCATCGTAGATCGTATGCGAAGAGAATTTGGAGTAGAATGTAATCAAGGTGCTCCTCAGGTCAACTATAAGGAGGCTTTGACCAGGAAAGTATCTCATCGCGAAAAATTAAAGAAACAAACCGGTGGTTCAGGTTTATTTGCTGATATTGAATTTGAAATAGGTCCTGCAGATCCTGAGTTTTTAGAATCAGATGATTTTAAAAACGGCAAGACGAAGATGCAGTTTGTTAATAATATAGTTGGAGGATCTATTCCTCGTGAACTTATACCTCCCACTCAAAAGGGGTTTCTGGCTATGATGGAATCCGGAGTATTAGCCGGTTACAATATTGACAGCATGAAGGTTAGAATATTCGATGGTTCAATCCATGCGGTTGACTCTAAGCCTATTGCCTTCGAATTGTGTGCTAAAGAAGGTTTCAGAGCAGCTGCTCCGAAAGCAGGTCCTGTCATTCTTGAGCCTATCATGAAGTTAGAAGTGGTTACTCCTGAAGAATTTGTGGGACCAGTTATTGGTGACCTCAATAGAAGAAGGGGATTGCCTAAAGGACAAGAGCTTAGAACGGGAAAGGCTGTTGCAATTCAAGCAGATGTTCCACTTTCAGAAATGTTTGGTTATGTGACTCAATTGCGAACGATCACCTCGGGTCGCGCAAGTTCTGCCATGGAGTTTTCGCATTATGCACAAGTTCCTGCAGGAATCTCCACAGAGGTTATAGAAAAAGCAAAAGGTGCCGTGAAGGCATAATATTATAATAAAGTAATTTTTAAAAAAGGGAAATGAATCAAAAGATTAGAATCAAACTCCGCTCTTACGACCACAATCTGGTTGATAAGTCTACGGAGAAGATCGTAAAGACGGTCCGCAACAGCGGTGCTGTGGTTACGGGTCCGATTCCGCTGCCCTCCGAGAGAGAAGTTTACACGGTGCTAAGATCACCACACGTAAACAAAAAAGCTCGGGAGCAGTTTCAACTTAGGACCCATAAGCGCCTCATCGAAATCTATACGCCTACGCAAAAGACGGTAGATGCGCTTTCCAAATTAGAGCTCCCGTCCGGTGTCGATATTCAGGTAAAACTTACCTGATCTGGGTCTAATTCTGGAAAGTAATTAAAAAAAAACTGTCCTTGAACTCAAGTCTAATTTTGTTGGATTTGCTTTCTTGGTCATATATTATTCTTTTAAATAATTAAAACACTGTAAAGTGAACGGATTGATTGGCAAAAAAATAGGCATGACAAGCATCTATGACGATGCTGGCAAATATGTCGCCTGTACCGTCATCGAAGCGGGTCCTAATGTAGTGACTCAGGTCAAAACCGATGATTCAGATGGTTATTATGCTTTGCAGCTTGGTTTTAGTGATGCTAAAATCAAAAATACCTCCCAACCCCTCAAAGGTCACTTTGAAAAAGCAGGTACTACTCCAAAGCGAAAAGTCGTCGAATTCAGAAATTTCTCCCTGGAGAAAAAAGCTGGCGAATTGATCACCATCGATGAAATATTTAAGACTGGTGATACCGTCAGTGCTATCGGGACTTCTAAAGGTAAAGGTTTTCAGGGTGTGGTGAAAAGACATGGCTTCGGTGGTGTCGGCGAACTTACCCACGGTCAACATGATAGACAAAGAGCCCCGGGTTCTGTTGGTTCTTCTTCTTACCCTAGTAAAGTTTTTAAAGGGATTAGAATGGCCGGTCGTACTGGAGGTGAAAGAGTCAAAATCAGAGGTCTTAAAGTGATTAAGATTTTTAGTGATAAAAACTTATTGGTTGTAAAAGGAGCTATTCCTGGGCACAACGGTTCTTTTGTAATCATAGAAAAAAAGTAAAGCCATGAAAGTAACAGTTCATAATACACAAGGTTCTGACACTGGCCGTGAGATCGAATTGCCAGAAACTGTATTTGGTATCATGCCAAACGAACACGCTGTATGGCTTGATGTCAAATCATACCTGGCCAATCAGAGACAGGGTACTGCTGAAACCAAAGAGAGAAATAAAATCTCTGGGTCTACCAGAAAATTACATAAACAGAAAGGTACAGGGGGCTCTCGAAAAGGAGATATCAAAAGTCCCATGTTTAGAGGCGGAGGAACAGTCTTTGGCCCTAATCCAAGAGATTATACTGAAAAGGTCAATAAAAAGGTAAAAGTACTCGCTAGAAAATCAGCTTTATCTGATAAAGCAGCGGGTGGCAAAGTGATGGTTGTAGAAGACTTTTCGTTTGACAAGCCTAAAACAAAAAGCTTTCTGGAGGTACTCAAAAACTTGAAAGTGAGTGACCAAAAGACATTATTCGTTACAGCAGATCATGACAAGACATTGATTTTGTCTGGTAAAAACCTGCCAAAGACCAATATGCTCAATGCCAAAGATGTGTACACCTACGCCATATTGAATTCCAATGTGGTGGTGCTGGCTGAAAGTGCGATCGCCAAATTAGTTGAAACCCTTTCACCATCTTCTAAATAATAATTAAAATGGAAAAGAAGATATTATTTCGACCTGTGATCTCTGAAAAGGCTGAGAAGCTGAGCAGTAGTCTTCCCCGATACACTTTTTTAGTGCACAAGGAAGCCAACAAGATTGAGATTCAAAAAGCTATAGAAAAGCATTATGGCGTAAATGTCAAAGATGTTAATACAATGATCAATCCTTCCAAGAAAAAGTCTCGATCTACTAAGAGAAAGGTAAGTGTGGGACTCAAGCCTTCCTACAAGAAAGCTATTGTCACGCTTACAGAAGGTGATAGCATTAATATTTATGGTGAAATCTAATAAACTGATTAAAAGATGCCAGTAAGAAAATTTAAACCAGTCACCCCGGGTACCCGATTTAGAATCGCCAATACCTTTGCGGAAGTGACCAAGTCAACGCCGGAGAAAAGCCTTTTAAAGCCTTTTCACGAAGTAGCCGGTCGAAACAATCAAGGTCGTATGACCGTCCGATATAGAGGGGGAAGTCATAAAAGACAATATCGCGTCATTGATTTTAAAAGAGACAAAGATGGTATTCCAGCAGTAGTTCATTCTATTGAGTACGATCCAAACCGCACAGCATACATAGCATTGTTGCATTATGCCGACGGTGAAAAAAGATATATGATAGCACCTAATGGACTCAAAGTTGGGCAGAAAGTGCATTCAGGTAAAGATGCTGAGCCGGAAATTGGCAATACACTGTATTTAAGAGATATTCCTCTCGGTAGTAGTATTCATGCCATCGAATTGCATCCACATCAAGGTGCTGCCCTGGTTAGAAGTGCCGGTACTGCTGCGGAATTGACTGGAAAAGAAGGTCGGTATGCCGTGGTTAAAATGCCTTCAGGTGAGGTTAGAAGAATACTGATTCAGTGCAGAGCCACTATTGGTACTACATCGAATCCAGATCATGGTCTTCAGATTCTTGGTAAAGCAGGCCGAAGCAGATGGCGTGGTATCAGACCTCGTAACCGGGGTGTGGCTATGAACCCTGTAGATCACCCAAGGGGTGGAGGTGAAGGTAGAGCATCTGGAGGACATCCAAGATCCCGAAACTCTAAGAAGGCTAAAGGAGCTAAAACAAGAAATACCAATAAAGGCTCTCAAAAGCTGATTATTTCTCACAGAAATGCTAAAAAGAAATAAGTCGTAAAAATTAGAATACAATGGCAAGATCAATTAAAAAGGGACCATATGTTTTTCACAGGCTTCTCAAGAAAGTGACTGAAAACAAACTAGCTAATAAGAAGGTGGTGATCAAAACCTGGTCCAGAGCTTCTATGATCATACCTGAGATGGTAGGAGAAACCATCGCAGTGCATAATGGCAAAACATTTATACCTGTCTATGTCACGGAAAACATGGTGGGTCATAAACTTGGAGAATTTTCTCCTACCCGGACATTCAGAGGACATTCAGGAAATAGAAAAGACTGATAATCATACGTATAGTTTATTAACCAATTATCTAGAAAAATTTATAACATGGAAGCAGTATCCCATTTGAGAAATGGACATGGTTCGGCCAGGAAAATTAGACTGGTGGTAGATAATATTCGGGGTAAAAAGGTAGTAGATGCCTTGAATATCCTGAAGTTTACCAAAAAAGACTCAGCATACTGGGTAGAAAAAGCTTTGATTTCCGCCGTAGCCAATTGGGAAGTGAAAAGTGAGCAAACTGGCAATACAGATACCTACAATCTCATAGTAAGCAAAGCTTTTGTTGGGGGTGGACCGGTACTTAAAAGGTTCCAGCCTGCACCACATGGTAGAGCACACAGGATTCGTAAACGCTCCAATCATCTGACTTTAATAGTCGCTAACTCTGTTCCGCTGCCATCTGAAAGCGTTACTGAAGACGAAATTCAATCTAATCAATAAAACCATACAATTAATTTAAATGGGTCAGAAAGTAAATCCGATAGGAAGTCGACTGGGAATCATCAGAGGATGGGATTCTAATTGGTTCGGCGGTAGAACGATGGCAAAAAAAGTCGTTGAGGATGAGCATATCCGTAGATACCTTTTAGCCAGAATCGAAAAAGGTGGAGTGGCTAGAGTAGTGATTGAAAGAACATTGAAGAGAATCACCCTTACCATACATACCTCCAGACCTGGTATCATCATTGGTAAAGGGGGGACTGAAGTGGATAAAATCAGAGAAGAATTACGAAAATTAGCGGGTAGCGATATTCAAATCAATATCATGGAAATCCGCAAACCGGAGTTAGAAGCTACTATCGTTGGTGAATCTATCGCCAAACAGATCGAATCAAGGATAAACTATAGAAGAGCTATAAAATCCAGCATCCAGTCAACCATGAGGGCAGGAGCTGAAGGTATCAAAGTAAGGATTTCAGGTCGGTTAAACGGTGCGGAAATGTCCCGTTCAGAAGAATACAAAGAAGGCCGTACACCATTGCATACTTTCAGGGCTGATATTGATTATTCTTTGGCTGAAGCCCAAACAGTTTATGGGAAAATTGGGATCAAAACCTGGATTTGCAAAGGTGAGGTTTTGACCAAAAGAGATTTATCTCCCAATATCGGGTTAGTTAAAAAGGATGCTCAAGGAGGAGGTGGCCAGGATAGAAGAGATGACCGTGGTGGTCGTCGCAGACCTGGTGGCGGAAGTTTCCGGGGGGATCGTTCCAGAGGAGGTAATGACCGCGGGGGATCAGATCGCGGAGGAGATAGAGGCGCACGACCCAGACCCAAATAACCAAAAGTGATTAATAAAAACATTGTACCTTTGCCAAACTTTTTTCAAAAATAAGCCATGTTACAGCCTAAAAGACAGAAATATAGAAAACAACAAAAAGGAAGAAATAGGGGAATAGCTCTAAAAGGCAGTACCTTATCTTTTGGATCTTATGGCCTGAAAGCCTTGGAGTTAGGTAGGATTACCAATCGTCAATTAGAAGCCGCTCGTATTGCTATGACCCGCGAGACTAAACGGGAAGGTCAAGTTTGGATCAGGATTTTCCCTGATAAGCCTATTACACATAAACCTGCTGAAGTAAGGATGGGTAAAGGTAAAGGAGCTGTAGAATATTATGTTGCTTTGGTTCAGCCAGGTCGCATTTTATTTGAAATGGAAGGCATTGAAGAAAAGGCAGCAACAAAAGCCCTCAATATGGCCGCACAAAAATTACCAATTAAAACCAAAGTCGTTGCCCGACACGATCTTTAAAATATTTTTACCATGGCAAATAAAAAAAATCAGGATATCGTAGCCTTGTCCGAGACGGATATTAAAAATACGTTGATCGAAATCAGCATGGATTTGCAAAAAGCTCGATTTACTCATTCAGTTAAAGGGTTGGACAATCCTTCTCAGTTAAAAGTAATGCGTAAAAAAATTGCAAGACTGAAGACAGAGGAAAGAAGTCGCGAAGTCAGTAAGTTGACTGAAGCCGAACTTTCTAAAAGAACTAAAATCAGAGCAAGAAGAAAAAAACAATAAATCAAAAGCATCAGAAGCTTAAAAATATTCATTCATTATGGAGCAGAATACAGAATCCGCAGCAATAGTAAGGGCCAATAGAAAGACCCGGGTAGGTGTAGTGACCAGCAATAAAATGCAAAAATCTATTACAATCTCTATAGATCGTAAAGTAAAACACCCTAAGTACGGAAAATTCATGCATAAGACGACTAAGTATATGGCTCATGATGAGAAAAATGAATGCAATATTGGCGATTTGGTGAAAATTATGGAAACCCGTCCCTTAAGTAAAAATAAATCCTGGAGATTAGTGGAGATCATTGAACGGGCCAAATAATTAATTATTAAAATTTAGTATAAAAGGTAACTATACCATGATACAGACAGAATCAAAATTGAATGTGGCCGATAACAGTGGTGCCAAAATAGTACAGTGTATACGGGTTTTAGGCAGTACTCGGCGTAGATATGCGGGTGTGGGAGATGTGATTGTAGTTACTGTCAAAGATGCTACGCCTAACGGTGGTATTAAAAAAGGAACTGTATCCAAAGCAGTTATTGTCCGTACTTCTAAGGAGATCCATCGAAAAGACGGTACTTATATTCGCTTTGATGACAATGCTGTGGTGCTCTTAACTAACGCAGACGAACCTAGAGGTACCCGTATCTTTGGCCCCGTAGCTAGAGAATTACGTGATAAAAATTATATGAGGATTATTTCTCTTGCACCAGAAGTGCTTTAATCATAATAGCGGTAAAGTTTAATTGAAAGATAATAACGATGATTACAAAGAATAAAATAACAGTGAAAAGGTTTGCACCTAAGCTGAATATTAAAAAAGGCGATCAGGTCATGGTCATCTCCGGTGATGAAAAAGGCAAAAAAGGTGAAGTACAAAAAGTGCTTAAAGAGTCCTTGAAAGCCATAGTCACTGATGTCAATTTAGTAAAGCGGCATACTAAACCAACTAATAATAATCCAGGAGGAATTCGTGAGATTCCCGCTGCAATATATTTGTCCAAACTTCAATTGATTGATCCTAAATCTGGAGAACCAACCAGGGTAGGTAGGCGAATAGAGAATGGAAAATCTGTGAGAGTGGCAAAAAAATCTGGTCAAACGATTAAGTGATAAGAATATGAAATATACACCGAGACTTAAAAAGTATTACCTCGACACGATCGTACCGAAACTCACTGAGCAGTTTAAGTATACGACCGTAATGCAGGTTCCTAAAGTGTTAAAGGTTTGCATCAATCAGGGCGTTGGAGAAGCTACCCAGGATCGTAAATCTGTGGATATCGCTTGTGCTGAAATATCTTTGATTACCGGCCAGAAAGCAGTGCCTACCAAATCTAAAAAAGCAATTTCTAACTTTAAACTTAGAGAAGATATGGCCATTGGTGCCAGAGTGACTCTTCGTGGTGATAGAATGTATGAATTTTTGGATCGTTTGATTGCGGTAGCGCTTCCCCGGGTTCGTGACTTTAGAGGAATCAATGACAAAAGTTTCGACGGTAGAGGTAATTTTACCCTGGGTGTTACAGAACAAATTATTTTCCCTGAAATCGATTTAGATAAAATCAGCAAAATCTCAGGTATGGATATTTCCATTATCACTTCCGCTCGAACAGATAAGGAAGCACATGCTTTACTCTCTAGTCTCGGTTTGCCTTTCAAAAATCAAAAAATCTAATCTGCAACATACATTATGGCTAAGAAATCGGTAGTAGCAAGACAAAAAAAGCGCGAAGTGTTGATCGCAAAATATGCTGACCTGAGAGCTAAACTTAAAGCTGCAGGTGATTATGAAGCATTGGACAAGTTGCCAAGAAATGCATCTCCTGTTCGTTTTAAAAATCGTTGTCAGTTGACTGGGAGACCAAGAGGGTATATTCGTAGATTCGGATTATCTCGTGTAGCATTTAGAGATATGGCGCTTGCCGGTAAAATACCAGGTGTCACAAAAGCAAGCTGGTAATTATTAGATGAATTTAATTAATATAGTTTAGTATGGCAGTTACAGATACAATCGGAGATTATTTGACCAGGATCAGAAATGCACAATCTGCAGGTCATAGAATGGTAGAGATACCTGCTTCTAATATGAAGAAGAGAATGACCGAAATCTTATATGAGAATGGTTATATCCTCAAATATAAGTTTGACCAGAAAGAAGGCGAATTTGAGAAGATACTCATCGCATTAAAATACGATCCTATGACCCGGCAGCCAATTATACAAAAGTTGCAACGAGCTTCCAGACCAGGTCTTAGAAAATACAGTGCAGCAGATGACATCCCAAGAGTGGGATCTGGATTGGGCATTGCTATCGTATCTACCAATAAAGGAATCATGACAGACAAGCAGGCCAGATCTCAAAATGTGGGTGGCGAAGTTTTGTGTTATATATTTTAATCTTTTACAAACAAAAGAATTATGTCCCGAATCGGAAAATTGCCAATACCCATTCCTAAAGGAGTAGAGGTGAAAATTGATAAAAACAGAGTAACCATCAAAGGGCCTATTGGCACACACACTCAGGTCATAGACCATGATATGAAGTTGACCCTGGAGGATGGACATCTAACAGTTATAAGACCTTCAGAGCAGAAAAGACATAAATCACTTCACGGTACCACCAGGGCTATTTTAGCCAATTTGGTCAAAGGAGTAAGTACTGGCTTTAAGAAAGACCTCGAAGTGGTAGGGGTGGGGTATAGAGCTACCAATACGGGCAATCTTTTGGAGATTGGTGTTGGACATTCGCATCCTATTATGATGTATGTACCTGATGAGCTCAAAGTAGAGACACTGACTGAAAAAGGTAAGCCACCCATGATTAAACTAAGTGGATCTGACAAACAGCTCATTGGACAGATAGGTGCCAAATTACGAAAGTTGAGAAAGCCTGAACCATACAAAGGAAAAGGTATTAAATATGCAGGTGAGATCCTAAGAAGAAAGGCAGGAAAAGCTGCTGGTAAAGCCAAATAATCAATACTTATTAAGATAAACAATATCTGAAATGAAATCGACAAAAACCACTAATAAACAAAAGATCCAATTCCGAATCAGGAAAAAAGTATCTGGAGTTGCTGATCGGCCTAGATTGGCGGTGTATAGAAGTAATAAATCCATTTATTGCCAATTGATAGATGATTCAAAAAGCATCACTTTGGCTGCGGCTTCTGCTCATGCAGATGTTATAGATAAAGCAAAGAACAAGACGGAGCAAGCCAAAGCCGTTGGATTATTAATTGCTGATAGAGCTAAGTCTTTAAATATTGAAAGCGTGGTTTTTGACAGAGGTGGTAATTTATATCATGGCCGGATCAAAGCATTGGCCGAAGGCGCTCGTGAAGGAGGGCTTAAATTTTAATAAAGAAATATAATTTATTCGAAGATTATGGCGAAAAGAGATTTAAAAAGGGTAAAACCTTCAGAGGCCGAGCTCAAAGACAAAATGGTAGCACTCAACAGGGTGGCTAAAGTCACCAAAGGTGGTCGTACTTTTAGCTTTGCTGCAATAGTAGTAGTCGGTGATGGCAATGGTGTAGTCGGTCACGGTTTGGGAAAAGCCCGTGATGTTCAGGAAGCTATCGCTAAAGCCATAGATGATGCCAAAAAGAATTTAATTCGTGTCAATATTCATAAAGGGACTATACCTCATATTCAAGCTGGAAAGTTTGGTGCAGGTAAAGTCTTGATCAAGCCTGCATCAGAAGGTACGGGTGTCATAGCTGGTGGTGCAATGCGGGCTGTGCTTGATATGGCAGGTGTACATAACGTATTGGGTAAATCTCTTGGATCTTCAAATCCTCATAATGTGATCAAAGCTACCCTTGACGCATTGTCTAAGATGAGATCTCCCCAGGAGATAGCACAACAAAGAAAAGTATCATTAAGCAAAGTTTTTAACGGTTAATTTTATAAGCTCATGGGAAAGGTAAAAATCACTCAAATCAAAAGCGTTATTGAAAAAACAGAGCGCCAGAAAAACACCATCAAAGCTTTGGGTTTAAAAGGAATTCGACACGTAGTTGAAAAAGAACTTACCCCTCAAATTGACGGAATGCTAAAAAAAGTGCCCCATTTGGTTACTGTAGAACATATTTAACTCAATTAACAAAGAATCGATCATGGAATTAAGTAATTTAAAACCAGCCGGCGGCTCTACCAAAAATAATAAGAGAAGGGGTAGGGGAGTTGCTACCGGATTAGGTGGAACAGCTGGAAAAGGCCACAAAGGTCATAAATCAAGATCTGGCCATAAAGCAAAACGCAATTTTGAAGGTGGTCAAATGCCTTTGCAAATGCGATTGCCTAAAATAGGATTTAGGAATCCTGCGCGTCAGGAATATGAGATTCTTAATCTGGATCAACTGCAAAGTATAGCTAACAGGACTAATCTGGATATAATAGATATCACTTTGTTTACAAAAGAAGGTTTAATTAACCCTGGACAAAAAATGAAAATTTTAGGTAGAGGTGAATTGATCAGCCCGATTAAAGTATCTGCCCATGCTTGTTCAGCTTCTGCCAAAAAAGCCATCGAAGAAAAAGGTGGATCACAATAATTTAATTCCTCCATTAATGAATAGTTTAATACAGACTTTAAAAAATATCTGGAAGATTGAAGAGCTGAGGAAGCGTATACTCTTCACTTTGACGGTATTAGCGGTATTTCGCTTTGGTTCATATATAGTGATGCCCGGTGTAGTGGCTAGCCAATTGAAGGCTGCTGCTGAAAATAGAGGCGCTAATGACCTTTTAAATCTTGTTAACATTTATACTGGTGGAGCTTTTAACAATGCTTCCATTTTCGCTTTGGGTATCATGCCCTATATCACTGCTTCTATCATCGTTCAACTTCTTGGATTTGCATTGCCCTATTTTCAGCGATTACAACAACATGAAGGGGAGTCTGGCCGTAAAAAACTCAATCAAATCACCAGGATTCTTACTGTGGTGATTACCTTGCTTCAAGGTGGTACTTATTTGGCGTATCTAAATGCTTCCAATGCAATAGACCCAAGCGTGCCAAAGAGTATATTTTATTTTGTCAATTCGATTTTGCTGGCTACCGGCACCGTAACGGCGATGTGGTTAGGCGAACGAATCACAGACAAAGGTGTAGGTAATGGTGTGTCCCTGTTGATCATGATTGGTATCATAGCTCGATTGCCTCAGGCCATTATATTTGAAATTCAATCTCGATTTAGCTCAGGTGGGACTTTTATGCTCATTCTTGAGTTAGCAGCACTGATGTTGGTCGTCCTCGGATCCATTTTATTGGTGCAGGGAGTACGAAAGATTCCTATTCAATTTGCAAAACGGATGGTTGGACGCACCGGTCTTCCTGTCAGTGGCAATCGTGATTACCTACCTATTAAATTGAATGCTGCAGGTGTAATGCCGATCATTTTTGCCCAGGCAATTATGTTTTTGCCAGGATTTGCCATTCAATCAATAGCGGGTAATGCTGCCTCGACCAGTGGTTTCGTAAGGTCCCTCAATGATTATACTTCGCTGCCATATAATTTGATCTACCTTTTATTGGTCATTCTGTTTACCTACGTTTATGTAGCCCTTATCGTCAATAGCAATCAGTATTCTGAGTACCTTAAGAGACAAAACGCTTTTATACCTGGGGTTAAGCCTGGTTCGCCAACGGCTGAGTTTATAGACATGATTACTTCTAAAATCACCTTACCGGGAGCAGTTATGTTAGGTATATTAGCCATTACTCCCGCATTGGCAAGAACTTTTGGCATCAATAATTCTTTTGCTGCTTTTTTCGGAGGTTCTACTATACTCATTTTAGTGGGTGTTGCTTTGGATACGTTACAGCAGATCGAGAGTTATTTATTGATGCGCAAATATGATGGTCTGGTAAAATCAGGCAATATTAAAGGTCGTACTGGTAGCGGATTGGCTCCAATTGGAGCTAGTTCTTAAACTACCCCTGATTTCCCTAGAAATGTTGCTATGGCGAAAGGAAAAGTCAATTTAAAAACTGAGGAAGAAATAGATCTGATTCGCCAGAGTTGTCAGCTAGCGTGTGAAGCAATAGCAGAATCCATAAAAATATTGAAGCCAGGGACCTCAGGTAAAGATCTGGATCTGGTGGCTCAAGACTATATTGTATCTAAAGGGGGATATCCTTCATTTAAAGGGTATGGAAGTCCACCTTTTCCTACCTCATTATGCATTTCTGTCAATGCTGCTGTGGTACACGGGATACCTACCAGCGTAGCCTTTAAAGAGGGGGATGTGATCTCATTGGATTGCGGAGCATATTTAAATGGTTATCATGGTGATGTGGCTTATACCGTGGTTTTAGGGGAAGTCAGTGCCCCGGTCATGGATCTTTGTGTGTCGACCAAAAAGTCTCTCTATTTGGCCATAGATCAGGCCATACAAGGCAATAGATTAGGTGATATAGGTTTTGCGGTTCAAAACTATATTGAGAAAGAAAAAAAATTTGGGGTAGTAAGAGAGTTGGTTGGCCATGGAATAGGCAAGGAGCTGCACGAAGCACCTGATGTAAGCAATTATGGCAAACGAGGCAACGGTTTATTGTTGCATGAAGGTATGGTTTTTGCTATTGAACCCATGGTAAACCTGGGAACCAGGCAAATCAAAACATTAAGTGATAACTGGACTATTGTCTCAAAGGATGGCAAGCCTAGTGCTCACTATGAACACACCATCGTAGTGAGAAAACAGAAGGCTGAAATCCTCACTAATCATGAGGTAATGGAAGAAGCTATTAAAAATAATAAAGAATTAAGCGAAATTTCATTAAAAATATAGATATTTGCAGTCCGAAATTTTAATGGGATGCCAAAAGAGGATTTGATCAAACAGGATGGTATCATAGAAGAGGCTTTGTCCAACGCTATGTTTAGGGTCCATCTTGAAAATGATCATGTGATTTTAGCTACAATTTCTGGCAAAATGAGGATGCACTATATCCGACTTTTACCTGGCGATAAAGTAGCTGTAGAGATGTCACCTTATGATCTTTCGAGAGGTCGGATTATTTATAGATATAAGTAAAACTTATTAACAAGTTATGAAAGTAAGAACTTCAATTAAAAAACGATCTGTAGATTGTAAGATCGTCCGCCGTAAAGGCCGGTTGTATGTAATCAATAAGAAAAATCCAAAATTCAAACAAAGACAAGGATAATTTATGGCACGTATTTCCGGTATAGATCTACCAAAAAACAAAAAAGGGTATATAGGCCTTACTTATATCTTTGGAATAGGTACTACCTCATCTAAAAACATCCTGTCTAAGGCAGATATTGATCCAGAGATGAAGGTTTCTGACTGGACGGATGAGCATGTTCATAAAATCACTAAAATCATTCAGGATGATTATAAAGTGGAAGGTATGCTCCGCTCTGAAGTCCAAATGAATATCAAGCGATTGATGGACATTGGTTGTTACAGGGGGATCAGACATAGAAAAGGCTTGCCGGTCAGAGGGCAAAATACTCAAACAAACGCTCGCACACGTAAAGGAAAACGTAAAACCGTAGCTAATAAGAAAAAAGTAACTAAATAACAGATAACTCAGAGTAGCATGGCCCAGGTAAAAAAAGCACGGAAAAGAAAGGTAATTGTTGAATCAGAAGGCATAGCTTATATTTTAGCTAGCTTTAATAATGTGATAGTTACCATTACTAATAAACAAGGTCAGGTAGTCGCTTGGTCTTCTTCGGGAAGGGAAGGATTTAGAGGATCTAAAAAAAATACACCTTTTGCAGCCCAGAAGACAGCATCTCATGCAGCTACTCTCGCACATGAGGCTGGAGTTCGGTCTGCCGATGTGTTTGTTAAAGGACCTGGAAATGGTCGCGAAGCAGCTATCAGAGGAATTAATGATGTTGGTATCAAAGTGGTGACCATCACCGATACTACCCCAATCCCTCATAATGGTTGCAGACCTCCGAAAAAACGAAGAGTTTAATTTTATTCGAATTTAATCTTTCAGATTTATACATTTTTATGGCAAGATATACAGGACCGGTAACCAAGATAGCAAGAACCTTCGGTGAACCAATTTTTGGTCATGACAAATCCTTCGACAAAAAGAAGTATCCCCCTGGGCAACATGGCACTTCTCGTAAAAGAAAACAGAAATCGGATTATGCTGTGCAGCTTAAAGAAAAGCAAAAGGCAAAGCATACCTATGGTCTGTTAGAACGCCAATTTCGTAAAACTTTTGACCTGGCTACCAGAAAACACGGTGTTACAGGTACTGTTTTATTGCAATTATTAGAGTCAAGACTGGATAATACAGTATATAGACTTGGAATTGCTCCTACCCGTAGGGCAGCTCGTCAATTAGTTTCTCACAAACACATCGCTGTAGATGGCAAAATTCTCAATATACCTTCTGCATTGTTAAAGCCGGGCACAGTGGTTGCAGTGAGAGGTAAATCTGCCAATCTAGAACACATTCAAAATCAAATTCATTCTAAATCAGATATCAGAAAATCACCCTGGCTTGAATGGAATCCAGCAAGATTGGAAGGTAAGTTTTTAATTTACCCTCAACGCGATATGATTCCAGAAAGAATTAATGAACAATTGATTGTGGAATTGTACTCTAAGTAATTTTTTTAGAGATTTAAACAATTCACTTTTCATTTTTTTTAATTTAAGAATAAGTCGTAAACATATGAGTATATTAAATTTCCAAAAACCGGAGAAAATAATCCTTCAGAAAGCGAATGATTTCGATGGTGTGTTCGAGTTTAAACCTCTCGAGCCAGGATTTGGTCAAACTATAGGCAATTCTCTCAGGAGGATACTTTTATCTTCTTTGGAAGGCAGTGCTATATCCGGTGTTAGAATTGCGGGCGTAGATCATGAATTTTCGACAATCAAAGGGGTAGTAGAAGATGTGGTTGACATTATCCTTAACCTTAAGCAAGTCCGTCTCAAGAAAGTAAATAATCTTGATGACAATAATGAAGATACCGTATATCTTACTATTAACAGAAAAGATGAATTCAGAGCTGGTGATATTGAAAAATTTACCAATGTCTATAAAGTGATGAATCCAGATCTGCTGATTTGCAGAATGGAGCCTTTCGTAAACCTGGAGATTGAATTGAAAGTTACCAAAGGTAGAGGTTATGTGCCTGCTGATGATGTATATCCTAAAGATGCACCAATAGGGCTTATACCCTTAGATGCTATTTATACGCCTATCAAGAATGTTGCTTACTCTATTTCCAGTACAAGGGTTGGACAGCGGACTGATTACGAAAAACTGACCATAGAATTGCGTACAGATGGCACGATTCACCCTGAAGAGGCTATCAAAGAAGCTTCTCGCATCATGATCCAACATCTGATGTTGATTACAGATGAAAATATTACTTTCAATGATTCAGCCCGAAAAGAGGATACGATCGTTGATGAGCATATTTTACATATGCGTAAGCTATTAAAAACCTCGTTGGAAGATCTTGACCTATCTGTAAGAGCTTATAATTGTCTCAAAGCTGCCAAAATAAATTCATTGGGAGAAATGGTAAAATATGACACCCACGAGTTGTTGAAGTTTAGAAATTTTGGTAAAAAATCTTTGGTCGAAATTGAAGAGCTTTTGGCGACAAAAGGCCTCAGCTTTGGCATGGATTTGGCCAAATATAAATTGGACGAAGAATAATTATTTTAATAAACTTAATCTGCCAATTAGTGTCAAGAGCTTTTACTTAGCTCCACTGTGGCGATGCTAAATTTTTTTAATCATGAGACATGGTAACAAAATCAACCACCTTGGCCGAAAACATGGTCATAGGTCTGCGTTGTTAAAGAATCTTTCTGCTTCTTTAATTGAACACAAAAGAATAAATACCACGCTTGCCAAAGCGAGGGAACTGAGAAAATACCTGGAGCCTCTCGTGACCAAATCTAAAGATAATACGACCCATTCCAGAAGGGTTATTTTTAGCTATATACAAAGCAAAGACGCTATCAAAGAACTGTTTGCAGTGATAGCTCCAAAAATCATGAATCGCCCTGGTGGATATCTTAGGGTGATCAAAACCGGTTGGAGAAGTGGCGATGCTGCAGAAATGGCGTTAATAGAATTTGTTGACTTCAATGAAGTATATGTCAATGGTACCAAGCCAGCTGTAACGGAATCTACTGAAAAGAAAAAGAAAACCAGACGGGGAAGTGGCAAAAAAGCTATATCCACTGCTGAGGTTATCACTGAAGTTGAAGGGACTCCTACGGAGGCTGATACTCAGGAATAATCATCTTGAAGATTATATATTATTTAAAAGGGAGGCTTTGGTCTCCCTTTTTGTTGCTGGACGATACAATAGAATGTCTATTTTATAAAATTTTACATGATCAATCACACCCTAATGCTCATGATTAAATTTTATATTTGTCCTCAATAAAAAACATCAATTGTCATAGAATGACAGAAGCATACTCAAAAGCAGCCCCCGCAATTTTAATGTTAGAAGATGGTACAGTTTACCAGGGAGAGGCTATCGGTATTAAAGGCACTACCTCTGGAGAGCTTTGTTTTAATACAGGCATGACGGGTTATCAAGAAGTTTTTACTGACCCTTCCTATTATGGTCAGCTGCTTATTGCGACCAACGTACATATTGGTAATTACGGAACCAAAGTGACGGAGACAGAATCTTCCTCAATGAAAATTTCAGGCTTAATTTGTAAAAATTTTACCAATGAATACTCCAGAGCAAGGGCTGATCTTTCGATTCAAGACTATTTTTTAAAAGAAAAAGTAGTCGGGATTCATCAAATCGATACCCGTGCTTTAGTCAAACATATCCGAAGCAAAGGTGCTATGAATGCTGTAATCTCTTCTGATATTTTTGATGTCCAGGTCTTGCAACAAAAGCTCAAAGAAACTCCGGACATGAACGGATTAGAACTGGCCAGTAAAGTGACTACTACCGAAGAGTATTTCTTGGGAGACTCCAATGCAAAGTATAAAGTGGCTGTTATGGATTTTGGGATTAAAAGAAACATCCTAAATCATTTATTGGTACGGGATTGTTATTTACACATTTTTCCAGCCAAAACGCCTGCTGATAAGGTTTTAGATTGGCCAGCAGATGGATATTTTTTATCTAATGGCCCGGGTGACCCTGCAGCTATGGATTACGCAATAGAGACCACCAAGGCTATTTTGGAGACTCGAAAGCCGCTATTTGGGATCTGTTTGGGACACCAGATTCTCGCACTTTCACTGGAGATACCGACTTATAAAATGCATCATGGTCATAGAGGTATTAATCACCCTGTCAAAAATGTTTTTACGGGCAAATGCGAGATTACCTCTCAAAACCATGGCTTTTGTGTCGATCCGGAAATTCTTCAATCCAGATCAGATCTGATCGAAATAACCCATGTTAATCTAAACGACGATACGATAGAAGGAATAAGACTTAAAAATCAGTCAGCTTATTCTGTTCAATACCATCCGGAAGCTTCTCCTGGACCGAATGATGCGCATTATCTGTTTGACCAGTTTATAGAGGAATTAAGTAATCACAAAAAATCATAATCATAAAATGAGTGTAATCGTAGATATTCGTTCACGGGAAATTTTAGATTCTCGCGGAAATCCTACAGTTGAAGTGGAACTGGAGACGGAAAAAGGTGTCATCGGCAGAGCCGCTGTTCCATCTGGAGCCTCTACTGGCAAACATGAAGCGGTAGAGTTACGGGATGGCAATAAAGATAGGTATATGGGCAGGGGAGTGCTGAAAGCCTGCCAGAATGTCGAGGAAATGATCCGAGAGGAATTGATAGGTGTTGAAGTACAGGATCAAAAATATATAGACCAACTCCTTATTGAACTGGATGGCACTCCTAATAAATCAAAACTGGGAGCTAACGCTACCTTAGGTGTTTCACTTGCCGCGGCTAAAGCTGCTGCCAAGGAGAGCAAACAGCCGCTATACCGATATCTAGGTGGTGTCAATGCTCATGTGATGCCTGTACCCCTCATGAATATACTCAATGGTGGTGCACATGCAGATAACAAGATTGATTTTCAGGAGTTTATGATCATACCAATTGGTGCAGATTTTTTTTCAGAGGCATTGAGGATGGGTGTTGAGGTATTTCATAACCTTAAAACAGTTCTTAAATCCAAAGGATATAGTACCAATGTAGGTGATGAAGGAGGATTTGCTCCTAATCTCAATACCAATGAAGAGGCGATAGAGTTGGTGCTGGAAGCCATCCAAAAAGCAGGATATAAACCTGGAGAAGATATAGCAATTGCTCTGGATGCTGCTGCTTCTGAATTTTGGGACGAGACTAAACAACGATATGTCTTTAAAAAGTCGGACAAAAAAGAATTTGATTCAAATGGGATGATTGGCTTTTGGAAAGACTGGTGCTCAAAGTACCCCATCCTATCTATTGAAGATGGTCTCCATGAAGATGATTGGACAGGTTGGACTAATTTGACAAAAGAACTCGGCAATAAAGTACAGATAGTAGGCGATGATTTTTTCGTCACCAATGTGGATAGACTTCAAAAAGGAATCGACACTGATGCAGCTAACTCAATCCTGATTAAAGTCAATCAAATTGGCACTTTATCTGAGACGATAGACGCCATACAATTAGCCAATCGAAACGCCTACACCAGTATTATAAGCCATAGATCTGGTGAAACAGAGGATACCTTTATAGCTGATTTGGCTGTGGGACTGAATACTGGACAAATCAAGACTGGATCTGCTTCAAGATCCGACAGGTTGGCCAAATACAATCAACTACTGAGAATTGAGGAGGAATTGGGTGAGTCTGCAGTTTATCCTGGAAAAGCTTTTATGATAATATAATGATTTATTATAATATATTTGTATCTCATATTCAAATTTATTATCATGAATTATTGGTCTCAGGTCAAGCTTTCAATCAGTAAAATTTTGCCGGATACACTGATAAATAAATTTTTCATAACAGGCATAGCCTTTTTCATCTGGATGATTTTTTTTGATAAAAACAAATGGATCAATCAATGGCAGCTTTCACAGTCTATATATAGGTTAGAGAATGAAAGAGAAAGTCTCAATGGCCTGATTATAAAAGCCAAAGAAGACAAAGCAGACCTGGATCAAAACAAAGAAAAATATGCCAGGGAAAAGTATTTTATGCACAAATCAAATGAAGATCTGTTCATCTTCGAAGAATCTTTAAATAAAAAACAATGAGTGTATTAGTCAATAAAGATAGTAGGGTAGTCGTACAAGGTTTTACTGGCAAGGAAGGAACCTTCCATGCTACTCAAATGATTGAATATGGCACCAATGTCGTCGGAGGAGTGACCCCGGGTAAAGGTGGACAGCGACATTTGGATAGACCTGTTTTTAATAATGTAATCAGTGCTGTCCGCGATGCTGGAGCCAATGTATCTATTATTTTCGTTCCTCCTGCTTTTGCTGCTGATGCTATCATGGAAAGCGCTGCCGCAGGTATTCATGTGATCGTATGCATCACTGAAGGCATTCCTGTACAGGATATGATAAAAGTAAAAGAATACATAAAAGATTTTGATTGTGTTCTCATAGGCCCTAACTGTCCCGGAATCATTACTCCGGATGAGGCTAAAGTAGGTATCATGCCAGGATTTATTCACAGAAAAGGCCATGTGGGTATTGTATCCAGATCTGGTACGCTTACCTATGAAGCTGTAGATCAGGTGACCAAGGCCGGACTCGGCCAATCTACCTGTATCGGAATAGGAGGTGACCCAATCGTGGGTACTACCACTATGGAGGCCGTCAAATTATTGATGAATGATCCTGAGACTGAAGGGATCATCATGATCGGTGAAATTGGAGGCGGTATGGAGGCTGAAGCTGCATATTGGATAAAAGAACACGGCACCAAACCAGTAGTAGGATTTATCGCAGGCCAAACCGCACCAAAAGGTCGGAAAATGGGTCACGCAGGTGCGATCATTGGTGGAGCTAGCGATACAGCAGAAGCCAAAATGAAGATCTTGGAGGAATGTGGCATCACTGTCGTCAAATCTCCCGCCGATATCGGAGAGTCCATGCGATTGCTGCTGGCTGCTAAGTAAAAAATACTTTCATTTACCCTAAGGCCAAATGGCCATTTTCACTGTTGACTTATATCATCAAAGTCAAAAATCAACGAAAATCTAAGCGTATTGGCCAGAGGATCTCTGTTAGTCAGTGATTTTGAAGTAGGTATTAAATACGAAAGATTCATACCAAACACATTGTATTTTACCCCTAAGCCCATAGTCATGTATTGTCGATTACCTTTAAACGGGTTTTCACGGAAATAGCCCGCCCGAAGAGCAAATTGATTGTTGTACCAGTATTCGGTACCAAATGAAAACATCAACTCTTGAAGTTCCTCTTTAAACCCATTAGGAGCGTCACTGAAAGATTTAATCCAGCTTGATACTACATTATATTGTCGATAATCGGGAATCCCGTCTTTGGGACTTACATCGTATTTGGGATGGTTTTTATCCACGATGGGGGTCGGAACCAGTAGTTTAGTGACATCCGAAGTCACAGTGAGTGAATTGTATTCATCAAAATTCCAGGTATAAGCCAGGCCGATACCAAGGTTGGCGGGGATATACTCCTGGTTGTTTTTAGTGTAAGATATTTTAGTTCCAAGATTGGTCAGTGCGAGACCAGCTGTAAACATATTCTCGCCGACAGGGTGTTTGTAGCTGAACGTGATATCGGTAGCACCTGCTACACCGGGTTTTATGTCATTGCCTCCAATGTTTAGGTCGGAGGCCAAAAAGGAGTAGATAAATTTTATGCTTACAGCGGCTGCAAATTCTTCACTCAGTTTTCTCGCATAAGCACCGGTAATCTCTATTTCATTTGGTTTGCCCGAACCAAGAGGTTGTCCATTGTCGTCCGTATAATCGATATTGCCAAGAGAAAAATAGCGTAGACTCCCTCCAAGTGCTTGAAGATCACCGATTTTTGTATACCCAGCTACATAGGCCATGTATACATCCGTCAAACCCAAAGCACGCAACCAGGGAGAGTAAGTAGTGGAGATTGATTTTGGCTTTTTAGCAAAAGCGAGCAAGGAAGCATTGTTATAAATTGAACTTGCATCAGCATCTGTAGCGATACCGGCATCTCCCATTCCTCCAGCTCTTGAGTCAGGTGTAATCCTCAAAAAAGGTACTGCAGTGACAATTGTATTAATACATTCATTGCCCGTAATCTGATCGATCATTTTTTTACTGCCAGGATCATAGACGCATTGTGCAGATACAGCGGTAGATATTCCGAAGATGGCAAAGAGTAATAATGTGCTCAATAAAAGATTTCTCATTCGATCAGGTATAAGTTTAGTTGCGCAAATATACGAATACCTCTTTAATGCTTTAATAGCCAAATTATTATCTGATTACTCTTAAGGTATTCTTAATAGTTTAGAAGTTATTAACAAATACCCGAGATCTCACCTTTACATATCTGATAGGCTAATTCTGATGGTCTAGTCGTTCCGGCGATTTGGCCAGCCGTTTATTCAAAGTCAAAAACCAGTGAAAACCTTAATGTATTGGCAAGTGGATCTCTATTTACGATTGATTTGGAAGTTGGAATTAAGTACGATAAGTTCATGCCGAACACATTGTATTTTACACCCAATCCCATAGTCATATATTGGCGATTCCCTTTATATGGATTTTCACGGAAATAGCCGGCCCTTAAGGCAAATTGGTTGTTATACCAATATTCAGTTCCAAAAGAATACATTAATTCTTGTAGTTCTTCCTTGAAACCATTTGGAGCATCATTAAACGACTTTATCCAGCTTGACACTACATTATATTCCCGATAGTCTGCTATCGTGTTATTATTCTTATCATAATCAGGATGAGAAGGAGCATAAGGAGAAGGCACCATAAGTTTGGTGACATCTGAGGTGATGGTGAGAGAATTAAATTTATCAAAGTTCCAGGTATAAGCCAATCCGAGGCCAATATTTGCCGGTATGTATTCCTGGCTGCTTTTTGTATAAGATATTTTTGTTCCCAGATTGGTGAGCGCCAAACCTGCTGCAAACATGTTTTTACCTACAGGATGTTTATAACTAAAGCTTATATCAGTAGCTGCCGCCACTCCCGGCTTTATATCATTGCCACCTATATTACGATCAGATACCAAATATGAGTAAATAAATTTTAAACTTATTGCCGCTGAAAATTCTTCACTCAGTTTTCTCGCATAGGCCCCGCTGAGTTCTAATTCATTGGGCTTTCCAGATCCGGTACTTTGGGCATTATCATCGAAATAATCAATATTGCCTAAAGAAAAATATCTAAAACTTCCTCCAATAGCCTGTCGATCATTTAACTTAGAGTATCCAGCCAGGTATGCCATAAAAACATCGCTCAAACCCAGCCCTCTCAACCACGGAGAATAACTGGCTGACAAAGATTTGTTTTTTTTGGCAAAAGCTATCAAGGAGGCATTGTTATACATTGACGCTGCATCAGCTTCAATGGCGATACCTGCATCGCCCATGCCTCCGGATCTTGAATCAGGAGTGATTCTAAGGAAGGGCACAGCGGTGACTACAGTATTGGCGCACTCATTTCCAGCGAGATCCCTCATACATTTACAGGATGGATCGTAAATACATTGCGCAATAGAATTATTATAAGAAATAAATAAAATCAGGACTCGGAGTATACATTTTTGCATAAGATATAGATTAAAGAAGGATTTATTCGATCCGACAATCAAATCTTAAATGAATAAAAAGCTAAAATATTATCAGTTAACGCCTAAGGAAATCTTAAAATTTTAATGCCTTTGGTATCAATCCTTTTGTTTCCTTGTAGGATTTCTGTCATCAGTACATACAAGCCATCAGGAAGGTTTTTGTTTAATTGGAGTCTAATGTCTACTACCGGTGCAGGGCTCAAAAACTGCTCCTTGCTATATAATATCTGTCCGGAAGAAGTAAGCAAAGAAATTTTTACAGTGGCCGTAGTTACGCTTGAAAGATTATGTACAAGTTGAGCATTGATGACATCAGTAAACGGATTGGGGTATGCTGTCAAACTTAATATATGAGTTGGAGCATTTGGATCTATCACCACAAAACTTATAACAGCCTCTGAAGAATTATTGGCCACATCCCAGGCTCTCACTTTAAGATGATGTAATCCGGGTGCCAATCCGGTGAATGGGAAAGTTACTTTTCCGGATTTGTAATCTCCCTGGCTGGCTATATAAAATTCATTGAGCACATATTGTTTGTTGTCATCCAGTACTGCTATCAGATCATGGCCTATACTATTCCCTGTGGCATTGATGCCATTTTCATCATAGATATTAACCAGTAGTAAGGGGTTGGGATGGGTCTCCTCTCCATCGATAAATTGATAGTGGTTGATATAGAGTTTGATTTCTGGTCCTGATTGATCACTGATTTGATTTTGGGAACCTCCGATGATAAGGTCGCTGTAAGATCCGGTGGCTTCCACGCTATCAAGGCTGTTGGCAAAATAGCTGATTTTACCAGGCCCATAACTATAATCTATATCCCGGGGCACGACAAACTGTATTTCAAAACGACCTTTTTCTACAGAGGCATTCCCTTTAAATAATACGCTGTTTTGCACCTGAAATGGCCGCGGCAGACTGTTATCATTTTGCCCCAAAGTCTTGACTACAGATTTTTTATCATAAAGAGTCACACTAACATTACCGTAGAAGTCTTCAAGTAATTGTTGTCGTTCTGAAGTTATCATTCCTTTTATGGTCAGTAATTGCAGAGATTTAATTGTATCCCGTACTCCATTGACCACAGCTCTGCTATTAATATGGGTAGTAACGACCTTGTTAGACGGTATTGACAATCGTTGTGTTGGATCACCTATCAAGGCAAATTTTCTGGCATTGGTTCTGTCAAATCCATTGCTGGAAATTGTATTTTTTGCTTTTTGCATGATCGTACCGAGAGTCAAAGGCCTGCCGTCATCATCTTTGAGAAATAGATTGTCAAAAACCGCCAGGGTCAGGATCCTATTGGAGGAGGAGTAGACATTTCTGACCGTCGTGAGCAAGGCAACAGCCCCTCCATATGTACTTCTCAACAGCGCTTCTCCAGTGGAGTTGACATTAGGATCGTCAAAAGGTGCAAAGGAGCAAGTCGCAGTAATGACTACAGGCAGTCTATCCTTATTTGACCAGGATTCTACATCGGAGTTACGCAGCAAACCTTCTTGTGAAAGTCCTTTGGGACCACCGTGCCCCAGGTAATTAAATACCAATAAACCTTGAAAAATATTCTTGCTAAGGCTCTCATTGGCCCCGGGTATAATCTCTCCACCGGCCCCGGATATTTGCTTAAACGCATCCAGGTATATTTTTTGAACATTGAATTCAGGGTGGGCTTTTTCTAAGCCGGAAGATACCTCTTCAGATTGTTCCAGGTGAATATTCGAATCTTCATCATCAGCAGAAAAAGCTATGCGAAGCTTCCAATCATTTTCAGATCCCAGGAGATCATAGTGGATTATTTTATCAATGATGGTATTAGCTTCGTCTTTGGATCTTACCGGAATTCTACCCACAGCAATATCAAGATCACCTAATAAATCTGTTCCTCCCTCTCCTTCTTCCAAGAGTCCGAAATAATCATCTGAAGGAAAAGCAAATATGGGTGATAGGGATTCGTCTGTCTCATAAACGGGTATAAAATTTTCGTTCTTTAAGTCTTTATTGAGCCCTAAATAATCGTAAGATCCATCTCCCAGGAGTACTAAATATTTAAAATCAGGATCATTCAAATAACACTGTCTGGCAAAATTTCTAATGGCCGTGGGGTCAGGTCGCCCGGCGGCATATTCGATAAATACTTTATCGATGGATATAGGTTCAGAATTAATTGCAGAATATTGGGTACGATGTGCCGCGAGTTTTTTTGCTGCGTCCTCAAAATCCGGATAATACAAGATGATAGAGGACACTCCAGAAATAGAAGCCAGATCCTGATTTTTTATTTTTGGCCCTTTCGTTGGGCTTTCTATGGCTGCAGATTTATCAAATATCATGAATATGCCCTGGCTTTGGCTGGCATCATGATAAAATTCCGCGTTTCCATTGACGATATTATACCCGGTCTGTATAGGGTTTAAGGGAACAGCAATATTCCAAATAGATAAAGTAGGTATTGCCTGAGCTATACTGTATATGTTCTTTTTATTAGTGGCATCGGGGTTGAAAAGTCTAAAAGGCCTGCCTGCCCAAGTCAGAGGATGGTAAAAATTGGCAGTTATGTAATTTAACCATCCTTCACTGGGCTGAACCGAATTAGGGTAGTCGATACTTATAGACATTGGCGAGTACATCTCCGTGGTCACTACTTGATGTGTTTCCCGTGCTATATCATCTTCCACATCACCTGTCAGTGTGGGTTGGATAGTCAGCTTAGTTTTTTGATTGTTGATCTGGAATATCAAGTCTGTATAAGCATCGGATCTCCCTGCAAATCCTATTTTAAACAATGTAGTCGAACCTTGTAGACTGTTTTGAAAATCAAAAGCTGAAGAATAATCTTTCTTTCTCAAAGTCTTAAAGTAATCACCATACCATTGTTTGCCGGAGCCATAGGTAACCGTTCTTCCAGCCAACAAATTGACTTTTTCATCTTCATAGTGTTGTACCTCGAGATATTGACTTATTGGATTGGCCGAACCAAATGGCTCATCGGTTTTTGAAGCAATTCTTTTTCCAGCAGTGTTGCCCCATTTCAAAAGAAAATTTGCAGTCCGGCTATAATGGTTTTTTTTGACCAGAAGCATATGGTCTGCCTGGTTCCACGATTTTTCGTCCGGACCTGATGCATAGAAGAGGATATAATCTTTAGTGTCGAATTTTCCATCTTGACCTCCATCTATTAAGACGCTTACTTCCTCTAAACCGGTTTTAATACCAAAAGGCACTACTTCATCGAGCATTCCACCGTCCAATCCATATAGTTGAATATTTTTAGGATCTCTGTTATCAATATTTGGGACACCCAGTTCGTTCTTTAAGAAATTATAATCTAATTTGAATATACCTTCATGGGTAACAGATAGTTGATAGATATCACCTTCGGCCAACACAGAGGGTTCTATAAAATGATTAAAATGATTCAAAGAATACTCTCTAAAACTACTGAAAAGGAGGATGCCTGTAATGACAAGAAAGGATCTAAACATTGGTTAATTCAAAGTTACGGTTATATTTATATCTGGATAAACGAAATAGAACGACACGAAGTATTCTGCAAAACTTGACAAATTTTAAAATTATATTATTCGTATTGGTGGCCTTGGTGGCAAGAGGTCAGGATCCTGTATTAAGCCAGTTTTACAGTTCTCCCATATTACTCAACCCCTCCTTTGCAGGAAATACCAGTTCGCCAAGATTTGCTATCAACTATCGCAACCAATGGCCGGGATTGGCTCAGGCATATAGGACATATGCATTGTCGTATGATCAATTTTTTGATGACTATAACAGTGGAATAGGGATCTCAGTCCTATCCGACGATCAGGGTAAGGGTTTGTACAAAACCACCAAACTGGCTGCCATCTATTCCTATCGGTTAAAAGTAGGCAAATCAACTTTTATTAAAACCGGATTTGAATTGGCTGGAGTGCAAGCGACCGTCGGATGGGACAAATTTATATTCCCAGACCAACTTGATCCACTGTACGGCGAAGTTGGTCCGGGAGGTAGTCCATTGCCTAGTGGCGAACTCAGACCTGACAACACCAATCGGCTTTATTTGGACCTTGCTATGGGGACTATGATCTACAACCCACATTTCTATGGAGGTCTGAGTATCAACCATATCAATAATCCAGATATTAGATTTACCCGGTCGGTCGATAATACCAGCAGTGGGCTGCCTTTAAGGTTGACATTGCATGCTGGAAGTCAGATTACTATATTTGATGCCAAACCAGGCAAAAGTGACATCTTCATCAGTCCTAATATTTTGTATACCAGGCAAAACAATTTTAGCGAATTATTGGGAGGTGCTTATGTTGGCTTAGGACCTTTATTTACGGGGGTGTGGGCCAGGTTGACTCCAAATAATCCTGATGCCCTGATTATGAATATCGGCATCAAGACAGGTAAAATGAAAATCTCCTATAGTTTTGATGCCACTATTTCAAAACTAACCCTCAATTCCGGGGGTGCTCATGAGCTGGGAATTGTTTTTAATCTGGATGATCAAAATCCGCGTAAAACCCCGGATTACAATGATTGTTTTCAGCTTTTTAGGTGAGGAGTCCGAAAACTGATAGATTTAGGATAATATTATCAGGCCTTAAGCAATTTTTAACAGCTGTTTTACATTTAATCACGTGTAAGATTGAATTGTCGTATATTTGGCAGTCTTTTTGCAGACATAAAACTATTATAGAAAAGTATAGAAAATGAATAGAATTGTAATCCTCATCCTCACGGTTTCGCTCCTGGCTTCTTGTTCTAAAAAAGGGGGTGAACGATCTTCTTCTACCGGTTGGAAATATAATGATCAAAAATGGGGCGGTTTTGAAAAATTGGATTATAAAGGGCAAGTCACCGGACCTAATTTAGTGCCTATCGAAGGTGGTACCTTTGTTATGGGTCTGACTGAGGAAGATGTACCCTTTCAATGGAATAATGAAGGTCGAAGAGTGACGGTCTCCTCTTTTTATATGGATGAAACCGAAGTATCCAATATCGACTATAGAGAATATGTATACTGGCTGAGTAGAGTCTATGTGACCTACCCTCAAATTGCGAAGAAAGCTTTGCCCGACACTTTAGTCTGGAGAGAAGAGCTTTCCTTCAATGAGCCATTTGTAGAAAGTTATTTCAGACATCCTTCCTATAATGATTATCCTGTAGTCGGTGTCAATTGGTTACAAGCCAATGCTTATTGTCAATGGAGGAGCGACAGAGTCAATGAAATGATATTAATAGAAAAGGGTATTCTCAATCCAAACCCAGAGCAAAAAGATGGAGAAAACTTCAATACAGATGCTTATATGACAGGCCAGTATGCTGGAAATGTCAGGAAAAATTTGAAAGACCTACAGAGCGGGGGTGAAAGAGCGGTGAAGATGGAAGACGGTATTGTGTTGCCTGCTTATCGCTTGCCTACAGAAGCAGAATGGGAATATGCAGCCCTGGCACTTAATGGCAAACAGGTCTCTAAAAATGATGAATTGATTGCTGAAAGAAGAATTTATCCTTGGGATGGCAATACGGTCAGATATAAAAAGCATACGAAAAACCAGGGGAAAATGATGGCCAACTTTAAACGTGGCAGGGGTGATTATATGGGTACTGCAGGAAAACTCAATGACCAGGGCAATATACCTACTGGTGTAAGGAGTTATGTGCCTAACGATTTTGGTTTGTATAATATGGCTGGTAATGTCAATGAATGGGTAGCGGATGTATTCAGACCATTGACCAGTACTACATTAAGAGATGAAGAACAACAAGACCTCAACCCATACCGGGGTAATGAGTTTAGGGTAATTGATCTTGATTCTACCGGCAATGTGCAGAAAGATAGTCTAGGAAGAATTAAATATAGAATGGTTAAAATTGAAGAAGCATCTCAGAGAGACAATTACAACAGGGGAAATGTCCTTAATTATAAAGACGGTGATGATACTGCTGGTGCGTTTTATGATTATGGAGTACATACCCTGATCAGCAATAAATCCCGTGTTATTAAAGGGGGATCCTGGGCACATCGTGCTTATTGGCTGTCGCCTGGCGCCAGAAGATCCAAAGACGAAGACCGAGGTGATAAGACTATTGGTTTTAGATGCGCCATGTCCCGAATGGGCTCTCAATCAATGAATGACCAAAAAGGCAATGATTTTGGGGTAAAGCCAAAAGCTGTTAAAAGAAGGTATAACTAACGCCTATCAATAGAATTTAATATATATACCATCCCTGTAAGACTTATCTTGCGGGGATTTTTTTTATGGACATTAATACACTTTATCAGGAATATCTTTTAAGCTCAGGAGTCAGTATAGATTCGAGGAGCATAAAGCCCAATCAAATATTTTTTGCCTTACCTGGCACAAAAGTAAAAGGTAGTCAATATGCCTCAGAAGCCTTAAATAAAGGAGCAAGGCTAGCATTGGTAGAAGATGAAGGTTTGGCACAAAATGAGAGCAAATTTTTTTTCACCCCGGATGCCTTACTCGCTTTGCAAAACTTAGCCATCCACCATAGAAACCATCTTCAGATCCCGATAATTGGGATTACAGGTTCTGCAGGTAAGACGACTACGAAAGAATTGATCTCCAAGGTTTTATCAAAAAAATATGTGGTCTCTAGTACCCAGGGTAACCTGAACAACCATATTGGTGTCCCTTTGACCTTATTGGGTATCACGCCTCAAACTCAAATAGGCATAGTTGAAATGGGCGCCAATCATATAAATGAAATTGAAGCACTGTGTGAGATCGCAAGACCTACCCACGGCCTGATCACGAGTATCGGAAAAGCTCATTTAGAGGGATTCGGAAGCTTAGAAGGTGTCATCCTTGCCAAATCTGAGCTTTTTCGATTTTTAAATAAACAAAACGGAGTAATATTTGTCAATCAGGATGATGCCCTTGTTTTCAATGTCAGTAAGGCTTTTGATATGAAAAAAGTCTTTTACGCTGATTTGATCAATGGGGAATTAATTGACGCTTCACATCTACTGAAGCTCAGACTGGCATCTAACAAAAAGGAGGTGTTTGTCAATACTTCGCTACCAGGAAAATACAATTATTCAAACTTGCTTTCGGCTGCCACAGTGGGGGCCTATTTTGGAGTAAGTCTGCAGGAGATAAAGATAGCTTTTGAAACTTTTGAAAACTCGAACAATCGATCGCAGCTTATAAAAAAAGGGACCAATGATTATTTGATGGACGCTTATAATGCCAATCCGTTGAGTATGTCCGAAGCAATCTCATCGTTTGCTGATTTGGTAACAGATAAAAATAAAATTTTAGTCCTTGGAGAGATGAGGGAGATGGGAGTCGATGAAATGGCAGAACATAAAAAAATCATCGAATTGGTACACCGATTTCCATGGTCTATGGTTTGCCTGATAGGGGATTCATTCAACTTTGTAGACACTTCTTCCCACCTAAAATTATTCAAAGATGTTGATGCCTTCAAATCCTGGGAGTCACTTCAGCCTTTCGAAAATGCTTTTATTTTAGTCAAAGGCAGCAGGGGAGTGGCATTGGAAAAATGGATTTCGCACTCCACTACATTCGATTCAACACATTGATCAGTCTTTGAGAAAAATCACCGTGAGAGGCTTCCAGGTAATCATCATAGGTACATGAAATCCAATGATGTTCGTGTCCAGGCACTTCCATCCACCATCTTCCGGAATCCTGGCTTTTCCAGAAGTTGATATCCATGTCATTGTGTGAAGCATGTACGATGTATTGAGTCAGTTTTTGTTTTTGAATATTTTTTTCTTCGCGAAAATTATTCAATCCGTCAATAGTATACCAGATCAACTGAGCGATGACTGCTGCACTGATACCGTCATGATCAAGCTGCGTTTGATATCCATAAATGCCAAATGACTGAAGGTGTGAAGATGCACCGATAAACTGGGCGATTTTGCAAGCTTCTTCATAAAAAAATCCACCTGGATTGGAGTCAGCTTTGGCATTGAAGTCAGTCTTGCGCAAGGCATTGACATCGAATATAGCGTGATCGACCGACCTACACCAAGGCTCGACCCTGTCCAAATTTTGTCTGACATGCCCAAGCCTCAGAGATTCAAGATCTAAATCATGCAAGGTGGCTATAGCGGATGCGGGTGTGAGATGTGTTTGGTGTCCTAAAAACCTGACTTTTATACTTCCTGACAGGCACAAGGGTTCGATTTTAGACAATAAATGAATATCATGCCCTAATGTTGGATGGATGACAACCCATGAACTTGATGGAGCGAGTTGAGTCCCGGCCTGTACTTGTTCCAGTATAACCCCTTTGTCAGACGAAATTAAAATTGGTAGGATGCCCTTTTTGATGACTTCCTGCAGCAAAACACCTAATTCATCAGTGCCTTTTTTGGTTAAATTGCCAAGATCCAAGACCTTGCAATTGCTAAATGGATACGCTAAGGCGTACAATTCTTTACGAATTTTATCAGCTGAGTTATCAGTGCCAATCAAGCCAATAGTGGGAATGTTCAATATTTCGGAATCAGATAATGAGCTGATCACATATGTGCCAAAAGTGTCATGAAAGTCAGGATAGCGAATTAAAGAAGGTTCCGTCCACGTTTCGAACATATAATCCAGTTTTAGTAATGTTTAATTAAGGTTAAGATTGAAAATTTGACAATAGCCAATTAACATAAAATTAAATATTTATATTAACTTTGATGTTAAATCCTACTTTACCAATTGTTTGTCAGTTTTTTGATTAATCAATAATTAATTCTAATACCTCTATGAAGAAGTCTTTGTTTTTAAGCCTATTTATTATTACGTTAGTTTATACAGTTTCTGCTCAAAACGATACTTGGACAGCTCCAAAGGTTACCGACAATATGACGGTAGATCCAGAGCAAAATAAGAAGTGGCGAATGGGTGAAGGCAAATATTCTGCTAAGCCGAAAAATATGTGGGAACTAGGAATACATACCGGTCATTTTTTTGTTGATGGTGATGTCGATCCTACTCAACCTGGTGGTTATGGTATAGGATTACACCTACGCAAAGCTATACATTATGTTTTTTCTTTAAGGGGAGATATTACTTATGGCAAAACCAGAGGTTTGGATCCACAATTTACCAGCCAGGAGATTGCAGCACAGGATTTATCTCAAACTACTGCAGCCGGCAAGCACGGCGGAATATATCGCAACTTTAAAATGTCCGATGTCATGGTAAGTCTCAATGGAGTTGTGAATATAGGTAACCTTTTATTTCACAAAGAAAGGAACAAATGGAACTGGTATGCTTTTATGGGGGTGGGATTCGATGCTAATAAGACTAAGCTTGATGTGTTAAAGGGTAATACAGCGTATGATTTTTCTTCCGTAACCGGTAATGTAAACACTAAAAGTGGTAGAAAATCAATTAAGAAACAAGTTAGAGGTATATTAGATGGAGTCTATGAGACTGAAGCCAGAAAAAAGGTTGCAATATTCAGATTGGGCGACAAGACCAATGTACATGCATTGTTTTCTGCGGGAACAGGCATTTCAAGAAAAATCAGCAAAAGAGTTAATTTAGGTATAGAGCATCAATTGCTTACATCTGATAATGATTTGTTGGATGGTTTTGTCTACAGATCTGTAGTAGATCAGTCGAATAATAATGATGTTTCTCATTATACTTCTATCAGGTTGGGTATCAATCTTGGTGACTTCGATAAAAAGACTGAGCCATTATATTGGTTAAATCCATTAGATGGAGTGCTGAATGATGTAGCCGATCTTAAACAAAGACCTATCCTGGATCTTAGTGATACGGATGGCGATGGAGTCATTGATATGATCGATCAGGAGAAAAATTCTGCCCCTGGAGCTTTGGTAGATACTAAAGGGGTGAGCCTTGATAGTGATCATGATGGTGTGCCGGATTATTTAGACAAAGAACCATATTCTCCTCCAGGATTTAATGTAGATGGAGTAGGCGTGGCTAGCGTAGAAAAGGAAAAAATTCTCACCGAAGATGATGTCGTTAATTTGATCAATCAAAGAATCAGCAATATCAAAACTGATTGGTTTTTACCTATGATCCACTTTGATCTTGATAAATATTATATCAAACCTGATTTTTATGGTCAATTGCATCACGTGGCCACTGTCATGAAGTCACATCCTGAGCTGAAAGTAGTAGCCGTAGGTCATACTGATGTAAGATTGGCTAGTGATTACAATAAGGTATTGGCTTATAAAAGAGCTGATGCAGCCATCAATTATCTTATCTCTAAATATGGAATATCCAGAGATCGGTTCATATTGCAGTATGGGGGTGAAGAGTTGCCTTTAGTGGCCAACTTACCTGATTCTCATAACATACCTAAGCAAGTAGAAATGAATCAATACATTAATAGAAGGGTAGAATTCAAAATTGCTACTGCTACAGATCAAAATATGGAAAGACCAGCAGGTCCTGATGCAGGTAAAGACACTCCCGGCTCATCAAGACCAGGTGTTAAATACAGTGGTAATGTGAATTCTGGATATTGATCAAAGAAAATAAACAAGTCTTAATTAAGCCGGTCTTAGGATCGGCTTTTTTTTTGCCTTATCTCATCTCTAATGGTTAGACTATTTACTCATACGAATCAATGCTGGCATCCAAAACAAAATAGCTGTGTAGGCAAAAAAAAGTCCCGACGGCAGGTCGAGACTGAATGAAAATATTGACTATCAGTGGAGCATATCGGAGTCGAACCGACGACCTCTTGCATGCCATGCAAGCGCTCTAGCCAGCTGAGCTAATGCCCCAATTTTTTATTTGGAGGCACAAAAATAAACTTTTAAAATTAATATACCTCAAGGCCGTCCAATTTTTATCTGCTCAGATACATACTAGCCTCATTGACCAGTTTTCTAAAATAGGGATCTTTAAGGTTTTCTATATAATGTATTGCTTCGCCGGTACTTTTCATCTCAGGACCAAGTTGTTTGTCGACATGAGGGAATTTGTCGAAAGAGAATACCGGTACTTTGATCGCATATCCATCCAGTTGTTTGAGAATCTCAAAATCCTTCAATTTTTTGTTTCCCAACATCACATGGGTTGCAATATTAAGGTAGGGCACTTTGTAAGCTTTGGCTATAAATGGAGTAGTACGTGAAGCCCTTGGATTGGCTTCGATCACATACACATTATGATCTTTGATCGCAAATTGAATATTGATCAATCCTTTGATATTCATGGCCCGCGCTATCCTTTCGGCATAGGCTGACATCGTATCAATCTCTGTCTGAGTAAGACTATAAGGAGGTAAGACGGCATTGCTATCACCAGAATGGATGCCGGCAGGTTCGATATGCTCCATGACTCCCATAATATGGAAGTCTTCGCCATCAAAGATGGCATCAATCTCAGCTTCTTTGGCACGCTCCAAAAATTGATCTATCAGGACCTTATTTTCAGGCATATGTTTAAAAATGGTCAATACATGATGTTCAAGTTCTTCATCATTGATGACGATACGCATTTTCTGCCCCCCAATCACGTAGGATGGACGCACAAGCACAGGGTAACCGGTTCTTTTGGCCACTATAAGTGCTTCATCTGCATCTCTGGCTGTACCATACTCCGGATAGGGTATGCCCATTTCTTTTAACAAATCTGAAAATCTACCCCGATCTTCTGCGATATCCAGGCTATTAAATGAAGTGCCTATGATCTTAATCCCATCCTGGTGCATGTTTTCAGCCAGCTTCAGCGCCGTCTGTCCTCCTAATTGTACGATGACACCTTCAGGTTTTTCAAGTTCCAGAATTTCTTTGAGATGTTCCCAATACACGGGCTCGAAGTAGAGTTTGTCTGCGATATCAAAATCGGTAGATACGGTCTCGGGATTGCAGTTGACCATAATAGCTTCATACCCTGCCTCCTTAATTGCGATGAGACCATGTACACAACAATAGTCAAATTCTATACCTTGTCCGATCCTGTTAGGACCGGAGCCAAGTACGATTATTTTTTTCTTGTCAGACGCAAAAGACTCGTTTTCCTGATCAAAAGTGGAATAAAAGTAAGGTGTCTTAGCTTCAAACTCAGCAGCACAGGTATCGACCATTTTATAAGTTCGTTTGATACCGAGTTTCATTCGATGACGGGTCACTTCTTTTTCATTGATTCGAAGTAGCCAGGCGATCTGTCCATCAGCATACCCAAGTTCTTTCATTTCTCTAAGAAAGTGTGCAGGGATGTCCTCTGCAACATTGTATTTCATGAGTTCATCTTCGATCTTAATGAGCCGTTTTATTTGCTTCAAAAACCAAGGATCGATGAGCGTAAGTTTTTGGATCGTTTTTTCTGGTACTCCGAGTCTCATGGCATCTTTGATGCGATAGACCCGATCATCATAAGCTACTTCCAGTCGTTTAAGTATATCCTGTGTCTGGATCCATTCTTTTTTATCTGCACCGAGCCCCATTCTGCGATTTTCCTGAGATTGACAGGCTTTTTGCAAGGCTTCTAAAAAATTGCGTCCTATAGCCATCACCTCACCTACAGATTTCATTTGCAGGCCTAATTTATGGTCAGCCCCTGGAAATTTTTCAAAATCCCATCGAGGCATTTTTACGATCACATAATCTAAGGTTGGTTCAAAATAAGCAGAGGTAGTCTTAGTGATTTGATTTTTTAGTTCGTCCAGGTGATATCCTATAGCCAGTTTGGCGGCGATTTTGGCTATCGGATAGCCGGTGGCTTTACTTGCCAGGGCAGAAGACCTTGATACTCTGGGATTGATCTCTACGACGATCATTTCTTCAGTCTCTGGATGTAAGGCGAATTGTACATTACACCCACCTGCAAAATTGCCCATGGAGCGCATCAGGATAATTGCATCTGTCCTCATTTTTTGAAATGCAGTATCAGACAAAGTCATTGCAGGCGCCACTGTAATGCTATCACCTGTATGGATACCCATTGGGTCCATATTTTCGACCGTACAAATGATGGCGACACTATCGTTTTTATCTCTTAATAATTCGAGTTCAAATTCTTTCCAGCCGAGTACAGCTTTTTCAACGAGAACTTCGTGTGAAGGGGAAGCATCCAATCCTCGCCGGAGTGCTTCGTCAAACTCAGCTTCTTTCATTACAAATCCTCCTCCGGATCCACCCAGAGTAAAAGAAGATCGTATCACAAGCGGAAATCCTATTTTTTGGGCCGCATTTTTACCTTCCAAAAAAGAATTGGCTATATAAGAAGGAGGAGTAAGCATGCCCAGGGTCTTGACATGATTTCTAAATTGCTCACGGTCCTCTGCGAGTTCGATGGCTGCTATGTCGACACCGATCATCCTGACATTGTATTTTTCCCAAATTCCTTGCTTATCGGCTTCCACTGCAAGGTTGAGTGCTGTCTGTCCACCCATGGTTGGTAATACAGCATCTATTTGGTGTAATTCTAATATTTTGATGATGCTCTCCGGAGTCAAAGGCCACAAGTAGATATTATCTGCAGTCACCGGATCAGTCATGATGGTGGCAGGATTTGAATTGATCAGCGTGACGATGATTCCTTCCTCTCGAAGGGATCGTGCAGCCTGGGTTCCTGAATAATCAAATTCGCAGGCTTGTCCTATGATGATGGGACCGCTACCTATAATGAGAACGGATTTAATTGAATGATCACGAGGCATTTCTCTTTCTATTCTGGTTTAAAAATCGGGCAAAGATAGCACATATACCCTCATTTGAAGGCACCTTGCAGCAGTTGAAATATAGTTTTTTAATATATTGAAAAATTACATTTATCTACCTTTGATGCATGACGAATCAAAAACGGAAAGTTTTGATCACAGATGCGGTCCATCCAGTCTTGATCGATGGGCTTATAGCAAATGGATATGAAGTGGATTATGAGCCTGAGATAGGCTATGATAAGGTAAAAAACAGCATTGCGAAGTATAATGGCCTGATCATCAATAGCAAGATATTATGTGATGCATCCTTTATAGACCATGGGACACAATTGAAATTTATAGCTCGCTTAGGTTCTGGAAGGGAAGTGGTCGACATCCATTATGCCGAATCAAAAGGAATCTGTGTATATTTTTCGCCGGAAGGAAACAAAAATGCAGTCGCAGAGCAAGCTTTGGGTATGTTGCTCGTACTGGCCAACCAGATTTTGCTGGCTGATCAGCAAGTGCGTGCAGGTATATGGGAACGCGAAGCCCGGAGAGGATGGGAACTTTCGGGCAAAACGATTGGCATCATAGGATTTGGACATACCGGCAGCCAATTTGCCAAAAAACTTGCCGGTATGGAGATGAATATCCTTGTCTATGACAAATATCTACATGATTTGGAGAAGGAGGTGCCTTATATTAAAGAAGTGCCGCTGCCATTTTTGTTAGAGCATAGTGATATCATCAGCATCCATCTTCCACTGGGAGAAGACACCTTTCACCTGGTAGATCATTCTTTTTTGTGGTCGATGAAACAGGAAGGAATTTTAATAAATACATCCAGGGGGAATGTAGTGCACACAGAAGCACTGATAGAGGCTTTGGAAGCGGGCAGGTTGGCGGGAGCATGTCTGGATGTATTTGAAAATGAAAAGCCGGGTACTTTTACATCACAAGAGAAATTGATGTATCAAAGGCTTTATCAATTACCTAACGTAGTACTTACACCGCATATAGCAGGGTGGACTGTTCAATCCAAATATAAACTGGCTGCGATTTTACTCGAAAAAATTGCTCAAAGAGATCTGGAAATGAGCGGGAAAGCCTAATCTATAGAGGCAGGAATAATTATTTTTGATAGGACTTTAAATTTTTTATTTGTTTTGATCATCCTATAAGAATTAAACTACCTTTGTGCGAATTCTTGTAACAAAAAAGAACCAATTTGGATAGATGAAAAACCGTTATTTTGACCTTATCGAACAAACCTTTTATTTTCCACAAGAAGGTTTCGATATAGAAAACGGATACCTTGATTTTAATGGAATTCCCCTCATTCATTTAATCAGGAAATACGGCACCCCTTTAAAACTTACTTATCTTCCACGCATAGGCGCACAAATCAAACGAGCCCGAAACTTGTTTAATCGCTCTATGAAAAATGTCGGCTACAATGGACAGTATTATTATTGTTATTGTACTAAAGCATGTCATTTTAGATTTATTCTGGAAGAAGTATTGCAGAATGGGGCTCACCTGGAGACATCAAGTTCGTTTGATATCGATTTGATCAGGAAGTTACATCTGCAAAACCAGGTAGATAAAAACGAAATCATCCTGTGTAATGGTTATAAAGCCGGAGATTATGGCAAAAAGATCTCTAAGCTCATCAACGAAGGATTTAAGAATGTGATTCCAATATTGGACAACAAAGAGGAATTGGCTATTTACGAAGAACTTGTAGAGAACGGATGCAAAATCGGGATGAGAGTAGCGACCGAAGAGGAGCCTAACTTTCAGTTTTATACTTCCAGACTGGGTATCAGAAATAGCGAAGTCATTCAGTTTTATAAGGATCGATTGGCAAATAACCCTAAGTTTAAATTAGAAGTACTTCATTTTTTTGTAGATACAGGTATCAAAGACACTATCTATTACTGGGGAGAATTCAAAAAGGTGCTTAAGACCTATTGTGAATTAAAGAAAATATGTCCTGACCTCAGAGCGATTGATATTGGAGGAGGACTTCCGATCCGCAACAGCCTTGGCTTTGAATATGATTATAGTTATATGATCAATGAGATCGTCAAGCAAATCAAAATTGCCTGCCAGGACGAGGGCATTCCGGAACCTGATATCTTCTCTGAGTTTGGTAAGTATACTGTAGGGGAAAGCGGGGCTACTATATTTTCAGTGATCGGACAAAAACAACAAAATGATTCGGAGCTGTGGTATATGATAGATAACTCACTCATGAATACGATACCGGATAGCTGGGGCATGGCCGAACGATTTATCCTGCTACCGATCAATAAGTGGTACAATGATTTTACCCGGGTCAATATAGGGGGTATCACCTGCGACAATTCTGACTTTTACAATAGCGAGGTGCATGAAAACCAGGTTTATCTGCCAGCTTTTTCTATGAAAGATCCTGAACCCTTATACCTGGGATTTTTCCACACAGGAGCATACCAGGATGCGCTCAGCGGATATGGAGGCATCAAACACTGTCTCATACCAAGTCCAAAACATATCCTTGTAGATCGCGACGAGCAAGGTAATCTTGTAGATAGAATATACCTGGATGAGCAAGAAGCTGAGGGTATGCTTAAAATCCTGGGTTATTAGACTCAACTAAAATTTATTTGTTCAATCTAAAATAGAAGAATATGCAACGAGGTCCCATCAGTCAGTTTATGGAACATCATTACAGGCATTTTAATGCTGCGGCCTTGATGGATGCTGCCAAAGGGTACGAATCGCATATGCTTGAAGGTGGTAAAATGATGGTTACCCTGGCAGGGGCGATGAGTACGGGCGAATTGGGTATCTCCCTGGCTGAAATGATACGACAAGGCAAGGTGGATATCATCAGCTGTACTGGTGCCAATCTTGAAGAGGATGCCATGAACCTGGTAGCTCATAGCAAATATAAGCGCATCCCTAACTACCGGGACCTTACACCGCAACAAGAATGGGATCTACTTGAAAATCACTATAATCGGGTGACTGACACCTGTATCCCTGAAGAAGAAGCTTTTAGAAGATTGCAAAAACATCTTTATGCACAATGGGTCAAAGCGGAACAAAGTGGTCAATCTTTCTTGCCCCATGAGTATCTATACAAAATCATCCTGGCTGGTGAATTGGAGCAATATTATGAGATCGATCCGAAGGATAGCTGGCTGGTAGCGGCGGCCCAAAAAAACCTGCCGATCGTCTGTCCGGGCTGGGAAGACAGTACCACCGGCAATATTTTTGCCAGCTATGTGATCAAAAATGAATTAAAATCTACCACGGTCAAAAGTGGTATCGATTATATGGTCTATCTCGCTGACTGGTATAGAAAAAACAGTGCTGGGAAAGGGATTGGTTTTTTTCAGATCGGAGGGGGTATCGCAGGTGACTTCCCGATCTGTGTGGTGCCTATGATGTACCAGGATCTGGAGTGGCATGATGTGCCATTCTGGTCTTATTTCTGTCAGATCAGTGACTCGACTACTTCCTATGGTTCTTATTCCGGTGCAGTACCCAATGAAAAAATCACCTGGGGAAAACTTGATATCCACACTCCAAAATTTATCATCGAAAGTGATGCTACGATAGTGGCTCCTTTGGTGTTTGCCTGGGTGCTGGGATGGTAGTGGGGTTATTAGTTCAATTCCTGTTATTTCTTGGGAAAATCTTAATGCTCAATGATCTCGAGGATCTGCTCTACATGCCGATTGTAGTGGGCTGATACATTCAGTGTCCATTGGTAGGCATCTAAATTGCCAAAAGAAGGATGGCGGGTAAAATGTGCTCTTAAATCGGCAGAGGTATGCTTTACAATTTCAATCGTCTTGTTGCGGTTTTCGATCAAAGCTTGAGAATTTAAGCGACTCAGTGGATTAATTTATCCTCCCAGTCCGGCCTGTTTACTGATCTCCAACATGCGATCTATACTGGATCTTCCTTGGTCGATCACCCACTGAGGTAGGATGATTTCAGGCAATTCATACTGCATGCAAACATATAATTTTTCTAAAGTATTGCGCTTCATATGAGGACATTCATTACAGGCACAGTGATTGTTGGGAGGTGCAGGGATGAAAATCTTATGAGGTGATTTTTGTTCCATTTGATGTAGTATGCCAGCCTCGGTGGCGACTATATACTCTTCAGAGTCATCTGATATAGTGTATTTCAGTAAACCGGTCGTGCTACCGATGAAGTCTGCCATATCGAGGATATGAGGCTCACACTCCGGATGTGCTATAAACTTAGCCTTGGGATGCCGTAGCCTGAGCTTTACAATTTTTTCATGGGAGAAAATCTCATGGACCATACACGAACCATTCCACAATACCATATCTCTGCCGGTTTTTTTGACCAGGTATTTACCCAGGTTGATGTCCGGGGCAAAAATGATTTTTTGATCCAAAGGGATGCTGTTGATCACATGGACGGCATTGGTCGAGGTGCAGCAGATATCAGTGAGCGTCTTAATTTCTGCAGTGCAATTGATATAACTGACTACCAGGTGATCAGGATACTTTTCCTTAAACTTTGAAAACAAATCAGGAGGGCAGGAGTCAGCCAAAGAACAACCTGCTTTGAGGTCTGGCAACAAGACTTTTTTGTGTGGGGACAATATCTTGGCAGTCTCTGCCATAAAATGGACACCTGCAAATACGATGATGTCTGCTTCAGTCTTTGCAGCTTGCTGGGATAACCCTAAACTATCACCGACATAATCAGCAAGGTCTTGTATCTCAGACTCCTGATAATAATGTGCCAGGATCACGGCGTTTTTTTCTTTTTTTAATCGTTTTATTTCTTGTTCAAGATCTACCGTCGGATCTACCGGGATGTGTAAATATCCATCCCTGTTTAATTGCTCTGTGGATATACTACTCGTAGCCATAAATAATGTATTTTTTGTTTAGACGAGAATTCTCCACAAAGATACTATCTCTTATCCTAAGGCTGTTTGGTTGATGATAAAGATCGCCGGTCTCTTCTTTATATCACCGATGGAACGATGTCTCCAGGCTTTAATGGTGTCAGTATGAATATATTCTTCCGGAGCAGTGAGGTCTATAGCCATACAAAGGAGTGTATCATCGCGAAGTGTACGCAACAGCGTGTCCAGGAGTGAGACATTCCTATAAGGTGTTTCAATAAAAATTTGCGAATACCCTGTTTTGATTGAGTCATTCTCTACTTGTTTTAGCCTCTTTATCAATTCTGCTTCTGCTTTGTTAGGCAGATAACCATGAAAAGTAAATCCCTGCCCGTTGAGCCCACTGGCCATCAAGGCAAGCAGAATGGAAGATGGTCCGATCCACGGTATGACCTTTACCCCGAGCTTATGGGCCTGGGCTATAAGCTTGCTACCCGGATCAGCGATGCCCGGGCAACCGGCTTCTGATATCAAGCCCACTGACGAGCCAGAATTAATAAATTTAAAAACTTCATCAAAGGATTGGGAAGGGGCATGCTTGTCTATTTCTATAAAAGTGGATTGATCAATATCAAAATCAGAGATCACTGCTCTGAGAAATCGCCTGGTAGTCCTGATATTCTCCACCACAAAATATCTTAAAGAACTGAGCACTTCCAGGTCGCGAGGAAGTAATATGGTGGGGTTGGATTCGTGAAGCCAACTTGGAATTATATACAGTGAGCCCGAACTCATGGATCGATCAAAGATGTAAAGCTTTGCCTGACCAGGCAGCATAAGCAGCTTCCTTAATGGCTTCAGAGAAGGTAGGATGAGGGTGACAGATTCGGGCCATATCTTCGGCACTGCCTCGAAATTCCATCAAGGTGACTGCTTCCATAATCAGATCTGCTGCTCTGGGGCCGAGGATGTGTACACCAAGGACTTCGTCTGTGTTTTTGTCCGCAATTATTTTGACCTGACCGTCTAAGTCCATACTGGCCCGGGATCTACCAAGTGCTTTGAAAGGAAATTTTCCAATTTTGAATTCCCTGCCTTCTTCTTTGAGCTTTTCTTCGGTTTTGCCTACAGAGGCTAGTTCAGGCCAGGTGTATACTACGCCAGGTATCAGGTTGTAATCAATATGCGGCTTCTGGCCGGCTATAATCTCAGCGACTGCCAGACCTTCGTCTGAAGCTTTGTGTGCCAGCATAGGACCTGTGATGACATCGCCTATGGCATAGATGTGCGATGATTTTGTCCTGTAATGATCATCTATTTCGATCCTCCCTTTAGGATCCAGTGTGAGGCCTCCCCGTTCAGAATGTAATCCTTCTGTATAGGCTTTCCGGCCGATGGCTATCAGGCAATAATCAGCGGTCATTGACTTTAATTCGTCAGATTCATTTGATTTGTATTTTACGGTAACCGTTTTAGCTGTGGAGGTCACTGTCTGCACAGCGTGATTCAGGTGGAATTTTATGCCATTTTTCTCCAACACCTTTTGCAGTTCTTTGGAGCAGTCTCTATCCATGCCTGGGAGGATATGGTCCAGGTATTCAATGACATCTACTTGTGTCCCCAGCCTGGAATACACTGAACCAAGCTCTAGCCCAATGACTCCGGCGCCGATGATCAACATAGACTTAGGAACTGACTGTATCTGCAGTGTCTCGGTACTGGTGATCACTCTTTTTTTGTCATAATTAAAGGCTGGAGGAGTGATTGGTTTGGACCCGGTGGCGATGATGATATTTTCTGCATTGACTTGTGATTTGGTGCCATCGGGGAGCGTGATTTCTACTGAATGAGGGTCTAGAAACGCAGCTGTCCCCGTGATCACCTCTATTTTATTTTTCTTCATCAGGTACTGAACTCCTTTGCAAGTTTGGTCCACTACCTCATTTTTTCTCCTGATCATCTGGGGCATGTCGATCTTAAGGTCTTTGACCTGAATACCGTGTATAGCAAACTGATGCGAGGCTTGATAGTAATGTTCACTGCTGTCGAGTAAAGCCTTTGAGGGAATACAACCTACATTAAGGCAAGTACCTCCAAGGGTGTTATACTTTTCTACCAGGATGACTTGCATACCTAGCTGGGCACATTTGATTGCAGCTACATATCCGCCTGGTCCTGATCCTATGATTAAAACCTGGGTTTTCATGTATTAATTATTTGAGGGTGGAGTATCCGGTCTTTGCGGTCTATCAGTGCCTGGAGGTCGGTCAGGTCGTGGTCTGTTTCTATTGTTACGGTTAGGTCTCTGAGGCTGAGATCCCTGGTCAGAACCCTGAGTACCTGGTCTGTCAGTTCTTTGATTCGATCTGGGATTGTTTTGATTAGGATTTCTCTGACCAGAAGACGGTCGACGATCAGCTTGGGGAGGCCGGTTGTCCTGAGATCCCTGGTTTCGAGGATTGGGGGAGGAAGGATTCTTCTGGTTTTGATTTCTACCTCGCCCTTTGTTTTTTCTTCTTTTTTCTTCAGGCAATTCAATTTCGCCAGTGACATCGACAAAGCCTGCATCCGCTTCCAGAGGGTTGGCTGTAGTGGGTCCACCCAGGGGAATCGTGATACCAAAATCAGCAGGTCTTTCACCACGGTCTGTCCTTTCTTTATGGTTTCTCACTTGCTCAGGAGTAAGTCCGAATATGGAAGATTCTCTGGATTTACCACTGGACTCCAGCTCGTAATACATAATGCCTTTAAAAATATCCGTTTTCAGAAGGTTGGCGCGACCTAAGCCTGACATCAGGGTCTCTATCTCCATAGGAAACCTGTTGAGGGACTCCATATATACATCCAGTTCATAATTGAGGCAGCACTTGAGTCGACCACATTGACCGGAAAGCTTGGTTTGATTAATCGCCAGGTTTTGATACCTTGCTGCGGAAGTGACTACTGTCTTAAAATCTGAAAGCCAGGTCGAACAGCAAAGCTCTCTTCCGCAGGAACCAATACCTCCAATGCGAGCTGACTCCTGCCTGGCGCCAATCTGCCTCATTTCGATTTTAATATGAAATTCTTTGGCGTAAAGTTTTACTAACTCACGAAAATCTATTCTTCTGTCGGCGGTATAAAAAAAGGTTGCTTTTCGAAGGTCAGCCTGATATTCTACATCACCTAACTTCATGTCCAATCCAAGACTTCGGGCGATGACCCTACCTTTGACCAGGGTCATTTTTTCCATATCTCTGGCTTGGGTCATATGATCCAAATCGCGGTCAGAAGCTTGTCGTACAACTTTGAAAAGTATTCTATCCTCGGTGACTCCTTTCTTTTTCATCTGTAACCTTACCAGGTCACCAGAGAGTGTGATCTTGCCAACATCCTGACCGGCAGCAGTCTCTACCACCACCCAATCACCGGTGCTATAATCAATTAGAGAATCTTTTTTGAAAAATTCCTTCCTGGAGCCATTTTTGAAGCTGACTTCTACCCAGGGATAGGGTGCAGGATCATCAATATCCAATACAGATATCCAATCATAGGTGTTCATCCTATTGCAGCCTCCTGTCGAACAACCTCCATTACTTTTACAACCAGCTGCTTTGCCGTCTGCGCCAGTCGAACATCCTACACATGCCATTGAACAAAGGTACAATTTTATATCATTGAATATAACTACTTATAACTGGTTTATTTAGAAGTAGATAACCTTGGTGAGCCGGGACACCCGGATATCTGCTGATCATTCAGGACATAGCATATTTGCCTCGGAAAACGATCAATCGGAATGAGCCAGCCATCAGTGGAAACTCCAACTTTCTAAATCAATCTGAACTGATGGACTTTTTGTTTAGAAAATAATTGGTGAATATTCAGCGACAGCGCACTGAATAATATTTTGGGATTGGCATTTCGCTCTATATATACAATGTGATCGTTAAATAACTCGGACATCAAGCGAATATCTTCAATCTCTAATTGTGTGGACAGTCCTTTGATGCCTTTCCATTCATCTGGATTGAACCCGGATATTTCCTGGCCGGTCACTTTGTACCTCAGTATTTGATCTAAAAAATTTAATCCATATTTGAGAAATTGGCGATGAGTGTCCCTGCCTTCGGTGGCAAAGTCTTCGCACCAGGAGATTAGCTCATTGGCTTTGTTTTTAAAACAGAGCCGCAACCAGCGTATCATTTGTTCGCTATGGGGGTTGGTTTGATCGCTACCCATGCGGATAGCTTCATACATATTACCTTCAGCAGTTCTGGCGATATTGGTGATCAACAGATCGTCTTTAAGGCCAAATTTTGATAGGGTGACCTTGATATTTTCATCTGTAAAACGAGGAATAGCCAAGGTTTGGCATCTTGATACGATGGTGGCTATCAAAGATTGTACACTTTCGGTAACCAATAATATAAGACTGTTGGCCGGAGGCTCTTCGATGAGCTTCAATAAGATATTCCCTTGTGTTCCAAGGTATTCGGGTAGCCAGATCAATAATATCCTGTACTTCCCTTCGTAGATAGTCAGCGATAGTTTTTTGACCATGATCCGACATTCATCTGCTGAGATATTGAGGAGTTTGTTTTCTTTCGCAATGATCTCTTGCCAATGTGGGGCAGTCAAATATGGATTTTCCAATACAGCTCTGCGCCAGTCAGGCATGCATTCATCACACTTATTGTCTTTGCCTGACAAAGGGAAAAAATAATGGATATCAGGATGTATGAGTTTGAAGGTCTTTAGACAGGCCAGGCATTCTCCGCAAGCTTGCCCATCTTGGGGGTTCTCGCACATGAGGTAGGACGAGAAAGCCAGGGCTAAAGCCAATTTGGCCGAACCTTCCGGCCCATGGATCAATAAAGCATGGGGCAACCGATCTTGCTGCACAAAAGCGACTAGTTTTTTTTTCTCCGTTTCCATTCCTGGAATGTCTGAAAACTTCATAAGCAGGATTTGACTGAACTGGGTACATGCAAATATAACTAAGATCGGGGCAGCCAGCTAAGCTGTTAAAACATTACAAATTCAAGAATTACCATTTCCTGGGAAACTGCCATTTTTAAAAATTTAATTGAATAAAATCATTTACTCCGCGTAAAGTTTAGGAACTTTGACCTTCCATAATGAAAGTAGCAGTTTTTAGAAGAGGTCATTTTAATGCCGCACATCGATTGTATAATCCACACTGGGATGCCGAGCGCAATGACAGGGTATTTGGTATCTGTGCCAATCCCAATTTTCATGGGCATAATTACGAAGTAGAAGTAAAGGTGGTCGGGGAAGTAGACCCGGATACGGGTTTTGTGATAAATTTGTTTGACTTAAAGGCTATCATCGGTCGTGAAATCGAAGATAGATTTGATCATAAAAACTTAAATCTAGACTGCCCAGAATTTAAAGCCTTGTTGCCTTCCGCAGAAAATGTATGTTATGTTATTTGGAGTATATTAAAATCTGTGCTGGATGCCAAATATGACATTACAGTTAGATTGTATGAGACACCCAGAAATTATGTGGAATATCCTGCTTAAGGATTATTTCTTCTTCAGGACGACTGTTTTGACTATTTCTTGCTGAAGATTTAATAGCCTTACCATATAGATGCCGGAGGGTACATCGTCGATATAATAGCGTTTATTTTTATAGGCATAATAGACTTTGGCTTTGTCGCCAGTGATATTATACAATTCTATTTTACCCAGCACTACCGGTGAAGTCACCATAAAATATTCCTGTGCGGGATTAGGGTAGAGCTGAATCGCATCTTTTTCAACATCGCTCTTTAAAGGAGTCGTCTGATTGAAAAAATAAGCGCCTGAAACAAAATTGTCCGGACTGCCGACTTGCTCGATACGCAAAGTGACTTTGGCAGAGCCAGATATCCCCATTGGATAAACATGTATATCCATATTGCTGATTTCACCCGGAGCCAGGACCAGTTTCATAGTATCGATGGTGGGGATGTAACAAAAGTTTTTGTCACATACTGCACTAGACCACCCTTGAGTGATATTCTCTATTTTGCGAGACCATTTTACGATTAAGGTATCCTTTGAATTATTTTTTAAAGAAGCTTTACCAGCCACATCCAGATCATTGGACTTGACCACCATGCTGACAGGATTGGGCTCGAGTGTCAGCATCGTCTGAGCATTGACTGACATCGAAACAAAGAAAAATGATATAATAAAGATGTACTTCAATTGGTAGCTGGTTGATTACATATTATACAAATTTATAACGGTAATGTTAATTAAGCGTATTTACTGTGTTAAATGTTTACATATTTATTATTCATATGAATCAATTAACAATAGTTAAATAATGGATTGCATCGGTTCGCAATGTTTATTTTATAACGCATCAAAATAGCAAATGAATCGTTTGGAAATAATAAAGGGTCAGAAAATTTCTGACCCTTAATATTTTGTATGATCCCTCCGTTAGGCTACTTCGATGTTTTTGACAGTAGGGATGGCTTCGGCCTTTTTAGGGATAAATATTTTTAAAATACCCTGATCATAATTGGCTTCAATAGCGTCAGCCTCTACCGAAGCAGGCAGGTAAAAACTTCTGTTGAAAGAATCTAGCGTATATTCTTTTCGCCAAACTTTATCGCTTTCTACAGTTTCATTTGCTTTTTGTTTCTCAGCAGAAATCGTCAATTGTTTGTTTTTGACTTCAATTTTGAAATCTGATTTGGCCATTCCAGGGCTTACGACTTCGAGAAAAAAGCCGTTTTCTTTTTCCAGAATATTGACTGAAGGAGAATAACTCTGTTCAGTGTCACTCACCCGATTATTAAATTTGGTGGTGAAAAATGGATTATAAGTGATTAAGTTCATAGTTAAATATGTTTTAAAAATGTGATTAAAGAATGTTGATTGTCTTTGGGCTATCCTGAGCACCTTCTTTCTTTGGTAAAGTGATTGTTAGCACACCATTAGCATAGGCAGCCTTGATGCTTTCTTTATTGACATCCTGGCTTATTTTAAAGTTTCTGGTAAAATGGTGATAGCTAAACTCTGACTTCAACTTTTTGTTGGAGTTTTCGGTCTTAGGTTTGTCGACGGTGACTTTCAGGATATTTTGATCGACAGATAGATTAAAGTCTGGCTTTTCCAATCCAGGAGCTGCTAAAGAAATGATGTAGCTTTCCGGGGACTCTTCAATATTGGCCAAAGGGCGTGTCCAGGACCAGCCAAAATCTTTGGTATTATCTACTTGTACTGATTTGATAAAATCCTCTACAACTTGTTCAAGTTCGGGATTCCAAAATGGGAATTTAAAATGTTTATTCATTTTGTGATTTGATTTAATTGTTTAGACTTTCATTAAATCAAATCGCGTTCCAAGTGAAAATGCAAGTCATAATGGCAGCAAATGGTCAAAATGGACGACAATATGGCAGGTTAATTGGTGTTTTACGACCAAAAATGACATAAAAAAAGCTTTCACTGGGGGTGAAAGCTTATCAGGTTGGTTTTAAATACTCTCGTCTTGGGAAAGTATAATTTGTATATTTTTATTTGGTTTTCAACTGTTGGCCAATTTTGATGGTGTCTAGTTCAAGTTGGTTTAAAGACTTTAAGGTAGCTACTGTGGTGTTGAATTTTTTGGCTATGCTGAATAAGGTATCTTTTTCCTGTACAGTATAATAAGCATCGTTTTCATTGATTGAGGTGAGGGTTTGTTCTAACGGAGTACGAACTGACTGAATGATTTTGTTTTCATTGTTTTCTTTTGGTACTACGGGGAGATTTTGTTCTGGAGTAGTAGTAGCCATCATCTGTGGTTGATTCGTGCTGGCCATTTGTAGGTTTGGAGCATATTTTGATCTACGTGAAAGATATATCTTGGAGCCAACAGATGGTTGACTCCCCGATTTTATACGATTTCTACGATAAAGATATTTAGCCTGGATGCCATAGAGTTGGGATATAGACTCGATAGTTTCACCCTTGGATACAAGGTGATATTCTTTTTGTGTAGAACTTTTCTTTTTCTTTTTTTCCAGAAATACATACATAGGCGTGCCGATGGCTGCATTTTCATCTGTCAATATTTCATTGTATTTCATGACCAATTCAACCGGAAGGTTAAAATCCATAGCAATCTCTGCAGGGCTAGCCTGATGATCTACAAATACACTCTTTAACCCATTGACTTTGGTAAAAGGTGATTTTTCTTTATCCATGAAAAAGCCGGGAGGAGCATCAGGAGTAGGTTGGCTGGCATTCTTATCATAGACATATAATCGATAATCTTGAATGATACTGATCAACCGTTTTGCATACAAAGGATGAGTGGCATAACCTGCTTTTTGCAATCCTTCTGCCCATCCTTTATAGTCGTCACTAGGTAACAAAAACAATGAAGCATACCTATTGGTCATTCTGCCTTCCCCGGTAATAAAATTGCTATGGGCCATAAAACTCTCCATCGGATCACTATATGCCCGGAAACATGATTGGATATGATTGCCATGTTTGTCATAGTCGTCATCTTTGAGATAATAAGTGCCTCCAGTCCATCGGTCACCACATTTGATACCAAAATGGTTGTTGGCTTTAATAGCAAGTAAACTGGAACCGGCTTGTGATTCCAGGATAGCCTGAGCAAGTTTGATACTCGCTGGTATCTGGGTACGATGCATTTCCTGTATGGCCAGATATTTATATTGTTCGATATAAGATATCATACGGACATTTTCAGCAGGCTCTGCGTGCAAGGCATAAGAGTACATAAGTAGGATCAACACGATTTTTGTCATTCTCAGAATCATTACAATTGTTTTTTTCAGGTTTCGTGATAAAATTTCATATAAATAAATTAGTTAATGGGTAGAATGCCAAACTTGTGCCAATGTCTGTTAATCGATTGATAACAATCGTCAAATAAGATGCTAACTAATTGATTTACTGTAAGTAGTAAAAGGCTTCAAACATATTAAATTATTTGTTAATATGTTGTAAATGGCTTAATGCGTGGGGTAAACGTACATCCGTAAGCTAGCTTACGAGTTAAACTAAGCTTAGCTTACATGAGAGCTTAGACCGTCATAAGTATAATAAATACGTGATCATTTAATAAAATTAACCCTGGCAAGAAATTACTTTGCAATGCCTTTGTCAATCCGTAGGATAAAAAATTAAATCCTAACGATTTTTTTTAAATAATCTATTTGCTGATCGGGATGACGATGGTCGCAGCAGGATTGGTGTTTCTAATCATACCGGCCTGCATATCCTCCAGTGACAGGTTGGGGTTTTTGCGAATAACATCCTGAAAACTTTCTCCTCTGCGCAATCTATAATGATCTCTTAAATCAAGATTTTGAAACTCATTGGTCTTTACATTCACCTTATTATAAAAAGCAGGAAATGCTTTTTGCAATGCATTTAATTTCTGGATTTTAGAAGGAATTTTAGTGATGGCTACCTTGTTGCGCTTCACAAATTTCCTGGAGATATTATTTACGGAGATATGGTTTTCGTTCTTGATATAATGTATCACCATGGGTTGGTCTGGATTGATATCATCTGAACTCATGGAATTCCAATGTCTGATATTGTACTTGTCCACCTTAAACATATCAGCGATGTCTTTGAGTTTTTCACCAGGCTGAGCGTCATATAATACATGATCGTAAAAGACCTGGTCCATCAAACTGCTATCTATAAGCTCCCGCTGAGGATCTTCAGCCTTTGAATGATCAGGTTTCTCTACATTGTTCAGATATTGATCCATTTTAATAGCTACTCTTGAAGGTAATAACAAGGTGTAACCTATAGAATTGGTTGGTATTACATCTTTTCTAAATGAAGTGTTTAAAAATTTGACATCACTGATGGACAACCCTGTAATAGCTGATATTTTTTCAAAAGTTAGTTCATCATAAATCTTAAACGGCCTGGTAATCTGAAAGTCCAACCTTGGGGTCTCCGGGGAAATGTAGTACTCTGAATAATACTTCATCATATAAGCAGCAGCTAGAAAAGCCGGCACATAATTTCTTGTCTCTTTTGGCAGATAATTCCGCATTTGCCAAAAATTTCTGGAACCGGAGATGGCAATCGCTTGATTGACTCTGCCAGGTCCACTATTGTAAGCGGCTATGGCCAGTGCCCAATCATTGTATCGGCCATACAAGCTCGAAAGATATTCCAATGCAGCATCGGTAGCTCTATATGGATCATCTCTTTCATCCACATATTTGTCTATGACTAACCTATTGTCTTTGGCAGTACCAGGCATAAACTGCCACAATCCCTGTGCACCAACGCGGCTGCGCGCGTCCGTGCGTAAAGCAGACTCTATGATGCTTATAAATTTGACATCATTAGGCATCCCTTTTTCTTCAATTTTCTTTTCGAAGATTGGGAAATAGATAGAAGTACGACCTAATAAAATCTGTGTCCACTGTGGTCTGGAAGTAAGATAAACTCTTAAATATCCTTTTACTTCAGCCGTGAACTTAGGCTCTAATAAATTGGTGACAGACATGATACGATTCTCTAATTCTTCATCGCTGATGTCTACAAACAGATCGTTATAAATTTTTTCAACAATATTATTTTCCACTGATGGAGTAGGGGCCGCTGACATGAAAGAAAACGAGCTAAATAAATAGATTGCAGAAAATAAAATGGCTAGTCTAATGTTGCTTAATTGCATTTGGAACTTTAATTGTCTAAAAAATCTGATGCTAAGAAACTAAAATTAATTTAGATTTCTTCTTTTCCTTCCAACAATAACATATAAATATTTTAATTTAATTGTCTGTAGAATGAGCACAAAGGTAACCATAAATGATCCCGAGGCTTTTAAAGAAAGCTTAAAAAGTCCAAACGATAAGCTAACAGTGATTGACAACAGAGTCAACCTGTTGTAAGCATATCAAAATCAAATGTTTAAGTCAATACTAAATTCTACATTTGGCCTGTAAAAATGGGTTTAAGTCAAAATATAAAATCGATTATACTGTTTTTAATGGTGTTGATAGAGGTATTATCCTCAACCTATTGGCAAAATACCCTATCCATGAATGCATGTCGATGGCTGCATTTTATCAGTGCCATTGGTGTAGTGATATTATTATTTTCAAAGACCGTGTACTATGGTAAAGGATTGACTCAATATCACTGGGTATCATTTATTTTATTATTGATTTTATGTGCCTGGAGTATACCAAAGCTGAATCATCTCTATTTGCTAAACTCACTGGATTTCACCCATGCAGATATGTTGCCGGTCATCAAGATAATGTGTCAGCGATGGATATCAGCATCTGGAGTATACACCTTGATCCCGGAGATCTGGGGGGGAGTGATGCCGGTGTATCTGCCTGCTATGTGGATACCATTTGTACCTGCTATCCTCTTTGATTTTGATTTGAGATGGATTACTTATGGGATGCTTCTGATATCTATATTGGTCATGCTCTTGAGTCATAGAACTTTCTTGGGCACACTGATGATTTTTATTTTGATCGGCCTTTGGTTTGATTATGTACTGAATGTGCGCAATGAAACCCTTGTCCTGGCTGAGGAGGGCGTGGTATATGCTTATTATATTGGTTTGGTGATCAGCCTCTATAAAAAAAATGTAATGGCTACCGGTATTTTGGTCGCACTATGCATGTTGAGTAGATATGGTATAGCTTTTTATAGTATTGCACTCCTCTTATATTATTTGAAGTGGGATGATAAAAGCAAACTTGTTAAATATGCCGTCTCAGCGACGACTACAGTGGTATTGTTGATAACGGTCACCGGGGCATGGGGTAATCTTAGTAGTTTTATAAACCTATCTGGAAATTATCTAAGTGCTATTTCAACCAATCCAAATAAATACCTGACTGTAATGGAAGAAGGGTTAGGATTTTCATCTATGGCAGGCATAGATCATTATACACAAGTCTATTGGCTGCAAATCATACTTTTGGTACTCGTAGCGGTCGTGATGATATTGACTTTAAAGAAAAACAACCAATGGTATAAACTTGCCTGGCTGAAACTAACGCTGGTCGTATTTTATAATTTCATAGTGATCCCTTACCCTTATCTTATCTATACTTCAGTTTGGGTGTCTATAGGCATTCTGTACTTTTATGTGGATCATACCCCGGATAATTCATTAAATTTAACCAATGCATCGACCCATTAAATTTGCATCCATTCCGTTACGATCAGATTTGTTTATCCCAGAGCTATCCTCGAGAGAGCATGTCGTGGAATATGGCGGATTTGAGCCATTCACCAATGGCCCCTATGCCACTATGTACCTGGCCAGACCATGGACTATCAGACAATATGCAGGATTCTCTACAGCAGAAGAGAGTAATCAGTTTTATAAAGAGAATCTTGCTGCAGGACAAAAAGGGTTGAGTGTTGCATTTGACCTGGCGACTCACAGAGGTTATGATTCAGATCATGTCAGAGTCAGTGGTGATGTAGGTAAAGCCGGTGTGGCCATTGACTCCGTAGAGGATATGAAAATTCTCTTCAACAATATTCCGCTGGATAATATATCAGTGTCCATGACGATGAATGGAGCAGTCATTCCGATTCTTGCATTTTTTATCGTAGCAGCTGATGAGCAAGGTGTCTCAAAAGAAAAATTGAGTGGCACGATTCAAAATGATATTCTCAAAGAGTTTTTAGTCCGCAATACTTATATCTATCCTCCCGTAGGATCCATGCGACTGGTGACCGATATTTTTCGGTATGCCAATGATTATATGCCAAAATTTAATACCATCAGTGTGAGTGGATACCATATGCTTGAAGCAGGCGCTCCACCTGAGCTTGAATTGGCATTTACGTTGGCAGACGGTTATGAATATTTGATGTATGGCAAAAAAGCAGCTCTCGAAATCGATGAGTTTGCACCGCAGTTTTCATTTTTTTTCGGGATAGGGATGGATTATTGGTTAGAAGTGGCCAAGCTAAGGGCAGCCAGAGTGTTGTGGTCCCGGCTGGTCACCAAAGCTGGAGGAAAAATGGAGAGATCTAAATTATTGAGAACCCATTGCCAGACATCTGGATGGTCCCTGACCCAGAGAGATATTGATAATAATGTCACTCGCACGACTATCGAAGCATTGGCAGCTATAGGTGGTCTCACGCAGTCACTGCATACCAATTCCATGGATGAAGCTATTGCGCTACCCACAGTCGAAACTGCCGAAGTAGCACGCAATACACAACTTTATCTACAACGAAAGTCTGGACTTACACAATGGGCTGATATCATGAGTGGGAGTCAATATGTGGAGCAAATAACAAATGAATTACTGGAAAAGAGTCAGAAAATTATAGAAGAAGTACTAGATCAAGGTGGAATGACCAAAGCTATACTAACAGGGTATGCTAAAAACAAAATAGAATCTGCGGCTGCGGTAAGACAAGCAAGGATAGATGCAGGCGACGAAAAAATAATTGGAGTCAATTTTTTAAATCAGGAAAATGAATTTTGGCCTGAGACCTTAAGTGTATCTCATGAGAAGGTATTGTCCACCCAGTTAAAGCGACTTCAAGAAATCAAATCTGCCCGTAATGAAAAAGCAGTACAAAAAGCACTAAAAAAGATTACTCAAGCCTGTGCCAGAGAAGGTCAAAATATTTTGGAGTGCGCTATCGAAGCTGCAAGGATGCGGGCTACATTGGGAGAAATATCCAAAGCTATTGAAAATCATTTTGGCAGATATCGTGCTCCGGTATCAGGCGTAAGTAAAATATATGGCACGAACAGCATGAAAAATAAATACTTTAAGAAGGCAATGACTGCAGTCCTGGCATTTGAACAAAAAAATGGTCGCCGACCGAGGATCCTGGTTGCTAAAATAGGGCAAGATGGGCATGATCGTGGTGCCAAAATCATTGCATCCGGATTTGCTGATATTGGCTTTGATGTGGACATCGGCCCTTTGTTTCAAACCCCTGAGGAGACTGCCAGACAAGCTGTCGAAAACGATGTCCATTTCATTGGCATCTCTACCCTGGCGGGAGCCCATCTAAGCCTCATCCCGGAACTGATTCTTAAACTGAAAGAATATCGCCGGCAAGATATACTGGTGATTGCTGGAGGTATTATTCCTCCACAAGATCATCAGGTTTTATTTGATAAGGGAGTCATCGCTATATTTGGGCCTGGTACCAATTTGGCTGAGGCAGCTTGTAAGATCTTAGCTTTGATGACTTAAATGAACAGGTCAGCACTAATCTTGTCCGCTATAAAAACACCCATTCTTGTCAGCGAATAAAACGCTGACTTTTCACTGATGAATCCTTGCTCGAGCCACCTTGGAATCAAACCAACGAAGTGAGGCTTGAATTGCTCTTGAATTTTTTGAAACGATATCCCTTCTTTAGTTCGGATGCTGGTCATGATATATTCATTGTATCTCATAGAATCATTGAGTGTCTCCTGTTCAAAATATGGACGACCCTCCCGGATATTTTGAATATAGGTTGCATTATTGGCTACATTCCAGTGTCGGGAATTGCCATCATAGGAGTGGGCCGAAGGCCCTAGCCCGAGGTAGTGATCACCGTGCCAATAGCTACTGTTGTGCCTGGATCTAAATCCGTGCAAGGAATAATTAGAAATCTCGTATTGTTCAAATCCATATTGAGGACTTAGGTCCATGAGGTGATTTAGCTGGGAGATCGTCTCTTCATCATCAGGCGCCGGCGCGAGATTCATTTTAATTTTATGGGCGAGGGCGGTCCTTGGCTCTATGGTGAGTGCATAACAAGATAGGTGCTGCACTTTTAATTCAAAAACTTTCGCGAGGTTTTTCTGCCAGGTCTGTATAGTAGAGTGGGGCACCCCATAGATCAAATCTACACTGATATTGCCAAAACCAGCATCCTGGCTATACAGAACTGCTTCAATGGATTGACTAGGAGTGTGCGCCCGATGCATATAGGTCATATCTTCAGGTATAAAAGATTGTATGCCGATGCTCAATCTATTGATACCGATCTCATAGAGTTCTTTGAGATAAGCTGGATGAAGGTCATCAGGATTGGACTCAAAAGTGATTTCTACTCCCGGGTCGATAGGGTGGTGTTTTGCTATTCGATCGAGTATTTGTCTGATTTCGAAATCAGTCAGTAGCGATGGCGTCCCGCCGCCAAAATAGATGGTTTGGATCAAGGCTCCATTTAAGTAGTTTGATTTAAGCGTTATTTCTTCGAGAAGGGCATCAAGCAATGCACCTTTTAGCTTCATATTGGTAGAAAAATGAAAATTGCAATAGACACATGCTTGTTTGCAAAAAGGAATATGAATGTAGATGCCTGCCATGCTATTTGGCAACAAAATAGCTGCTTCCTTGTAATTTAGCACCATCTATGCCGATCAAATGGAAATGCTTTTCTTTATTTTATTTTATTTCCTTTGTTGCTCTCTCGCAGAATCAGCCGATAGCATTGGTATTCTTTGACAGCATCGGCAAGCAAACTCCCCCTCCCAATCTACCAATCCATATTGGAACTCTGCTGAGTCCTGAGACCCTCCATAACAATGCCACTCGATGGTTAGACACTTTACACGAGGATGGTTACCTGGAGGCTCATTTGTTGGATATCAATACTCCTGACAGTGCAGCCGCTTTTTTATTTCACTTAGGCCCAAGATACACCTGGACTACTATCAACCTGAATGATCTGAAGGGCTACCAATCTTTATTTGCAGAATTGTATAAAAAGTATAATCATAAAACTACCTGGACCTTTATGGAATGCCGGGAAATTATGAATAATATCATCGAAGCTTTGGATCAAAAAGGTTATCCATTTGCCCAAATATATATCGATAGCATACGGACTTCTCAGGGTACTTTGAATGGAAAATTTAAACTGATCACCGGTCCTGTAGTAATGATAGACACAGTCACCTGGGATGATGATATCAAACTATCGCCACACTTGATATTCAATGCGATCCAGCTTGTACCCGGAAAATTGTTTAGCAAACAAAAATTATTGGCTTATTCTAATGCACTGGCAGAGTATCCATTTTTGGAATCATATGCGCTTCCATTGGTCACTTACCACAGGGAAAAAGCCAGAATAAGGCTTTATATCAAAGAAAAAAAACTAAACCATCTTGACGCATTACTCGGGTTCTTACCTGCATCCGGCTCCGGCGGTGGATTGAAAATCAATGGTACGCTCAATGCTCTTTTTCTGAATCAATTTAGACAGGGAGAGTCCTTCAGGATAAATTTCCAAAGTCTTCAGAATAATAGTCAAAGTCTAAAAATAGATCTTGGCATACCTTATTTATTGAATTTGCCATTTGGTACTACTGCCAGTTTTAATCTGTACAAAAGAGATTCATTATTTCTGGATGTCAGTGCAGAAGTAGGTGCTAGTTGGCATATTGGATCAGGCGGCGATTTCAAGATCAATGTGGGCACTTATACTTCATCTTTGCTTAAACCTGATCTGGAAAAAATCATGGCTACCCGGACCTTGCCTTCGGCACTTGATATTCGCAATAATTACCTCGGTTCCATTTTCCAATGGAGGAAACTTGATGTTGTAAGAAATCCCCGAAGAGGCATAGTATTACGGGGAAATATCACTGGTGCTGCAAGAACCGTAGTCCGCAATCCCGCCATCACTGCATTAAGGGACCCGGCAGATAGCCTGTTTTCATTCTCCAGCCTTTACAGTCCATTCAATAAAAATGGATATTCAATCAATTGGGGTGTTGACTTAGAAAGTTATAGACCCATTGGCAATTTCAGTACATGGTATAGTGCTGTAAAATCTGGCTTTAAATCAGCCTCACCTGGCTTAAAGCAAAATGAATTATTTCGTTTGGGAGGATTTAACATACTTAGGGGATTTGATGAAGAATCGATTTATGCCAAAGATTATTTATTATGGGTCAATGAATGGAGATTGCACACAGGAGAATGGTCATATATCTACGCACATTCTGATTTGGCAAGACTTCACAAAATGTTGGCTGAAGATTTTGTCAACGTTACACAATGGGGTATCGGGGCAGGCATTGTCGTCAATACCTCACTGGGATTATTATCCGTCTCGACTTCCGTCGGCAAGGTTTTTCCAGGAAGCTTTGACTTAAGGGCAGTCAAGCTCCATATAGGGTATATCAATTATTTTTAAAGCTTTTTGATTAGAGTGATTCCATCACGGATAGGTAAAATGAAACTTTTCACTCTCGGATCATGATGTACATGGCGGTTAAATGCATGGATGGCTTGGGTCTCTTTGTCCATATGCTCTGAAAGGACATTACCATACCATAATACATTATCTATCAATATAATGCCACCGGGAGACATTTTTGTGACGACTTTCTCATATAGCACTTCGTAGATTTGTTTGTTGGCATCGATGAAGACCAGGTCGTATTGGTCAATCAATTGATCCAGGGTGTCTATCGCATCCCCTATAATTAAATTTAGTTGATTCGATTTTTCTGCTATCGCAAAGTATTTCCTGATGATAGACTCATACTCTTCATTGACTTCAAGGCAAGTTATAATGCCATCTGATTGCAAACCTTGAGCAAGGCATAGCGCAGAGTAACCGGTAAAAGTGCCTATCTCCAGAATGTGTTTTGGTTGAATCCATTCACTGATTTGGATCAGCCATCTTCCCATGACGGGTCCACAGGACATAAATGGATTGACGGTAGTAAGTCCGGTCTCACGATCCAATTGATCAAGATATACTGGCATCGAATAACTATGGGTATCGCTGTAATTATACAGGCGTTCATGAAATAGCATGGGCTAATCTTTTTTGAATGATGGGGTAAGAAAATACAGATAATATGATCAAAGTAGCTCCTACATAAAAACCAGGAGCTAAAGTTTTGTTTTCTCCTAACATAAGTGCAGCGAGGACCATTCCATATACCGGTTCAAGATTGATCACCAGGTTGAGCGCAAATGCAGATATGGATTTGAGTGCATATAAGGACATAGCATGCCCTAGAGTGGTACACACAAATCCCAGTATCAATAGGTACACCCAATCGGTACTTGCTGGCCACCACTCCCAGGCTCCTACCAATGGTATACTGATGATAAGGATCAAACTGAGGGTCAGAAATGCACTCCACATTTCGATCCATGATAATTGCCAAATAGTGATATTTCGGATGTATTTTTTATTTAAAGTTGAAAAAATCGCTGCTAAAAAGGCACTGGACAATCCTGCCAATACTCCCGGATATCGTGAGACCTCCAGGCTTTGCACGACCATCGCCATACCAGGTACTATCAGGAGGGCAATTCCAATATCGAGTTTTCTAAAAGTCTTTCTCAAAAGTATAGGCTCGATAAAACTGACAAATAAACAAGTGGTAGCCATACATACCAGGCACACCGAGGCGCCAGCCAATTTGACAGATAAGAAAAATAAGACCCAATGAATTGAGATAATACTACCTATTCCGATGAATCGCAGGAGTTGTAATCTGGATATCGTCCTTAAAAAGTGGAAGTCTCTTAGAAAAAAAGTAAGTCCAATGCCTGCAATCATCACTCTCCACCACACCAGGATCATGGCAGGAAGTGTGATCACAGCACCCAGTATAGCTGTGAAACCAAACAATATGACTGCAAGATGGATGGATATATAAGCTTTAAATTCTTCTTTCATTTCGGATTAGTAGCTGTATCTAAAGGATTAAATATATTATTTTTTAGATCGATGCTGACAAAATAGAGTTCCTTAGAAGGGCATTTATTAATAGTTAAAAGCACTTGGAATGCTATATAATTCTTTAATTTTGTGGATATTTTTGTAATTGATGAATATAGGTCAGGTTGCTCCTCATTTTTCTCTTTTTGATACCAATAGATCATTGGTCAATCTTTCAGACAAAATTGGACAAAAAATTATCTTATTTTTTTTCCCTGCTGCCTGGACCAGTGTATGCTCCAAGGAGATGTGTTCTGTAGGCGACGATTTGTCCTTTTATCAAAAACTGGGAGCTGAAGTGATTGGCATCTCTGTAGATTCTCCTTTTGCGCTCAAACGATTTAAAGAAGATAAAGACTTGCAGTATACCTTGTTGAGTGATTTTAACAAAGGCGTGATCAGAGCATATGATGTATACCGGGAGGATTTTGTTTGTGATATGCACGGAGTTGCAGAACGGGCCGTTATTGTAATTGGCAGTAATGGAACGATCCAATACCGTGAAGTGTTGGAGAATGCAGGCCACCTACCGGATTTTGAGGCGCTTAAGCGAGCTTTAGAAACCATTGATTAATCCTACAATTTAAATTATAATGAATACCTATACTAAATATCATGAGGATGAAGAAGTCTTAGTCGATGATCTGAATCTCGATTATGGTGATCCTTCAGCTTTGATCGTCTACAATGATGATGTAAATACATTTGATTGGGTCATAGAATGTCTAATGGATATCTGCGGGCATTCATTTGAGCAATCAGAGCAGTTGTCATTAATCATTCATTTTAAAGGCAAGGCTACAGTAAAGACTGCTCCACTAGACTCGCTCAAGCCGTTGAAAGACGCCTTGGTCGACAGAGGTCTGTCGGCAGTAATAGAAGGAGTAAAGCAGACCAATTGATGAATGCCACCTCTTCTTATCCAGCATGATGGATATCCGGTCGATTTCGGTTCATACGATTTAGAATACGATCATGAAGAAGGCCTGGTAGCCGTTGGAGCCAATTTTTATCCTGAAACTTTAATCAGCGCTTATACTTCTGGGTTGTTTCCATGGTTTATTCAGGACAAGCTGCCTTATTGGTTTTGTCCAGATCCCCGAATGGTTCTCTTTGTAGATCAGCTTAAGATATCTAAAAGTATGCGTAATGTATTCAATAAAAATATTTTTCAATACTCTTGTGATACTGAATTTGAGCAGGTGATCTCTCAGTGCGCCTCCATTGAAAGAAAAGGACAGCAGGCTACATGGATTGATGCGCATTTTAAGTCTGCCTATTTAGAGCTGCACCGTCTTGGCTACGCACATACTTTTGAAGTGTGGTCTGACCGCCAACTGGTGGGTGGACTATATGGCGTCGGTATAGGCAAAGTTTTCTTTGGGGAATCCATGTTTGCCAAAAAAGACAATGCTTCAAAAGCTGCGTTTATTCAAGGTGTTAAATTTTTAAATGCCAACGGATTTGAGATCATCGATTGCCAGGTCTATTCGGATCACCTCTCGAGCCTTGGGGCTCAAAATGTTGATAGAAAATATTTTTTAGCAATTTTAAAAGAGCATGTATTACCCTCTGTTTTGGATGGTAAAAACTGGAAAGCACTATTCACTAAACTTATCACACATTGAGCTGGGCTGAACGATATGGATTATGGAGGTCGTGGTTGATGTACTACGGCAAACCATTTAACCGAAGGCGGCTCAAAGGTTTTTATTCCGGCTTCATTGGCAAAGGTGATCTGGTATTCGACATTGGTGCCCATTTAGGTAATCGATCCGAAGCCTGGTTAGCGCTTGGAGCTCGGGTCATCGCTGCAGAGCCACAACCGATTTGTGTGCAGTATCTGCAAAAACGATTTTTATCCAACGAGCATTTTTATTTACTCAAGGCCGTGGTTGGCGCAGAAGCTGGCACTACCATATTTAATATTAGCGCCAGGAGCCCAACGATCTCTACAGCCCGACAACTTGATTGGCAATACAGTATCAACCAATACTCCTGGAAGCCATCCACCTGGGACAAACAGCTGCAGGTACAGGTAGTCACTTTGGATATGATGATCCAAGATTATGGGATGCCTTCATTCTGCAAGATTGATACAGAAGGGTTTGAATGGGAAGTTATCCAGGGGTTGAATCATGCCATTGAGACCATCTCTTTAGAATATCTTGCCTTTGATCTGGAAAGAATCATACGTTGTTTGAAAAAACTAAACACATTAGGTAGCTATCACTGCAATTTTTCCCCGGGAGAAAGCCAGCGTTGGATGTATAGCCAGTGGGTGCCTGTCAATGAGTTTACGAACATACTGGAGCATTCGCCCTTCCCTCATCGATTTGGTGATATCTATTTAACCATGAATAAAAATATCATTGAGTCATCCTGAAACCGGAATTGCGGTCAGATTTTGTTTAATTGATCTCAATAGATACCGGCATACGCAAGGGAGAATAATAGATTAAAAACCAGGATGATCCATTGTATGCATACCTTCTCTCCAATCGCATCGGACTCAACTTATGAAAGATGGTCTCCTTAATTAATAATGAATCGTATACATCAAAGTGCCTGGTAAACAGGGTGTCCTGGTCATTAAATGGTTTATGCCATACCCAATTATCTTGCTCCCAGTGATAGGTGTCGTTATACACCACAGGATCAGATTGTTCAGGTTCTCCGGCTAATGGAAATCTGATATGGACAAGTTGATAATTAGTGTCCTCATGAAAAGCCTGATAAAACTCATCAAAATGGTTGACGGTGGGTATGGACTCAATGATTGGTGGTTGCTGGCCCTTTTGATTTTGGCAAGATAAAATGATTGTCAATAGAAAAAAGCAGTACAGAATATTATACGACCGTACCGTAGACAAGGTGATACTCTTCAGCTGGTTTTTCATATTTCAATAGAAATTTAACTAGTATTTGACTTCTGCTCAATTGCCCATTAAACGAAGCCTGCCCTTTTAATAGTGCGTTAAGGTCTACGGTGAGGTCATGTTTAAAATCAAGTCCGCCCAACCCATAGGCTTTATACATAGCCTCTTTGGCACACCATACCTGGTATAATAAGCTTTGATTTTTGGGACCTTTGATCAAGCTTAGTTTTTCAGGGCTTAAAAACTTGTGAGCGATCCGATGAATACGAGGTAGATCTTTTTCTACATCTATACCACAGGGTTTGGTGGCCACCATGACAGCAGCGATATCGCTGGTATGGCTGATAGATATATACCTTTGGTCTCCAACCAGCACTGGCTTTTTGTTAGCATCTTTCTTTATAATGGGGCTGTCTAGTAATTGATATAATAGGTATCTTGCAGCCAGCCACTCCAGGTTTTTTGCTTCTATTTTGAATGGAAGAGAATGTAGCTCCGACGGAAGATGGTCTATAAAAAATGAAATTGGCTCGAGAATTTTCCACACCGTTACAGTCTGATTTAAGTCTTGAAAGTGAAATATCTGAGGCATATTTTCGTAAAAATAAAGTTTGTCCTAATTTTGGGCACTTTTTTCACAATATATGATATTATCTGACCACAAAATACTAGAGGCTATTGAGCTCAAATTGATTGTCATTGAACCCTTTCGTAAAGAATGCCTGGGTACTAATAGTTATGATGTGCATCTTGGTAAATATTTATCCATTTATGATTCGCATGAGTTGGATGCCAAAAAACACAATAAAGTAATTGAATCAGAGATAGGACCAGATGGATTTTTGATGCAACCCGGGGTAATCTACCTGGGTGTAACTGAGGAATACACGGAGACGCACCATGCTGTACCTTTTCTGGAAGGAAAGTCAAGCATAGGTCGCCTTGGCATTGATATCCACGCCACCGCGGGTAAAGGGGATGTAGGTTTTTGTAACTATTGGACTTTGGAGCTTTCCTGCGTGCAGCCTGTACGTATATATGCAGGTATGCCGATCGGTCAACTAATCTATTTTGCGGTTGACGGTGAGATTTTAAGGTCCTATAACACCAAAACCGATGCAAAATACACTACCCGAAGCCCTAAGCCACTCGAGTCAATGATGTGGAAGAATAAATTTTAGGGTCTTGACTGTCCAAAAGAAGCCTCCCAATCCATGATCCCACCCAACAGGTTTCGCACTTGCGTATACCCGGATTGCTGAAGTATTTGTTTGGCCATGGCGCTGCGGTTACCAGATCGGCAATAAACCACGATTTCTTTGTTTTTGTCGACCGAAATAGTGTCTAATTGACTCATTAATTCGCCCAGTGGAATGAGCCTGCCACCAAGGTTAAACTCATCGTATTCGTAGAGCTCTCTGACATCAAGAAGCACAAAATCTTCTTTGTCCTCCATTTTTGATTTTAATTCGCTTACAGATATATCCATAATTTAGTCTGGACAAGATACCGGTTTTTTATTATTGAGAAATATTCTAATAGTGTCGCCACTTTTCATTTTACTGTCCTGGTCAAAAATCGGCTCCTGATGGATGATGTAGCTGGCATTGATGTCATCGACCACATCTTCTTCGATCTGTTCTATGATCAAGCCCATGCTGGAAAGCAAAAACTGGGCGGCGTCATAAGTCATACATACCACATTGGGCACCGGTATGTCTGCACCTGTATCTGTAGAAAGAATAAAATCAAGGGTGGCCCCTCTTGGTAGTTTGTACTCTTGCCTATTGATTTTAGAACTAAGGATGGTATCCCCCTGGTAGATCACCATCATGATATAATTGACCGGACCTGCATCGTAGACATATCCTGCGATATTGCTTTTGATATCAAATCCTCGTTGCAATTCTGATTTTTTTACTTCAAAACTTTGCCCATAGAGCTTAGGAAGAGAAGACACCGGGACAAGATCAGCACCATGCTTTGTCACCACCAGGTATACTTTTCGGTCTTCTTTGACGAAAGATCCGGCTATAGGCGTTTGTTGTAATATCATAGAGCCAGGCTGGTCCACTTTAAACAACGAATCCACTTTTACCAATACAAAATCGTGTTTGGAGGCCATCTGAGCAGCTTCCTCCATACTTTTGCCCACAAAGTCAGGTAGGGTGATGCTTTGCCCATGCCTGGTGTAACATTTGAGCCACCAGGAGGTGATCATCAATAATGTCAACAAAAATAAAATCATGGCAAAAATATTCCGCCATAAAAAAGGATCTTTATAAATAGGAAGTTTTTTATCCACGCGCCAGTGATTCTATAAAAGAAGGCAAAATTACCCAAGTAATAGCTATTCTGTAGTACAATTATTGCAAATCTTTAGTGAATTTAAGATTTTAGGCATATGATCTTCAGGGTTTTGGCTCCTGACCCACGAGGAATGTATTTTAAAATATAGAGGCCTTTTGGTAGATTCACATATTCAGTTCTGTGCTCATTTGGCCCTAGATTGAACTTTCGCAGAAGTCGGCCTTGTATTGAAAAGATATTTATAGATATAGGCTCCGGTGCGGAGTTTTCACACCTGAGGTAAGAGCCAAATGGATTGGGGAATACCTTCAAATCATCCTGTGGGGTATCGTTAATCACAGCTATAGTGACATCATTCAGGATTTTTAATGTAATCGTCTGGATGCCGGACCAATTATTTTTTTCATCGACCAGGATGATTTTAATATGTTCGGTGGAGTCTGCAATGACCGAATGTCCGGTAAAGCTTATGCTGCCACTGTTGAGGTCACTTTGTTTGAATGAGCTCCCGATTTTGATCGTGTCGACTCCATTTTTTAATAAGACACCCAACGATGGTGTTTCCAATAGGGTATAGGTGATTTGATCCGGACTTGAGTCCTGATCGGTAGCATCTATGAAGGCTTTATTCACAATGACCGTTTTGAATTCAAATGTTTCAATGGGCTTGTTATTACTAAGAATGGGGCCATTGCCAGGCACCGCGCCACACAGTTGGAGTGACCATTCATCCATGCTGCCTCCGGCTCCACTATTGCCATCCTGGATTTTCAAAGACCATATTCCTTTGGAATTCGATCGGGTTAAAGCACTCAAAGGATTTAATGGTTTGTGCAGCTTTCGATCAGTCAACGGGCAGGTGATGTCTATCAAGGCCTGATCATCGAGTCCTAAATTAAAGTTACTGAGGTTATTGCATTGTCTTGCCCATAAAATGGAGCTGTCTCCATTGGGGGTTTTTAAACTCAGTGTAAGGTCCCCCACAAAATCATGGGCACCTCGTATTATCGGCAAAGTGATCAAATTTAAAGCAATCGAATCAGGGACATTGATACTCGACGAGAGTGTGGGCGTTCCTGTGGCAGAGATAAACTTTGGCAGGTCTGTGGCAGAATACGTTTTACAAGCCAGGCTTTGGGTATGAAACACATTGAATTTAAAATCAGTATTCGCACAAAAGCTTTGCGGTCTGATCCTCCAAAAATAGAGCATGTTTTGAGCGAGTTCTATGTCTGGATCACCGATCGTATCCTGCTCGGTAATGATTTTTGACCAAACGGTAGGGTCGAAGGATGCATTTTCTGAAAGTTGGATGACATAATTACCTTCTGCAGATATTTTTTGCCATTTCAGGAGGGTATTGGTCGAGACCTGGTCTGCGCCGTTCATTGGGGATAATAGGTGCTGATTGCCAGAAAGAATTTTGATGTTAAAGCTTATATCGACAGTATCCTGGTTTTTCCTGATGCCTTTAATCATGATGGGCAGTATTTGCGAAAGGGCATTTTCATCTACCGATATTAAAAGCATTGTAGTATCTGCCCGGGTCATCCATGGATTGCCAAATTTGAATGATAGGAAGGGGAAAAAATCAGGAATCAAAAGTCTGATTGAATCTTCATTCGACGAATTGGAAGTTATCAATCTAACACTTTGGGTTTCCCCATTGCATATGGTTAGTAAATCCGATTGAGCACCTAACATAGGTAAGGATGGTAGCTCAGGGGATAGTTTTATTTTGCCGTTATTGATATCGAAAAAAACATTTTCACTGGCTTTTATTTTTATCCTTCCATTGTCGGTTGCAGTCGATGGCATTGTGATCCATTCAGCGCCATCGTTTGCAATGTCACTAGCCAATGTCTGTCTAAATGTATTACCTCCATCATCTGACCAAAATACATTGACCAGATTGCAGCTGACGGGGCTTTTATCTGTATGGGCTACGTTCCATTTGATTTTGACGAGACTGCTCTGATTTAAGGTGGTATCTCTGTTAAAGTCAATTATATTAAAAGGACCTGCTGCTAAAGTCGTCTGAAGGCCCATATCCAGCCATTGTGTTCCTCCTCCGGAGGGATCGAGGTCTCTGGCTGTAAATCTAAAGGTCAATGGTCTGGTAGTCGTGGGCAGGACTTCAGTGATGCTGGCCCGATTGAATAAAATGTCCTGCAATATTGGGAAGATTCGTATGCCGGAAAGCGAAGGTGTATATGACCTGAACAATGGAGCAGTGCTCACAGGGCTTCCTAAGATGCTTTTGGGGCCAAGATCGAGTTGCTCCCAGGTATAAACAGGAACACTGAGATCGTCCGTGGCGGTGCCTGACAGCTCAAAGGGAGTGCCGATGGGGATAAATCCATTTGTTTTATTCATAATCACAGGGACCGGTGTGACATTGGTCAGATCAGTTTTAGTTCCACAAAGCGATCCGGTACTCTGCTTGGAGTATGTTTTTATTTGTTGGAGATTATATGCATGAAAATATGGATCGGGTAGAGCCTGCACATAATTTGGGCCACAATTGCTGGCTCCAGCATAACTCATAATGGTGCTTCCGCTACCGGGCTCAAATCCGCTTGAAGAGGTTTCATTAGAATTGTCACAAAGATTGAATATATGCGTAGCACTTAATTGATGGCCGATTTCATGGCATGGTATCGTGTAAAATAGTAGATCCGTAAAAGGTCCGTAGGAGCAGCTCACGCCTGCACCTTTGTTAGCTGTACACACGCTGGACAAAAGCGCGATGCCTCCGGCATTGGTGCCAAATACATGTCCTATATCATAGTTATTGAGACCTATTCTATCATTTAAGACCGTTGGGTTTTGGTCGAGCATGATACCGGTATTGCCATTCGTATATGGGTCTGTCAGAGGATCAGTAAAGAACAAAGTATCATTATTGGCTACGAGATTAAATTGAATGGCACTTTCTTTGATATACACTGCATTGATCCTGGTGAGATGACCGTTGAGCCCAGCCAATATTTCTTCCTTAGTACTGCCTAGTCTATTCGAAAACTCTCCAGTTGTAGCTATGGCCATACGGTAAGTCCGCAGTGAAATTTTTTCGGGTGGCAGATTTCGAAATGATCCTTGATTCAAAGTAGAAGGAGTGAGCATTATATCTTGATTTTGACACTGAAATATTTCAGAGGAAGAGCTTATATTTTGTAAGTTTTTCGACTGAATAAATTCATAAGTGTCAGGTTTTTCTTCAATGGGCTCGATGAAACTGGCTTCTGCCGCCCCTAATGAAAATAAATGAATTTTGTTTTTATAGATATCCAGGTAAATTGTGGAAGATGCGCCCTGAGCTACATATGATTTGATCGCAGGATACTTTGCCGCCAGCTCCGCTGAAAAATTAGATCTTTCTTCAAAAACCAATCTTTCTGAAAATGCTGTACCAGTAGGGATGCTTACATACTCCTTGCGCTTGATGGCTGTCAAAAATGATTCAATATTTAGTTGATAGATTTTACCTCCAGACTTCGGGGAATGAGACATTTCGATAGAGTGCCAATATTCTTGTCCCGCAGATGGCTTAACAAGAGCCGTTAAAATGATTAATATGAGGATGATTCGCATAAGATGATTAGACAATATAGTTTAATATAGAATACAAAATTAAAAACTAGCCAATACTTGTGCCCTGCCTGTCTGGATATATCTTCCGCCCTCGCTTTGCCTGCCATCATATCCCAGTCTAAGCGTGGTATTTGCATTGATTTCTTTGTCGATATTGAGTTGTAATAATAAATTTTTGCCAGGCCTCAATCCTTGAAGGATGCTGTACTCTGTCCAAGGATTGGATGGACCGGACAGGCTGGCCCAGATCGAAGATATAGAGCTGCGCAAGCTCCAGGTGGGCCAGGGTTGTGAGGTGATCTCAAGTTTTGTCTCGTGGGCCATCGTATGGGTTTTGGCTATTTGCTCATTGCCTGTCTTATAACGATAGGAACCGGACAAGCGCAAGGTGTTTTTATATTGAAAGTGAAGCTTGGGCTCAATAATCCATGATTGAAGGGTGAAATTTTTTTCTTTAAAAAACGCTGCATGATTTGATTGAGCGGTAGATGCAAGGTAACTTTCAAAGCTGAGTGATTGATTTATTCTTTGCCGGGACCTTAAGAAATATTCTTTATTGCTTCTTATTTCATATCCGGTAGTGAGTCTCCATTTATTGGTACTCAGCAACTGGCCAGCTTGAAGCTCAAGTTTTTGAGCTCCTTTGTTTAAATATAGTTGATTTCGCATGATGCCCTGGAGTGAGATTAACTGGTCTGGATTCGGATCGATAGGCAGTACAAAGGCGGTTTCATCAGCGAGTTTCCAATTGAAGTTCCAGCTGGAAGCAAATGTTAGTTTGTGAAACCATTTTTTCTGCATTTGAGGCTGCAGTAGCCTTATACCATCAAATTCAAAATTTTGTAAGTAAAGATA